>Ga0187874_10002069_pt1 | contig 16176 bp, 8 predicted proteins | sample June2016WEW_16_1_3_FD_132993 | JGI IMG/M metagenome (GOLD analysis project Ga0187874, IMG submission 132993) | Peatland microbial communities from SPRUCE experiment site at the Marcell Experimental Forest, Minnesota, USA - June2016WEW_16_150 | ecosystem: Environmental > Terrestrial > Soil >... | reverse complement strand
TTGCGAATTCCCGGCTGGAGAGGAATGCTGCCCTGGGCTCCGAAGACGTTCGCCGCCAGGCCGCCCGCGCCGGTGGCGCTGGAGAGCACCAGATTTTCATTGAGCGGAGTCTCGTAGGAGTGCGAATAGCCTATCCGCAACACCGTCTTGGTCGGCGCGATCAGGTAGGACAAACCCGCCCGGGGCTGCGGTTGGGTGCCTTTGGCGATGCCGTCGTACCGGTCCCACCGGAACCCGAGATTGAGTGTCAAGTGGCCGAAGTTGATGCTGTCCTGTCCATAGAACGCCTGCTCCCGGATGTTGGCATGACCGTAGTACCGGAACAGGGAGCCGCCCCGGGTGAGGTCGTAGGGGACGAGCCCGGGCGAGAGATCGGGATTGGCCTGAAATCCCGCTTTCGCGCACTGGGTCGGATTGACCAATGACGGATTCAGCACGGCATCGCCATTGTCGTCGAGGCAGACGGGGTTGAAGGTCGGATCGGTCAGCCCGAGGGTGAATTTCTCCGTCAGGATGGTGTCCTGGATCTGCACCCCGAACTTGGCATTGTGGCGGCCGTGCAGATAGTTAAGGTCTGTTTTTATGCCGAGGTTCGTCAAGCTCCTGATCTGGCTGAGCGTGGCCGGCTGGTCGGCAAAGGCATCGCGGCTCGGGTAGTAGTCGATCAAATCCCGCCGCACGAACACATTCGACGCCAGCGTGGTAGCGGGATTGAATACATGGATCCAACCGGGCCCAATACTGAAAGAACGCACCATCTGCTTCTGATCCTGCCCGGAAGCCACCTGGTCGTATTGATTGGGAACCTGAAACCAGGTGCGGGCGGCCAGTACGTCCAGATGGAGCATATTCGCGTTACTTGGTTGATAGTCCGACCGTGAGAACACGTTCATGTTGTTGCCGACGTCATGGAAGGGAAGATATTCGGGGGTATCCAGGAAACGGCCCGAGCGGGACCCGTTCACAGCAAAGAACTGGCCCCATTTTGCCCCGCCAAAACCGACGTCGCCCGCCTCTTCGAAGGTTCCGAAAGAGCCATACCCGGAGGAAAAACCACCGTTCGTCTTCTGGCCGAGGCCGGAGCGCGTTACGGCGGTCACCACCAGCGAAGTCTTGTCGCCGTACTCGGCTGGCGTGCCTCCATAGACCGCTTCGATGGATTCAATCGCATTCGCGGGAATCTGCGTGGAAAAGAGGCTTCCCTGCTGATCGGTAATGGGTTGGTTATCGACCGAAAGAGCCATCTGGGCGTGGTCGCCGAGCGAATGAAAAAAGCCGTCCGAGTCCGCCACCACGGCGGGAGTGGCAAGCGTGATGATGTCGCTGAGCCCGGTCGAGATCGAACTCGTCGCCAGCTTGGAAAACTGCGCGCGATCGGCGTCGGCGTGCGCGGAGGGCGAGACCTCGATCAGCGCCGCTTCCGAAGACACCGTGACTGCCTGGCGCTGCGCCGCCAGCGGCAGGCTGACCTCGAGATTCACCGGCACCGCGCTTCGAATCGCCAAATCCCGATGATGATGCTCAAAGCCCAGGGCGTTGATATCGAGGTGGTAAACGTTCGGCGGGATGTTTGCGAACTGAAACTCGCCGGCAGCCGAGGTTTTGACCTCCTGACGGTACAAGGTCAGATCGTTGGACAGGCTCACCGTTGCGTCGGCGATGACGGCGCCGCTTGGATCGGTCACCTTGCCGCGAATGGTACCGGCGGTACCGAGAGACTGGCCGTACGTCAGGCCAGATGTGAAAAACAGCAACGCCAACAACACTCGTTTCATTTCTTGTGCCTCACTGAGCGGACGGCGGCGCGCCGCAGCGGTAGTTGAGGATTCTAAGCCCCTTATGTCCTTAAATATACAGGCACTCACGCTGGTCCTCGAATGTTTCTTGCAGGCGGATTCAAGCGACGGCTAAGCGGGCGGGATAGTAGCACGAGCGGAATGGCCGTGGAGGCCTGACCGGGTTGGTTGTAGGGCGTGGGACGTGCTTGAATCGCTGACGACGTGTCGCTCAGCCCGAGGCTCAACTGCTCCGTCAGGATGGCGTCCGTGATCTGCGCCCCGCCCCTACCTCACGACCGGAGCTTCGCACTTCACCACTGGAGCATTTGCCGGACGTTGCGGGCCAGGCGCTTGCTGACGATAAACTCCTGGGCGTTCGAAAGCGTCAGGAGCCAGCGCTGGCTGCTGAGCGGCGTCATTTTGCGGACATGGTTGACGTTGACGAGCGCGCTGCGGTGGACCCTGTGAAAAACCGAACCGCGCAGGCGCTGGTCGATGGCGCGGAGCGTTTGAGTGGCCATGTAGCGTTGGCGGGCGGTGATGATCCAGACGATTTCGCGCTCGGCCTGAAAGGCCAGCACGTCATCCAGGTCGAGCAGGAAGTACTCCTGGCCGGCGCGGCCCACTACCTTGCGGCCGCGGGCGGTGGGCGGCGGCTCGGGCACTTCGCTGAGGCGAGCCAGGGATTCGGCGGTATCGCGCGGACGGGCGCGGAGGGCGCGGGCGCGGTCGAGGGCCTTTTCCAGGCGTTCCCGGCTGACCGGTTTCAGCAGGTAATCCAGAGCGCCGGCTTCAAAGGCGCGAATGGCGTACTGGTCGTAGGCGGTGACAATGATGATCACCGGCTGGACGCCCGAGGGCAGACTGCGAATGACGTCGAATCCGCCCATGCGGGGCATCTGCAAATCCAGAAAGACGAGATCGGGCTGAAGACGGGCGATGTCGCGCAGGGCGTCGTTGCCGTTGGCCGCCTCACCCACAATCTCGACGCCGGAGAAAGCCGCCAGTTCGTCGCGCAGCACTTCGCGGGCTACCGGCTCGTCATCCACGATTAGGGTGCGGAGCGGCAGAGCAGGCATCATCAAGGAGGTAACGCGAAAGCTGGCGGTGTCGCACGGAAAAGTCATGATCGGGCGAAATTCGTCTACGGCCGGACTAAATTCAGCTACCAGCGGATTTGCATCCGGTTCCCTCCCTCTATAGTACGCGCAGCGGTGTTGGGCTTTGGCGGAACGCTCCCCCTCGACCCGCTCATGGATGAACTCCGGCCGCTCACGGGTTTGTGTAGACACTCCCGATCGGTCCGCTCATGGATGAATTCCGCCCGCTCCCGCCACGATTGCGCCCGCTTGTTCGAATGAAATAGGCCGCTCCCCGCTCGCGACTCGATACTTCATATTATGAAGGTTTCTCGCTCCCGGCGCTCCAGGTTTGCCCTACCTCTGGTCTTGGTTGCTTTCGCCGGTTTGATCCACGCTCAATCAAGCAGCGGCACCTCCGGGACGGTTCGCGGTTGGGTCCTCGATCCGTCGGGCGCGGCCATCGTGGGCGCGGCGGTGGATATCCAGAATCCCGTGTCGCACTATAGCCGCAGCACGATGACCGACAGCCAGGGCAAGTTCGAGTTCGACAATGTTCCGTTCAGCCCGTATCGCGTGAATGGGAAGGCGCCCAGTTTCCAGGCGAGCGGGCAGGATGTCGATTTGCGTTCGCCGATCCCGGTGGAAATCAAACTCAGCCTGCAGATCGGCACGGCGGCCCAGAGCGTGGCGGTGTCGGCCCAGGCCGAGGCTTTGCTGGAAGTCGACCCGATTGCCCACACGGACATGGATCGTGACCTGTTCGACAAGCTGCCCTTGCAGGGTCAATCTTCGTCGCTCAGTTCGCTGGTGACCATGGCCGCGCCGGGCATCAGCGCGGATTCCAATGGCCTGTTCCACGGCTTTGGCGATCACGCGTCCAACTCGTTTTCGGTGGATGGCCAGAAGATTACCGACCAGCAGAGTAAAATCTTCTCGAACCAGATTCCGCTGGATTCGGTGCAGTCGATGGAAGTGATCCAGGGCGCGCCGCCGGCCGAATACGGCGACAAGACCAGCGTGGTGATTGTGGTGACCACGCGGTCCGGCCTGGGCGAGAACACGCCGCATGGCCAAATAGACACGTCTTATGGCGCGTTCGGCACCAAAAGCGCGGGCTTCAACCTGGCGTATGGCGGGAAGTCGTGGGGCAATTTCATCTCCGCCAACGGGATGGGCACGGACCGCTTCCTGGATGGTCCGGAATTGACCGTGATGCACGATCGGGGAAGCGAGGGAAACCTGTTCGACCGCGTCGACTTCAAGCCTTCCCAGGCCGACACCATCAATCTCAATTTGAGCTACACGCGGTCCTGGTTCCAGACGCCGAATTCCTTCGATGGGCAGGACGCCACGGCATGGTCGGGAGTCGTGGTGAATAATAACGGCCTGGGTCCCAACGTCCTGCCGGTGGGATCGCAGGACCAGCACGCCAAAATCCGCACATTTAATATCGCTCCCACGTGGACGCATCTGTTCGGCGCGCATACGCTCTTTACGCTGGGCGCCTTCGTGCGGCAGGATCAGTTCAACTATTACCCTTCCCGCGACCCGTTCGCCGATTTCACCCCAAATCTGCAGAGCGAGACGGTTGGGCAAGACCGCCGGCTCACCAACGCCGGGGCGCACGCGGATCTTGCGTATGTGAAGAGCATTCACAACATCAAGGTGGGCTTTTCGTACGATCGGACGCTGCTGGGGGAGCACGACACTTTCGGGATCGTCGATCCTACCCTCAACGCGGTTTGCCTCAACGCCGACGGCAGCCCGAACACGCTGGCGTCGCTGACGAATCCGGCGCAGTGCACGGGCTCGCTCTCGCCGAATCCGGGATTCGTGCCTCTGTTGGGATGCTATGACTTGACGCGAACCGGCAGCCTTCCGGGCTCGGACGGCTGCCCGAGTTCCAGGAGCGGCTCGTACACTTTTAACGGCAGCGGGGACATCAAAGAGATGGCGCTGTTCTTCCAGGACAACATTACGGTGAAAAACTGGAACTTCAACTTGGGAATTCGGCTGGACGGCTACAACGGCATCACGACGTCCACGCAACTGGAGCCGCGCCTGGGCGCGGCGTACAACATCAAGGCGACCCACTCGGTGGTGCGGTTCTCGTATGCCCGGACCATGGAAACGCCATTCAATGAGAACCTGGTGCTTTCGAGCCTGGGATGCAACGACCCGGTGGTCAACGCGCTGATGTCGACCCTGGGAGCGTGCAGTGCAACGCCGCTTTCACCGGGGACGCGCAATGAGTTCCACGCCGGGCTGCAACAGGCTTTTGGAAAATACCTGACGGTGGATGGCGAATATATCTGGAAGTACACGCACGGGGCCTACGATTTCAGCATCTTCGGCAGCACGCCGATCACGTTCCCGATCGAGTGGGATCATTCCAAGATCCCCGGCTATGCGGTGCGGGCCACCATGCCGAACCTGCATGGCCTTTCGGCGTTCGTGGTTTTCTCCAGCGTGGCGGCGCGCTTCTTCACGCCGCAGGTGAGCGGGATCGGTTCCACGCCGGCGGGCAGCACGGTGTTCCGCATCGACCACGACGAAGTGTTCAACCAAACGACGCACTTGCAATACCAGCCCTGGAAGAACGGGCCGTGGTTCGGCTTCACCTGGCGCTACGACAGCGGCCAGGTGGCCGGACAGGTGCCGTGCGCGGGCGGCAATTGCAACAATGGGCCGGATGGAACCGATTCCATCGTGGACGTTTCGAAACTGTCTCCCGATCAGCAATTTCAGGCGGGCCTCTTTTGCGGCAGCGTGCATGCGACGCCTACCACCCCGATCAGCGCCAGCGGCCTGTGCCCGGCAACGCAATATGGCTCGACGCTGCTCAAGATTCCGGCGGCCGGGACGGAAAACGACGACCACAATCCGCCACGCATCGCGCCGCGCAATCTCTTCGACGTGGCGGTGGGCGACGACAACCTCTTTCATGGCGAACGGTACAAGTGGAGCGCCCGGCTGGCGGTGGCCAACCTGACGAACCGGGAGGCGCTGTACAATTTCCTCTCGACCTTCAGCGGAACGCACTACGTATCGCCGCGCGCGGTGACGGCGACCATCTCTTTCCACTTTTAGGCTCGCAGATCGCTCTTTAGTTTCTTTGCCGGCCATTTTGGCAACGCCGGCGGTCTTGTGAAACGGCCGATGCGCCCGAAGTCACATCCCCCTTTCAATCCGGTCCTGGGACGAAGTTCACGATGAGGCAGAGCGGCTGGAACATTTCATCTCGGAGAAGCTGGAAGAACCTAACCCCAGAGCCCGGCGCGCTGGATTGAGGACTTTTGACTCCGCAATCAGAGCGTGCCAGAATGGCCGGTGGAGGGCTGTTTGCCATCGCAATGCGAAGCTTGATTGCGCCCATTTCCGTGGTCCTGGCGTTGGGCGCCGCGTTTGGCCAGACGGCTGGGACGCCACTCTCTTTTGAAGTAGCGTCGGTGAAGCCGGCTTCCGCGCCAATCGCTACCAAAGATGCCTATACGGAGGGTTACAACGCCGGAATGCGGGCGGCGCTGGCCGCGCAAGGATTGCGGATCGTGGGCCAACGCGTAACCGTGACCGACAACAGCCTGAAGGACCTGATCCGCCTGGCCTACCAGGTGAAAGATCATCAGATCTCGGGGCCGGCCTGGATGGCCACGGAGAAGTATGAAATCGCCGCCACCATGCCCGCGGGCGCCAGCCGCGGCCAGGTTCCCGAAATGTTACAGACACTGCTGGCGGAGCGCTTCCACCTCAAACTGCACCGGGAAATGCGGAAGATGGCGGTGTACGCGCTGGTGGCGGCCAAGGGCGGGCCGAAGCTGACGGCGGCAGCGGGGCCGGCGAGCGGCCGGGGCGGCACCGGCTGGACGAGCTCCAACGCCGGCCGTGTGTTGGCAAAGGCTGCCTCGATGGCAGCGTTCGCCGACCTGCTCTCGAAGGCTGCCGGCCGCCCGGTCATCGACATGACGAGGCTCACGGGGCTGTACGATTTCGATCTGACTTACACGCCCGAGCTGAGTGCGACGGCGGCGGACGCGGGTCCAACGCTCGCGACAGCGCTGTTGGAGCAACTGGGCTTGAAGCTGGAAAAGCGCGAGATGCAGGTGGAAGTATTGGTGATCGAGAGTGCGGACAAGGTTCCCACGGAGAACTAGTGAGAACTGCGGCCTAGAACGATCAGCAGGACGATCGCCAGGATCAACACGGCTGCGACCACGGCGATGACGATGATGAGATTCTTGCGGGATTTTTTCGGCGGCTGCATTTCCGGGTTCGGCGGTTTCGGCGCGGCCGGCTGCTGAGCGGCCTGCTGCTCATCACCCTGCTTGGCGGGAGGACCGAACATACGCGTGTACTCACCGGGTCCGGCGTCGGCGGGCTTGGATGCCGCCAGCGCCTCGGCGGCGTGCCTGGCCAGGTCCTGAGGGGTCCCGAAGATACCAGACGCGGAAGCCGTGCGGGTGGCGGTGTTGAGCGCGGGAGGCGGCGCAATGGGCGCGGGCGCGGCGGTATCGGCCGCAGCGGTGGAAGTGGGGCCGAACATGCGGGTGAATTCGCCGGCCTGCTGGAACGGCCGGCTGTCCGGCGGAGCCGATTGAGCGGCGCTGGCGTGTTCCTTTTCGATATCGATGGATTCACCGGAAAGCCGCGAACCGAACAAGCGCGTGAACTGGCCGGTTTCCAGGGAGGCGTCACTGGCCGAAGACGCCGGCCACGGGGAATCCGGGGCGGCCGGCGGGAATGAGGCGCCCGGCCGGCGGGCCACGGGCGGCGGAGCGGCCGGCGGTGAAGGCGGCTTGAGAGGCTCGCCAGAGCCCGGCGGCGCCTGAAACAGCTTGGTGAATTCGCCGCCCTGGCTTTGCGCCGACGCCGGTGGGGCGGCCGATTGCGGGGAGGGCGGGCCCTCAAAGAGTTTGCTGAACTCGCTGGCCGGGGCGGCGCTCGAAGGGGCGGGAGTCTTTGGCGGCTCGGGGTCGAAGATGCGGGTGAACTCGCCGCGCTGGTCTGCGAGCAGGCTTGGCGGCGCGGCGACTGGCGGCGATGGGATCGGAGGCGGCGGGGGCGGCCCGGCCGGCGGCGCTGACTGGTCTTTCGCCGGCGGCACCGCAACGAACATCCGCGTGAACTCTCCGGCCTGGTCCGCCAGCAGGCCCGGCGGCTCGGCGACTGGCGGCGGCGATGGAATCGGAGACGGCGGGGGCGGCGCGGCCGGCGGCATCGGCTGGTCTTTCGCCGGCGGCACCGCAACGAACATCCGCGTGAACTCTCCGGCCTGGTCCGCCAGCAGGCCCGGCGGCTCGGCGACTGGCGGCGGGGATGGAATCGGAGGCGGCGGGGGCGGCGCGGGGGTCTCGGAGACCAGCGGTGGCACGGGCGTCGCTTCCGCGGGCGCGGCTTGCGACGGCGCAATCAGCAGGGGCGACGTCTCCGCCATCTTCGGGTCGGATGTGTCGAGGTTTAAGGCGACCCACTCCCGCAAGCCGGAGAACGGCTCGATGGGCAGCGTGACGGCGTAAGTAGAGCCGGCGAATTCTCCGATCTCCAGCAGCGGCGGCACCGGTTTTCCGGGAACGCTCCCCAACTTGGACTTCAAGATCGCGAGCAACCGCTGGCCGCTGGGATTGAAAAGATGGAGGTACACCAAGCGGCCCGTCGAGTTCTCGATGGCGCGGAACGTTTTGGCTTCCCCATCCGCGATCAACCGTTGCAATTCGTATTTCTTGTAGAAACTCATGGCGGCGGCGATCGGAAACCGCTGTATTATGATGATGACACCTTGTGCGCGGATGTCAACGGCCCATAGATGCCGGAGGAAGAATAGAAGGATGAAGAGTCTCTCCAGGGTGGTCTGGTCGGAGGGTATGTACCTGGGCCCCCACCATTTCCAGGCTCAAAACCGCTACTTCGAAGATTCCATCGAGTTTTCCATAGCGAGTCTCTGGTTCCGTCCCTGCGGTTTCAGCGGTTATGAGCTGAATGGCGAAGCGCTCGGGAACGGAACCCTTTCGCTGGTCCATGCGCGCGGTCTGTTCCCCGATGGTTTGAGCTTTCACATGCCGGAATTCGACGAGCTGCCGGCGCCCCGTCACATCACGGACATTTTTCCGCCGATGCAGGACAGCCTGGATGTTTTTCTGGCCGTGCCCGAGCGGCGGCCGGACGGCTGCAACTGCGCGCTTACCGAAGAAGACGCGCGCGAAGCGGTGCGGTATCGCGCCGAAGAGAAACCCCTGCCGGACGAAAACACCGGCCGCGACGTGAAGATGATTCAACTGGGACGCAAGAATATCCGCTTCCTGGTGGGCGCGGAAAGCGCCGAAGGCATGGCGACGCTGCAGATTGCGCGCGTGCGGCGGCAAGGCACGGGGCAGTTCGTTTTCGACGAACGTTTCGTCCCGCCGCTGCTGCAAGTGAGCGCATCGCCGCCCCTGATGACGATGTTGCGGCGGCTCATCGAACTGCTGGAAGAAAAGTGCCGGACGGTGGTGCGCCCCAAGGACCTGGGAAGCACGACGGTATCGGGCTTCTCGGCCGAGGGAATCGCCAACGCCTGGTTCCTGCACTGCGTGAATTCGAGCCTGGCGCCGTTGCGCCACCTGTGCGTTTCGAAGCGCGCGCACCCGGAAGAGCTGTTCGTGGAATTATCGCGGCTGGCCGGCGCGCTGTGCACGTTCAGCTTCGATTCCCACCCGAGCGCGCTGCCAGTCTACGATCACGCGCGACTGGCCGAGTGCTTCGAGGCGCTCGACCGGCATATCCGCGCGCACCTGGAGTTGATTGTGCCCAGCAATTGCGTGCAGATCTCTTTGGCCGCGGCGGCGCGATACTTCTACGAAGGGCGGGTCGTGGACGAGCGGACGCTGAACCGCTCGCGCTGGATTTTCGGCATCCGCTGCGGGATCGGGGAGGCCGACCTGATTGAGCGCACGCCGCGGCTGGTGAAAATCTGCTCGCGGGAGTTCGTTCCGAAACTGGTGGAACGCGCCTTATACGGGCTGAAGCTGTCGCACGTCCCGGTGCCGCCGCCGTCGCTATCGCCCAAAATCGAGTTTCAGTATTTTGCGATTGACAAGTCCGGCCCCTGCTGGGAGCATTTGGTCAAAACCCGGGAGATCGGACTCTACGTGCCCGGCGAATTACCCGATCCGGAGATTGAGTTGTCGGTGATACTAGAGTCGTAAAGGATTTCTTCTGTGCCGAACCTGGAAGATGCCGCTGCTCCGCCCGTGACCGCCTGGCCCGACAATCTCGCGCTTTTTTTCCAGGAGTTGTACACGGCCATTGTGCGCCTGCGGTCGCACCGCCAGGAAGTCAACAACGCGGATGTCTTCCGCAACCAGGTAATCCAGGCCATCAAGACAGCGGACCAGAACGCCAAGACGAGAGGCTACACCGACGAAGACGTGAAGTCGGGAGTGTTCGCGCTGGTGGCGTTTCTGGACGAATCCATTCTGAACCTGCGGAAGCCGGTCTTTAACGACTGGGTGCGCAAGCCGCTGCAGGAAGAACTGTTCGGCCGTCACGTGGCGGGTGAAATGTTTTTCGAAAACCTGCAGGTGATCCTGGGCCGGCGCGATTCTCCGGAGGTGGCCGATCTGCTGGAGGTCTACTACCTTTGTCTCCTGCTCGGCTACCTGGGGCGCTACAGCATCAGTTCCAAGGGCGACTTGCGCGGATTGATGGGCCAGACCGAAGACAAGATCAAGCGCATCCGTAAATCCGGCGTGGACCTTTCGCCAGACTGGGCGTTGCCGGCCGAAACAGCCGGGCCGCTGCGCTCGGACCCGTGGATGCGCCGTCTCTTTATCGTGGCTGGAGTCTGCGCCGGAATCGCGCTGCTGCTGTATCCGGTGTATCACTTCACTTTGAGCTCCGGCGTGTCGTCTGTGAACCAGCTCTCCAGCAGGGGGCGTCCGTAACCCCGCCATGGGATTCTCCGGGTTCTACTTACTCTCGGCCGTCTTCATGGTGGTCTTCATAGCAATCTCCTGGATTGTTACGGGGCTTCTGCACCTGTCGGGCACCGCCGAAATGATCGTGCGAGTGCTCTTCATGGGGCTGGCCTTCTCGCTGTTTGGCCTGGTCTACTGGTGGCGCCAGAAGCGGCAGCGCCAGAAAGAGTCGGCCGCACAGCAAGGGCAGGTGGAGGCAGCCGCCGAAGAGCGCGAGATCGAATCGTTCGTGCGCGACGCCGAAGTGCGACTGGCGGCTTCCATGGTGGGCAAGGAAGCCAAGTTGGGCAGCATGCCGGTGTATTTTCTGATCGGCGAAACCGGCGCCGCCAAGACCAGCCTGTTCGTACACTCGGGCGTGGAGCCGGAACTGCTGGCGGGACAGGTCTATCAAGATAACAACCTGGTTCCCACGCGGCCGGTCAACATCTGGCTGGCGCAGAAGTCGGTATTCGTGGAAGCGGGCGGCCGCCTGCTGGGGGAACCGGGACGCTGGATGCGGCTGGTGAAGCGCCTGCAACCGCGGCGGCGCCGGCTGTTTTTCCGCCCGCAGCCGCCGCGCGGCGTGATCGTTTGCGTGGACAGCGAGAGCTTCCTGAAGCCGGGCGCGGACGAAGCGGTGGCATCCACGGCGCGCAATTTGCAGGCGCGGCTCGGCGAGATTTCGCACGCGTTGGGCATCCGGCTGCCGATTTACGTGTTGTTCAGCAAACTCGACCGGTTGGGTTTTTTCACCGATTTCGTCGGCAATCTGACCGAAGAGGAAGTGCACCAGACGCTCGGCGTGACACTGCCGATTCGCAACACCAGGGAGAGCCGGGGGGTTTACGCCGAAGAAGAGTCGCGCCGCCTGACCGCGGCTTTCGACGGCCTCTTCCACGCGCTGTGCGACAAGCGTCTGCCGTTTCTGGCGCGCGAGAACGACGCGTCGAAGCTGCCGGCGGTCTACGAGTTTCCCCGCGAGTACCGCAAGCTCCGCAACTCCACGGTGCGGTTTCTGGTGGACCTGGGGCGCCCCAGCCAGTTGCGCGTGAACCCGTTTTTGCGCGGCTTCTATTTTTCCGGCGTCCGGCCGGTAGTGGTGAAGGAATCGATGCCGGCCGCGCGCGTGGCATCGTCCCCTGGGGCCAAATTGAAACGCGGCGCCACCGGATTCTTCGAAGGTCTGCTGAACGACGAAGGGCCGGTCCCCTCGCCGTCGTCTTCCGTGCGCACGCGGCGCACGCCGCAGTGGTTGTTCTTGGGCCACTTATTCAGCGACGTGATTCTGCGGGATCGCGCCGCCATGGGCGCCAGCGCGCAGAGCGTGCGGGCCGAGATGATGCGGCGCATCCTGGCCGCGGCCGCGGCCGGGCTGTTCGTTATCTGGTCGATCGGGATGACGGTCTCTTACTTCCGCAACCGCGCGCTGGAATCGCGGGTGGAAGAAGCCGCGCGCGGCATCGGGCAATCCGAATCGGGCGGCGCCGCGCAGGAGTTGCCCTCCACCGATTCCCTGACGCGGCTGGACACGCTGCGCGAAAGCGTGGAACTACTCTCGCTCTACGACCGGCAAGGCGCGCCGTGGAGCCTGCGGTGGGGACTATATGTCGGCAGCGATCTCTACCCGGCCGCGCGGCGTCTCTACTTCAGCCGTTTTCAGCAGTTACTCTTCGGCTCCACGCAGACCTCGCTCCTGGAGTGGCTCCGCAAACTGCCCGCCAAACCCGGGCCGAACGACGAGTATAAGCCGACTTACGACACTCTGAAGGCCTATCTCATCACGACGTCGCACCACGAAAAGAGCACACGGGCTTTTCTCCCTCCCCTGCTCTACGAGCGCTGGGCGGCCGGACGCCAGATCGACGCCGACCGCGCCGCGCTGGCCCGCAAACAGTTCGATTTCTACGCGGACGAGCTGCTGATCGCCAACCCGTTTTCCTCGGAGAACGAAGGCGAGACAGTCGAGGCGGCGCGATCTTACCTGGCGCAGTTTAACGCCGTCGAGAGCATCTATCAGTTCATCCTGGCGGAAGCCACGCGGCAGAAGCCTGCGGTGAACTTCAACCGCCAGTTCAAGGGCTCGGCCGCATACGTGATCAACAATCACGACGTGCCCGGCGCCTTCACTATCGACGGCTGGAAGTTTGTTGACAACGCCATCTCGAACGTCAAGCAGTTTTTCGGCGGCGAAGCATGGGTGTTGGGCGAGCACGCCTTCGCCAATCTCGATCCCGTGGTCCTGGGCCCGCAGTTACGCAGCCGGTATCACAAGGATTATATCGCCAACTGGCGCGCGTACCTGGCGGCTTCCGAAGTAGTCCCATACCGCAGCATTGCCGACGCGGCTCTGAAGCTTAGTCAGTTGTCGAGTAACCAATCTTACTTACTGGGGGCGCTCTGCCTGGCTTCGATTAACACGAATCCCGCGTCGCTCGACGAGGAGACCAGCGCTCCGTACCAGCCGGTGCAATACGTGATGCCGCCGGCCTGCACGGACCGCTATATCCAGGACCACAACGGCGCTTACACCAGCGCCTTGGTCAGCCTGCAGTCGTCCATGGACCGGGTGGCCAAGAGCGGCACGGACGTAAAGGACGACCTGGTATCCCAGACCGAGGCGGATGCCACCGCCGCCTACAAGGTGACGCGGCAGATCGCTCAGAACTTCCGCATCGACCGGGAAGGCAACGTTCACGGGATGGTGCAGAAGTTCATGGAAGACCCCATCCGCCAGGCCGAAGCGATTCTCGGGCGACTGGGCCCGGCGCAGCTCAACACGGAGGGCCGGCGCTTTTGCGGGGAATTCGCCGGCCTGACGAAGAAGTATCCTTTCGACACCAACGCCAGGGTGGACGCGACGCTCGACGACATCAACGGCATCTTCCGCCCCGGTGAAGGCAAACTCGCAACCTTCTTCGACAGCACGTTGAAAAACTATGTCGAACGGCGCGGCAACGAGTATGTCCGCCGCGCAGACAGCCGCGTGCAAGTTACGGACGCCTTCCTGCGGTTCCTCAACCGCGCCACGGCGCTGGGCGAAGCGCTGTATAAGAACGGCGCCAAGGATGCGAGCCTCACTTACAATATGAAGGCCCTGCCGGCTGAAGGATTGAAGAGCGTGACCCTCAGCCTGGACGGGCAGGTTCTGACTTCGAGCGGCGCCGCCGGGGAGTCGAAAGACTTCACCTGGCCCGGGAGTTCGGTCCGCGGCGCCAAACTTTCCGGCAACCTGGGCGGCGGAGATTTCAGTTTCATCACCTACGACGGCCTGTGGGCGGCCTTCCGCTTCTTCGGCGACGCCGACCGTTTCCAGTCGAGCGGCGCCGGCTACACTCTGCAATGGGTGCCACGGCAGGGCCAATCGGGCCAGCCCATGCGGCTGGACAGCGGCAAGGCGCTCGCGCTGCCCTTCCTGCTCGACCTGAAAGGCGCCCCACCCATCTTCCAGAAGGGCTATCTTTCAGGCTTCCAGTGCGTATCGGAAGTGGCCCGCTGAGACTCGTGTTCGCAATTACGGCGACTGATTCGTGATCCCCGTGCCCTCCGCTCCCTTACGGTGGCGGCTCTGTGCGGAGCGTCTTACACAGTAGAGAGCGGCGCCGCTCGCAATCGCCGCGGCCACCACGAGTAACTGCCGCGGGTCGGAATCCGGATCGCGCAGCGTGGAGACGAGCAGGAATCCGGCACAGGCCAGCGGCGCGAGAGTTACCAAGACGACTCCGGCCCATCCGCCGGGAACGCGGAAGGGCCGTTCCATCTCCGGCTGCTTCCATCGCAAAGCAATGAGCGCGACGTACTCGAGCGAAAGCGCCGCGGAGTAGAGCAGCACGTCGATCACAACCAGCTTGCCGAAAGATAGCGCCGCAAACACGGAGGAGACCGCGCAAGAGGCAATCAGCGCGCCCACCGGCATGGCGGTGCGCTTGGAAACGGCGGCCAGCGGCGCGGGCAGCCAGCCATCGCGAGCCATGACGTAGGGCAGGCGCGAGGAGTAAAGCAACTGGCTGTTGAAGATGGACCACATGGCTACCAGCGCCGCTCCGGCCAGCAACAAACCGAACCAATGGCCGCCCGCCCGCGCCGCAATCACCGGCCAGCCCTGGGATTCGCTCCACGCGTCCGGGCTCGAGGTGACCGCCAGCCCGGCGAAAACCGGCGCCAGGTAAGCGGCGATGGTGACCAGCATCACTACGGCCAGCGCGCGCGGATAGTTGCGGCGTGCGTCATTGACTTCGCCGGCGAAAGTGGACGTGTTATCCCAGCCCATGTAATTCCATAGGACGATCGAAAAGCCCAGGGTCAGCAGTCCGGTGTTGTGATTGGTCTTCAACTCGCGTGTAACCAGGGACCAGACCTGATGCGCCGCTCCGGCGCGCTCGAACGCAACCACCACCAGCAGGGCGAACGGAAGGAGCACCAGCGCGGTGTTCCAGGCGGCACTCTGGCCGACCAGGGAAACGCCCCGCCAGTTCACCAACAACGCGCTCCCAATGACCGCCAGCGCGACGGCCCAGCGGCACAGCAAGACGCTCCAGGAGGCCGAGCCATGTTCGTCCAGCCGCAGCCAGGGATAGAAGAAGGCGAGGTAATTGACGAAAAGAACGGGATAGATGGCGACATCAATGAAGGTGTAACAGACGGTCCACCAGGCTTCCTGCACGCCCCAGAAATCGCCGAGGGCGGTTCGCACCCACACGTAGTAACCGCCGTCTTCGGGCATGGCGCTGGCAAGTTCGGCCACCATCAGGGCGATGGGCAGACTCCACACCAGCGGAGCCAGCACGATCAACGCGATGGCCCATCCGCCGCCTACCGCCGCCACGACGGGTTCCAGCCCGTAAGCCCCGCCGCACACCACAAAGAAGACTACCCCGATGAGCGGCAGCAAGTTGAGGCGCCGGGAATCCGGCAGATCGAGGGACATTCTCATTTGCGGTTGTTCTGGTGAGTATACATCCGGTACGCGGAGAAGTGTGCCGATTCGAACTATTCGGGGCCATGCAGTCGTGCGACACTCTGCTTAAGATGCGAATCTTCCCGCCATTCTTTCTGTTTGCGACGCTCGCGGTGGCGCAATTGCAAATCACCACGTCGAGCGTGCCCGTAGCCACGCAATACCAGAGCTACAGCACTACTTTGACGGCAATTGGCGGCGTTCCGCCGTACACGTGGTCGGTGGTGTCGTCGACCGGTGTCAGCCTGCCCGAGGGGATGGCGCTCAACGCGTCGACCGGCATCGTCAGCGCCGCACAAGTGAATGGACAAGGCGGGTACGCCGTTACCGTGCAGGTGGCCGACAGCAGTTCCCCCAGCCCGAGTATCGCCACCGCCACGCTGAACTTCGGCGTAAACAGCGACGGCAGCTATGGCGGTTGCCAGATGTTT
>Ga0187874_10002065_pt1 | contig 16206 bp, 15 predicted proteins | sample June2016WEW_16_1_3_FD_132993 | JGI IMG/M metagenome (GOLD analysis project Ga0187874, IMG submission 132993) | Peatland microbial communities from SPRUCE experiment site at the Marcell Experimental Forest, Minnesota, USA - June2016WEW_16_150 | ecosystem: Environmental > Terrestrial > Soil >... | reverse complement strand
TGCATGGCTAACCAAAAATGTCGCGACATGTCCCGCTCAAAAGTACCAACCCCGTTTTTTCGGCGTAACTCTCAAAAGCTGCAACCACTTCCACCCTGATTCGTAACACCCTCCGCAGGGACGATTGAAAATGGCGTTTCGTTTCAGCCGTCCCTGCGGGACTCGACGTTTTTCCAACCTGTCCCGGCATGAACCCCGACATCCAATGTCGGGGTTAAATGCCGGGCTATTCTCGATTGTTCCTTCGGAACAGAACACCGGCTCAAAAATTGAGATGCGCCCCATCCGGCACTTTTGTCCGGATTTGGATTGGCAGGCGCGCAGAATCCGGCAAATTTTGGCGGACGCGTTTTATGCCGTTGCTCGAAGTCAAAAATGTGAAGGTGCACTTTCCGGTGAAGCACGGGTTGTTCAGCGGTCTCCGCGAATTTGTGAAGGCGGTGGACGACGTGAGCTTCAGCCTCGAACCGGGGGAAACGCTGGGGCTGGTCGGCGAGAGCGGTTGTGGCAAGACGACGCTCGCCCGCGCCATCGTGCGGCTGGTCGAGCCGACGGCCGGCAGCGTTTTGCTCAACGGCGAGGACGTCACCCGGATGAGCGGGTCGGTGTTGCGCGCGCGGCGGCGCAAGTTCCAGATGATTTTCCAGGACCCCTACGGCTCGCTCAATCCGCGCATGACCGTCGAGCAAATTGTCGGCGAGGCGCTCGACATCCACAAACTGGCCGGCAGCAAATCCGCGCGGCACGGACGCATCGCCGAACTGCTGGCGGCGGTCGGCCTCGACCCGGTTCACGCACAGCGTTATCCGCATGAATTCAGCGGCGGGCAACGCCAGCGCATCGGCATCGCGCGCGCACTGGCGGTCGAGCCGGAACTGATCATCTGCGACGAACCGGTAAGCGCGCTGGACGTTTCCGTGCAGGCGCAGATCATCAATCTGCTCCGCGATTTGCAGCAGCAACGCGGCATTGCCTATCTCTTCATTGCGCACGACCTGGCGGTGGTGGAGCACATCAGCCACCGCGTGATGGTGATGTATCTCGGCAAAATTGTGGAAGCGGCGGACGCCAAAACCCTCATCCGCGAACCGCAGCATCCCTACACGCAGGCGCTGATTTCCGCCGTGCCGGAGGTGGACCCGGAAACGAAGCGGCGGCGGATTGTCCTGCCGGGCGACGTGCCGTCACCGATTCATCCGCCGCCGGGGTGCCCGTTTCATCCGCGTTGTCCGATTGCCGAAGCGCGGTGCCAAACCGAAGTGCCGGCATTCCGGGAAGTCGCAAAAAATCACGAAGCAGCGTGTCATCTGGCGGGGATGAAGATTGAGGCGGGTGCGCGAGTGGTTTGAAAACTGGAGCGGGCGAAGGGAATCGATCACTTACCTGCAAGCCAGGACCGGCGAAAAAGGGACAGTGCCGCTTCACCCTGACCTGGCCGCGCACTTGGGCGCGCTGGCGAAGCAGGGCGTTGCGCCCGAATTGCGGATGAAACTCACCGGCCACAAAACCGAGGCCGTCCATCGCGGCTACACGCACCACGAACTTGAAAAGCTCCGCGCCGCCGTGGAAAAAATTCCGTCGCTGAATTCAAAGTGAGAAAACTGCCCGACTCCCGAGTTGATCTCATCTACGTTGACCCGCCGTTTAACTCCGACCGCAACTACGAAGGTCCGAGCCGGACGGGCCAATTATGGGGCGAGACCAGGGAGAACTTTTCGGGTTGACGTTCCGCGTCAATCGGCGTAGCAACCAGCCATTTGGAGCAACCATGAACGCGCACTCTTTCTTTAGCCGACTTTGCCACTCCCCAATTCCCCGCCTCGCCGCCGTCACGCTGGTTGCGCTGGCTTGGAACAGCCTTGCCTTCTGCGGCGAGATACATGAGGCGGCTGCGGGTGGTGACTTGGGCAAGGTCAAGGCGCTGCTCAAAGACAATCCAGATTTGGTTTTCAGCCAAGACAACAACGGCGACACGCCTTTGCATGTTGCGGCGTCTGTGGGATCCAAGGATATGGCGGAATTGCTGCTGGCCAGCAAGGCCGAGGTCAATGCCCAGGACAACAACGGCAATACGCCTTTGCACGCAGCGGCGTTGACCGGACACAAGGACGTGGCGGAATTGCTGCTGGCCAATAAGGCCGAGGTCAATGCCAAGGACAAAGATAGTGGGACGCCTTTGCACGTGGCGGCGTGGAAGGGGCACAAAGACGTGGCAGAATTGCTGCTGGCCAATAAAGCCGAGGTCAATGCCAAGTCCAACGGCGGCGAGACGCCTTTGCACGTGGCGGCGTTTAATGGCCACAAGGACATGGCGGAACTGTTGCTGGCCAGCAAGGCTGAGGTCAATGCCAGGGACAACACCGGCTACACACCTTTGCACGCGGCGGCGATTATGGGCTACAAGGACGTGGCGGAATTGCTGTTGGCCAGCAAAGCCGAGGTCAATGCCAAGTCCAACGGCGGCCAGACGCCTTTGCGCGTGGCGGTGTTACATGGACACACGGACGTGGCGGAATTGCTGCGCCAGCACGGCGGCCACGAATAAACTGTATCGAAACCCGGAGCAACCATGAACATGCATTCTTTCTTTAGCTGACTCTGCCATTCCCCAATTCCCCGCCTCACCGCCATCACGCTGGTTGCGCTGGCTTGGAGCAGCCTCGCCTTCTGCGGCGAGATTCATAATGCGGCCAAGGGTGGCGACTTGGAAAAGGTCGAGGCGCTGCTCAAAAACAATCCTGATTAGATTTTTAGCAAAGACACCAACGGCCAGACGCCCTTGCACTGGGCGGCGTTTAATGGACACAAGGACGTGGCGGAATTGCTGCTGGCCAACAAAGCCGAGGTCAATGCCAAGACCAACGACGGCACGACGCCTTTGCACGTGGCGGTGTTGCATGGACACAAGGACATGGTGGAGTTGCTGCGCGCCAGCACGGCGGCCACGAATAAACTGTACGGAAACTCACCGGCCACAAAACTGAAGCCGTCCACACCCGCTGAACCTGTCCGAAACAGGGGGATTGACACCTTCACCGTGTCGCCGTGCTGGACAGCCTTAAAATCGAATTGTAACGCCGGCAAACACGCTGAACGTGTTAGGAGTGTGCGTTAGCAGTGGGGTATTTGGAAACCGGCGAAACCGCACAAAACCATTGATTTTATTAGCTCATTTTGAGGTTGGAGCGGGCGAAGGGAATCGAACCCTCGTGTGAAGCTTGGAAGGCTTCCGTTCTACCATTGAACTACGCCCGCCTCCGCGCTACGCGCTACGGCGTGGCAAGCCCGCCTCCCGTAGCAAATTGAACCTGCCCGTCGAGCCGTAGCCCGAAGGGCGAAGGCTGACGCGACAAGCCGGCAGGCTTGCAGTCCACGCATCTTAACGAGTGCAGTGGTTTTGTCAATTCGCGCGCGTCATCGTCCTCGTTCTCGTTCTCGAACCCATTTCGTTTACGAAGGACGAGGAGGATTTTATCGTGCTTGCCTTGTCAATGCCATGCGTGTATCGTCGCCGCGCATGGCAGCGTTGCTTCTCACCGGCGGGCGCGTCGTGGACCCAGCCAACCGTCTCGACGCCAAAATGGACGTTTTGATTTCGGAAGGCAAAATCACCGCGATCGGCGACGACGCTGCGAAAAAAGCGCCGCGCAGCGCCGAACGGATGGCGGTGAACGGCCTCGTCGTTTGCCCCGGTTTGATTGATTTGCACGTTCATTTGCGCGAACCGGGCCAAACGTCCAAGGAAACCCTCGCCACCGGCACCGCCGCCGCCGCGCGCGGTGGATTTACTTCGGTCGTCTGCATGCCGAACACGTCGCCCGCGATTGACAACGCCGGCACCGTCGCGCTTATCCACGAACGCGCCGCGCAGCAGGGTATCGTCAACGTCTTTGTAGCCGGCGCCATCAGCAAAAACATCGCCGGCGAAGAACTCGCGCCGATTGGCGGCCTGAAACGCGCCGGCGTCGTGGCCATCACCGACGACGGCCATTGCGTGCAAAACAATGATCTCATGCGGCGCGCGTGCGAATACGCCAAAATGTTCAATCTGCCGGTGATGGACCATTGCCAGGATTATTCGCTCGTGACCGACGGGGTGATGCACGAAGGCTACTGGAGTACCGTGCTCGGCTTGCGCGGCTGGCCCGCGGCGGGCGAGGAAGTCATCGTGGCGCGGAACATCCTGCTCGCGGAATTGACCGGCGCGAAGGTCCATTGCCAGCACCTGAGCGCGGCGGGCAGCGTGGCGTTGCTGCGCGCGGCGAAGAAACGCGGCGTGCCGATTTCCAGCGAGGCTTGTCCGCACCATTTCACGCTGACCGATGCCGCCGTGGGCGGCAGTGAAAAATTTTGGGCAACGGACGGAAAAACCCTCAACCCTCAACTCTCAACTCTCAACGTTTCGCGCGAATGGCCTAAATACGACACGAATTTCAAAATGAACCCGCCGTTGCGGTCCGCGCGCGACCGCGAGGCGATTCTCGAAGGCCTGGCCGACGGCACGATTGAAATCTTATGCAGTGACCACGCGCCGCACTGCGATTACGAGAAGGAAGTGGAATTCGATTACGCGCCGTTCGGCATCACCGGGCTGGAAACCGAACTGGCGCTGTCGCTGATGCAACTGGTACATGCGAAACGCATCTCGTTGCCGGATTTGATTGCGAAATTCACCGTCAACCCGGCCCGGTTACTGAGTTTGAACAAGGGCACGCTGAACGCCGGCGCGGACGCGGACGTGACGGTTTTCGATCCCGATGCTGAATGGGTTTTTGAGCGCGCAGCGACGGCGAGCAAATCGGCCAACAGCCCCTTCTACGGCTGGAAACTCAAGGGCCGGGCCGTGGCCACGATCGTCGGCGGCAAAATCGTCTGGACGGAAAAAGCCGAAGCGGTTGCGGCGTGACAAATTTTTGGCTACGCTTGGCGCGGTGGGTCGCCCGCTTGACTTCGCGGGAGATCGCTGACTGGACATGAAAGCAATTCTGGCATTGGAAGACGGCTCGGTGTATCACGGGCAAGGCTTCGGCGCGCGCGCGTCCGCGTGCGGCGAGGTCTGCTTCAATACTTCGATGACCGGCTACCAGGAAATCCTCACCGACCCGTCCTACAAAGGCCAGATTGTCACGATGACCTATCCGCTCATCGGCAATTACGGCGCCAATACAGTGGACGTGGAATCGTGGCAGCTGCACGTGGCCGGCTTCGTCGTCCGCGAACTCTCGCCGGTCGTCAGCAACTGGCGCGCGGACTTTTCGCTCGCCGAATATCTGGAGAAAAACGGCGTTCCGGGAATCCAGGGCCTTGACACGCGGGCCTTGACCAAAAAACTCCGCGTGCGCGGCGCGATGAACGGATTCATTTCCACGGGGGAAATTTCGGACGCGGAAGCCGTCAAGCGCGCGAAGGAATTCGTCTTCGTCGGCGTGGATTACGTCAAGGAAGTCACGCACAAGAAGGCGTTTCGCTGGGATGAAAAGGACGAGCAGAGCGGGGCGTTTGAATTGGAGCGCGGCAACGCGACCGTTGACGCCCGGCAAAATCGCAAGCCACTGCCGCCGGCGGACATTCCCATTGTCGCCTTGGACTATGGACTGAAATACAACATTCTGCGCCGGTTGCGGCAGCACGGTTTCAGCGTGCAGGTTTTGCCGGCAACGGCCTCCGTCGCCGACGTGCTGAAGCACAAACCCGCGGGCATTTTTCTGTCCAACGGCCCCGGCGACCCGGCGGCGCTGGATTACCTCGTGCGCGAAGTGAAGACGCTCGTGGACACCGGCATCCCGATTTTCGGGATTTGCCTCGGCCACCAGATTCTCGGCCAAGCGTTTGGCGGGAAAACCTTTAAATTGAAATTCGGCCATCGCGGCGCGAACCAGCCGGTGAAGGATTACGAGACCGGCCGGGTGGAAATCACGGCGCAAAACCACGGTTTTGCCGTGGACCCCGCAAGCCTGCCGCCGGACCTGGCCGTGAATCGCGTCAATCTCAACGACCAGACCGTCGAAGGTTTGCGCCACAAGACAAAGCCGGTTTTCTGTGTGCAATATCATCCGGAAGCCTCGCCCGGGCCGCATGATTCGACGTCGTTGTTTGCTGAATTCCGCGCCCTGATTGAGCGGCGGGGTTGACGATAAGATTTCCGTTTGACTTGGAACGGGCAGCAGTCATAATCGGTTCACCGTAACTATGGCGAAACTAGTTATCCTGACTCAAGGCATGACCGACCGGGTGCATGAGTTGAAAGCGGATCGCACCACCATCGGCCGCGTGGAGGATAACATGTTTCAAATCGCCGAGGCGTCCGTTTCCAGCCATCACTGCGAGGTGCTGTTGCGCGGCAAAGACGTCGTCATCAAGGACCTCGACTCCACCAACGGCACGTACATCAACGGCGAAAAAATCACCGAAAGCGTTTTGCAGCCCGGCCAGACCTTGCGCCTCGGTAACGTGGAATTGAGCTTGGACACCGGCGCGCCGTCCGCCGCCGGGGCGGCTCTGGCACCCGCTCCCGCGCCAAGTCGCGCCCCAAAACCAGTGGATACCACGATGGTTATGCCGCGTGGGGTGAGTTTGGGCGAATTGGAAAAGGGCGGCGGCGGACGCCCGCCAGGGTTCGATTCCGGCAAGGAATTCTCCAAAAAGACCAACAAGGTCAACACCATCTTCCTCATCATCGTTATCGTGGCCGGTTTGCTTATCATCGGGCTTATCCTCTACTCCTTCTCGCTTGCCGGCGCCAGCCACAAATAGGGAATTGGTGTCGCGGCCATGAAACCGCGCCGTTCAAATCAAAGAAACCGGGCGCTGACGCTGGTGGAAGTGATGGTGATTATTGCAGTATTGGTCATTTTCGTGGTGCTGTTTTTGCCGTTGAGGTCGACAAGAATACCCCTTACTTGTGTAGGGAATCTCCATCAAATCAGCGCCGCTTTTCGGATTTGGGCTGATGACAACAATGGCAAATATCCCATGGAAATTTCCAGAACAAACGGCGGCGCGCTGGAACCGGCTGCAACAGGAAATGTAGCTCCAATTTTCCATGCGATGTCCAATGAACTAAGCACTCCCAAAGTTTTACTTTGTCCGGCGGATACTCGGCGGGTTTGGGCGACAGATTTTTCAAAAGGCTTCGACAACTCGCATATCAGCTACTGCGTTGGTCTGAACAGGAGCACAAATGATCCGCAAGCTTTCCTGTCCGGTGATGACGATCTCGCTGTCAATGGCACTCCGGCAAAATCCGGTCTGCTGGAATTCTCGACGAATAACCTCGTCGCATGGGGTTCTGGACGCCACGTTTCGCCAAATTCCCATTTCTGGACGGCAGCGCGAGACAGATTTGTCGGCAATATTTGCATGACCGACGGCAGCATCCGGGAGCTTTCTACCTTAGAATTACAACAAATGTTTCAACAAACCGGGCTCGCCACGAACCGGCTGGCGATTCCGTGACTTCAGGTAGGGTCGCCTCGCCGAGGCGACCGGCGGAAGTTCCGCCTCCTAAACGGACGGCCCGGCGAGCCGTCTCTACCAATTTCAATTCGCGGCAATTCGCGAAATTCGCGGATAATCCTTTCTGGCTCCCCGTCTCCGTCTCCGGTATGCTCCGCCATTATGTTCGAAACGGTTGAAACGGAAATTGCCACCGCCACGGAGAAACTTGCGCACCTGCGGAGGTTTCTTTGACGTGCCTGCCGCGCAGAAGCGCCTCGGCGAACTCAATTCGCTCATGGCCGCCGACAATTTCTGGAACAACCGCGAAAAGGCGCAGGCGCTGATTGACGAAGCCAATTCCCTCCGTAACAAAATCGAGCCGCTGCTTCACGCGGAAAAACATCTGGACGATTTCCGCGTGATGCTCGAACTCGGCGAAGCCGAACCCGCCGACGCGCAGCCGAAGGTGCAGCAGGAATTGGAACGCGACCTCGCAAAGTTCTTGAAAGACCTCGATGCGCTGGAATTGAAGGTTTTTCTCAGCGGCCCCCATGACCGGAAGAATTGCATCCTGAGCATCAACGCCGGCGCGGGCGGCACCGAGGCGCAGGATTGGGCGGAGATGCTGTCGCGCATGTATCAACGCTGGGCCGAATCGCGCGGCTGGGAGGTCGAAGTGACCGACGCGCTGCCCGGCGAAGGCGCGGGCCTCAAGAGCATCACCATGTTGATTCAAGGCGAAAACGCTTACGGTTTTGCCAAGGCCGAACGCGGCGTGCATCGGCTGGTACGAATCTCGCCGTTCGACGCCAACAAACGACGCCACACCAGCTTCGCCAGCGTGGACGTGATTGCGGAAATTGAAGAGAACACGGAGCTCGAGATTCCGCCGAACGAATTTCAAATTGACACCTTCCGCTCCGGCGGCAAGGGCGGCCAGAACGTGAACAAAGTCGAAACCGCCGTCCGCATCACGCATATCCCGACCGGCCTCGTCGTCGCGTCGCAAACCCAGCGGTCGAAGCATCAAAATCGCGCCACAGCGATGCGGCTGCTGCTCTCACGGATTTACGCGCAAAGACAAGACGCGCAGAAGGCCGAGATGGAACGTTTCTACGGCGAGAAGGGCAGCATTTCGTGGGGCAACCAGATTCGCAGCTATGTTTTCCAGCCGTATCGCATGGTGAAGGATTTGCGCACCGGCGTCGAAACCAGCAACGTGCAGGCGGTGATGGACGGCGACCTGGATCCCTTCGTGAACGGCTGGCTCCGCGCCGGCTGTCCGTTGAAACGGATGCAGGGAGTAAAGGATGAAGAGGAATAACGCTATGGAATTTTTTAGCGCACGATTGCTATACATTATTTTGGTAAATGATGGCCGTCCGCGTAAGCGCAACGATTACGATGAAGTGGTGATTGTTTTTCGCGCGCGCGATTTCAATTCTGCTTTCAAACGGGCTTTGAAACTCGGATGCGCACAGGAAACAGAATATTTTAACCATCGTAAACAGACAGTTCGCTGGGCTTTAGTTGAAATCTTGAATTTAGATTCTGTTGGTAAAAAGATTGATGGGCGTGAAGTGGCTTCAAAGTTGCATTGCCGAACCAGCAAAAAACCAATTGCACCGACAACGCGATTTCATCCAGAAAAATCGAAGCCGGAACAAAGTTTTTAGAAAATCCTTCATGACCATCCTCGACACCATCGTTGAGCAAAAGAAACGCGAGGTTGCGCGCCTGCCGGAGCGCGTCCTCGCCGCCGGCGATTTGCGGGATGTAATGCTTGAGCGCGGTGAACGCCGGGATTTCATCGCCGCATTGCGCGATTCATCACGCATCGCGCTCATTGCCGAAGTTAAAAAAGCGTCGCCGTCGGCGGGCGTGATTTGCCCGGACTTCGACCCGGTCCGCATCGCAAAGGCATACGAAGCGGCAGGCGCAAGTTGCCTTTCAGTTTTGACCGATGAGAAATTTTTTCAAGGTTCGCTGGATCATCTCCGCCAAATCCGCGCGGCGGTCAAGCTGCCATTGTTGCGGAAGGATTTTATCATTGATGAGCGGCAGATTCTCGAAGCCATCGAATGGGGCGCGGACGCCATCCTGCTCATCGTCGCCATTTTGAATGACGAGCGATTGAAGAAATTCCATTCGTTGGCGACCGAAGCCGGACTGGCTGTGCTGGTGGAAGTTCACGATGAGGCGGAGTTGGAACGTGCGCTGGCCACCGGCGCGAATCTCATTGGTGTGAACAACCGCGATTTGAAGACGTTCAAGGTGGATTTGGGCACGACGGAGCGTCTGGCAGCGGAATTAAACCATAGGACAGGCGTCTCGCCTGTCTCTAAAATTAAAAATGGAGACAGGCAGGATGCCTGTCCTACGCTCGTCGCCGAAAGCGGCATTCACACGCGCGCCGATGTGGAGCGATTAAAGCAGTGCGGCGCGGACGCGATTCTCGTAGGCGAATCCTTGATGCGCGGTGGGGATATCAAGTCGAAGATTCGCGAGTTGATTGGGTAAGGGCGCCGCGCTGCGGCGTCCGCGGACGGCCCGGCGGGCCGTCCCTACCTGCGGTTTTTTGCCAACTGTTTTGCCAACCGTATGGCGGAAATCATGGACGACGGATTGGCTAGTCCCTTTCCGGCAATATCATAGGCTGTGCCGTGATCGGGCGAGGTGCGGATGAACGGCAGGCCGAGCGTCCAGTTTACCCCGGTGTCGAACGCCACGGCCTTCAACGGCGCGAGTCCCTGGTCGTGATACATAGCCACCACCGCGTCGAAATCGCCGCGCAGGGCGTAGTAGAATACCGTGTCACCGCTCAACGGGCCGACGACATCCAGTCCATTTTTTTGGGCGGCAAGAATCGTCGGCGTGATGACTTTGATTTCTTCGTCGCCGAATTCCCCGCCTTCGCCCGCGTGCGGGTTGAGGCCGCAAACGGCGATTTTTGCGCGCGGCAGTCCCAAATCGCGGCAGGCTTGCGCGGCCAATTCGACGGCCAGCATGATTTTTTCCGACGTGATTTTCCGGGGAACCGATTTGATCGAGGTATGAATGGTCACGAGCGCCACGCGCAGCCAGCGTCCGTGCTCGTCGTGGCCGAGCAGCATCATGGCGTAACGTTTCGTTTTGGCGGCTTTGGCAAATAGTTCCGTCTGGCCGACGAATTTGTGTCCGGCGCGGATGATGGCTTCCTTATTGACGGGCGCGGTGACCACGGCGTCCAATTCGCGGCGGAGACAGCGTTTCGCGCCGTCGCGCAACGAGGCAACGGCGGCATTCGCGGCGGCCGGCGAACCGGCGGGCAGATGTTCCGGCAGCGGCTCGGAAAGCGGACTGGCGACAAAAATTTTCCCGGGTTCATTGCCGCCGGAAAATTTTTCCAACGGCAGGTTGGTTCCCAGCTTTTCGTTCAGCCGACGAACGTAACTTTCATCGCCGATGAGCAGGTAGCGCGCGTCGTCAGCGGCGTTTTCGGCGGCGAGGGCTTTGAGGGTGACTTCGGGGCCGATGCCGGTGACATCGCCCAGCGTGATACCGATCCAGTTTTTCATGGGGCAGAAGAAACGTGGCGCGTGAAACGTGAATTCACGCCTCACGTTTTGAGTTTCGCGTTTCAGAAATAGCGGATAAACGTTTTTTTCTTCAGTGACTCAATCCATTGTTTTTGAAGTCGGGCCTGTTCCTGCGTACGAAGGGTTTTGTCAATGTCATCGCGGACTTCGATGAGCGGCCGGACGTGGGCGGGGCGGGTTTGCTCGACGAGCATGAGGTAACAGGCTTCCGGCGTTTCAATCACGTCGCTGACCTGGCCGGGCTTGAGCGCGAAGGCGACTTCGGCGAGTTCCTGGCGCAGCACGGAGCGCTCGACCCAGCCCCAATCACCGCCCTGACTGCGTTGCGAGCCTTGTGAATAAACCGAAGCCATCTCGGGAAACGTCGCGCCTTCCTTGATTTTGGCCAGGATTTCACGGGCCAGGGCCGGCGTATTGGTGTCATCGTCGGCGGTCTTGTTGAGCACGATCATGCGTAGTTTGATTTCGTCCTCCACCTTGAAATCGTCCTGATGGGCGAGGTAGTAGGTTTCGACCCGGTAGGGCGAGATGGTGATTTCGCGCGAAACATTCTGGTGGCGCAGTGCCGACTCGATGTACTGGTCGCGGACGTTTTGGCGGTATTGTTCATACGTCATGCCCTGCGCCTGCAAGGATTTCATGGCCGTTACACGGTCGCCGAACTGCTCGCGGAGCCGGTCCTGCACCAGTTCGTCCACCACGCTGTCCGGCAGTTTGTTGTATTTGGTTTCGAATTCGTGCAGGATCAACTGGCGCTCCACCAATATCTCCAGGCTGTTGTCGAGCGCCTCGGCAAGTTTTTGCCGAAAGACCTCCGGCTGCACGGCGTATTCCCGGCGCAACGCATCCTCCGCCGGCATGGTGAACTCCTCAACCTGCGCGTAAGTGATGACCGTGTCATTCACAATGGCCTTGACGCCATCGGCCAGTTCCGCGCGCAAAGGCAGGCCCAGGCACAACGCCGCCACCCAAACCGGAATCAATCGGAACCCATTCATCAAATCGCGCGCATACTAACAATTGCGTTCGGCGGGTCAAGCGTGGCAACTCCCTGGCAGGATCCGGCTTTGATTGTTACAGTGTCGGTGCGGTCAACCGTCCGTCCCGCGGCGCGGGACGACGGAGGACAGGTGTGCCGATTATGCGCCATAGGCTCGACGCAACGGCAAATCAGGATACCACCAACCCCTTCAAAACGATTTCAAGCAGTCGAACCAATACATGATCAGCGCCATGATCACAGAGAAAATCAGGCTCACCACGATCGACCATTTCAAAAATTCTCTATGCTTGCGGCGCGCTGCCGGGCCGCCCATGCCCGGCAACAGGTAATAACGCTCGTGCTCTTTTTTGCCATTCGAGAAAAACATAAACTTCCGACTCCGCTTTTTTTAGCACACAACCCGCTGTTGCTGCAAGCCAAAAATTTACGGTGCAGAGGCAATTGGGGCGGGTAAAGAAGACCGGCTGGTCGTCCGCGGCCGCGCCGGCCACCACGACATCCGTTGTCAGAGCAGGTCGCGGCCCTGCCATCTAAAATTGGAAATCAGAGATTCAAAGCCGCCCACTACCGCTTGCGGTGATCGGCAACAATCCGCTACCGTCCCGCCTGTGAATCTCGAAGATCATTTTGGCGACATCATCCGCAAGGCGCGCGCGATGAATAATGTTTCGGTGGTTGCGGCGGCAAAAGCTGCGGGAATTTCCGAAGCCGAACTTTCTGAGCTTGAAGAATCCGGACGGTCGGCGAAGAAAATAAATTTCATCGCGCTGGGAAAGATCATCGGACTGGATCCGGCCAAACTCGAAGGCATTGCCAATGGCTGGCTGCCGGGGCTGAAGGATTTGAGCCAATGGCGCGAACTGCGCGTGTTCACCACTGCCGGCGAAGGGCTGACGGTGAATTGTTACCTCGTCTGGGACGAGGCCACGCGTGACGCGGCGTTGTTCGACACCGGTCTTGACGCGAAACCCGTCCTCGATTGCATCGCCGAAAACCAGCTTCAGCTCCGGCACGTTTTCATCACGCACTCGCACTACGACCACGTGGATGCCCTGCCAAAAATCCGCGAAGCCTTTCCGAAAGTGCGGTTGCACAGCGGGTCCAAAAACGCGCCGGTGGACCAGCGCAACAAGCCGAGCGAAATCATCCACCTCGGCGGGCTGCGCATCACGCATCGCGAAACGCCCGGCCACGCGGAGGACGGCGTGACTTACATCGTCGGCAACTGGCAGGAGGACGCGCCGCACGTGGCGCTGGTGGGCGACGCGATTTTCGCCGGGTCCATCGGGCGCGGCAACCAATCTTGGGATTTGGCGCGGCAAAAAGTGCGGGAACAAATTTTACGTCTGCCGCTGGAAACCCTGCTATGCCCCGGCCACGGTCCGTTGACGACCGTGGCGGAGGAAAAGGAACACAATCCGTTTTTTTGATTTCGGTTTGGGATTCACGATTTTATTCACGGGCGGTGCAAGGCCGACCCCGCAGAACCCCGACACGCCGCGTCGGGGCGGTCTCCAACGTTGAACCTCGAACCTCAAATAGCGAGTGCCAAACGGCGAAGGATGAGGACGAGGACGGGGAGGAAAAGAAATTTTTACTACCCGGCGTAAAATGCATCCACCTTGGCTGCGACGTCTTTGTAACTGATGTCCATCTCGTAGAGGATTTTGAATTGTTCAACGGCTTCCTCTTTTTTGCCCATGTTTTCGAGCACACAGCCGAGGTTATAGACGAGGTCTTTCTTTTCGTCGTCGAACACGATTTTTTCCTTGACGGCGTTTTGCAACGTGCGGGCGGCCAGGTCGAACATCTTCCGTTTGGCGAAACACTGGGCGAGCAGGCTCATGGCGGCGATGCGTTTGTGCGGATTGCCCTGCGCCTTCTGGAATTCCGCAATCGCCTCGCCGATTTTGCCCGCCTGAAAATACAGCACGCCCATCTCAAACCGGATCGCCAGGTCCGTCGGATACTTTTCGACGCGTTTCTGGCATTCGGTGACCTGGAAATTCAGTTTTTCCGCCTGGATTTTGGCCGACTGTTCGGCAAAGTCGGACGCGGCGGGATCGAGCTGTTCCGTTTGATAATCAAACCGCCGCGCGACGGTTTCGGCGATGGCGCGTTCGAGCGACGGGTCGTTGCCCATCTCGGAATTTCTAACGCGATCATAAAGTTCCAGGGCGCGTTCGAACTGCTTTTTCTGCGTGTAAAGTTCCGCGAGTTGGCGCACCAGCTTGAGGTTGTCCGGCTCAGTTTCCAGGCGCGCTTCGTATTCGCCGATGAGCCGTTCGGCCACGTCCTCGGCCTTGACGACGCGCTTTTCCTGTTCGAGCGAAACGGCCTCCTCTTTGTCCTTCAAAATGTCGCGGTACGAACCCTGCCCGCCTTCCAGCGCGCTGTAACCGCCCTTGTCCATTGTCTTGCGCGCCGACAGGTTTTTCAACGCCTTCGCCAGTTCACCGTCGTTGGGTCGCGCGCGCAAGAGTTCGCTCAGAATTTGTTCCCCGCGGCTGGCGTCGCCGCCGCTGGCGGCGAGCGCTTCGGCAAATTCAATCGCCAGGCCCTTGTCCTTGGGCGAGTTTTTCAGCAGGGTTTCCAGCGACAACACGCCCGTGTGTGGCAGATCCAACGCCTTGGCCGCCTCGACAATGATGTGGTGAGCGGCGGAACTGTTCGGGTCGCCATTCAAAATCTGTTCGGCGATGGCAAGCGCCTCGGCGGGATTTTTGCTCATCGCCATCCTGGCTTTGGCCACTTGCGGCGAGGAGCCGGCACCGCTAAGCATCCTTTTGAAAAATCCGCTGCCGCTGTCGCCGGCCTTCCGGAATTGCGCCTCGCGCAACGCCTTGCGGCATTCAAAAAGGCCCGGCTCTTTTTCGAGTACCTGGTTGAACAGCGCAATGGCGTAGTCAAGATTTTCCCGCTGCGCGGCTTCGGTGGCCTTGGTGTAAATTCTCCGCAGGTCGGCGGAAATTTCGTTGATGGTCTTTTCTGGCATAAAATATAAATCGTCCGGACGGTGGAAAAATCAACCCCGAAATCCTTCGGGTCAACCGCACTGCGCCTTGTGCCGGAGCGCGTGATCCACGAGCACCAACGCGGTCATCGCCTCCACCATGGGCACCGCCCGCGGCAACACACACGGGTCGTGCCGTCCACGGCCCTGGAGCGTGGTGTTGTGAAATTGCACGTCCACCGTGTTTTGCTTGTGCATGACGGTGGCGATCGGTTTGAACGCGACCCGGAAGAAAATCGTCTGGCCGTTCGATATGCCGCCCTGAATGCCGCCGGAAAAATTCGTGGTCGTGAAAACCTTGCCGCCGCGCGCGCGGAACGGGTCATTGTGCTGGCGACCGGTCAGCAAAATGCCGCCAAAACCTGACCCGATTTCAAACGCCCTCGACGCGGGCAGACTCAACATGCCTTTGGCCAAATCCGCCTCCAGCTTGTCAAACACCGGTTCGCCCCAGCCGGCGGGCACGCCGCGCGCGACGCCTTCGATGATGCCGCCCACAGTGTCGCCGGCTCGGCGCATCTTTTCAATGAGCCGGATCATTTTCTCCGCCGCCTTTCGGTCGGGGCAACGGACAATGTTGGATTCGACGTCCTTGAATTTCACCTTGTCCGGGTTCACGTTGGCGACGAGGCGCTGGACCTGTTTGACGTAAGCCAGGATTTCGACGCCAAACCGTTCGCGCAAAATCTTCCTGGCAATGGCGCCGGCGGCGACGCGGCCGACCGTTTCGCGTGCGCTGGCGCGGCCACCGCCTTGCCAGTTGCGGATGCCGTATTTGGCGAAATAGGTGAAGTCCGCGTGCGACGGGCGGAACTTGGTTTTCATTTCGGCGTAGGCGTCGGGCCGGGCATCCTCGTTTTTGACCCACAAGCAAACCGGCGTGCCGAGCGTCCTGCCTTCGAACGTGCCGGAAAGGATTTGCACCGTGTCGGATTCCTTGCGCGGTGAAACGATTTTGGATTGGCCGGGCCGGCGACGATCCAAATCGGGCTGGATGTCCGCTTCAACGAGCTTGAGGCGCGGCGGACAGCCGTCCACGACCACACCTACGCCGCCGCCGTGGGATTCACCCCACGTCGTGACGCGAAACAGATGTCCGAAGGTGCTGGCCATGCTGGGATAATGCTTGAAAAGTGCCGGGTGGTCAAATCCCGGTTCGGTCCTAATCTTAATCG
>Ga0187874_10002064_pt1 | contig 16208 bp, 11 predicted proteins | sample June2016WEW_16_1_3_FD_132993 | JGI IMG/M metagenome (GOLD analysis project Ga0187874, IMG submission 132993) | Peatland microbial communities from SPRUCE experiment site at the Marcell Experimental Forest, Minnesota, USA - June2016WEW_16_150 | ecosystem: Environmental > Terrestrial > Soil >... | reverse complement strand
GTGAAAAATTTCTCGAACGCGTCTGGCAATGGAAGGAAAAGCACGGCGGCATCATCATCCAGCAATTAAAAAAGCTCGGCGCGTCGTGCGATTGGACGCGCGAACGGTTCACCATGGACCCGGAATATTCGCGCTGCGTGCAGAAAGTGTTCGTGGAACTATACAAAAAGGGCCTCATCTACCGCGGCAAACGCATGGTGAACTGGGACCCCGCCGCGCGCACTGCGCTCTCAGACGAGGAAGTCGAGATGCTCGAGGAAAAGGGGCACCTCTGGCACATCAAATATCCGCTGCTCGACGATAAAGGCCAACCCAAGGCCAACGAATTCGTGGTCGTGGCCACGACCCGGCCGGAGACGATGCTCGGCGACGAAGCGGTGGCGGTGAACCCAAACGACCTACGCTACACGAAGCTCGTCGGCAAGAAGGTGCTCCTGCCGCTCCAGAACAAGCCCATCCCGGTCATTGCCGACGAACTGGTGGACCCGAAATTCGGCACCGGCTGCGTGAAGGTGACGCCTGCGCATGACCCGGCGGACTACGAAATCGCGTTGCGCCACAAGCTGCCGTTCACCGTCGTCATCGGTCTCGACGGCCACATGACGCGGGAAGCCGGCAAGGACTTTGAACGCATGGACCGCATGAAAGCGCGCCAGGTCGTGGTTGAGAAGCTGACCGAGCAGGGCTTGCTGTTGAAGACCGAAGACTATGTCCACAACGTCGGTTACAGCCAGCGCAGCCGTGTGCCCATCGAACCGTATCTGAGCGAGCAATGGTTCTTGAAATATCCGAGTGTGGAGAAATCCCGCGCGTGCGTTGGACAAGAGCTTGGGAGCGCCGGCTTCCAGCCGGCGAGCGTCTCAAATGAACACGCCGCCAAGATGGCGGCGCTCCCGGGCAAAATGCGCTTCCATCCGCAGCGCTGGGCGAAAGTCTATGACCACTGGATGGAAAACATCAAAGACTGGTGCATCAGCCGCCAGCTTTGGTGGGGACATCGGATTCCGGTGTGGACGCAACAAGGAATAACTAACAGTTTGCTGCTTGCTGAATCGCGCGGATTTAATCTCGAAAGTTATCTAAACAAACTAACTCAAGATGACCCAGAGGGTATTGTTTACGAGCGTCATCCAACAGGACAAGTTGTAGTTACTCCCGGCGCACCGGTATCACAATTCAAACGCTATGTCGCAATTACGCCGGGGTGGGAAGCGGTCGCTCAACAACTCGAAGAATATGGTTTCACCCAAGACCCCGACGTGCTGGATACCTGGTTCAGTTCCTGGCTCTGGCCGTTTGCGACGATGGGCTGGACGGGTGACAAATCCCAAGACTCAAACAACCCAACACTCCGGGCCTTTTATCCGACCACCGATCTGGTCACCGGGCCGGACATCATTTTCTTCTGGGTCGCGCGTATGATCATGGCCGGTTACGAGTTCATGGGCGACCTGCCGTTCCGCAACGTCTATTTCACCGGCATCATCCGCGACAAGCAGGGCCGCAAGATGTCCAAGAGCCTCGGCAATTCGCCCGACCCGCTTGACCTCATCGGCAAATACGGCGCCGACGCGCTCCGGTTCGGCACGATGCGCAGCGCGCCGCTCGGCCAGGACATCCTGTCCGACGAACAGAACGTCGAACTGGGCCGCAACTTCTGCAACAAACTCTGGAACGCCTGCCGCTTCCGGCAACTCGTAGGACAGGCTTCCAGCCTGTCTCCATCTGATTCGGGAAATGTTTCAAAGAGTGAGACAGGCGGGACGCCTGTCCTACCTTACGAAGTGCAGGGCGAAATCAATCCGCAACTCCTGACGTCCGACGACAAATGGATTTTGCTCAAGCTCGCCGCCGCCATCCGTGAAATCAACACCGCGTTCGCCGAATACAAATTCAGCGACGCCACGGCGACGCTGTACCGCTTTTTCTGGGGCGAATATTGCGACTGGTATGTCGAAGCGAGCAAGGCTGTGCTGTCGCACAGCGTTGAACCGTTAAAACGTGAAACCGTTGAATCGTCAGCCGGTTCAACGATTCAACCGTTCAACGATTCAACGGCTCGCAAAGCGAACACGCTCGCGGTGATTGATTTCGTTCTCTCGCACACGTTGCGGCTGTTCCATCCGTTCCTGCCGTTCATCACGGAGGAACTCTGGCACGGGATGGGTTATGCCGAGGACATGCCGGACAATCAGGGTGGCCGGACCATCATGACCGCGCCATGGCCCAAACCGCTCGACGACGATTTCAAATCGCACTATGGCCTGACCGAACAGGACGAAAAATACATCGAAGCGCGCAATGAACTGGTCACCCAGGGCCGCAATCTGCGCCGCACGGCGAACATCGCCGCGAACAAGAAAATCAAGTTCATCCTCAAACCGGCCCGCGCACTCGCGCCGCACGATGTTGAAGTGCTCAGGCTGTTGCTCAATGCCGAGGCGGTCGAAGTGAATGCGAATTATCAGCCGGCAAGAAACACGATGACGGTTCGCGTCACGTTGGGCGATTTGTTCCTGCCTTTGGAAGGATTGATTGACGTGGAAGCGGAGAAGGCACGGCTGAAAAAAGAACTGGCAAAAATCGAGGCCGAGGCCGCCAAGGTCGAACAAAAGCTGGCCAACCCGAACTTCACCCAGAAAGTTCCGGCGAATGTTTTGGCGGAGCACCGGCAACGCCTCGCCGACCGGCAGGCCAAGCGCGACCACGTAAAAGCTGCGCTGGCCGCGCTGCAGGGTTGAGTTTGGTTCGTTACTGCATGAATAACGTTTCATTGAATCAAGCTTTGAAAGCCGCCGTGAAAGCAGCGAAAGCCGCTGGCCAACTCATGCATACCCACTGGCACGCGCCCAAACGCGTCAACTTCATTGACGCCCACGACATCAAACTTGAATTGGACGTGCGCAGCCAGAAACTCATCACGCAAATCCTGCGCGCCGCGTTTCCCAACGTTCCTTTGCTCGGCGAGGAAGGCTGCACGGGTGATGTGAACGCCGAATATCGCTGGGTGGTGGACCCGATTGACGGCACGGTCAATTACGCCTTCGGCATTCCGCACGCCGCGGTTTCGATTGCGCTGCAATCGAAAAGTGACAAGTGGCAGGTGACACGTGACAAGAAAGGCAGCCGAAGTCGCGCAAGAGACCATGTCACATGTCACCCGTCACATGTCACCGTTTTGGGTGTGATTTATTGCCCATTCACGGACGAACTTTGGACGGCGGTGCGCGGCGGGCCGACGCGGCTCAACGGCCGCACCGTCTGCGTCAGCCGACACTCGCGCGTGGAGGACGCCGTCATCGCCATGGGCTTTTCCAAGAGCAAACAAAATCTGGAGAAAAGCCTGCCGTTTCTGATCCGGCTTTCCCGGCGCGCGTTGAAGGTGCGCATCCTGGGTTCGGCGGCGCTCGAACTGGCCTATGTCGCCTCCGGCCGGCTCGACGCTTACATTGAGCGCACCATCAATCTGTGGGACATCGCTGCGGGCGGTTTGATGGTCGAATGTTCCGGCGGCGAATTTTACACTCGGCCCGCTCCGGGCGGGAAATTCCGCATGATCGCCAGCAATGGTTTGCTGCGCCGGAAACTGCAACTCGAGAGTTTGCTGAAGTGATTGTAGGACAGCCGTCCCGGCTGTCTCTAACTGAAAAAGATGGAGACAGGCAAGATGCCTGTCCTACGAGCTTTGGACGACGCAAGGCGCCGCTTTTACCTGTCTCGATTCGCGAAAAACCATCTCAATTTCTCCAGTGCCTTGGCGCGGTGACTCAGCTTGTTCTTCACCTCTTCGCCCAACTCGGCAAACGTCTGCTCGAAACCCACCGGCACAAACAGCGGGTCGTAACCAAAACCGTTCTGCCCGCGCGGCTCAAAAAGAATCCGCCCTTCGCACACGCCGTCAAAGAGTTTTGGTTGGGCGAGGCCGCTGACGAGCCGGCTCGCGGGGACGCTCACCCCACCAACTGCAGCGAGTGCAATGACACAATGGAAACGCGCCGTGCGATTCTCGGGCGGAACGTTCTGGAGCAGACGCAGCAGTTTCGCGTTGTTGTCGGCGTCGGGAGAGTTCCCGCTGTCGGCGCTCCGCTCCAGCGCGGCGAAGCGCGCCGAGTGCACGCCCGGCTCGCCGTTTAACGCGGCCACCTCCAAACCCGAATCATCGGCCAGAACAAAGGCAGGTGACAAGTGACGCGTGACAGGTGACGTGACGGAGGACAGCCAGTGTGCGAGTTCGATGGCCTTTTTCGTTGCGTTGCCGGCAAAGGTGTTGGCGTCCTCGACGATTTTGGGCGCGCCGGGGAAATTGTTGAGCGTGAGAAACCGGAACGCGTCGCCGAGGATGGCGCGGATTTCGTCCGCTTTGCGGGCGTTGCGCGTGGCGATGAGCAGTGTAATCACGTCCGCACCATAACAGGCAGGCAACCGGTTTGGCAGCCGCAAACTTCGCCCCTGAACATTTTTTGGCAATTCTTTATCCGAAATGGTCAAAACGGGCCGATCCACTTGCCGACGAGGATTCTGCGCCTAGTGTCGGGAAACGAACGTGACGGCTGGTGTTGGTCGCATGACAGCGGCCCTCGTTCGCGAAACAAAACGGATTGAAAAATTTGCCCGGCACCAAGCCAAATTTGCATTTATGAAAACACGCCGCGACTTCATCAAAGCCGGACTCGCCCTCGGCGCGAGTCTGCCTCTCGTCAACCTCGACAAATTGTTCGCCGCCGATGCGCCGGTAACCCCGTCTGGTGGTTTGCCAGTCGCCCCGGCCACGACGAAATCCATTCTCGTAGCGGTGCGCGACGGCGAACGGGCGGCGATGCTGGACAAGGCTGTAGCCGAACTCGGCGGCATGGGCGCATTTGTGAAAAAGGGCCAGACCGTTCTCGTGAAACCCAACATCGGCTGGGATACGCCGCCGGAACGCGGTGCGGATTCGCACCCGGAACTGGTGAAACGGGTGGTGGAGTTGTGTCTCAAGGCAGGTGCGAAGTCCGTGAGCATGTTCGACAACCCTTGCGACCAGTGGCAACGCACCTACGCCAACAGCGGCATGGAAAAGGTGGCACAGGACACCGGCGCGATGCTCCTCAACGGCAAGGACGAAACCCTTTATCGCCCGGTCGAAATTCCGAACGGAAAAAAATTGCACAGGGCCAAGGTCCATTCGCTGGTGCTTGACAGCGATGTGTTCATTAACATCCCCGTGCTCAAGCATCACGCCGGCTCGTTGATGACCGCGTGCATGAAAAATTTGATGGGCGTCATCTGGGACCGGGGATTTTATCATCGCACCGATTTGCACCAGTGCATCGCCGACCTGCTGACGTTGAAGCAGCCGACGCTCAACATCCTCGACGCCTACGCGCCCATGGTCCGCAACGGCCCGCGCGGCAAGTCGCCGGACGACCTGGTCGTCATGCGCACGCTGCTGGTTTCGACCGACATCGTGGCCATTGACGCCGCCGGCGCCAAACTGCTCAACCTGCAGCCGTCCGATGTCCGCCACATTGCCATCGCCGCCGAAATGAAACTGGGCACGATGGACCTGGAACAGGTGGACATCCGCCGGCTCAAACTGGCATGAAACCGTGCCGCCCAAACTCCTGAAATGGCTGCGGGTCGTGGTGGCGCTGGTGATATTCGCCGCGCTCACCGCTGCGTTCGTTGATTTTCGGAGTTTGATGCCATCGTGGGTCGGTCATCGTCTGGCGGAAATTCAATTCGTCCCTTCGTTGGTCGCGTTGCTTACCGGTGCAAGTTTGTCGCTCGCTTGTGTCGTTATCGCCGTCGTTACGCTGGCAGTCGGGCGGATTTATTGTTCGGCCATTTGTCCGTTGGGAATTCTGCAGGACGTCATCCATCGCCTGACAAAATGGTTGAAACGAAAATCGCAACCCACGCCTTATTCACGCCCGCACACGTGGTTGAGGCAAACGTTTCTCTGGACAACGGTCATTGCCGCCGTGGCCGGTTGGGGTGGTTTCGCGCTGTCGTTGCTGGATCCCTACAGCAACTTTGGCCGCATCGCATCGGACATTTTCCGTCCACTGGTCACGCTGGCCAACAACGCCGCCGTGGGGTTGGCGGAGAGGATTGCCCGGCACGGACTCTTCCGCGTCGTGCCGTCATGGGCCGGTCCTGGCGTGCTGATGGTGCCGGTTTTCGTTCTCGTGCTGATTGTCGTGCTGGCGGCTTGGCGCGGGCGGCTTTACTGTAACTCAGTTTGCCCGGTCGGCACATTGCTGGGCTGGCTTTCGCAACGCGCGGCGTTTCGATTGCAGATTGACCAGAGCGCCTGCCGCAAATGCGCTGCGTGCCTGCGCGCCTGCAAAGCGCACTGCATTGATTTGCGCGCCGGGGCGATCGATTTCTCACGTTGCGTAGCGTGTTACAACTGCATGGGTGTTTGCGATCAACACGGTATCAACTACCGCTTCGCTTGGAAGCAAAAGACTCCGATTTCAACGTTTACCCCGCAATCTGCGCCCGATGCCGTGAACGATCCACACCGGCGCGCATTCCTTGCCCGGGCGATTGTGGGAATTGCCGGAGTGGTGGGCATCAGCCGCGTTATGCTCGCGGACGAAACACCGCCCGCCGGAAATGCTGGGGAAACCAGAAATTTTTCTCCGGTGATTTGTCCGCCGGGGTCGGCGGGTGTGAAACGATTTCTCGACCGTTGCACGGCCTGTCATTTGTGCATCAGCGAATGTCCGACTGGCGTGTTGCAACCGGCCTTCTTCGAATACGGTCTGCTCGGCCTGATGAAACCGCGCATGGATTACCGCATCGCCTTTTGCAATTTCGATTGCCGGCGTTGCGGCGAGGTTTGCCCTGACGGCGCGATTGATTTGCTGGATCTCGCCGCCAAACATCTCGCGAAAATTGGGGAGGCGCATTTTAACAAGGACAAATGCGTGGTGGTGACGAATGGCACGGACTGCGCCGCTTGCTCCGAGCATTGCCCGACCAAGGCCGTAACCACAATTCCCTACGGCAACAACCTTCGTTTGCCGTCCCTGAACGACGAACTGTGCATCGGTTGCGGCGCGTGCGAGTACGCCTGCCCGGTCAAACCCGACAAAGCCATCAAAGTGACGGGCCTGCGCGAACACAGCGTCGCCAAAAAATTCATCGAACCCAAGGCGACCTTGCCGAAATCCACCGGCGACTTTCCGTTTTGAACGTAGGTCAGGCACCCTGCCTGACTCTCATTAAATGGAGACAGGCGAGACGCCTGTCCTACGTTTAACTCATTCACGCATCGAAGGTGGGTTTGTTTGCCAGAAAGCGACGATTTCTTTCCAGAACTTTGATGGTGGTTCCATGATGTCGCAGTGTCCACCGCCGGGGAATTCCCAAAGCTTTTTCGGACCGACATAACCGTTGTAAAGTCGCAGCCCGAATTTTTCCGGAACGACAGTATCTCGGCCATCAACCATTATGCCGACTTTGCCATGATAATAGCGGAGATATTCGTCCGAAGGGAAACGATCCACGAGCAACGACCGAACCGGCAATTGTGGAAAATCGTTCTGCGCAACATCGGTCAAGCGATTGAAAGGTGAAATCAAAACGACGCCCGCGATTTTGTTGGAATAAGTTCCGGCCAGATACGAGGCGACACCTGTGCCGAGTGATTCGCCGACAAGATAAATCGGCTGGTTGGTGGAAAGCGTGCGAAACGCTTCACTGGCCGCGTTGAACAGACTGTCCTCGCTAGGCGAACCCGGACGATCTTCATATCCAGGATATTCGAGAATGAAAATGTCAAACGCAGCGACGCCTTGAATGTCATTCACGTAATGCTCACAGCCAATCGCCGTGCTGCCGTTGCCGTACATGATCATGACTGATGCTTCCGCCGGTTGTCTGGGTGATAGGCGTTCCAGTCCGATGGACTGGCCGGCTGAATTGGTCCAGCGTTCCAGCAGTGCGGATTGCGCCATCTGGTCCACCTGTTCCCTGGTAAAAACGGAAGGAAAATAAATTAACGAGCGCTGGGCAATAGCCATGCCCGCACAGACGAGTAGATAAAACAAACCGCAAGCCAGCAACAGCAGCCGAACGAGGCGAGTCAGAACCATGGGCTTAGGCCGTTGAACGGCTTGATTCATGCACGACCATTACCACAATCAAGTTCAGGGAACGAAATTGAAAAACTTTCGGTGAACATTGAAAAAGCGAATGGCTTCTCGCCCGCTTTCAAACACCGGTCAGATATTCTGCCTGACTCAGATTAAGTGGAGACAGGCGGGACGCCTGTCCTACATTGAATGCCTCAAACCCCAATTAATGCCGCGCCGATGACGCCGGCGGAATCGCCGAGCTGATGTTTGACGATGGGCGTTTCCAGCGAATCACTGAAAACCTGTTTAGCGACTTCCGCTACGCCGTCCGTGTAGAGGGCATCGAAGTTGGAGACGCCGCCGCCGAGCACGACCACGTCCGGATCCAGCACGTCAATGAGATTGGCCAGCGCCCGGCCAAAATTGCGGAAGAACACTTTCATGAATTCCACGGTTTTTGCGTCGCCGGCGTGGTAGTCCTTCACGATTTCCTTGAACGGCCGTTTCGCCCCGAACCGTTCGGCGTAGCGTGCCTCCAATCCGCCGCCGCTGATAAACGTCTCCACGCAACCGTGCTGGCCGCAGTAGCACAGCGGACCGTCCGGGGCGAGGGACATGTGGCCCCACTCGCCGGCGATGGCTTGCGGACCGGTGACGACTTCGCCTTGGTAAACAATTCCTCCACCGCAACCCGTGCCCATGATGACGCCGAAAACCAGCTTCCGGCCTTTACCCGCGCCGTGCAACGCCTCGGCCAGGGCAAAACAATTCGCGTCGTTCTGGATTTCGATTTTCCGGCCGAGAATCCGTTCGAGGTCCGCTTTCAACGGCTGGCCGTTCATGCAGACGGTGTTGGAGTTCTTCAACAGGCCGGTGCGCGGCGAGATGGCCCCGGGCGTGCCGATGCCGAACGTATGCGGTTGATGTTGAATGTGCGCAGCCAGTTCGTCATGCAACCCTTTGACCCGGCTCAGGATGTGGGCATAGCCTTTTCCCTGCTGCGTATCCACCCGCGTGCGGAATAATTCAGAACCGGACGAATCCAAAACGATGCCTTCAATCTTGGTGCCGCCGAGGTCGATGCCGATGCGAAACATTTTTCAAATCTTCCGCAATACTGGCGAACGGTTCAAGCGCACAACGACGTCCGGTCTCCTTTCCTGATGGACCTTGTTGCCGCCGTGCCAATTTTTGTGGATGCGAGCCGAGAGTTTTCACAGACCACGGCTTGACCGTGACGGCAAAAACCGGTTTGCTTTTCATGGACACTTTTATGAGTTCAGCCAAACCTCCGCTCGACGATTTGCGGATCGAACGCAGCGCAGAGCAGAAACCACAATCCAAAATGTGGTTGGTGGCCGCTGCGGCCGTCCTTCTGCTTTTGGCGGGCGCGGCGATTTGGTGGCATTCGGGTTCGGACGCCATGGCCGTGCGCACGGCGGTGGCGCGCGATGCCGCTCCCGCCGGCAAAGGCGGGCAGACGGTGTTGAATGCCTCCGGTTACGTCACCGCCCGGCGGGAGGCGACTGTTTCCTCCAAAGTCACTGGCAAGGTCATGGAAGTGCTCATCGAGGAAGGCATGAAAGTGAAGGAAGGCCAGATTCTGGCGCGGTTGGACGACACGAATATCAAGGCCGGCTTGGAGGTGGCCCAGGCTCAGTTGGCGTCGGCGAAGGCGGCGCTGGCGGAAACCGAGGCGCAACTCAAGAACGCGGATCAGGAATTCCAACGCACGACCGAGCTGGCCAAACAACACATCGCGTCACAATCCGACCTGGACCTGGCCGAGTCGAATGCCAAGGCGTTGCAGGCGCATCTGGCGCAGCAGAAACTCGACGTCGTTGTCGCGGAACGCCAGGTAGTGGCGTGGCAGCAGCAAATGGACGACATGGTCATCCGCGCGCCGTTCGACGGCGTGGTCACGACCAAAGACGCCCAGCCCGGCGAGATGATTTCCCCGGTCTCCGCCGGCGGCGGTTACACGCGCACGGGCATAGGCACCGTCGTGGACATGAACTCGCTGGAAATTGAAATTGATGTCAACGAAAGCTACATCAACCGGGTCGAGCCAAGCCAGCCGGTCGAAGCCACGCTGGACGCGTATCCCGACTGGAAAATTCCCTGCAAGGTCATCGCCACCATCCCGACCGCCGACCGGCAGAAGTCCACGGTCAAGGTGCGCGTCGGTTTCGACCAGCTCGATCCGCGCATCCTGCCGGACATGTCGGTGAAGGTGGCCTTTCGCGGTGTCAGCGGAACGGCGGCGGGCCGCGCGGTGATGGTTCCGAAAAGCGCCGTACAAAATCAGGACGGGCGCGACGTGGTGTTTGTCGTCCGAGGCGGCCGCGCCGAACGTCGCGCGGTCACGGTCAGTGACACGCAGGGTGACGACTCCGTGTTGAGTGCGGGCGTGTCCGCCGGCGAAAAAATCGTCGTGGCCGCACCCGCCGGTTTGAACGATGGCACGAAGGTGAAAGAGGTGAAGCCGTGAGTCGTGGAAATTTGTCACCGTTTTGTAATTGGCTTCGCAACCACGAATCTGAAACGCTATTTGGAGAATCATGAATGCTCAAGGTAACAGTACTCTTGTGAACGTTGACGGGGTGGGAAAAGTTTTCCATCGCGGCTCGGAAGACATCCACGTTCTGGCGGACCTGCATTTGCAGGCGTCCGCGGGTGAATTCCTTGCGTTGATGGGGCCGTCGGGTTCCGGCAAGACCACGCTCTTGAATTTGATCGGCGGCCTTGACCGCCCAACGAAAGGCACGGTCACGGTCGCCGGCGAACGCCTCGATCAATTGTCCGATCACCGGCTGGCCGCGTGGCGCGCGCGGCACATCGGTTTTGTTTTCCAGCTTTACAACCTGATGCCGATGTTGACGGCGGAGCGAAACGTGGAATTGCCGCTGTTGCTGACGCATCTTTCCAGGTCGGAGCGGCAGAAACACGTGGAAACGGCGCTCGCAGTAGTGGGGCTGTCGCATCGCGCGAAACATTATCCGCGCACGCTTTCCGGCGGCGAACAACAGCGCGTGGGCATCGCGCGTGGCATCGTCACCGACCCGACGCTGCTGCTGTGCGACGAGCCGACGGGCGATCTCGACCGCAAGTCGGGCGATGAAGTTCTGAATTTGCTCCAGGCGCTGAACCGCGAGCACGGCAAAACCATCATCATGGTCACGCACGACCCACACGCCTCGGCGCGAGCGTCGCGGACGGTCTATCTGGACAAAGGACAATTGAGCAACGAACCGGTGAAATGAAATTTCTTCACCTCATCTGGTGCAATTTAAAGCGGAAAAAGTTGCGCACGTCGCTGACGTTGCTGTCAATTGTCGTGGCGTTCGTCCTGTTTGGATTTCTGTCGGCCATCCAGCAGGCGCTGGTCGGCGGCGTGGAACTGGCGGGCGCGAACCGGTTGATCGCCCGCCAGAAGGTCTCCATCATCAATCTCCTGCCGATAAGTTACGAAGCACGAATAGAACGAATTCCCGGCGTGGATTTCGCCACGCACCAGACCTGGTTCGGCGGCATTTACCAGGACCCGAAAAATTTCTTCATGCAAAATCCTGTCGAGCCGGAGAAATTTCTCAAGATGCATCCCGAAATCATCCTGCCGCCGGAACAGGAGAAAGCCTGGCTGGCCACGCGGACGGGCGCAATTGTCGGGCGCCGGACGGCGGAACGATTCGGCTGGAAAATCGGGGACAAGATACCGCTTAAATCCCCCATCTGGGGAGCCAATCAGACCTGGCAATTCGATATTGTGGGCATCTACAACGGGAAAGACAAAGGCACGGACACCACGCCGATGTTTTTCCGCTACGATTACTTTGATGAGGCGCGCCAATGGGGCAAGGGACAAGTCGGCTGGTACACCATCCGTATCAAAGATCCGTCGCAGGCGGCGGAAGTGGCCAGACACGTGGACGAGGAATTTGAAAATTCGCCGGCGGAAACCAAGACAGAACCGGAAGGCGCGGTCATTCAAGGCTATGCCAGCCAGATTGGCAATATCGTCTTCATTGTTGCGGCCATTTTGAGCGCGGTGTTTTTCACCATCCTGCTGGTGACGGGCAACACCATGGCGCAGGCGGTGCGGGAGCGGACCGGCGAGTTGGGTGTGCTTAAGGCCATCGGCTTTGCCAACGGGCAGATCGTCGCGCTGGTGCTGGCCGAGTCGTGTCTGCTGACGGTGCTCGGTGGAACGCTCGGCCTCGGACTGGCGTGGATGTTCATCTCGCGTGGCGACCCGACATCCGGCCTGCTGCCCATGTTCTTTTTCCCGACGCGCGATTTGCTGATCGGAATTGGCCTCAGCCTCGTGCTGGGTTTCGTTACCGGAATTTTTCCCGCGCTCCAAGCCATGCGCCTGCGCGTGGCGGACGCCTTGAGGAGAATGTGACATGATTTTCCAAAATAATTTTCCACTCGTGGCAGGGTCGGCGCGCTGCGTCACTCCCGACGTGTCGGGACAGCGCGGCGTCCCTGCCCTTCTCTCAACTCTCAACCATCAACCCTCAACCAATTAATGGCCGGTCCCATCAACTGGTTTTCGCAAATTGGTTCCATCACCAAATTCGGGTTGATGAGCCTCCCGCAACGGCGCGGCGCAGTTGCGGCCACCGTCATCGGCATCGCCGGCGTCGTGGCGGTGCTCGTCGGCGTGCTTTCCATCGCGGCGGGCTTCAAACAGGCCATGGCCGCATCCGGCTCGCCTGACGGGGCAGTTGTTTTGCGCAGCGGCGCGGATACCGAAATGGTCAGCGGTTTGGGCCGGGCCGAAACGCGCGTCATCGCCGATACTCCGGGCATAGCGCGCAACGATCAGGGCCCGCTCGCCTCCGCGGAATTGTTCGTCGTCATTGACCTGCCCAAACGCTCCACCGGCATGGACGCCAATGTACCGTTGCGCGGCGTGGAACCGGCGGCCTTGCAGGTGCGCGACCATCTCAAAATCGTCGAAGGCCGGATGTTCGAGTGGGGCAAAGATGAAGTCATCGTCGGTGGTGGGGCGGCTCAGGAATTTTCCGGACTGGAAGTCGGCTCAAAAATAAAAGTGGGCCGCTACGAATGGCCGGTCGTCGGCATGTTTATGGCGAATGGCGGCGCAGCCGAATCGGAAATCTGGACCGACGCGAAGGTGTTGCAGGCCGCCTACAATCGCGGCGACTCGTTTCAATCCGTCTCCGTCAGGCTCAATTCGCCAGCCGCATTCCAGGCGTTCAAGGATTCGCTTACCTCAAACCCGCAATTGAGCGTGAAAGTCGTCCGGCAAGCCGATTACTACGCCCAGCAATCCGAAACCATGACGCGGCTGATCACGACGCTCGGTTTTCTCATCGCGTTTCTGATGGCCATCGGCGCAGTGTTCGGCGCGCTGAACACCATGTACAGCGCGGTCGCGGCGCGGACGCGGGAAATCGCGACGCTGCGGGCGCTCGGCTTCGGCGGCAGCGCCGTGGTGGTGTCATTGATGCTCGAATCGCTGCTGCTGGCGCTGGTCGGTGGCGCTGTCGGTGGCAGCCTGGCCTATCTCGCCTTCAATAATTTCCACACCTCGACGATGAACTGGCAAAGCTTCAGCCAGATCACGTTCGCCTTCAGAGTCACGCCGGAATTGCTGGTGCGTGGCATTGTCTGGTCGGCGATGATCGGTTTGATCGGCGGCTTGTTCCCGGCCATTCGCGCCGCGCGATTGCCCATTGCGGCGGCATTGCGGGAATTGTGACGTCCGGAATTCTCAAACTGAAAAGGCAGACGGGCGTTCCGTCCGCCTTCAATGTGGGTCAGGCATCCTGCCTGACTCTGAATGAATGGAGACAGGCTGGAAGCCTGTCCTACGTTTCAATACCGATGGTGCCCCGGCTTGTAAAATCATCATCCGTCACTGGGCGGGACTCAAACGGGAAAACTGCTGGCTGGACAATGGTGGAAGGGTACCCCGATATTCGGCAAAATGAATGTGGCCCCGTTAACATACAACCAATCCCAACCTGCCTGGACCATCATGAAAACAATTGTCTCCATTCCTTTTCTCTTTCTCACGGTATTCTGTATGTGTTCCTTCGGCTATGGCGCCGAATTCGACATCAAGGTGCAGCGACTCAGTCCCCGCACCGCCGTGTTTTACGGTGACCAATGGGACAACGCCATCGTGGCGCTCGCGACGCAGAAAGGAATCGTTGTCGTGGACGCGCCGTTTTCGAAAACGATTGCCACCGGCTTTCGCGATGCGATCCAGGCCGAATTCAAACGCAACGATTTTGCCTACCTGATCAACTCGCACGAGCACCCCTGTCATATCGGCGGCAACTGCGCCTACGCCGATCTCCCGATTGTCGGCCATGAGTCGCTCCGCCGCGAGATGCTCAAAATGATGTCCGATCCCACCAACCAGACCGCACTTCTGACCAGCGGTGAGAGAGAGATCGCCGACACGCGCGCAACCCGGCTCAAGTCCAATCCCGCCAAACTCGAAAGCCGTGAATACACCAACTTCCTGAAATGCTGGAAGCTGGTCGAGGATGATTACCACCGCGGCAATGTCCTCGTCCCGCCCACCCTGACCTTTGATCGCCAGATGACCCTGCATCTCGGCGACGTCACCGTGCGGCTGATATATTACGGTTACGCTCATTCAGTGTCGGATACCATCATCAGCATTCCTGAGGAAAACCTCGTGCTGACCGCCGGCATTTTTCATCCCAATCAGATCCCCATCGCAGGCAAAGTGACGGAAGAAGCCATACCGCAGGTCGTGGACAACTGGTTTGTGGTCATGCACGGCCTGTTGAACGAAGCCAACGAGAACACCCGGTTCATTGCCAGTCATGGCCGTGCCATCATGAGGAAAAAACAGTGTGAGCAATTCGTTTCCTACCTGGAAAAGCTCTGGATCGAAGTGCGCCGCGCAAAAGCCGAGGGGAAGACGCTGGAACAGACCAAGGCCGATCTATCACTGCAAGGGCATTTCCCCGAGGTGGCTAAGCTCGAGAACCAGTCTTTGCCCGGCACGCAATGGGAAATTCTGGACATCCACCAGCAAAACATCGAGCATCTGTGGAAAGTGTTGGAGAAATGACAATTACTCGAAGGACGCATGGTGTAGCACCTGGAACATTCTTAAGGCAACAGACCCGCGGTTTTCGGGGGCATGGGACGTGGCTTCCTACGCAGCCCGTTTGCTCATCGCGGCACTGCTGTGGGAACTGTAAGAATTAAAAAGGCAAACGGAATTCCGTTCGCCTCGAAACTAGCGCAGCCGTCCCGGCTGCAAGTCGCAGGCGGGACGCCTGCGCTACGTTGGTTAATACCGGTAGTGCTCCGGTTTGTAAGGGCCATCAATCGGCACGCCGATGTAATCGGCCTGCTTCTTGGCGAGTTTTGTCAGTTTCACGCCGGTTTTTTCGAGGTACAGATGTGAACCAATCAGACGTTGCGCGGCGGATATCAGGTCCCTGGCTGCACCACTTTGTCCGCTGTTCGTCCGTGCCGCCCTTTGGGACGCACCCTCTCCAGGCACTCCGGACAAATGCCGTGGGTAAAATCAACGCCTGTGTACTTATGGAAGTAAGCCTCCACCTGAGCCCAGTACCCCTCGTCATCGCGGATGCGCTTGCACCAGGCGCAGATGGGCAGCAACCCCTGCAAGGTTTTGACGTGATTGAGTGCATCCGCCAGGTGTGCCGAAACCCGCCTTAACTCCAACAGGGCCATGACCTGCCGCACCAGGGCCTGCATTGCCTTCTCCTGTTCGGCCGAAAGCTGGCGCGGTTTCCGGTCAATGACACAGAGTGTTCCCAAGGCCAATCCTTCCGGGTTGACCAGTGGAAAGCCCGCATAAAACCGGACATGAGGTTCGCCCGTGACCAGTGCATTGTCGGCAAACCGCCGGTCTTTCTTCGCGTCCCGGACAACAAAAGGCTCGTGCTGAAGAATCGCATGCGCACAGAACGCAATATCGCGAGACGTTTGCTGTTGAGCCATTCCCACCTGGGATTTGAACCACTGCCGGACTTCGTCCACCAGGGAAATCATGGTGATGGGAACCCTGCAAATGTGCGCAGCCAGGGCGGTGATATCGTCGTAGGACTGCTCGGTCCCGGTATCGAGAATGTGATACTCCTTCAGGGCCGC
>Ga0187874_10002062_pt1 | contig 16221 bp, 16 predicted proteins | sample June2016WEW_16_1_3_FD_132993 | JGI IMG/M metagenome (GOLD analysis project Ga0187874, IMG submission 132993) | Peatland microbial communities from SPRUCE experiment site at the Marcell Experimental Forest, Minnesota, USA - June2016WEW_16_150 | ecosystem: Environmental > Terrestrial > Soil >... | reverse complement strand
TTTCAGCGACATTATCTCTGGGGGTATGATCTCAGTCCGGCGACCCAGCCAGAATTCGCGGGAAAAACGGGGCATATAGAGCAGGTTCATGACCGCCATTATCGAAAACGCACAGAAGCATACCCAGAAAACCTGGAGGGTCCTCATGGCCGCCTTCTCGGTGATCCTTGCACTCCGTTCATCCTCGATAAAATCATCCACCCTCCGGTATACGAGGTAAAGAAGCACAACGCCGATCACAAATGCGATCATAAAAAAAACCGGGGTGAAGTTTTCAACCGCGTACCAGAAGATCGCAAGAAGGGCAAGCGCGACAAACCCGATGATCAGATAAAAGATATTTTTTTTCATGGCGTCCCTTGGATAAACATTTTGCACAGCCGTAATATAAACATGAGCCCTTTTGCCCGCACCTGCCGCTCCAGGCTTAATCCAGTCGTCGGGGGGATATTACAAGGATTTATATCGGCAGATTTACCATGCATTTTATGAATGAAAAAACCACTACACCCAGCCTTTTGCGGCTTGCAGCTGCAGTATTCCTGGGTCTTATCGTAGGATTCATCCTGTTTTTGATCGCAGCACTGTTCATCGGGATGTTTAACAACCTGATGGGCATGAATATCCCGGTCGGCATGGATGTAGCAGAAAATATCCTCAGCGCCATCCTGCTGGTCATCTTTGTCGTCGGGTGTATTGCAGGGTTCTGCTGGAAAGTCTGGACCACCCCGGCCATGGAAGAGGAAGACGACTCCTCCGCTCCTGACGAGTGATAAAAAATAGCTCACGGTTCCGGTGCCACCGGGAGCAGAAAATTCTCCCTGGTGCTCATATATACAGGTTCATTTGGGATTTTAACTTCTTTTTAAAATACCGGAAATATCCCGGTTTATCGGATTCCTCCGCCAGCTTTGACAACCACATGCCTCCCTGCCAGACACATCAGCAGAGACATCACACCGATGGGCAAACGGCATTCCGGATCAGGGGTGGGGCAGCACCCGGATCACCACGAGCGTAATATCATCTGACTGGGGAACGGGGCCGGTAAACTCCCGGATCGCTGCGATGATCCGATCCCGGACCTCACCAGCGGAGAGTGTGCGGCATTCCTGAGCGATACGGACCAGCCGGTCTTCCCCGAACGCAGCATACCGGGCATCGAATGCTTCCGTTACCCCGTCGGTATACATGATGAACAGATCCCCGGGTTTCAGCTGCACGTATTCCGGGGTACCGTCCATGTCAGGAAGCACCCCCATTGCAACCCCGCGCTCCTGCAAAAATATCGCTTCACCACTATCCCCCCGAACCACGAGCGGCGGGTTATGGCCGGCATTGGTACAGGCAAGCGTCAGTTTCACGGGATTAAAAACCGCAGAAAACACTGTGACAAACATGCTGGACGGCGCATTCCGGGCGATCATGCGGTTTGCTGTACAGAGCGGAGCTGACGTGTCTGGTGCACCCTCAAGAGCTGCCCGTATCAGCGTCCGTGACATCGCCATGAACAGTGCCGCACTCACCCCTTTACCGGATACATCGGCGATCACAAAGGACCACTTGCCGTCACGGAGCGGGACAACATCGTAAAAATCCCCACCGACTTCCATCGCCGGGATCATCACTGCGGAGATATCACAGCCGGGAATTTCCGGCATTTTTTCGGGCAGGAAACTGGTCTGGATACTCCGTGCAATCTCCATCTCCTTTGCGTACCGTTCCTTTTCAGCGGTCGTCCTCTTGAGGTTCCCGATATTCTCCTTGAGCGCGTCTGCCATCGTATTAAACGACCGGGCAAGATCCTCGAACTCATCCCCCGACCGGATCGTCACCCGATAATCCAAGTCGCCGTCACCAAACGCTGCCGCCCCCTCCTTGAGGGTCGCTACCGGACCGGTGATCACGCGGCTGAGATGGACAGACACCAGGAGCACGAACAACAGGATCACAACAAAAAGGATGGAAAATACCGTTTTCAGCCGGTCAGTCTGGGCAGTGATGTGCGTCCCGGTATCCTGCGTCGCACCCTCAATTTTACCTGTGAATTTTTCAACCGGCTGGGTGATCTGGCTGACCGGCAGGGATATCCCCAGGCTCCAGTTCATCGAACTGACCGGCGCATAGGCAACGTACGTCTCAGTCCCGTCGAACCAGACCTTTCCGATGCCGGTCATACCTGCAGTCATGTTTGCGGCCACTACACCGAGACCCGGGTCATTACCCGAAAATGCATTCTCCTGGCCAAACGGCTCGTTCCACCGCACATCCCCCGCAGACAACCCGGGACGGCTGATAACATCCCCGTTCTGGTTTATGAGCACCGCATACCCGTTTTCACCGAGCGTCTGGCCGATAAAATCCTCGTTGATCGTTTTGGTCGATACATCAGACCCGATCACCCAGTGGCCATAGGGCGGGGCCGTTACAGCCCGCGAGCAGGTCATGACCAGCCCGTTATTGCCTGCATCAACGTACGGTGCATCCGACCAGACCAGCCCTTCCTGCGCTGCTGCCTGGATATACCACTGGCGGGTCCGTGGATCGTAATCTTTGGGAAGGGTGCCATTTCCCGGGTAGATCAGCATCATACCGGAGTCGGTGGCGATATAAACGCTGGTCATATCATTATCCGAAGTGTACACGGCCTTTAGGGCATCAGCGAGGCCGGCAAGGGTACGAGCCTCTTCTGAGCCCGGCGTTGCCGTTGCGCCTGGTGCAAATACGAGCACCGCCCCGGACAGGGGATCGGATGGAGGGTTATTTTCCATATAGGTCGGGGTGGAGGAGACCACCGGGGCATTGCGCTGGAACTCGGCAGTCTGAGCTGCAAGAATGTCCATCTCGCTGTCGGTATCCTCAAAAAGTGCATCCGTGAAATTTGCCTGGTCTGATGCGATGCGGACAAGGTACTGCTCGCCAAGGGAGAGCAAGGCAGTAGAACTGTCATTAACTACCCCCGCACCCAGCGCCTGGCTGCTTCCCTGCGCATAGGACCCTACATTGGTGATTGCAGAAAACGCAAAATAGCCGGTTATGGCAAGGGCGGCCAGGGACAGCGCCAGAAAGAGAACAAGGATCTTCACCCTGATGGTGAGTGCGATTCTGGGATAGGCTGGAAAGTTCATAGAGATACCGCTGGCATAAGCCGGTATATTCTCATACATGTCGTAATCGGTAAAAAGCGCATCCCTTTTTACTACTATCTCATGAAACAGGTGCTGCCGCACCGGTCCGGTACCCGGTCACGGGGAATGGCGGAAAATACCCTGCCAGTACAAGTGAAAAGAAGGGGATATTTGTTTTCTCATACGGTCACATTCAGCATCACGCGGATCAAAAGCCCGATCACAAACGATATGGCTGCGATCCCAAGACTGATAGCCGCCATCTCGGCAAACCGTTTCCAGAACGACAGATCCTTCGCGACGGAGATATAGAACGTGAAGACAAAGATGACCAGAACCGCGCCTATGAGGGTGAAAACAAGCGCAAGGTACGGGCTTGGGAGGATAAGGAAGGGCAGGATGAGCAGGGCGACCGTCACGATATAGGTTGCACCGGTATAGAGTGCGGCCTTTTTCGGGCTGGTGCCGGTCGTCCCCTCGGACCGCTGCGAGAGGTACTCTGAGGCAGCCATCGAAAGCGATGCGGCAACACCGGTGATCAGGCCGGCCACCGCGATGATCTGGGAGTTCTGGATGGCAAAGGTCAGGCCGGCGAGGGTGCCGGTGAACTCCACGAGAGCGTCGTTGAGACCGAGTACCACAGAGCCGACATACTTCAGCCGTTCTTCATCGATCAGGGCGATGAGTTCCCGCTCATGCTTTGCTTCATCGGAGAGCATGGCCTGCATTTCGGGAATGACCGCAAGGAGCGTCTCATCGCCTGCCTGTGCACCCTGTTCCACGCCCTCCATCAGTTTTATCGCAAATGTCATCCCGAGCATGCGGGCAATGAGATAGTAGTACCAGACCCGGAGCATATCGGGTACGATCTCTTTTGCCGTATACTGTTTCCAGATAGTATAGTGCTTCAACTCCTCGGCTGCGATCCGGGAAAGAACCTCCCGGTTGTGAGGATCGGTGGTCACTCCTGTGATCTTCTCATAGATACGGTGCTCGGTGATCTCATTTCTCTGACGCTCAGATATATCTTTGAGGATTTCTTCTGTCAGCTGCATCATGTGCCTCAGTGTGGTTTACAGGGAGTATTTGCTGGGGACCGGGGGTCTCATCGTTGAACACGGGGCAGCACGACAATGACCCCGCGTCCCTCACAGCATTGCCCGGGATATACCTGCCCCCCTGCCGCAAATGTCTTTCTGATCTGTATGAAATACCCGGCCTATAAGAGGATCGGCCTGCTCCTTCCGGTTTCATTGACATACTTCCATGCCGGAGGCCGGGAAAGGTTATCGTGCTGATACAAACCCCATGTGAAGAGCACAGATACGAGCCTGCTAAAAGGGTTTACCCTTTGTCAGGGAGAGCACTGATGGCAGGGACCGGGTTATTGGGGGAGGGAAACACTTTAGTGCCGGTTACGGTTCACGGTCCAGTTTCTTTTTGATCTCCCGGATATTGTTGAGCATCTCCTCAGAATACGGGGTGAACCGGTAGCTGAGGTTGTTTTCTATCTGCCAGAACCCGATCTTCTCATCATAGTGCCCGATGATGTAGCAGACAAGAATGTAGCAGGGCACCGCAAGGGCGAGAACCATGGGCAGGGTCAGACCCAGGTGCATATAGAAAAAGTCTTCGAACAGCTTGGCGTTTGCCGTGATGATACCAAAATTCAGGAGGATCTGGGTCCAGGATGTTCCCCGGGTGTACCGCTGCTTGAATAGTGCAAAACTGTAGAGCAGTCCCTTGTGTTCTGTCATAGGGAGATATTTTTAATCGAAATCACAGAAATGCTTTCTCCACTTCCGGCAAATACCACACAGCCTCCCGGTTTCATAATCGTAAAAAAAGGATGCGGTTTTTACGCTATTCCAGCACCGCGAGCAGGCTCCCGCACGGGGCCTGGGCCGTAACGCCCGGGACACCGGGATGCGGGGTAAATATCTCTTCGCGTGCGCGCCGGCGCATCTGCTTTTTTGAGAGCCGGGCCTGTTCTACCAGCTCTTTCTCGCAGAAATTCAGGGTGGCAAACCGGCGGGACGCAAGTGCGATGTTGAACGCGGCATTCACATCCGCGTGGGCGACAAAACCGCAGTGCGGGCATTCGAACCGCTTCCTGCTCCGGCGTCCGATACACCCGCACCGGCTGCACCGCTTGGAGGTATAGGCCGGGTTTACGTAGATGACAGAGATGCCCCGCTTTAATGCCAGTTTCTCCACCAGCCGCTGGAGCGAGAGGAACGACCCGTTCCCGAACGAGAACTCGATAAAACCCGCAGCATCGTGGGAGTGCGAGTAACGGCTGGAGAAGAGCTTTTCAAACTTGATGCCCGAGCCGAGCGATTCCGCGAAGGATACGATCTGCCGGGAGATTTTGTTCAATGCTGCCTTGAACGCTTTGCGCTCACGGCTCTTGCTTTTTTTTAGTTTCCAGAGTTTTCCTTCCCTGTAGAGTTTCGTGCAGTTTTTGATGGAGTTGCTGCGGACATAGTGAATGTTTTTACCCAGTTTCAGGATTTTCCCGCTGTCCGGCTCAGCGGCGACTGCCGCGTGGCCGGTCGTGTTGAGGTCAACACCTATCCAGCGGGCAGGTATGCGTGCGGATTGATGAACTTTGATCACCTTTTCCTACCCAAGTTCGCCTGCGGTACAAACTGCCTTTACACGGTAACTGTTTCTCCGGTGTTTTGTTCCTCCTGTTTTAGTTCGTGATTATGCACCCTTTTCCTTTATATCTTGCGGTAGAACGACCCGGATTAGGAAAAACGATGATTAATCGTGCGGGATTATGTAGGCGGGGATATTCCGGTACCGGCTCCTGCCCATTCATCATGGCAGGGGGACCATCATGAGTCGGCATTTTTCCGGAATTTCCAGCCCGGGACCCGGACTTATTTTGAAAATATTCAGTTACGGTGCTGGACTTTTTCAGAAATCTTCTTGAACCTTGCCGGACTTTTTTAAAAAAGTCCGGTGACCTCACCAGATATTTTCCGGAAAAGCCGGGAAATCTTTGTTCGTGTTTTGAGCGGGCAACGAGGGGAAAGGGATGTCTTTCCCACCTTGTCTGCGTGCAGGCATGGTACATACCCACCTTAATCCGGGCCCAATATGGCCTCCGATTGTCACATTTCGGATCAAAAAGAAGCCCATTTCGGGCTCCGTTTCAAAATAAGCCCAAATAAGCCTTATTTTCGCAATCGGACGAAATATAAGGTTCACGTATTGCGATTTTACGGCCCGTTTTACGGCCCGGACGGGTTTTCTGTTGCGGACAAAAATAAAGGCTGCCGGAATGCGAATATGACTCGATAATGGGCATTATATGGAGTCCAATTTGGGCGTATTTTTGAAAATAGTGACATATTTGAGCGTGGAATTTTGAACTGGGGAATCGAACGATATTACGGGCCCGGATTTACCAATGGGCGGGCATCCGGAGAGGATATTCTACGACGGTGAAAACACAGGTGAGGGTGCGTCCCTTCGCAGTTGAAAATCCATGCGAAGCACCGGTCGAAAAACTGGAATAAAGATGGTACCCCCTTTCACATTGGGCTCAGGGGGTCCGGCTTTATTTTTTGCGGAGCGTGAAGTGGGGGGGGATGATCATGATGAGAGGCGGGGGCGATCTTTTTTGAAAATTGCCGGGTCGTTTTTTCCGGAAAATTCACGAACCTTCCCGGTCATTTTTATAAAAACTCGATAACGTTACCAGATTTTTTCCGGAACATCTGGCAGGAGCTCCAAGGAGTTCAGAAAATAGAATGCACATTCAGACGCACATTTTTTCACAAAAAGTCCGGCACCTTCACCGGACTTTTTTTGGAAAGTTCACCGACCTTGCCGGACTTTTTCAGGAAAGTCTGATGGAAATACACAATCAACGGTGAATATCAGAGAAAATTATTTGTTAAAGAAAATAATGTGTATATCCGTTGGGAATTTAAACGGGATTACTTAAATGATCTTGTCGAGGAAATAACTAATTTGCTTACCGGTAACTCCACTTGAGGTTAGCGGATATGAATGTCTCCGGGGATGTTGAGAAATTTAATTGCTGGTCGAGCACCTATGAGGATTCAGGGTTTCAATACCTGTATTTCGATCAGATCCATAAAGGAGTTCTTAGTTTAGTCAATGTGAAATCTGCTCCCGGAGACATAGTGGATGTCGGGTGCGGAACCGGCAGACTATTACGAAAAATCAGAGAACGCTGGCCTTATGCACGGCCGATTGGTATTGATCCGGCTGAAGGTATGGTGAAAAAAGCCCGGCAAATGATGCCGGATTCTACGTTTATTGTTTGCCCTGCCAAATCCATACCACTCCCTGATACTTCTGTCGATCTCGTTTTCAGTACTACTTCTTTTCATCACTGGTCAGACCAGCTACAGGGTATACGCGAGATTAGGCGTGTCTTACGTCCCGGTGGTCAGTTCTTTCTCGCTGATATGGCACCCCTCCCATTCTTTTTAAGATCTGTTCATCGCGGTCACGGCCACATTTGCAATCGATTGAGGTACGAAACATGTTTGAACAGGCGGGTCTGGAAGTCCAGACACAGCGACGGCTATTGTTGAGACATATCCATGTAACCTCCGGTGTTCGACAGTAATGACCAGATGCATTCCTGATGGCTTTGTTGAACTTTTTTCAAAATAATACACTGTTAACTGTGGAATAAATAAAAATTAAAAAGGAAAAATTAATAGAGTGCTTGCACAGCGGTAAGGCCACCGGGGATCGTCCTTGTGATGGGGAGGACTGCTCCGACAGACGGTTGAAAGTTAATCGAGAACTGTGTATTGGGAGTTGCTGTTGTGGGCAGTCCCACCATAATAACCATCTGGGCATTCTTGTCGAGCATGGCGCCAGCTGTTACGTTATTGATTTTCTGTGCTATGCACCACTTTGCGGTATTGCCAGTGTTGGGGCATGATCCTCCATCTGACTCTATACCCTCATATGTCAGATTAGCCTCGTGGCCTCCGTTATTATCAGTGTAAGATACCACCATTGAAGACAGGTCAATGGGGGTGCCACCTGCAGTGAGTGCGACGGTCACATTAGCATAGTCAAGGTATGCCCTAGACGAATCTGCAATCCCATAGGTGTTCCCAACCAGTTCCATGCTTGAACTTGCCTGAGCCACGCTTGTGTGGACGGTGGATTGGGCTGTCTGGGATGTGAAAAACCCGGCGCCAAGCACCACATACGAGAAAACCGCCGCGACAACAACAAATGCAATCAACACAATTGCTGCTTCAAGGCCGGTAAAACCCTCTTCGCATTTGTTATAATTGTACATAGTTAAATATTGTATTCAAAACACCCTTATTCTTTGTATAATGAGTCAAAAAGTCCGGCAATCGGGTCGTACTTTTTCCGGAATCTTCAGCTGCTGTGCCGGACTTTTACCAGAATATTCAACCAGTGAGTTAGGCACGTTACCTTTGGATTCGGCAGATTCAGAGGATGGGGGCTGATGCCTCCATACCCCCACGAGCGAGGAGTTCCGCCGCCGCCGACGGGGCGCCCCCGCGGCGGATCAAGGGGGATTTCACAAGAACAAACGATGCCATCCTGACTGCATTAATCGCCCGGTTAACCCAAAGCCCGGCAATTTGTCTTCTCACGTGTTGTTATTGCATCTCAAGGGATGCCCGTGCGGCGGGGGTGAATGCCCCGAGAGCACACTCTCCTGAACTATCCAAAACCAGCACCGGAAAACCCGGCCTTACACCATCAGAATATACGCCAGCAGCGAGAGCAGGAACGCCAAAAGCAGCATCGCAAGCGAGAGCGGCGCCACGAAGATCAGCATCGCGTTCACGGTGCTCGCGAGCTGGGAGATCCGGTTGGACCCAAAGACCACCACATGCTCGCACTGCGCCGTGGTTGCCGCACACTCGGCCGGTTCGAGGTCATCGATGGCTGCCTGCACGGTCTGCAGGACCGCAGGAAGGAACGTTTCGACCGGCGTTGCCATGCCGACCGGGTTCTTCCCGGTGATCGTGTTGACCACATGGGAATCGGTCGTCATCACTTCCGCCGCATCGACAAGCGTGAGAATCTTTTCAAGCAGGATATCGCGGACACCGGTCGCCATGTTATTGCCGTCGAACAGTACGTAGGCGGTCTTCTGGCCGGAGGTCGCAACGACCATCACCTGCACGCCGAGATCACCGAATCCCTGCTCACGGGTGTAGGGCAGGTGCTGCCGGGCATATCCCACGGAGAACAGTTTGAGTTCTGCTGTGCGGCACGCCTCCATCGCCTGCATTGCGCTACGCTGGTATTCAAGGGCTGTCTGGGTTGCCTGGAGGACAGGCGAGGAGAGATCGGTCATGCAGTTGTGGCCGTCGACAAACGCGACGTGGGGGAACCAACGGTGCCCTTCAGCCATGATGGTCATCCCGATGGAGAAATCAAGATCCTCGGTTTTCTGGGGGGACCGGGTCGTCACAATCAGCATCGCCTCGCCGAACCGCTGGTACAATACCTGCACGGAACCGCACGAGAGCCGGCCGGATCGGGTTGCCCCGGGCAGGTATACCCGGTCCTTTTTTGTGCGCTCGATCGCATCGATCACTTTTTCAACCTCGCTCTCGGAGACCAGGTTGAAATCGTGCGTGGCGCACCCGTGGGCGACGAGCGTCTCCTCCTCCATCCGGTCGTGGATGACCCGGGGCAGGTTCCCGCCGCCGATCTCCCCCATCGGGCCGGGATGGAGGTTGGGGACGGTAAAGAGTACGGGTTTTTTTGACGCCCGACGGAAGAAGAGGCAGACCTGAGGGACGAAGATCTCCTCGCCGATCTCGCGGAAGAAGTTCTCCATCCCCATCGATGACCCATCAGTCATGTGGGCGATGAACGCGTTGACGAACGCAAGCCCCCGGATATGGAACGCACGGTAGAGCGGCCGCTCGATCAGCCAGATGAGGATCGCGAAGCCGAGGCCGAATACGATATGGAGGACGATGGCAAAAATACCCCATTCAGGTGAGAAGAGAAAACACCCCACAAGGACCCCAACAGCGCTCTGGGTAACAGCCGGCAGAATCATCCGGGGCACGCGGTAATCCGCAATCGCGACGAGCACGAACAGGCGCAGGCCAAAGACAAAACCAAGGGAGATCCCGTAAAAGAGCGGGAGATACCTGATACCGCCGGCAAGCGAGGCAAAGGTGATAATAACGGCAAAGACCGTGCAGGCAAGCGCAAGGAGCGCCGACCGGTTCCAGGTCATCGTCTTGTCTGCGTGTTCTATAACGGGTTTTGTCAGGAGAAATGCGGCAATCGCCGGGAGGGTAAAGGCAAGCGTGCCCGAGAACGGGAGGTAGCCCCAGGCGCGTGCGCTCGCGCCATCGATGACGAGGCCCAGGATAACGAGGATCAGAAGCGATACCGGCCACGATGGCGCCGTAAAGAGGTACTTGGTGAGCTGCCCGAGCTTGACGTCACTTCCGGTCGCCATCAGGCAAAGCCCCCGAGGATCAGTTCCGACCGGTCGGTTCCCGCAAGGATCACCGAGGTTGTGTATATCAGGGCACGCGAGTAGAACGGGGCGTTTAACGTGAGACTCTCGTACTCCCCGCCCTCGCCGACAAGGTTGATACGGTATTTTGCGGCGACGGACTTGAGCCGGGCGATCAGATTGTCATCGATATGTGCGCCAAGGAAACTCTCGTCGAGCCCCTCTGCGGCCGTTACCACGAGGATCGCATCCATGCGCCCTGCCACTTCGCGGAGCAGCGCTTCTGTATCCTGGTGCCAGAGCGGGGTAAAAAGACCGATGCTCAGCCGGTCAGTGATCGCCTTTACTCTCTCGGCCTGGTAGGCCGATGCAACGGCACCGGCAGTGACACCTTCGATGTCGAGTTTGGCAAGCCCTGCTTCGAGATCGGCGAGCTCCTCCTCCTTTCTCCCTTGGGTTGCGATCTCCACGTACTCCATGCCGGCAAGCCGGGCGATGACCGGCACTGCGTCGAGGTTTGCCGAATGGAACATATAGGATTCTTTATTCTTCGGCCTGACGGTTACGAGGTACCGGACATCCTTACCTGTATCGATCGCTTTCTGGCAGGCAAGCATTGAGTCCTTGCCCCCCGACGTAAGTGATGCCCAGCTCATGATATTAACCCCGTAGTGCAGGTTGTTCCAGCGTACCAAAATGCGTGTGGTACCGCTCAAGCATCTGCGTCCAGCCGGGCAGATGTGTCTGGCAGCCGGCGTGCTCCACGACATAAGATGCGGTAACCGTCCCGATCCGGCAGCAGGTGAGAGGAGAATACCCCTTTACGTACGCGGAGAGAAAACCGGCCCGGTACGCGTCGCCGGCACCGGTGGGGTCGCAGAGCTTGACCGGCACCACCGGGACGAAGTGCTCCATGCCACCTATGTACAGCGTGCTCCCGTCGCTGCTCATGGTAAAGATCGCCATGGTGACCTCTTTCGTGAGCGCCCCCCGTGTCACCCCAAGCGTCGTGCACATCTGCTGCACCTCGTGCTGGTTGGCAAACAAGATGTCGGTGTTGGCAATAATTGATTCGAGCTGCTCTTTCGTGTACCAGAATACGTCCTGCCCCGGGTCAAAGGAGACAAATTCGCTTTTTTCCGCCACCCGGCAGTTGAATTCGGGATCAGCGGTCGCCATGTGGACGAGGGGCAGCGCCGGGGCTTCTGCCGCCGCGAACGCTTTTGAAGCGCCCCATTCAAAGAAGGTCATCTGGTCGCCGGCGTCGTCCGTAAACATGAACGCGGTCGGCGTGTGGGTCCCCGGCACCACAAAGAACTGCCGGTGAATGCCTAATTTGTCCATCCACTGCTCATAGTCACTGCCGGCAAAGTCGTCACCGATGCAGGAATGGAGCGTGACTGCTTCGCCAAGCACCGCAATCCCCGCTGCAATATTGGCCGCCCCACCGCCGAAAAAAACCTGCCGTTCAGTGATATGGGTCGAATGGTTTTTTTCGGGGAGGTGGTGCACGCGGGAGATGTGATCGACTGCTGTGTGCCCGACGACATGGATCATAGTTCCTGCACGTCCAGCAGTTTTAAGGGTATCTCGCGGAGGGCTTTACCGATCACCGATTTTGCGATCCGGCCGGCATGCTCTTTGGATTCCGCCCTGAAAACCTTCATCTCAAGCACCAGACCGACAAGCGCGGTATCCGCAACGACAATAGCACTCGAGAGCGTCTGGTCGCAGAACGGACAGGTAAGCATGCCCGCCTCGACTTCCACGAACTTTGCCGAAGGATTGAGCCGTTTTCCCGCCTCGCTGATCGCGATCCCGATTGCATCGTCAAGCGACTTTGCTTCCTTGATATACCACGCAGATTCCAGTGTCACCAGATAGTCCGGCATATTTTTTTGTCTCCTTTGTCTGTTTCCAGCCCGGTTTATCACTCGTCGCGGTGGATGTGGTCCCCGATATCCATGCGCTCCGCAAGCCGTACCGGCGGGTGACCGTGCCCTGTGGCGAGGATCGCAAGCGGCCGGATATGCGGGGGCAGCCCGAGAACGCCCCGCACCTCGTCTTCGTCAAACGCCCCGGTCCAGCAGGAGTGGAGGCCACGGGCATGGGCGGCAAGCATCATGTAGGTGCAGGCAATGGTGGCATCCTGCACAGCATAGAGGATGCCACGTTCGCCATACTGCGACATCGAACGTACGTAGTTGGCACAGACCACAAAGAGGGCGGGCGCTTCCCCGACATGCTGCTGGCCGAACGATGCATCGGCAAGCGCGAGCCGGGTATCCTCGTCGGTCACTACAACAACATCCCATGCCTCGAGGTTACCGGCGCTCGGTGCCGTGCTCGCACAGGAAAGGATGTACCCGATCTCCTCGTCTGCAAGCAGTGTTTCTTCATATTCTCTCACCGAAGACCGGTGCGAGAGAAATCCCAGAAACTCAGAGGAGTCCATGATCCGAGAGTACCTGCCATGCTGCCTGCGCCGATGTGGTGGATGCGCTGATGGCCGCTGCGAGCTTCTCTACGGCCTGCTCGTGCTGGTCGCTTTCCACGAGCGAGATCGCCTCGTTTAGGGAATTTATCGCCCGCTCGAACTCCTTTTGCCCCGTGCTCGATGCAGCAAAGGCCACTTCGCTCCTGACCTGCTCCATGAGGAGGAGCAGCATTTTCCTGCCTCCGCTTTTCTGGGTGTCGGCAAACCCGGTGAGTGCCTGGCAGAGCTGGGACACCACGATCAGTTCGGATTTCGCCCGTTCACCGAACTGGTAACTTTTCACTGCGGTTGGAAGATCCATACTCACCATGGTCGCTGGAGATAAATGATGATTATGATTGAAACTGCTGGAACAAGAAGACAATGTATAGCAGATACATCAGGAAAACATGTAAAAAAATTGTCTGCGGGATAGGATCATCCCCCGGCAATGATCTGCCGATTACGGGCCAGCCGACAGAAAATATCTGGTAAATTACCGTGCGGCCTTAGCCTTCGCACCAAGCATGGAGACTTTCGCGCGGCGCATACGCCTGCGGATGAGCGGGCTTGCGGTAGACTCGTTCAGGCCCGAGCCGCCGGACCGGTCGCCACCGCGTCTTCCGCCACGGCCCCGGCTGCCGCCGCGCCGTGCGCCACCCCGGCCGCCGCGCTGCTCTTCAGCTGCAGCCTGATCGATTTTCTTTAAGTTGATGCTGGACCTGAATCTCTGGTTGGGTCCCGGACTTTTGCGTTCGCCTTCTTTTTTCGGAACGAGCCGTATCTGGCCCTTGACACCCTTTACCTGTGACCAGAGGGTTGTACCTGTCTTGCCCATGTATGAAAACTCCTTATTTAATTCTGCCGTGCGGCAGATAAAGGTTGGGGACGGATTCCTCCCCTCGTACTCACAAAAATTGTCTTATTCCTGCGGTTTTCTTGCATCCACACAGATATTATAGGCCAGCTGGGGAAGCCGGCGTTCGACAAAGGGTTCCACCCGCCGCGCGAGGTGGAAGAGCGGGTCGATCATATCGATATGCGCAAACGAGCACCAGCTGATCCGGATATCGCAAAACCCGGCCTCGCAGAAGAGTGCGTACATCTCTTCCTCGTCGTAGTAGTGCTCGCCGAAATTCTTCATAACGACATGCCTGACCCGTATCTTCTCGCTGATATGGTAGATGGCCGGGATGCCGCAGGTGAGCAGCTTTTTCCCGAGCGTACAGATCGAGATCGCCCCGCCCGGACGCAACACCCGGTATGCCTCGCGGAGCATGGCTCCGGGGTCCCGCAGGTAACTGAAGACAAGGATGCTTGAGATCGCGTCAAAGGAGTTGTCGCAAAACGGAATGGATTCCCCGGTTCCAAGCGTAAAATCGCAGCATGCGCAGCGGCCGCGTGCACGCTCGATCATATTCCGGCTCAGGTCGATTCCTATGGCTGTTCCCCCATGGTGGAGGTACTTTTCGACAAAAAGGCCGGTGCCGCAGCCGATATCGAGGAGATCACCACCCTTTGGGAGTGAGTCTATCACGTGGCGGCTGAGATGCGTATGATAGCACCGGCCGCGCGGGTAATCGTAATGAGTGTCGTAGATATCGGCAATCGCATCGTAGTGCTGCTGGATTTTCTCCTGTTTTGCCGTGCTCATGAGAACATATCCTTTATGCCGGTGGCAAGGGCGTCGATCTGGATATAATCGTTGTTTGCATGCCCGAGGCGGGCATCTGCGTCAGCGAGGGCTGTCGCAAGCAGCGGGTGGTTGTATTCCCGGTGGGCGATGACCCTGATCTCAGAGAGGACTTCCCGGCCAGAGAGACCGTAATCGATCATCAGCGACTCAAGCTGGCGGATACCTCCCCGCAGGTCGCCCTCCTTCAACAGGTTGAGGGCAGAGGTGGCAACTGTTCCGGTATCCGATTGTGACAATTCAGAAAGGTTGCTGCACGAGCCGGCCTGGAACGCGGCCTGGAGCATCAGGATAGCCCTGCGCATGTCACCCTGCGCGACCTCGGCTATCAGTTCAATGTCGTCATCTCTGCAGGCAAAGGATGCACCCTGCTGCTCCCGTTCCCGGATTTGCTTAAGCTGCCAAATGAGCACATCGGAGGATACTGGTGCAAAAAAGAGCGGAAGACAGCGCGAGCTTATTGCAGGGATGATCGCACTCTGGTTGGTGGTGGTAAAAACAAACCGGCAGGTACTGCTATACTGCTCCATAATCCTGCGCAACCCCTGCTGGGCTTCGCGGGTGAGGGCATGCGCATCCTCAAAGACCATCAGCTTGAAGTCTGCATCGAGCGGGCGCATCGAGGCATACCATTTCAGAATGTACTTGAAGTTTACAATCAGGCTCTGGCTCTTCTGGTACAAGTGGACATACCGTTCGTCCTCCTCGAGCAGTTTTTTCCCCTGCGAAAAAAGATCGGCTGTCTGGAAGATCGATGTGTTCGCTTCCCAGTTCTCACCATACAGCCGTTCCGCGAAGCACCGTATTGCTGTGCTCTTGCCGGTGCCATGCGGGCCGGCAAGCATCAGGTGCGGGCTCGTGCCGGAGGCCGCGCAGGAGACCAGGAGCTGAACGACCCGGTCCTGCCCGCATATATCTTCAAGCCGCGCCGGGCGGTAGCGTTCAGTCCAGAGCATGACAAAGCCTCGCTGCCATCTCATCCAGTGCTTCCTTGAGGAACGCATGGTTGTCCAGCACCGTAACAAGTTCGCGGCACTCCTCATCCGTAAGCGCTGTGCAGGCATCAGCAATCACCGGGAGGGCCCGGGTCACTTCATCCACGATGGTCAGAGTGGCCGTCTTTGCGGTGCGGGAGAGGGGATTGAGATCGATCGCGATCACTTTTTTCCCCATCCCGACAAGCACCCCGCACCGGTCGCCATCTTCGAGCGGGACCAGCACCACATCTGCCGCAAACATCCCTTCGCGCCGGCAGAAGGCCCGGTCGTGCGAGAGCGGGAGAAGGCGTTCGGCTTCGCCCGAGAAGACATCGGCCCCCGCCTTGCGGAGAAGGGATTCGATCTGCTGCACGCGTTCCGGTGTCCGGTGGAAGAGGTTGACCTCGACCAGTGCGCCGCTCGCCTTCTGGAGAAGCGCAATCTCACGCGCTGCGAGCGCAGCGGTGTTG
>Ga0187874_10002061_pt1 | contig 16221 bp, 15 predicted proteins | sample June2016WEW_16_1_3_FD_132993 | JGI IMG/M metagenome (GOLD analysis project Ga0187874, IMG submission 132993) | Peatland microbial communities from SPRUCE experiment site at the Marcell Experimental Forest, Minnesota, USA - June2016WEW_16_150 | ecosystem: Environmental > Terrestrial > Soil >... | reverse complement strand
AACGCGATGGCCAGGCCATCGCCGATGTCAATGATGCCGGCGTTTTCCTCACCCGCGCCGACGAGGATTTTTTTGGACTTGCTTGGAAATGTTTTCAGCAGCGGGCGTGTGTTTTTGTAGCTGCAATGTTCGCTCCACATCACCGAGAAGATGCCCAACTCGGTGTAGCTCGGCTTGCGACCGAGGAGACGCTCGATGTTGGCATACTCGTCCGGCGTGAGGTTGTGCTTGGCAACCAGTTCTGGGGTGATGGCGGGTTCGGTCATGGGAGAAGGATTTTAAGCCGCCTTTGTGACGTTTTTATTTTCCAGCGCCGCGAAAATGCTTTCGAAAATCCATTTGCCGTCGTCGCTGCCCAGCAGCGATTCGCTGGCGCGTTCGGGATGCGGCATCAGGCCGGCCACGTTGCGGCTTTCGTTGCAGATGCCGGCAATGTTCATCAGTGAACCGTTCGGATTCGCTACATCGGTCAGGTTTCCATTCGCGTCACAATACTGCCACAGCACCTGGCGGTGGATCACCAAACGGTCAAGCGTTTCTTTGTCTGCGTAATAGCAGCCTTCTCCGTGAGCAACGGGAATTTTCAGCAATTTGCCCGCGGGAATTTTGTTCGTGAACGGCGAATCGGGTGTGGCGGTTTTCAGGTAAATGTGCTCGCAATGAAATTGCAAATCGCGGTTGCGGATGAGCGCACCGGGCAGCAGACCGGCCTCAGCCAGCACTTGAAAACCATTGCAGATGCCAAGGACGAGGCCGCCGTTGTCAGCGAATTGTTTCACGGCCTGCATCACGGGGCTGAATCGTGCAATCGCGCCGCAGCGGAGGTAATCGCCGTAACTGAACCCGCCGGGCACGATGACGGCATGAACGTCACCCAGCGAGGTTTCCTTGTGCCAGACGTAACGCGCCGAGTGGCCGAGCAGCCGGATGGCATGAATGGCGTCCTGGTCGCAGTTGCTGGCGGGAAATTGTAAAACCGCGAAGTTCATAGTCAGTAGTCAGTCGTCAGTAACAATGTTCGCGCAGTCAGATGCTATCGACTGCGAACTACTGACTGCTGACTTTGTGAAATTCATTCAATCTCCAGTTTGTAATCTTCGATGATAGGGTTGCTTAAAAATTTGTGCGCTGCGCCGCTCAACGCCTGTTGCGCGGCGGCTTTGTCCGCTCCGGGGGCGAGGTCAATCTCGATGTATTTCCCGACGTGAACGGCGGTGACGCCCGTGTAACCCATATGTTCGAGGGCGCTCTGGACAGTTTTGCCCTGGGGATCCACCACGGCTTTTTTGGGGGTGATGACAATTTTCGCTTTCATTCGCGTGCGGTGGGATGTTGCAGAAAAATCCACCGCTGGGCGAGCAATTTTTGATTTTCGCGCAACAGCGTTGAATTTATCCGCCTACTGCGCCATTGTTTGGGCCATGGTTGACTCTGAACACCCCGACACAGCACTGGCCGGGCACATCGGCACGGAACGCAAGGCGCTGACACCGTGCACGATCGCCATCTTCGGCGCGAGTGGCGATCTCACGGCGCGCAAGCTGATTCCTGCGTTTTATCATCTTTACAAAGACCAGCAGATGCCGAAGACGTTTCGCATTGTGGGCTTTGCGCGGCGGGGAAAAACCGACGAGTCGTGGCGGAACGAACTGCGCGCGGCGCTCGACCAGTTTTCCCGCACCAAACCAGTGAACGACGCAGTCTGGCAGAAATTTGCGGGAAACCTGTTTTATTGCCAGGGCGACGTCACCGACGCCGCCGCCTATAGCAAGCTTGAAGAACTGCTGACCTCGTTTGGCAGCGCGCCGTTGCGCGAGAACGTACTGGTTTATCTGGCCACCTTGCCCAGCCAGTTCGGGATGGTCATCGAAAATGTGCATCGGGCCGACCTGCTGCACAAAAACGGCGCGGGCTGGCAACGCATCGTTGTCGAAAAACCGTTCGGGCATGATCTCGCCTCCGCGCGGGCACTAAACACCGAGTTGACCCGATTCGTCCATGAACGACAGATCTGCCGCATCGATCATTACCTCGGCAAGGAAACGGTTGCGAACATTTTGATGTTCCGCTTTTCCAATTCGGTTTTCGAGCGGCTTTGGAACCGCAACCTGATTGACCACGTGCAAATCACCGTGAGTGAAAAATTCGGCGTCGGCCAGCGCGGCGGATATTACGAGGAAGCCGGCGCACTCCGCGACATGGTGCAAAACCACATGCTCCAGGTCCTCGCGCTCATCGCAATGGAACCGCCCGTGTCGCTCGACTCCGAATCCATCCGCGATGAAAAGGTGAAACTGCTCAAATCCATCCGGCCACTGGGTCCCGACGACGTGGCGCGACAGGTTGTGCGCGGCCAATACTTTGCCGGGACAGTGGATGGAAAGCCGGTGTTGGGCTACCGGCAGGAAGTCAAGGTAAAGCCCGATTCCAACGTTGAAACCTACGTTGCGCTGAAACTGTTCATTGACAACTGGCGCTGGTCCGGCGTGCCGTTTTATTTGCGCACGGGCAAATACCTGCCGCAAAGCGCGAGCGAAGTGCGGGTGCAATTTCGCCCCACGCCGCATGTGTTGTTCGCCGCGCAGTTGGGGCAGAAACTGGATCCTAATGCCATTGCGCTGCGGCTGCAGCCGAACGAAGGCATTTATCTCCGCTTCAACGGCAAGGTGCCGGGCATGAGCCTCGGCGTGCGGCCGGTACGGATGAATTTCAGTTACGATGCGGAGTTCGGCGCCTACACGCCCGAAGCCTATGAACGGCTGCTGCTCGAAGCCATTGCCGGTGATGCCACCCTGTTCATCCGCCGCGACGAAGTCGAAACCGCGTGGCAAATCGTGGACTCCATCCGCGCCGGCTGGAAGGACAAGCCGCTGACCAACCGCGAATTTTACGCCGCCGGTACCTGGGGCCCGGTCGCCTCGGACGATTTGCTCGCCCACAGCGGCCACACCTGGCATGAACCCTTGCCGGCGCCATGAATAGTTGGGAGGGACGGCGTGTCGCCGTCCCTGATTAAAAAGAAGCTTGTGCAGTGACAGGTGGTTTGTTGGTAAAAGCAATCACGCTTGCACAAATGCAAGCGATAAAAATGAGAGGTTAAAATTATGAACAAAAAACTCGCTATCTGCTTAATCGTGCTGGCGTTTCTTGTTGGCACCGTTGGTGGATTTATGGTCACCAATCATTTTTGGAAACGTTTCACGAATGTTTTTTACTCGACTGCCTTGGCCGCGCAGACCGGTACGGATGTTCATCTATTAAGTTGGCTGCGGTCGAACAATGTGACAAACACAGTTGATTTATTGGAAATTCAACTTGATGGTTCGGTAGTCGGATTGGGTGTTTATCTGCAAAATCTCCCGGAATCCGAGCGTGATCCAACCCAGGTCAAAATTCTTCAGCAAGCTAAAGCATATCGGAGCAAATTCCCCCACAAAAGCAGTTCTCCGTTAGGTGATCAAATGATTTCAAATATATTTTCGTCGGTGGAGATTGAAAACCAGAACAATAAATGAATTTCGAACTGATTTCCTTTACCAATGCCGACGAACTGGCCCGGCTTTGTAACTGGGAGGGACGGCGTGTCGCCGTCCCTTACTAAAAAAAGAAATTTGGGACGCCGACACGGCGTCTCTCCCAGAAAAAATGACGCCCGATTACGCCCCTTTCTCCGAACCTGGGCGAAAACACCCGGTGCGGGGCGTTTTAATTTCGTCTCAACAACCGACTATTGTTTTTCTCACCGTCTGCACTAAAGACCGTCAACCGTGGCTTACGCAACCAAACGTCCACGAAGCGCTCCGCAAAATCTGGTCTCAGACGGACACCTGGCTCGTGGGCGATTATTTGCTCATGCCGGATCACATCCACCTGTTTTGCGCACCGCGAGATTTGACCATTACTCTGCAGCGTTGGGTTTCATATTGGAAACGCGAATTTAGTTGTCTCCATTTGCCTGAAACCGGTGAATGGCAGCGAGATTTCTGGGACACCCGTCTGCGCCGCAGTGAAAAATACACAGAAAAGTGGAACTACGTCTGCGAAAATCCGCTGCGCGCAGGATTGGTGAGACAACCTGACGAATGGCCGTTTCAAGGACGAATGAATGTTTTGCCATGGTAAAATCGGGGACGGCGACACGCCGTCCCTCCCAAATTTAATGAAAAACTTTGAACTTATTACTTTCGCCACCGCCGACGAATTAGCTCACACGGTTGCCGGCAAGTGGCTGGATGAAATTGAATCCGCCAATCGCGCCGGCAAACCGCACTGCGTGGCGCTGTCCGGCGGACGTATCACGCAGAAATTTTTTGCGGCGGTGGTCGAACCAGCCAAGGTGCGCGCGGTTTCGTTTGCGTCAGTCCATTTTTTCTGGGCGGACGAGCGTTGTGTCCCGCCGGACGACAAGGAAAGCAACTTTCGCCTGGCGAACGAACTTTTGTTCGTGCCGCTGAAAATTTACGAAAGCCAAATCCATCGCATCCACGGCGAATTGCCGCCGGAGTCTGCCGCCGCCCAAGCGGCAGCGGAAATTTCCAAAATCACGCCGCTGAACCAGAGCGGCCAACCAGTGTTGGATTTGATTTTTCTGGGCATGGGCGAAGACGGCCATGTGGCGTCACTGTTTGCCGGGGAGCCCGAAGAGGTCATTGCGCGCAAGGCGGTTTACTGCGCAGTCAAAAATTCGCCCAAACCGCCGCCGAATCGCGTCACGCTTGGCTACGCCGCGATCGCGGCGGCGCGGCGGGTTTGGGTACTGGTTTCGGGCACCGGCAAAGAAACGGCGCTGCGCAAATCACTCTGCGCCAATGGCCACACGCCACTGGCACGAGTGACTCAATTCAGGACACAAACGCGAATTTTCACCGATTTCCGACCAGTTTGAACGCGCCAAAAAAAATCTGAAAAAAATTTTGAACAACTTGCGTTAACCCTGAATCTATGCAAGTGTACGATTGAAAGATTTCGCTGTTCGTTTAGGGTTGGCATAGAGGTTTTGCTTGTGGCGCGGCTCGAACAGCGACCCCCAAGTTGGTCGCGCCACCCTTCTGAGCGCCGGGGTGACGGCGTATAAACCTCGTCACCGCGGAGGCCGGACGCAAGTCCGGCCTTTCGCATTTATACGATTCGCATTGAATTACGGGAATAAAATGCTTAAGCTCCCCGACGCATGAAACACCAGCTCGATTTCGAAAAGCCGATCATCGAACTGCAAGCCAAGCTGGATGAACTCCGCGAACACCCGGAGAAACATTCGCTGGACATCAGCTTTGAGGAGGAAATCAAGCTCGTCGAAAAAAAGCTGGATGAAACCCGCCGGCAGATTTTTTCCAACCTCACCGCCTGGGAACGGGTGCAACTGGCGCGGCATTCCAAACGTCCCTACGCGTTGGACTATTTGCAGAAGACGTTCGCCGATTTTCAGGAATTGCACGGCGACCGGCTTTTTGCGGAAGACCGCGCGGTGGTCGGCGGGTTTGCCAAGCTGGGTGAACACCACGTGGTCGTCATCGGCACGCAAAAAGGCCGTGACACGAAGGAAAACATCCTGCGCAATTTCGGCTCGGCGCACCCGGAAGGCTATCGCAAGGCGCTGCGCCTGATGCGGCTCGCCAACAAATTCAGCCTGCCCATCATCACGCTCATCGACACGGCGGGCGCGTATCCGGGCATTGGCGCGGAGGAACGGCATATCGCCGAGGCCATCGCCGTCAATCTCCGCGAGATGACGCTGTTCGAAGTACCCATCGTCGCCGTCGTCATCGGCGAAGGCGGTTCCGGCGGTGCGTTGGGCATTGGCGTGGCGGACCGCATTTTGATACTGGAGAACGCCTATTATTCGGTCATCAGCCCGGAAGGTTGCGCAGCGATTTTGTGGAAGGACCGCGCGAACGCCGCTGATGCCGCCGAAGCGTTGCGCATCACGGCCAAGGATTTGCTCGAACTCAAACTCGTGGATGAAATCGTGCCCGAACCACTCGGCGGCGCGCACACCGATCCCGCCACGACCGCGGAAAATTTGAAAATGTGTCTGCGCAAATACCTCGTCGAACTCCTCGCTTTGCCGGCTGCCGACCGGTTGAAAAAGCGTTACGAAAAGTACCGGGCGCACGGGCATTTTCTTGAAAAAATTCCCACCCCGGCGGAAAAGACCGAGCCGGCCGCAGTTGGCACCGTAACCGCCACGACGGCTCCAGCGGCGTAAACCACAGTGCTGTATCCGCTCACCTTCCATCCGATTTTCAAGGAACGCATCTGGGGCGGACGCAATCTCGAACGGCTATACAAAAAAAATCTGCCGCCGCGCGCGCCCATCGGCGAATCGTGGGAAATCAGCGACCGGCCCGGGAACGTAAGCGTTGTCGCCAACGGGCCACTCGCCGGGAAAAACCTGCGCTGGCTCATGCAACATCGCGCACGCGAACTGCTGGGCCATGCGAAGCCTGCCGCCGGAAACCGCTTCCCTTTGCTGTGCAAAATTCTCGATGCGCGGGAAAAACTATCCCTGCAAGTCCATCCGCCAGCGCACAAGGCCGCCGAACTCGAAGGCGAACCGAAGACCGAAATGTGGCTGGTCACCGATGCCGCGCCGGACGCGGAATTGTTTGCCGGCCTCAAACGCGGCGTCACGCGCGTGGAATTCGAGAAAAAAATCCAATTGGGTGAAGTGGTCGATTGTTTCCACCGGATTCACGTGCGGGCGGGTGATGCGATGTTTTTGCCGGGCGGCCGCGTTCACGCCATTGGCGCCGGCGTTGTGCTTTTTGAAATCCAGCAAAACTCAGATACGACGTATCGTATCTTCGATTGGAACCGCGCCGGGCTGGACGTCAAGCCGCGCAAACTGCACATCGCGCAATCGCTGGCCAGCACTGATTTCAACGATTTCGAGCCGGCGCTGGTCAATCAAAAATTTTCCGGGGACGATGAAATCAAAACGTGCCCGCTGGTACACCATCCGCTTTTCCACGCCGAGGTATGGCGGATGACTTCCGGTGCCAGCAGCTGGTTGAAACCGCGCGCGCTCCAAATCGTGGCGGCATGGAACGGGCGGGCGGAAATCAAAAGCGGTTCAACCTCAGTAAGTTTGGGCCCCGGACAGTTTTGTCTGATTCCGGCGGGTTTGGAGCGGACGGAAATCTCGGCCAAAGCCAAAGCGACTTTGCTGCGGGTCGAGGCGAATTAGCGCTTACCACAAAGTTCCTGGAGACGGCACATGTCCTACTTTTCTGCGACGGTGAAATTCACGCTGCATTTGAATTTTGATGCGTTGTTGCTTTAGCCACGACGCCGAAGCAAGTTGGTCGGCATACTTCTTTTCAAGGGACTGCCATAATTCTGATTCTTTCCCGATAACAAATCTTATCGGGCCGCTTGCTACAAAACGGGGTTTCATTCCGCTTCAATTCCACGCCAGGTTTTCCGGTATTTGCGAAAGCAGCTTGTTCCGCCAGCCGCCTTTGCGCCTGAGGATTTTCGACCAGAGCTGCTCCGGCGGCGTGTCGAATATCAGCTCGAGCGACGCGGGAAACGTCAGCCACGCCTTGCGCTTGATTTCGTTCTCGAGCTGTCCGGCCGACCAGCCGGCGTAACCGGCGAAGAGTTTGATTTTCTTCTGCATCGAAAAGGATTCGCCCACTTCCACCAAATCATCGAGCGAATGGCCGAGCGCCAGGTTCGGCAGCACGTTAGCGTCGGGAATGAAATTGTCCGCGTGCAAAAAACTCAGGGCCGTGGGCTGCACGGGGCCGCCGAGATACAGCGGTGATTCCCTGAGCGTGTCGGGCAAATTGGCGACAATCATTTCCCCGACTTTTTTGCCCAGCGCGCGGTTGAGCACGAGGCCGAAGGCGCCATCGGCGTCGTGCTGGCAAATCAATACGACGGTGCGCTGAAAAAATGAGCCGCCCAGTTGCCCGCTGTCCAGCAGTAACTGGCCTTTGAGAAATTTTCCCGGCGCATTCACGAGCTTAATTTGCACCACCTTTGCCCGACTGGCAAAAAGAAAACCGCCCGTTGCCCTGGTATTCCGGTTCCGGGCATCTCACTGCGGCGGCAGAAAAAGGTCCTGTTCCCGTCCCGAACCCGTGTATTGGATCCGAACCGACTTTTCCCGGACCTCCAGGCACCGGATCATCACGTTCGTTTTCCCCAGTGGCACCGTTTCCTGATCATTGGCTAGAAAGGAACGACCATTAATAATGGCCACGGGCCGGTTCCCCCACAAAATCCCTTCGAGTTTGAGGGTGGCGGGGACGGGCGCGGGTTTGGGCGCGGGCTTGTTTATGCCGTTGAAAACGGCCGGGCTGCCGGCAACCGATTTTGGCGAAGGCAGCTTGATATCCCGGATTTCATCCACGTGCCCTGCTTCCAATTTCGAGGCCACACCGTATTTCATCCAATCGAGGACTTCATCGAACCCATAACGCTGTTCAGCTTCGATGAACAAAGCAATCTGGCCGCGGGTGTAATGATTCTGCAGAACCCGCTTTTTTTCCAGCTCCTCGTTTTGTGAATCCATCAACAAATAACCGATCAGTTCGCAGAAACCTTCCTCGGCGTCGCGGGCCAGTCGCGCGTGCCGCTCTTTGGGTACATTTTCACCCACCCAGGCATGAGCGTATTCGTGGGCGCAAGTTTCCTTCAACTGGGCCAGCGGCATCCCGATCAGCAGGCCGATTTTGTAGGTGGTCTGGTTGTTGACCGTCTCGGGACGGGTGCAACCCAGCAGGTCGGGACTTTCATAAGTGTTGCCTTCAGTATTAAACATGGAATTCACGTCTATGCGGTCAATGACCGTGATATCAACATTCGCCGGGAACGTGGTGAAACGGGAAAACAACTTGTCGAGGTCATCCTTGACCTGGCTACTGATTTGGATGACATCATCCTTTTTCAGCACCACCGTCTTGGCGTCACGGGCGCAAAGGTAACGCCCGTCCGGCAACTCGGTATAGTTGTCCTTGACGGGCAAGCCGCAGATGGCACACCGGGGCAGTTTGATGCAATCAGAGCACACAAGCACTTGTTCACCGGTGACTTTGTCAGTCATGAGGTAAATCGTGCCGTGAATTTCCTTGCCGCAAATCGCGCAGATGTTCAGCGCCAGCGCCTCCGAGGACGTGCCGAAACAAAAACACGCCATCAAGAAGATAATCCAAAGAGATCTCGCGCGGTGTTGCATGGTTTGGCTCATTTCCTGACAAAAGCACGGACGGCGACAACCAGCACGGGCTTCGTCACCGACTGCAACCAACAAGCACCTCCCGCGCCAAAATCAACCCAGGGATTTGACCTTTTTCACGATAGCCGCGGCGTCAATGCCGAAGTGCGCCAGCAATTCACCAGCCTTGCCGGAACGCGGCAGAGTCATTACCGCGAGCTTGTGGACCGTGATGTCGGCGGGGCTGAGTTCACCCGCCACCGCGTCGCCCAAACCACCCTCGGCGTAGTGGTCCTCGACGGTGATCACGGTGTTGTTTGTCTTCTGCGCCGCGGCGCGAATCACGTCCTTGCCCAGCGGTTTGATGCTGTAGGCGTCAATGACCGTGATCCCGATGCCTTCGTTCTTGAGGATGTCGGCGGCCTTCAACGCCTCAAACAAGGTGACCCCGGCGGCAACTACGGTCACTTTGTCGCCCGCGTTCTGGCGCAGCACTTTCGCGCCGCCAATGGGGAATGATTCGTCGTTCTTATAAATCACCGGCGTTTTGGGCCGGGACGTACGCAAATAACAAATGCCTTTGGCCAACGCCATTTGTTCGACGAGTTTTTCCGCACTGACCGCGTCGCACGGATACAACACCGTGCTGCCGGCAATCGCGCGCATCATCGCCAAATCTTCCAGACCCATCTGCGACGGGCCATCCTCGCCAATGCTGATACCGGCATGCGAACCGTCGAGCTTCAGATTCGCCTGCGAAATGCCCGCGACGCGGATATGATCGTAAGCGCGCGTGAAGAAGCACGCGAACGTGGAGGCAAACGGCACCCTGCCGCGCGCGGCGAAACCGACGGCGACGCCGACCATATTTTGCTCGGCAATGAAGCATTCGACGAACCGGTCGGGGAATTTCTTCATGAATCTATCCGAGTAAGTGGAATTCTTCGTGTCGCCGTCCATGGCAACAATGCGTTGGTCCACTTCACCGATGCGCGCGAGTGCGTTGCCGTAAGCTTCGCGCGTGGCCACCGAATCGCCGGGCTTGTAGTTGAGCGGCGGATAACTCGCGGGCGCGGCGTGGTTCGGTGCCGGCAACGGATTCGGCGCCGGAATGGCCGCACCGGCGGCCGACCTGGCGATCGGTTGCAGTTCGGCAATGGCCTTGGCGGCTTCGTCCTTGTTCAACGGTTTGCCATGCCAGCCGTCCTTGTCCTGCAAAAATGAAACACCCGCGCCCTTGTAGGTTTTGGCAATGATGGCCAGTGGCTGGTCGTTCAAGCCGACGCCACTAAGCACTTCCAGAATTTCCTCGAGGTCGTGGCCATCAATGTCCTCGACGCGCCAGCCGAACGCTTCAAAGCGTTTGCGATAGACGCCGATGTCATGGCCGAACGCGGTGGCCTGGCTCTGGCCAAGGCGGTTCGCATCCACGACGGCAATCAAATTGTTGAGTTTGTAAACACCGGCGAGCGACGCGGCTTCCCACACCCCACCCTCGGCGATTTCGCCGTCACCGAGCAGGACATAGGTGTTGTAATCCAGCTTGTCGAAGCGCGCGGCCAGCGCCATGCCGACTCCGATACTCAAACCCTGGCCGAGTGAGCCGGTGGCCACATCCACGAACGGCAGGCGCGGCGTCGGATGGCCTTCGAGGTCGCAACCGAATTTGCGGAGCTTCAGCAAATCGTCAGTGGGAAAGAAACCCGCTTCCGCCCACGCCGCATAGAGTACCGGCGCGGCGTGCCCTTTAGAAAGTATGAAACGATCGTTGTTGTGAAAATGCGGATTTTTTGCGTCGTAACGCATGTGCCCGAAAAACAGCGCGGCCATCACTTCTGCCGCCGACAGGCACGAAGTCGGATGGCCGCTGCCCGCGGCGGTGGTGGCAGCAATGGAGTGAATGCGCAACTGATTTGCAATGCCCTTCAACAATTCAATGTTTGTGTCAATCATGGAACGGGAAAACTACGTGAGAAGGCGGCCAAAGCCAAGAATGAAAATCGCCATGCGTGAGTGCGCTGTCGGGAACCGCCTGGCCACCGCCGAAGGCTTTATGCGAGTGGACGGGACGCCGTTGGGGGATTTCCTGCAAAACGCGGGCGCGGGCGCGGGGCATGTGGCGGTTCATGTCGCGCGTCCTGGACATCGCCGCACAGCCGACGCAACCGAACCTCAATCGGTTCAGCCAGCAACTCCTGCATGGTTTTCAAAAGCTCGGTCACGTCCGGCGGTTTCTCCATCAAGGTGCCGAAACCCGCGGCGACGACCAGGTCGTGTTGATTGGCCTGCCTGGTGGTAATGATGATGGGAAGCGCGGGCGCCTCGTTGGTAATGCCTTCGAAGATGTCCCATCCGTTCCTGGCCGGCAGAGCGATGTCCAGCAGCAACAAATCAACCTGCCCGCTTTCGAACTGTTCCACCGCCTCCTGGCTGTTTGCCGCCAAAGCGACTTTGTAACCCACATCCTCCAGAACCCGGCGTAAAGCTTCACGCACGCTGGCATCTTCATCTACGACCAGGACATTTTCTTTCACAAGATGCCGATGTTGGTTGAGATTCAATCCGCGAGAGTTCGTCACCGTTCACGCGCGCGGTGGTGGCGGGCGGAATTTTATGCAGCGGCCGACTCAGCGGCCATATCCCTCCGAGCGTAACCGGTGTCTTCTGTTCCATTACGGCCTCTCTGGCGAATTTCCACGGCTGCATTGCAGGCCAACCAGTCTTGCAAGGAAGCCGGCAAACCGGAATTGCCGCGGCGCACAGGTCTCCGGGCAGAATTGCACTTCGCCGCGACCGGTTCCAACTGCGATTTGGAAACCGGCGCTGAATTTATGCTGTTTCCGTTGACGCCGGTTTTTCCAGCCTTGGCTGAAAAAACGGGAAAAACCGCGGTATCGAACGGACCGGGAACAATTTGCGTTTTCATTGGTTCAAAGTTTGAGGTTATAATTGGTTCGGCATATAATAGGGTATCGCCCACACAAACGGCTTAGCGGTTGCTGTGCCAACAGGGAAACGCGGCGATTTTAGGGCAAAACCAATGAATTTATGCAGTGGCCTGCATGGGAATGAAGCAGACAGATGGAACAATTTATACCACAGGTGGTCTTCCGCGAGCCAGCGCAAGCCGCCCGGCGGCGAAACTGCGCCTTGCCGGGCTGGTGTTGATCACATTGTTTGGCTCAATCCTGCTCATCTGGGTGACCCGCACAACCTGGGGACGGGTGAACCATTTGCAGTGCGAATTCGCCACATTGAAACCGGAGAGTTTTTACCTGGGTGTCCGTATGAAAGGCGACATCCAACGATTGAACGATACGTTGCTGCGCTACCGTCTGCGGGGCGAAGCCGCCGATTATGACCTGTTCTATGCCGACGCGCGGGAATTGTCCCGGTGGCTTGATGTCAACCGGACCAACGTCGCCACGCCCCTGGAACGCAAGTTTTTTGAACAGATGGACGGCGCTTACCAGGAATACCTGACCGAGAGCACGAATTTGCTCAATGCCGGCACCGGCATCCAAACAAAGTTCGGCGCCTTTCCCACCAGCTACGAAAAAGTGCAAAAACAGTCTCAGCACCTGTTGGACATGTGCGATGATTTCATTCGTGATCAGCGCCTGGCGTTCGACCATTTCGTCGCAGAATCGAACAGCACTCTGGCGACGTTCCAGGACCTGCTCAGGCTTTCGGTGGTGCTCGTTCTGAGTTTGGCGGCCGCGCTGGTCGTGCTGGTTTATCGCGGCATGATTGCGCCGCTGCGCTATCAGTTGACCGAAAGCCAGGCCACCATCGCGCGGCAGGAGAAACTGGCCTCGCTGGGCGCGCTGGCGGCGGGTGTGGCACACGAAATTCGCAATCCACTGACGGCCATTAAATTCCGCCTCTACAGCCTGAGAAAGTCATTGTCCGGTACCGGTGCGGACAACGAAGACGCCCAGGTGATTGCCGATGAAATCAACCGGTTGGAGCGGATCGTCAAGGACGTCCTCCAGTTCGCCCGCCCTTCCGAGCCGGCATTGGTCGCGGTCCCGCCGCAGCGAATTTTGCAGGAGGTTCATGATCTGTTGAAGCCGCAACTGGAAAAGGCCGCGATTGAATTGAAGCTGGAGCCGTCCGAAACCGCCTGGGTGCGCGCCGACACACACCAAATCAAAGAGGTATTGATCAACCTGATCCAGAATGGGGCGGACAGCATCGGCCGCAAAGGGACAATCACCTTGCGCGCCCACAACGAAGACAGCTCCGTGGTTTTGGAAGTCGCCGACACGGGAAAAGGGATACCAGCAGAAGTGCAAAAGCGGCTCTTCGATCCCTTCTTCACCACCAAGGAAGGCGGAACGGGCCTGGGCCTCCCCATCGCGGCGCGAATTGTTGAGAAACATGGTGGTGAACTCCGTTACCAAACCCAAATCCATCGCGGCACCACCTTTGCCATCGTCCTGCCGCGTGCCAGCGAATATGAAATCTAGAATTCTGCTGATTGAAGATGACGCCAGCACCGCCGCCTCCTTGAAAAAGGTGCTGTGCTCGGAAAGCTATGAAGTGGAAATCGCCGGCCGTGGTGACGCCGGCTTGGAACTGGCGCGCCAGAACGAATACAACGTCGTCATTTCGGACTTGCGCCTGCCCGGTTTGGGCGGTCTGGACCTGGTCGCCCAGCTCCACACCGCCAAGCCAAAGCAACCGATTATTTTGATGACCGCTCACGGCACCACCGAGACGGCCATCGAAGCCACCAAGCTGGGCGCGTGCGATTACCTGCTCAAACCGTTTGAAGCGGATGAACTGCTCGATTTGGTCGCTTCCGCCGTCAACAGCAGCCGGCTCATGTCCGAACCGGTGGAAATGGGAGAATCCCGGACCGACCAATCGGCCATTATCGGCAAAAGCCGGGCTATGCAGGCCATCTACAAGGAAATCGGGCGCGTCGCGGCCACGTCCGCCACCGTCTTGATTCGCGGCGCCACCGGGACGGGCAAGGAGCTGATTGCCCGCGCGATTTATCAGCATAGCGCCCGCGCAGACAGACCGTTCATTGCGGTCAACTGCGCCGCCATTCCAGACACGCTGCTGGAAAGCGAGTTGTTCGGCCATGAACGCGGCGCTTTCACCGGCGCCCAGGCCCGGCGCATCGGTCGTTTCGAGCAGGCACACGGAGGAACCATCTTTCTTGATGAGATTGGCGATTTAAACGCCAACACCCAAGGCAAGTTGTTGCGCGTGCTCCAGGAACGCAGCATCCAACGGCTCGGCAGCGAAGCCAACCTTCCCGTGGACGTCAGGGTGGTGGCCGCGACCCATCGCGACCTGGAAGCCGCCATCACAGAAAGGGAATTCCGCGAAGATTTGTTCTATCGCCTGAGTGTCGTTACCATCCTGCTGCCGCCTTTGAGCGAACGGGTGGAAGACATTCCGGAACTGGTAAAATACTTTATTCATCGCTACGGAAAGGAGTTCGGCCTCGACTCCCCCTCCGTCCAGCCCGAGGCCATCTCCTTTTTGCAGAGCCAGCCGTGGCCGGGCAACGTGCGCGAGCTGGAGAATGTCGTCCGCCAGGCGTTGTTGTCGGCGCGGCCGTTTGGCGTCAGCCTGGAGCAGGTGCAGCAGGTGCTGGCCAAAACCCGAAAACCCGTGGCTGCCCCCCAACAAACCCACGCGGCTTACATCACTGAACTGCTCAAGCGCGCACAAAGTGGCGACATCCACAACGCCTACGCATGCATGATTGCGGACCTGGAACCGGAACTGTTCAAGCAGGCCATTCAGTTGGCGCAAGGCAATCAATCCAAAGCCGCCCGCTGGCTGGGTATCGGCCGGATGAGGCTGCGGGAAAAGCTCATTCAGCTTGGATTGTCTGTCGGGCGCGAGGAGCAAAATAAATAGTTTCGTGCACGGCGTACTGGTGGCCAATCGGATTGAACGGGAAATGACCTCATCCGGCATGGAGAGTGCGCAAGCTGTGAAATGAAAGCCAGTGACGCGTCTTCATTGGCGCGTTATGGCGGCAGCACGTGACCGGGAACCGAGCAGGTCGGCGGCACCCCAACGGCATTGATGGTGTACGTGCCGCCACCGGGACAAACGGGAAAAACCTGGCCTCTCAAATACGGCAGCAAATCCTGCGCAACCGGAACGGCGTCATCGGTTTTGTTGTTTACCAACGCCCACTGTTGTTTGGCCGCGTCAATCTGCCGGAGGTTGTTGATACAGGCGTTCCGTTGGGCGGTTTCCGCCTGAGCTTGCTGTTGAGCCGCCGCGGCGGCGGCGCGCTGGGCTTGTTGCGCGGCGACGGCGTCCGCCTGCCAATCCTGCAACTGCTCCTGCTGCTGCTGCACGACAACGTGCACGGCTTTCAACTGCTGTGCCAGTTCCTGGTTCGTTTCCGTCAACTGGCGGACTTCGTTGCGCAGCCGGAGCAGGTCCTGATTTTCGCTGCGGAGACGGGCGATCTCCGCACTTTGCGCCCCGGCATTGGAAGTTTTGCCCTGGTCCAACTCGGCGCGCAATTGCCCGATCTGCTGTCGGGCATCGCGCGCATCAGCCTGGGCCGCGTTTTTTTGCTGGTTGGCCGAAAAAAGGAGAAGTTCGCTGACCACCAGCGCTACAATGCACAACCAGAGAATCCAGCGTTTCAGTGTCATGGTCAGGCTTCTTTTTCGCCCTTTCGCCCGCCGCCGTCAAATCAGAAATTCTATCCTGCCACGTTGAGGCTTAAATCGCCTCGGCGACAAAAAGCGGATTGTCTGATAATTTGCTACACTTTCTCCGTATCGCCTTGCCGCGAACGAAGGAAAATAAATGAAAATAAACGAAGGCTGGCTTGCCGAATTGAAGCTCGCAGCATTATTGCCTGGTGGGTATTCATGTATTCGGCACGTGGCATTCTCGATGGCAGTATTGGCATTACCCATGCTTTATTTAGTGCCGATTTTCGACCCGATGTTTTAATTTCAGAACAAAACGTTCACGCACATAGATATGATTGTGAAACCAAAACATTTGCTGTTGATTTTGGCCGTTTGGGGCAGCCTGTTCGGTGCTCTGAATCCCGTTTT
>Ga0187874_10002060_pt1 | contig 16222 bp, 13 predicted proteins | sample June2016WEW_16_1_3_FD_132993 | JGI IMG/M metagenome (GOLD analysis project Ga0187874, IMG submission 132993) | Peatland microbial communities from SPRUCE experiment site at the Marcell Experimental Forest, Minnesota, USA - June2016WEW_16_150 | ecosystem: Environmental > Terrestrial > Soil >... | reverse complement strand
GTATTACCAGTTCTGGTGCCATCGCAATGCGCCCCGTCCCCCACGGGGGACTGGTGGCGCAAGAGGGGGGCAATAATAATGACTCCCGAAAACGATTTTCTACAGATCAAACAATTTTGCTTATTACCTCACTGGGGCGGATTGTGGATTATCCCCAATTATTTAACGAGTCTTACAAAATTTGTAAAAAATATCCTATACTAACTATTGGTTAGTGGTGGACTTTACTCAATCACCATTATTTTTTGTATCCACAGGGATACCAGCAGACAACGGACCGTGAGCTGAGCCGTTGATCAAATCTTATCAGGGTTCCGCTTATGAAATCTGGCATCCCCGGAAAAAAAGACCGGAATCTCTCTTTCTTTTTGGATTCCCTGTACCGGATTACGTTGGCGGCGCTGAAAAAAGTGTATTGGCAATCCCGGCCTTTCGGTCAGTGCGGCGCTTCTTGCGGGGTTGCATCCACCTCTTCCGGCTCCAGAAGACAGAGGACTGCCGCAATACCGAGGACAAGGATCGCCGGCGTATATAAGTACAGCAGATTGTGCGTGCCGATAAGCGGGACCGAAAGCGTGATCCAGACCGCAGATGAGAGCAGCATCCAGCCGGCAAACCGGGTTTCAGTGTTTGACATCGCTGCACCCATCAGGCCAAGACTGGAAAAAAGCGCTGCCTGGACACCGGAGAGGGTCATCTGGGTGGAACCTGAAGAAATGATCACATATATCGCGGTTGCAATGCCCAGAAATCCTCCGATTACGCCAACGATAAACTGCCGTTTCATCAATAACGATGGGTCAGCACACGCTCATAAAGATTCCCATTTTATCTACCGTTTTAAAATACCCGGAACCAAATGAAAGCGCGGGGCGCGGCTTTTTTAATAAATTCCTGCTGCGGGCCGTATTTGCCTGATTCCTGCACACCTTCCGAACCCAAATTGTGCGAAAACAGGCCTTCTTTTCGGCAAACAGGGCTTAATTATAATGATTGCGCATTTCGCTATTGATTGCCCGTAAAATCAGTTCTATTCCGGATACTCCGGTTTTGCGCGGGACAAAGTTGCGGTTTATAGCGATTCTATGCGGGAAAACACCATTTTGACCAAAATATTTATGTATTCGTAGAATAATGAAAATTATAACCCTTTCCGGTGGGAGGTGTGATGACAATGGTTGCAGCAAAGAAACCGGCCGCAAAGAAGGCCCCAGCAAAAAAACCCGCCGTAAAGAAGACAGCCCCCAAGAAGAAATAATCTTCGGGTTCATTTTCTTGTTTTCTCTCTATTTTTTCCGGATTTGCGAGGATTTTGCTTCATGATCGATTCCATGATGTTCTTTGATCACAAAAGAACTCACGGTTATGAATGGCCGGGTATACTTGCGGGAACGTCACTGACGTTATTTCCTTGCTCCCGCCAGTCTCACGCCGGCCATGAGGTAACTTCACTGGCGTGAATTTTGTGAATACTTTCAATATCACAAGTCACATTGCTGCGCTTGCTGCCCCAGACGGATGCAATATGGTGGCGGTGGAACAAATAAACCAATTGACCGGACGTGAGCCTTGCGTTCATCGGCGCTGCGGTTGTGTTCCTGCCGCTGTTTGTGTTTCTGGCAAAGTTAATCCGGCGCGGATGGAGCGGGTGACGGCAGATGTGGGAAGGTGTTTGGTATGCGAGTCAGAGAAGGCGGAGTATATCGATCGGGGATGGGGGGGAAGTTGTGCGGGCATTTTTATGAGGGGGGTGAGGAAAAGATGAAAGAGATAACGGAAAATTTTTTCTTTTCATTCTTATGAATTATTCATAGTATCTTCTTTCTGGTTAATTTCAACGTTGAACGTCCTCGGCTCACCATTCCATACAGGAAATCGTTCGGGACTGCACAAATTTTGCAATATCCGGCAAGGTTTTTATAATACATTCCATATATAACGACCTGCTCTGGTATGGTTACGTAACCGGGCGGAATAACCGGATGACGACATTATAACATCAAAAATACGACCGGACAGACTTCGATATGGCGGTATATACCGCACGACAGGTACCGGTTATGCCTCTCAAACGGAGCTTCAACCGGAGAATAGATGCACGACTCCCTGTGAGCGGAGGGATTGTATGAAATGTATTTACACCATTGCAGTTTTTGGAGTACTGGTTTTAGTACTCTTCTTCACGGGATGCACCAGTACATCCCCGCAAGTCCAGACACAGACATCTGTTCCCACTATGGCAGTGGCGATACCTTCGCAAACGCCAACCGCAACGCCAACCGTAGCACTATTTCCGAATGCTCTGAGCCTCAATGAGTACGCCAACTACGGGAGCGGAAATGAACAGGGCGAGGCAACCGTGTACCGGTACGAGGTAAAATCCAGCTACAACTATACTTCAGCGTCGGGGAACAGTGCCCGCGAGCAGGCAGAAGCAATCGGATCATCCGGGGCATCCGGCCCCGAGAATGGCTTCAACACCGCGAAGCCGGAGGATGGCGATACCTTCCTGTTCGTTTATGTCCGTGTCCGAAATACCGGCAGCAGTGCAGTGAATGTTCCTTCAGCACAACAGTTTGTAGTGTTCAGTAACGGGAAGGCATACAATTATACATCCACCTACAATCCTGATGTGGTTATTCACACAATCTCCGGGACACAATATGATTACCAGTTCGGGCCGGGCGGGACCACCGGGTACATCCAACCAGGCGATAGCAACGCGGCAGATGGCTATCTCATTTATGATATACCCGCCCCGTTTTCTCCCAACACAACATATGTGGTATGCAACCTCGACTATCAGACTCAGGCAGTTTGGGTACTTGGTTGATTAGAGAAATATTCGTATTCCCAACCTTTCATTCGCCTTCACTTTTTGAGGAACCGACAGGAGATTTTTTTCATTCCCTGTGTGCAGAGCGAACCACGTGGAAAGTGAATACGATGGATAAAACAACGAAGGCCCGAACCTTCATTTCGGGAGTCCTCACCGATGCGAGCAGGTGCCTTGTCAACTCACTTTTCCTTTGGAATACTGCCAAAACAAGGACAAAAATGGCATCGCCGGGGGCATTTATCCCGGCGTTTCGTTGCCACAGACCGGGAATTCCTTGCGGAACGCCGGTGACAGGTATATCATCATCCCGGCCACGTGGTGACTTCCCTGACCGATGGCCGGATTGATGGCGACAGTTTCTCGGCCGGATATCCCGTGGCACACCCCATGAGTGCCCATTTCCCGTGTTCAATCCCGAGGAACCGGCAGAACCTGGGATTATCTGCCATCTGTGCCGTAACGGAAACAATCTGAAACCCAAGGCCAAGAGCCGTTGCTTTCAGCCACATGTTCTCCATGCAGTGGGCAAGGGATAGTTGTTCCACGGGCGGGAACCCTTTTTTTTCAGCGGCTACGATATAGAAGGGGGCCGTGCCGACACCGGGTACCATACCCATGCTTTTGATCGCCGCAAGCCGGTTCATAAACCCGACGGCCTGTTCCCGCAGCTCTGCGTTATTTGCAGCCGCCCGTTCAAGGTCGCCAGCCATTTTCTCGACTCCGTCAAAGACGAGCGGGGCCAGTTCTTTCATCGCCTTCGAACTTTTCCGAACCACAACAAACCGCCGGAAATAATTCTCATTGTCCCCGATCGCCGCTGCGGCAAATGGCGCATGGAGACCGGCATGGATGATACTTTCGATCTGCTCATCCGCAGGAACCCTGTCGATGAATTTCCGGCAGGAGCGTCGTTCCCCGATAATCCTGTCCAATATCGCGTTCTCCTGTTCGGTTGTGAGTGTCATTACAAAATCAGCCTCACATCCCGTTTCACTGCCGGGATATTTTAAAGTATTTTCACGGGCCGTGTCGTGAATCTGGATGAGGAGACCGGCTGCCGGATCAATCCTGCACCGGGTCAGGCATGGTGTCGATGAGCAGCACAATCCCGACCGGTCGGATTATTGGTGCGGTCATGATGAAACCGGGTCAGCTACCGCACGCGGCCAAAGAGAGTACCCCCGGCTCCACTATGATAATTATCGGCTAGTGTTCCGGAGGTAGCGTACACGAAGTACTGTAAAATGTAAAGACGCCCTGTATCCAACTGTGAATTGGAAACAAAGGAGAATACAGGGCAATGAATCTAAACGACATCGTACTAAATTATCTTACCGATAACGAGAAAGGAATGCAGCAGCTCATCACATGGTTTCTCAACGATTTGATGAACGAGGAAGTGGCTCAGCAGGCCGGAGTACCGAGACACGCGAGATCAAGTTCGAGAAGAGCGCATCGGAACAGGTACCGGCAACGAACTCTGAAGACCCGATTCGGAGAACTTAACCTCCAGAAACCGCAATTACGAGAGATTCCGTTTGAAACAAAAGTCTTCGAACGATACTTCCGGACCGGGAAGGCTCTGATGAATGCGATCATCGAATCGTACCTGCAGGGAGTATCGACTAGAAAGGTCGAGGCTGTGTTATCCCATCTGGGAGTCAACCAGATCTCAGCGTCGTATGTCTCGAAGGTAGCTCAGGAACTCGACGGAAAAGTAACGGAGTTTATGGAACGATCCATCGATTCCCATATCCCTTATCTCTTCGTCGATGCGTCGTACTTCAAAGTAAGAGACGGAGTCAGGTACGTCAGCAAAGCTCTTCTTGTCGTTGCGGGAGTAAGAACTGACTGATATCGCGAGATCTTCGCAGCCCGTGTCGCCGATGCCGAACACGAATTAACCTGGGAAGGGATATTTTCTGACCTGAAGGAACGAGGTCTCCCCACCTCAGGGCCCCTCCGGGGCACCGTGGGGCAGGGAGGCTTTATTTTTCTTCACCGATCCGCCGTGGGGGCGCCCCGTCGTGGGCGGTGGTATTCATCGCTCGTTAGAGAATTTACGCAATACGCTTTTATCATCAGGATCGCCTGGCCCGGAAACTCAGTGATCTCTTATGGCCCGCAGCAGGAAGTGGGGGGAGAGGGATGACCCCCCTCTTGAAAAAAAAGAAGGAGGGGGGGTAGGGCCCCCTCTCAGATCATCAGGCATGGGGGTACCTTCCTTTTGATCTTAAGAAAGGAAAACCCGGTACCTCCTAAGTTTTCCACTGGTTGGAGTAAGAGTCCGGGTCTGATTGCCAGACAGCGGGCCACAGGAAGCGCATATCGTTCCTTTTATGCGCGCGGATGCCGGTAAAATCGAAATCTTACCAAATGGGGCGTAATAAAGTCTTTAATTTTTTCCTGAAGTTTATTGGCAGGTATTTACGGCCGGTAATCAAGAACCCACTTTTACTAATCAATTTTAGCTTTTTTTCACGATGTTTAAATAGTGTTCCGGAAGATCCTGTCATTGTCCGAGGAAGACTCATGGAATTCACTTACGTACCGACAACCTGCCCCTATTGCGGGACAGGCTGTGGATTGAACCTTGTCGTCAAGGACAAGAAGGTAGTCGGCGTTGCGCCATGGCATCGCAACCCGGTCAACGAAGGAAAGCTCTGCCCCAAGGGCAATTATGCATACGAGTTCATCAACAGCCCAGACCGGCTGACCACCCCCCTCATCAAAAAGGATGGGAAATTTGTGGAGGCAAGCTGGGACGAAGCATACAAACTGATCGCTTCGAAGTTCAAGTCCTACAAACCCGAAGAGATGGCATGCCTTTCCTCTGCCAGGGTCTCTAACGAGGAGAACTACCTGATGCAGAAATTTGCCCGGGCGGTCCTCAAGACCCCCCATATCGATCACTGTGCCCGGCTCTGCCATTCATCCACGGTGGCGGGGCTTGCTGCAGTCTTCGGCTCCGGCGCGATGACCAATTCGATCATCGATATCGGCGAGTCAAAATGCGTCTTTGTCATTGGCAGCAACACACTGGAGCAGCACCCGCTGATCGGCCGCCGCATCATGGTCGCGAAAAAGAACGGTGCGAAGGTGATCGTGGCAGATCCGCGTCTCACCCCGACCGCAAAACTCGCCGACCTCTACCTGCCCTTCTACTCAGGGACTGATGTCGCCCTGATGAACGGGATGATGCAGCATATCATCAAGAACGGCCTGGAGAACAAGGAGTTCATTGCGAAAAGAACAAAAGACTTCGAGAAACTCAAAGAAGTCGTGATGAAGGATACCTACAGTCTGGACAACGTCGCAAAGATCTGCGGTATCCCGGCAAAGGACATCGCGACTGCCGCTGAATGGATCGCAAAGGCAGAATCGAGCAACCTCCTGTACTCAATGGGTATCACCCAGCACACGGTCGGTGTGGACAATGTGAAGTCGACCGCAAACCTCCAGATGCTCACCGGCCACCTGGGCAAGCGCGGCGGCGGAGTCTGCGCACTCCGTGGCCAGAACAACGTGCAGGGCGCCTGCGATATGGGCTGCCTACCCAACGTGTACTCCGGATACCAGTCGGTCTTAAATGCCGATCTGCACAAGAAGATGGAAACTGCCTGGAGCTGCAATATCGCTGAAGGCAAGGCTGGCTACACGGTTACAGAGATGATAAACGTTCTTGCCGACACCCCGGGTAAACTCAAGTGTATGTATATCATGGGAGAGAACCCGATGATCTCCGATCCCGATCTTCATCACGTGGAGAAAGGTTTGAGGACCCTTGAATTCCTGGTCGTGCAGGATATCTTCCTCACCGAGACCGCAGCGCTTGCAGACGTCGTTCTCCCGGCCACCTGTTTTGCCGAAAAGAACGGCACCCAGACCTCGACCGAGCGCCGGGTCCAGATGTGGAGGAAGGCACAGGACCCGCCCGGACAGGCAAAGGTCGACTGGCAGATTATCTGCGAACTCGGAAAAGTGATGGGCTTTGAGAAGCAGTTTGACTTCAAGAGTTCCGAAGAGATCTTCAATGAAATTGCAAAGGTCACTCCCTCGTACGCCGGCATGAACTATGCACGCCTCGACAAGCCAGAAGGGCTCCACTGGCCCTGCCCGACGGTTGAACACCCGGGCACCCCGATCCTCCACAAGGAGAAGTTCGGGACACCTGATGGCCTTGGGATCTTCACGCCCATCGAGTACAAAGCCCAGGCAGAGTCGCCGGATAAGGAGTACCCGCTCCTGCTCACCACCGGCCGCTGCATCTGGCAGTGGCATACGGGATCGATGACCCGCCGGTCACCGGATCTCGAACGCGAGGAATCGACCGGCTGGATCGAGATCAATGCGGACGAGGCAAAGGAAATGGGCATCCGGGACAAGGAGATGATCCGAGCGGTAACCCGCCGGGGCGAAGTCCAGGTACCGGCCCGGGTTACCCCGAGAATCAAGCGGGGTGTCGTCTTTATGCCGTTCCACTTTGTCGAGTGTGCGGCAAACGTCCTGACCATCAATGCGCTTGACCCGGTAGCAAAGATCCCGGAGTTTAAGGCCTGTGCTGTCAGGGTAGAGAAGATCGCGGAGGCGAAGTAACATGGCAAAGAAAGGCGACATGCTTTATGCGTGGACGACGGATGCGGATATCGCAAAGAAAGCCGAGCTGGGCGGTGCGGTGACCGGCCTGTGGAAGCACGCGCTCGAATCCAAGATGGTGGACGGCGTGCTTGTGATCACGAAGGGAAAAGACCTCTATGACGCAAAGCCGATCCTAATCACCGACCCGAAGGTGCTGGCGACAACGGCCGGCTCCCTCCACTGCGGTACACTGCTGCTGCCCAAGCTCATCAAGAAGTACTTCGAAGGCGCCGAAACCATGAAAATCGGGGTCACGGTCAAGGGCTGCGACGCGATGGCATTCTACGAACTTGCAAAGCGCAAGCAGATCAACCTCGACAACATCGTTATGATCGGCGTCAACTGCGGGGGTTCGGTCAGTGCTGTACCTGCCCGTCAGATGATCACGGACAAGTTTGAAGTCGACCCGAACACGGTCCACAAGGAAGAGATCGACAAGGGCCAGTTCATTATCGAGTACGAGGGAGGCCACAAGGGTATCTCGATCGATACGCTTGAAGATGCAGGCTACGGCCGCCGCACCAACTGCCGCCGGTGCAAGATGAAAGTCCCGAGACAGGCAGATCTTGCCTGCGGTAACTGGGGGGTCATCGGTGACAAGGCCGGAAAGGCGACCTTTGTCGAAGTCTGCAGCGAGAAGGGTGCAAATCTGGTTTCGGGAGCGGTAAAGGCCGGCGTCATTGCAACCGAACCGGCAAATCCCAAGGGTCTTGAGATCCGGGGAAAAGTTGAGGGCGCAATGATGAAGCTTGGCGACAAGTGGCGCAAGAAGAACTTCGAGGGACTTGGTGAGGGAAAAGACCGGCTGAAAAAGATCATGGAGGAGACTTCCCGGTGTATCAAGTGTTACTCCTGTATCCTCGCCTGCCCGATCTGCTACTGCGTAGACTGCACCACGAAGAACCCGGTATACGTAAAGCCCGGGGAACTCCCGCCCAGCTTCATGTTTCACCTGATCCGGTATGCCCACATTGCAGACTCGTGCGTGAACTGCGGCCAGTGCGAGGAACTGTGTCCTGCGGATATCCCTAATGCCCTCTTCATGCACGCCCAGCAGGTCGAGCTGGAGAAGATGTTCGGCCATGTCCCGGGTGTCAACATGGAACTGCCGCTCATGGCGTATGTTGAGGAGAAACAGGAACGGGCCCGGCTCGCAAATACCGGCAGCGACATGATCTACGAGAACGTGTTTAACCCGGTCGTAAAAAAATAATCTTTTTTATAATACATCGTTCTTAATGTGTATTTTTATGAGGGTTCCCCGGTTACGGCAGGGTGCGCTGCACACCGGTCTCCCGGGTATCATAACCGCCCAGTCGTTCAAGTACCGCCTTGAACTCCGGAGATTCTATCGTTTCCACCAGCGCTTTTACCCGGGGATCTGCCATGTGCGAGGTGCGGATGGCAAGTTCGTACCGCTCAGTTGCCACCGGGACAAAACGGAGATGGAGGGCCCGGGCAGCTGAAAAGACGCCCATTCCGGCATCTGCCTCACCGGATTTTACTGCAAGCGCGACGGCAAGATGCGTGGTCACTTCCCGGTCGTATCCTCTGATGTCCAGCGGGTTGATGCCCCGTTTCTGGAGTTCGAAGTCAAGCAGTATCCGCGTCCCTGCGCCTTTCTGCCGGTTGACAAAGGCGTGGTGCACGAGATCGTCAAACCCGAGACCGTCCCGCGAGATCACACCCTGCTGGCGTTCTGCGACGCAGATGAGCACGATCTCCTGTCCGGGCATGTGTTTTTGCAGGTACGGGACATTGAAACTCCCGTCTTTTGCCAGCAAGTGCATGGGTGCCGCGTGGCACTCATCGTTCATCAGCGCGATGATGCCCCCCATGCTTCCCACGTTTGTTGAGTGAAGATCCACGTTCCGGTACCGAAGCAGGTCGGCGAGATAGTCAAGGACCGGGTCGTGGCTGCCGGTGATGAGGAGCGCCTGCCCGGCTTCGATCCGGGGCACCATGAGCGTGGCGGTAACCAGCTCGCCTTTATCCAATCCCTCCATCCCGGGGGGTATAGTGATGCAGGCGTTTGCCCGGACCGCGCTCATCTGCACGCTTGCCCCCCGCGAGAGCGGGGAAAGCACCCAGCGGCTGCCCACCCTGCCGGCCGCACAGAGGACAAATTCCTCGGTGCCGATATCCTTGTGGAGCGTGGTCGTGAGCTGCCCTTCAAGAGTTTCCGGCACCACAGGTTTGAGCCCATAGTGCCCGAGCAGCGGGAGAACAATCTCCCGCAGGATGGTGAGCGCAGAGAGCGGGTACCCCGGCATACCGATCACCGGTTTTTCTCCCACGCGCCCGATGATCGCCGGTTTGCCGGGCTTTATCGCGATACCGTGGACCAGTACCTCGCCAAGATCTGCGATGACATCAGCGGTATAGTCCCGTGTTCCCGCCGAGGAACCGGCCGAGACGATGATGATCTCGTTCTCTCTGAGCGCTTTATCGATGGCTGAACGGATAAGTTCAGGCTCATCCTTCACGATAGGGTACCTAGTGCACTGTGCACCGGCAGCAGTCAGCACGGCTGCGGCCATCAGCGTGTTGCTCTCCACGATCTGGCCCGGGGCAGGACGGGTATGGTGATCGACCAGTTCGCTGCCGGTCGGAATAAGGCCCACCCTTACGCTGAGCACATCAACTTCAGCGATCCCGTATGCGGCAAGCGCGCCGGGTTCGAACGGGCGGATCGTGTGCCGGGAGGCAAGCACCATTTCGGACTCCCCGATATCCTCCCCAGCGGGGCGGATATGCTGCCAGGGCGGTACTGCCTTTCGTATGACGTACTGCTCGTGCTTCACCCAGACATCCTCGATCATGATCACTGCGTCATACTCCGGGGGAACGATGTTGCCGGTGTTGACCCGCGCCGCCCGGGCGAGCATGACCGGGTGCTGCTCGTCTGCCCCGGCCGTATCCGCGCTTTTTACCGCAATCCCATCCATCGCGGCAAGATGGATCTCGGGTACCGAATATCGTGCGATCACGGGTGAGGCTGTTACGCGTCCCACACTTTTTTCAATAGGTACCCGCTCAACTGACGGGATGCAGCCAAAAGACCGGGAAACGATGGCCTGCGCTTCGGTAAGCGATCTGACATCAAGATAACGTTTCACCATTGCAATGCCCCCGGTACAGCGTCCCGGGAAGACAGCCCGGGTATTCATATAATCACGCCCCCCAAAAAAAGTAAGGAGGTTATGCCGGCGATTTTACCGGTGCACTTTCACTTTTCCGGACCGGCTTTTTCACCCAGGTGAGCTCCTTATCCTTAAACGCAAAGGATTTCATGGTGTAAATGCGGACCCCTGCCGGTACTGACGATACATCTGCATTGGCTGGGACCATAACTGCATATTCATGACGGGTCACTGTCCCGTCTGCTGCCGGGTCGGCCCGGGTGAGTTCATCCGGGAGAGGGAAGGGGACCGATTTTCCTAACGTAACAAGAACCTTCACGGATTCACGATGCCCGCCATTACGCCGTTCTATCGAGACGACTGTATCATATCCGTTCCCAAGCGGTTGGGAGGACATCTTCCAGCCGTCATAACTTGAATAGATCGCTCTGATCTCTTTTGTCACAAAATCGTGCATAATGTCTGAACTGAAACCCATAAACACTCAAATAAGAATTACAAGGTCTGCCTGATAAATACCCATGGTTTATCAGTTCAGATTGACAATCCACCTGAAAAGAAATATGTTAACCTCACAATCCTGTTTTCTGCAGAATCCGAATAAAATTGGAAATTGGTGATATTACTTCCCACCGGTAATCGATCGCTCCGCGGCCTCACAGCTGACGGAATTTCTTGGTTTCCCCCGTTACTCTGTTCTTTTTTATTTCGCACATGATGAATGAAAGGAGGCTCATCGCCAGTGCCGGACGTGCAGGAATTCTGGCCGCCATAAAACAGGAGCCGGAAAAAGCCCGCACTCAGTTAGGAGGAATATGCCCGTGAAAAACGCGAGAAATCCCCGGTTCAAAAATCCTTTTGCCATGACCGGATACAACCAATGACCTCCCCCCTCATAATAATACACTCTTTGTTTTAAAAAATGTTTAAAAAATTCTAAAATTAATTTAATGTCGTAAACAAAATGATATTTTATTAATTATTTTTATTGTACCTGATGACAAAAAGGAACGTTTAATAATGATAATAATAACGTTAATCTCGGTTTTATTATGAAGAAAACTATTCCCATTGGATTGACTGCACTTATCATTGCAGCCTTGTTCGTAACGATCCTCCTTGCCGGATGTACCAGTTCTTCAACGGGAACATCCTCACAGAACTCTACGACGGCACAAGCCCAGACCGTGTCCGGGAACCAGAGCCTGGTTATCGCGACGACAACCAGTCTCTATGATACCGGCCTGCTAAACTATCTCCAGCCCAAGTTCGAATCGCAATATAATGTCAAGCTCCTGATCACATCGCAGGGGTCAGGCGCGGCTATTGCGATCGCGAAACGTGGCGACGCAGACGTGCTTCTCGTCCATTCCCCGGCCCAGGAACTGGCGTTCATGAAGGGCGGGTACGGCCTGAACCGCCGGTCGTTTGCATCGAACTCCTTCGAGATCGTCGGCCCTGCAAATGATCCCGCGGGCATCGCAAATATGACACCGGAGAACGCGTTCACGACAATACTCCTCAAGGGAACCAACAATACACCCAACATCTACTTTGTTTCCCGTGGCGACGGGTCAGGGACCCAGACTGCTGAGATAAATATCTGGAAAAATGCCGGGTATAATTACACCCAGAATATCGAGAAGTCCGGGTCATGGTATATCGAATCCGGCCAGGGAATGGGAGCAACACTCCAGATGGCAAGCCAGGAGGGAGCATATACGCTGACCGATCAAGGGACGTTCCTTGCATACCAGAGTAACCTTACTCTCGTGCCAGTTGTCACCAAGGGTGGCAGCCTCCTGAACATCTACAGTGTTATGGCAGTGTACAATGCCAACCAGCCGGTGGAGAAGATCCAGATGGCAAACAACTTCATCAACTTCCTCATCTCCCCGCAGACACAGGCTGATATCGGCAACTTCGGTGTGCAGCAGTACGGGAAATCGCTGTTCATTCCAATGGATGTAAGCGTTCCGAACGCTCCGGCAGGCTGGGTCGGGGATCACAGCACCCCGGCAACCGATCTCACCCTTGCACCCACCGCAGCAGCCACAACGGCTGCTGCCAACTCAACAGCTGCGGTAAATACAACTGCTGCCGCACCATAATTTTACCCTTTTTTACCATTTCCGGTGCTACCTGGTCCAATTTCACTCCTGAAAATGTCCGCGATAGGACCGTTTGTGCACGCACATTCATGCGGTTGCACACGATGTAAACATGAAACGCATCATCGGGCCATATACCGCAAAGTTCAGTCGCTAAAAAGTAATAATACCCTAATTGAAATAAGGGTAAAAGTAATCATAGTTATTAACCATTTCAAAGAATCTGGCCGGGCCAGTAACCGGATCTTAATAACCGGACGGTGAAAAAATTGAGCGATATTGTATCAGGGATTGTCCAGGCAATCAACCTGATCATCACCCTGAATCCCGAGGTCCTCCAGATCGCTGCACTGTCCCTCTACATCTCACTCTCTTCAACAATTATCGCTTCCTGCATAGCGATCCCGGCCGGCGGGTTCATCCATTTTTATGATTTCCGGGGGAAGAAAGTTCTTATCGCCCTTATCCAGACCCTCTATTCCCTGCCCACGGTGGTAGTCGGGCTTTTAATCTACCTCATGATCTCGAGGAGCGGCCCGCTGGGATATTTTGGTCTCCTCTTCACCCCGGGCGGGATGATTCTGGGTCAGACTGTCCTCATCATTCCCATCATGATGGGGCTCGTCATCGCTGCACTCAGTGGCGTTGGCCGGGACATCCGTGACACGCTGGTATCCCTTGGTGCTACAGGATTCCAGAGCATCATCCAGATCGTAAAGGAGGCCCGGATAGCGATCCTGAGCGCAGTGATCCTCGGGTTCGGCAGGGCAATCTCGGAAGTCGGGGTCGCGATGATGATCGGGGGGAATATCCGGGGAGAGACCCGGGTCCTGACCACGGCAATCGCCCTTCAGACCGGTCTTGGGGACTTCGGCTTTTCCATCGCGCTCGGCATCATTCTTCTGTCAATTGCTCTCGTCATCGTTGCGATCATGTACCTGATCACTTCAGGGGCTATCGGGACCATCGAACAGATTATCGGAGGTGCGCCACGGCAATAATCAAATGTACTGGTGTTTCCCGAACGGCCGGGGGGCATACTATACTGAACGGGGTCAGCCTCGAGATCCAGAACGGGGAGATCTTCACCCTTATCGGGCCCAGCGGGAGCGGGAAGACGACCCTGCTTCGTCTCCTTGACCTGCTTGACATGCCATCTGAAGGTCGGCTGATATTCGATGGTACCGATACTAATGCACCGGAACCGGTCCGGCTTGCGATCCGGCGCCGGATGAGCATGGTCTTCCAGAAACCCGTGGTTCTGAACACGACCGTTCTTGAAAACGTTGCTTTCGGGCTGAAGTTCCGGGGCAAATCAGGGCAGGAATCCCGGGCAAAGGCGCGTGAATGCCTCGAACTGGTAGGTCTCTCCGGTTTTGCCGGTCGCAAGGCCATAACACTCTCCGGGGGAGAGATGCAGCGTGTGGCACTTGCCCGTGCGATTGTCACCGAACCAGAAGTCCTCCTCCTTGACGAGCCGACCGCCAACCTTGACCCGGTCTCTTCCGAGGTGATAGAGGACTTCATTGTCCACATTAACAGGAAAATGCACACAACCATTATTCTGTCTACCCATGATATGGTTCAGGGACAGCGCCTTGCCGACCGGATCGGAGTAATCATTGGGGGAACGATTGCCCAGACCGGTACGATTACCGAGATATTCTACCAGCCGAAGTCCCATGGTATCGCGCGATTCGTGGGTGTTGACACCATCCTGCAGGGTGTGGTGAGGGGGAATGATCAGGGTCTTGCGAAGATCGCTGTCGGAGACACCCTCTTTGAAGCATTGACCTCGGCTCTGCCGGGCCGCAAAGTCTCCTTATTTATCCGCCCGGAAGAAGTGGTACTCACAAAACCGGAAATGGTCCCCCCTATAACCAGCGCCCGTAACCAGATTACCGGGACCATAACAAAGATGCTTCCTGTTGGTCCTTTTATCCGGGTTATCATAGACAACCCGGTTCCTATTACCGCATTGATCACCCGCAGGTCATGCACGGAAATGGGGTTTGTTGCCGGCATGCAGGTCGTTGCAGGTATAAAGGCAACGGCAATCTATGTGTTGCCAGATACTGCAGGTAGTATCGGTCCGTAACCCTGCATCCTCCAAACGTTCCTAAAATATCAGCACTCGCTGATGATCCATCAGCACGTTCCCCGGCAGGTAAAACAGGATCTTCCCGAGGCCCGGAAAGCCAATTTCCAGCACGGCCTTCAGGTTTTTGTTTCTCGTTACGCCTCGTTTCTGGAATGAAGGCGAGAGAGCAAACAGGTGGAGATTTTCATTGCCGGCCACCGCGTTGATGAGGTCCTGAATATTAAACGCAACTGAGTCCGGGCAGAAGTTCTGGTTCCCTGTCAGCGCGTAAATTCCATCCTCCAGAAAGACCACCCGAGTAAGGATCCCCTGGTGGGCGCATGCCACTGCAAAAGCGATCGCCCCATATACGTGCTCCGTGCTGTACGGGCTTCGCGTGATGAGGATTATACCCGGCGGGGCAGTGGTATTCTGGTCTGCCCGGTCAAAGGAGGGAGCAGATCCTTTCCAGGGGAACTGGATGGATCCTGAATTTTCCGAGAGGATAATATGGCTGCGTTCGAATCGGTCAATCATGACGTGAAGGTCCCGTATCTTGAACGGTTTGATTGCGCAGGTGGAGACAATTACACCCTCTCCGGGATCCCATGTGCTGTAACCCCGTGCGGTAGAACTTCGGTTGCAGGCAAGGATCTGGCACGTGAGGCCCTGTTTTTCCGCTAGATCGTGGAGACCCTCAAGGCCATGCCCGATATTCTCCGATTCGACGGGGTTCTGTCCGGTATGCCCCATGTGAATGCCGTCAAGATAAGCGTATAATTCGACGGAGAACCGGCTTTCCAGCGCAGAGGAGAGAAACTTGAGCCCGTGCCATGCTGACCGGTACATGTAGGGGGACTCGATCTGGAGCCAGCCGATCGAGGCCGGCGGGAGTGGTGGCCTGTTCTGCCGGACCAGTGCTGCCAGATCGTTCCAGAATGACGGCTGTTTGTTTGCCGCAAGGCCATTCTGGTTGATCAGCTGGTCGGGATTTTTCATCATGAGGTGTTCGATTGAGATCCCGCGGAGATCCAGTTCCTTTCGGTCGCAGATGATCCTGACCCCGGAAAGGGAGAGGATCACGGACCAGATCTGCTGGGTCTCCGGGTTCTCAAGGCTCGCGAGTGCATCTCCGGTGAGGAAGAAGGTGAATACCGGGCTCTTGGTCGTCGCCCGGTACATCAGGGATTCGGGGTAGATCTGGATAAAGTAGAACTTAAGCGACTCCTCGAACCACGAGAGCCTCTCGCTCGTCAGAGGGCCGGAAATAAGGAAAAAATGCGAGGTCATGATCAGCCGGGCTTAACTATTATATGGGGTTATTTCCTTGTTTTACGAGATCTCCCATGATTCCTGGGGGCAGTTTTCGCATATCCCCCCGGCAGGACTTCAATCTCTACAGGCGGGGTCG
>Ga0187874_10002059_pt1 | contig 16226 bp, 19 predicted proteins | sample June2016WEW_16_1_3_FD_132993 | JGI IMG/M metagenome (GOLD analysis project Ga0187874, IMG submission 132993) | Peatland microbial communities from SPRUCE experiment site at the Marcell Experimental Forest, Minnesota, USA - June2016WEW_16_150 | ecosystem: Environmental > Terrestrial > Soil >... | reverse complement strand
TGGCCGGCAAAAGGTTCGATGTACGTGTCGTGCGGCGGCTGCTGGTTGATGATGGTTTGCGCGGTGCCTTCGGCTTCTTTCCCGCCTGGGTAGGTCATGCGGTTCTGCCTCCGGGCTGCAATGGTAGCACGCCTCGCCATCGCCGGGGGTGCGGGTGTGCGCCGGTGCGCCTCGCTGCCTTTGGTGGTGCGCCCTGGCCTCGCCGGTTTCGGTGATTCGTCCGGGCCCATCGTTGTCGGCGGTGGTGGTCGACATCGATCGCTTATCGTCGGCGGCGGTGGTGGGATCCGGCTTTGGGGCCGCTGGGGCCCTGGGTTGGAGATCCGCGTGGAAAGATCGCGTTTATTTGACCGTAGGCGCGTCGCTGCGAGGGCGGTGGGGGAATCCATCGTCCTTTTCGGCGTTGCTGCAGGTCAGTGCGAGTGGTGGGCGGCGTGGCCGGGATTGGAGCCCGTGGCTATGGCCTGGGCGACGGTGAGATTGTCGGCGCGGTTCCACATGGCGGTGAATTTGGCGGCGAAGAGCGCGACGGTGGGCGGGTCGTCGGTAACGAGCATCGAATTGTCCTGTTCGTCTTCACCCAGCGGGGAAAAGTTGGCGCTGCCGTCTCTGAGCACCTTGCCATCGACGAGATAGCTTTTCAGGTGCATCAAAATGCTCGAGTGTTTCACCTTGGTTTGCACGTTGGGGGTGGCGAGGAGCGGGCCGAGAGGGCTGTTGCTGAGGGTGGGGTTGCCCCTGGCTTCGGCTTCGAGCTCCGTGCGGTCGAGGTAGAGGCGGATTTGTACGCCTGCCTTGGCGCGCTCGATGAGTGCCTGGATGATGGCGGCGTGCGTGAGCGTGTAGGCCGCATAGTCGATGGTGGCGGTGGCGGCCGAAATCGTTGCGATGTCAACGGGGCTGACATCCGAGGGGTTGGTGTAGTGCTGCGCGATCACGGTTAGTCGCCACCGAGCCTGCAAGCGCCGCAGGGTAACGTGTCCACTCGCCCTTTGAGTTCCGCAGCGGCGAGGTCGGCGGCTTTGGCTGTGGCGGCGGTTTCGCGTAGCCGACCCACGATGTTTTTCAGGTCGCTGCGCATGCCGCCCCATAGGACCAAGAACACGCCGATTTGGGTAGCCGCGGTGATGGCGATTTCGATGGCGGCGGAGTTTTCCATGGGCGCCCTTGCATCAGAGTATGCGCTTTTTGGTAGGTTTCAGCGGTTATGTGACGTTGACCGGGATCGTGCCGAGCAGGTTGATGCTGGGGGTGCTGGCGGCGATGAGGATGGCGCTGTTGAAGGTGCCGGGACCGAGTTCGATGGTCGCAGTGACGCTGAAGCTGGCGCTTCCTGGGCTTGCGATGGAGCCACCGGGCAGGTACACCGTGGTTTCGCTGAACGTGAGCGCGAAGATGGGCGAGGGGTTGAGTGTCGAGATTGCCAGCGTCACATCGCCGGGGTCGGTGTTCGTCACGGTGAAGTCGATCACCCACGGCGTGAGCCGAGTGGTGATGGGTGGGGCGGTGAACGGCGTCATTTGCACGGGGCCGCTGGCCTGTGTCGTCACGCTGATCGCTGCGTAAGCGATGTTGACGCCCGCGCTGGCTTCGATCTGGATGAAGGCGAGGTCGATTTCGTTGCCGGGGAGTGGCGTCACGAAGATGTACGTCTCGACGGTGCCGGGGCTCATGACGGTGCCTGCGGGGACGGTGAGCGCGTTGTTGATGATGGCCGCGACGCCCGCCGTGGTCATGGTGCCGGGTGCGTTGGCGCTCGCTACTGTGATTGTGCTGGCGTCGTTGGCGACGATGGTGGCGTCCGTGACGTTGTAGCCATCGGGACTGTAGCCTGCGCTGCTGAGGGTTTGGCCGATGAGGCTGTTGTCTGCCGCTCCCGTGGCCAGCGCGAAAGTGATGGTGGTAGACGTCGCGGTTGCGCTCGCGGTGGCGCCGGTGCCGAATTCAGCGGAGAGGTTTGGGTTGGTGCTTCCGGAGAGCATGTCCAGGTTGATGTCATCCGGGCCGGTGTTTTCGAGCGTGAGCAGTGCCGTCGTCGCCGTTCCGGCTGCTGCGCTCATGGTGGAGTTTGCCGGCGAAATGGTGAGGAAGTTGCTGGGCGGCAGAATGACCGAGCCGGCGACATTGATGGTGGTGCGAGCTGTGGCGGTTTGCACGCCGTCTGAGGCTTCGATGTCGATGTTGCCGCTCCATAGGGCAGCGGTGGCCGGGTCCGCGTCGATTTCGACGGTGGTTGAATAGCCGGTGGGGAGGTCGGCAACGATGTCGATGGTGGGCGGCGTGAAGGTGACGGTGACGCCGGGGGGCAGCGCGTGGGTTTTGCTGTTGTTCCCGTTGGGCACTGGGCTTTTGCTCTTCGCGGTGAATGTCACCGTGCCGTTGTATCCCCGGTCGCCGGAGATGCCCGCTGTGAATGTGAGCGGTGTGCCGGGTGTGACTGTGTAGGGTGAGCCCACCGAAGCCATGAAGAAGGCTGCTCCCCACCACGCGGGGCCGCCTTGCGGCGTTTCGAATCCCTCCGCGCCGATGATCGCGCCTAGCAGCGTACCGTTTTGCCACTCCAGCGTGCACGAGAGCGCGGGGCCAGGGCAGCCGGAAGTCGGGTCCACGGGTTTTACCTGAAATTTGATCTTGCCAGAGTCGGGGATGGGACCGTAGACGGCTTCCCATGCGTCGAGAATCTGATCCGGGGTGGAGGGTGGCGGGCCTCCGTAGGCTGCGCTGTTGGTGCTGACTTGCCCGTTGTACGTGAGCGGTTTCCAGGTCGAAGGGTCGGGTGCGGCGTAGCTGTTCGTGTATGCCGCGCTGGCGGTGACGATCCATTGGTTTGGCAGGGGTGCGCCGCCGCGCTGCATGACGCCCGCGCCGGTGTCGGTGACGCTGTAGGTGAGATAGATGCCCGCGATGTTGAGCGCGTCATCGTAGATGGCGTGCGCGGACAGGTACGATGGTGTTTGAAAGAAGGGCGACGGGATGGCGGGGAGGATCGACCCCGCGGTGGCGCTCAGTGTGAGGTCGGTGGAGTGCGTTCCCGCGTTGTCGGTGAATTGAAAGCTCAGCGTGATGCTTCCGGCCGCTGTGGATGGGGACGGCAGTACGGTGATGGTCGCGGTGTATTGGTACGTGTCGGTGTCGCTCACTGAGCCGCTGCCATCGATGTCGAGCGTGGCGGGCACGCTCGTGTTTGCAATGCTGAGGGTGGTCAGTGTGTTCGCCACGATGGCGGCGTTGGTCACGTTGAACGCGCTGTGTGAGAAGCCGGTGACCGTGAGGAGATCGCCGACGAGGTTGCCGAAGTTGACGCCCAGCCCGAAATCGTAATTCCAATGACTGCCGTTGGCGTTCACGCTGCACGGCAGGCTGGTGAACACGGGGCCGGGGGTTTGCGTGGTGGTGAGCGCGGACACGTTGACTGTGCAGGTGGCGGCCGTTCCGGAGAGGGCCGTGGGTGGGGTGGTTTGCGTGGTGGTGGTGAGCGTGGCTTTCAGGATGAGGCCGGGGACGCCCGGTGTGGGGGCGCTTGCCCCTTCGATGTCCACGGCGAAGTTGCCTAGCGTTCCGTCGTAGGGGCTGGCCGGGAAGGCGAGGTATTCCTCCGCGACGTTGGGAGCGGTGGGCACGGGCAGGTTCAACTGCGCGAGGGTGGTTGAAACCATCACGACGAAGGCCTCCACGGTGCTGCACCCGGTAAGCGAAGTGGGGAATTGCAGTCCGCCGTAATAGGGGCCAGCGGAGAGGATGCCGAAGTAGGTTTCCGCGAAGATGGTCCACGCGTCGAGTGCGGAGATGGAGAAACCTGGGGGCGGCGGTGTGGTGCCTGCGAGTGCGGCCTTGTAGTTCATCTTTCCCGCGCCGAAGAGGTTGCGCCATCGCGTCATGGCTGGTGTGTTCGCGTTGATGACGGATGCGCGGGCGCGCACCCAATAGCCAGCGTTGCTTCGGCCGCGCACGATGCCGGTGGTGCTGCGTTTGGGTGGCAGCGCGGAGTTGGGGCGGATGAGCATGGCTGTTTTTTACTGTAGGCGCTCGATGGTGATGGCGAAGCTCCAAATTGCGGTGCCGGAGAAGGTGCCGGAGGATGAGCAGGCGCTCAGTGTGCTTTCGACGCTGAATGCGGTGCTCGACGCGGCGACGTTGAAGACTGGCGACGCGGTGACGCTGCCGCTGCTGATGCTGCTCGCGAGTTGCGCGCTGGCGACGGCCCAGCCGTTGGTGGTGCCGCCGCTCTGTGTGGCCTTGACGAACGTTTCAGCGGTGGCGGAGCCCGCGCTGCAAGTTCCTGCCTGGGTGCCGTAGGTGTAGCCGGTGACGCGATAGATTCCCGCTGGTGCGTTTCCGCTTGCTGGCCACACGGTTGTGTAGCTCCCCTGGCTGGCAGAGATGCTCTGGTTGGGCTGCTGATAGACAACGCAGGGCAGGTGGTCGTATCCGTCGATGCATCCGAGCGTGTTGGGTGAGGCGACGGGCTGGCCGCTGCTGTTGTACCCCGCGTGGTTCGTGTTGATGGGGATGGTGCCGCCCTCGATCTTTGCGACGGTGGGGCTTGGGTAGCTGCCGGAGAGGTCGCCGCCTGTGCTGCCGGTGGGTGGCGCGCCGCCTGCTGTGGTCGCATAGGTTGCATCTGCGACGGGCGTGCTGGCGATGACTGCGACGACCTGGGCGGCGGTCGCTGCGGCCGGCGCGCCGCTTCCTGGCCAGTATTCGAGGCCGGTGAACGGCGTGGCGCCGCTCACGGTGTTGCCGGTGGCCGGATAGTAGGGTGCTGCGTATGCGCTCGCGCTGTTGACGGTGCCGGTGCCGGTGCTGCTCCCGCAGTCGTAGGTGAGCACGTGGAAGTAGCCGGACGTGTCCACGTCGATGCAGGCGGGGGCGCTCGTAGCTGAGAGCGACGGAAAGAGATAGTTGGCGGTGCCGTTGCCGTTGTTCTGGACCTGAAACAGCTTGGTGTTGTAGTAGCTCGCGCCTCCGCCGTACACCGTGAAATGGCCGGTGCTTCCGCTGCTGCTGTTGTTGACGCTGACTCCCGCGCTGGCTTCGCTCTCGAAGTCGGTGCCGCCTCCGTTGTAGAGCGCGATGTGTTTTTCGCTGGCGTTCGGATACATGCTTTCGATGTTGCACGCGCCGGTGCTGGCGCACTCGAAGTACCATGCCTCGGTGGCGCTGGCGTAAAAGCTTTGGTTTCCGAGCTGGTAGCTGTTGCCGCTGCTGTCGTAGTGGGCGATGGTGGTGGGGCTCCCGCCGCCGCTGCCGATGGTGAAGCCTCCGGTTCCGCTGTTGGCGCTGGTGTTGACGAATACGCCGCCTGAGCCGGATGAGTTGATGCGCGTCTGGTTGTTGCCGCCCGCGGTGGTGTGCTCGTCGAAGCCGAGGCGCTGCACGCTGTTGAGATCGTCATTGAGGAGCCACGTCTGCCCGCCGGTGGTTCCGTCTCCTGGTCCCCACGTCCACATGAACTGATAGCTGCCGGGGGTTCCTGGCACGTCGGTTTGCCATTCGTCTTGCCTGCCGCGCACGTTGCCCAGCCCGATGCCGGTGTAGACGTGGTTGGTGACGGTGGTGTCGGCCTGCGATCGCCACAGGTCGCCATTCAGGTTGTTGGATGAGCGGTGAAACGTGTCGATGAAGCTGTTGTGCGTGCCGGCGTCGATGACTTTTCCCGTTCCCAGAGTGCCGCTTTGCTCCCATAGGTTGTACTGGCTGCCGCTGGCCGCGCTGATTTGCGTGTTGGTGTTTTCGTTGCGCACGCTGAAAAAGCTGTTGTCCCTGGCGGATGCGCCGAGATAGAGGAGAGTGTCGCACGCTTCCACGTCGCCGCCCACGAAGACGTTGCCGTCGCCGCCGAGCAGGTCGATACCGTAAGTTCCGCTGATGGGAGATCCCGCGCTGGTCGGGCACACGATGTGCAGGCGTGTGAACGTGCTGGCGTTGGCGGTGGCGTTGGTTTCCGAGTCGTAGAAGTTGCCGCTCATCCAGATGGCTTGGCCCTCGCCTTCGATTTTGATGTTGCGGAACTCACCGCCTGTGTAGTTGCCGCTGCCATCGAGGTATAGCCCGATTTGCGAGAGGCTGCTGCTGCCGTTGATGACGAGATCGTGCAGGGAGAGGTCCTGGGTGTCCCAAATTTCAATGGCTTTGGCGGTGCTGCCTGCGCTGGCGTTGTAGATGGACAGGTCGCCGATTTCGACGGCGTTGGTGTTGGAGAGGTAGGTGGAGTCGCCGACGCGGATGGGTGCGCCGGTGCCGGTGTACTCGAACACGGTGCCGCCTCCTGGCCCGCTCACGCCGGTCGCGCCTGAGTTGGTGCATCCGAGGATGCGCACGTTGTTGGTGCCCGCTGGCACGTAGAGATAGCCGCTCATGTTGACCGTCACGCAAGGCAGCAGGATGGTAACGCCTGCGGGTTCGACGGGGATGGGGCTGGCCCACGATGAATTTTGCGTGCAGGCGCGGGCGTCGACGATGCCGCCCTGGTCTGCGGGGAGAGACACTTCCACATTCAGGATGGCGGTGCCGAGGTCGCCGCCGAGGCTGCACGCGGCGACGCGCGTGGGGTAGGTAACGACCATGCTGGCGTTCACGATGGGCCGGGTGGAGTCGCCCTGCGGCTGGGCGTTGTAGGTGCCGGTGGGCGGGGCGGGCGTGGTTTGGTTCCAATTCACCTGGTTGCCGGGTACCTGCGCGCGGATCGCTGCGGCCATCAGCAGGAATAGCAATGCGAGCTCGAGTGTTTTTTTCATGGCTGGTCCTTTCTCAGTTTGCGATGGGCGTGCCGTCAATTTCGACGATGCCGCCTGGGATGACTGCGATAACGCTGCCGTCGATGCTCACGGTGAGCGTGCTCATGGGCGGCGGCGTGGCGGCGCTCTGGTCGAATGGCGCTGCCGCGCGGATTTCCGCTCCGACCAGGCCGGTCGCCGGATCGACGAGGGACAGCGCGAAAGTGACGGTGCCGGCCGTTGGCGCCGTTCCGTAGGTTGCGAGCCACGGCGCGAGCGCGCTGTGTGGTTGCGTCGGCCATCGCACGCCCGCTTCGATTACGCGGAGGTTTGAGGCGCGGACGTTGGCCTGGGTGTTGCTGAGGGCGGCGCTGGCGCGTAGCACGGCGGTGAACTGGTTGGGCAAAGGGTCGTAGGTGCTCAGTTGAAAATCGCTCAGCGTGAGGTTTGGCGCGGTGCCGGTGTAGACGGCCGTGGCTGCGAAGCCCGCGATAGCCGGGATGCTGTTGGGCGTGGGCGCGGACGTGAGCGGGTCGGTGATGCCGATGGTGATGAGTCGGCGGCTGCACGCGATGAATAGCGCGTAGCCGGAGAGCGTGACGCTCTGGCCCAGGGCGTTGCGCGTCGGCAGTGTCGATGCGAGCTGGCTCCACGTTTGCTGTTCTGCGGGGGTGAGGGCGCGCCAGAGCGCGGGCAGTCCGCCCGTGATGGCCCGCGCCTCGCTTGCGCTGGCCGTGAGCCGCTGGCGGCATATAGTGAGGGCGCGCAGTTGCATTCCTGCGCGCCCTCGTGTTGCGACCACCCCGCCCGCCTTGCCGCTGGCGGATGAGGCGATCAGGCTGAGGTATTGCATCGTCTTAAGGACCGACTACGATGCTGACCGGCGTGCTGGTCTGGAAGCTGCCATACGTGCCGACCAGTTGCACGGTGTAGCTGCCGTGCACGGCGGCGGCGCTGGCGATCAGTGTGATCGTCGGTTTGGCTGAGTCGGGGTTCACGCTGATGCTGGCCGTGACTCCGGTGGGCAGGCCGGTGATGGACCAGTAGACAGCGCCCGAAAAAGAGCCAGCGGGCGTGTAGGTCCAGGTGATGGCCTCGGTGGCCGGTGTGCCGGTGCTGAGCGTGCCTGCGATGGTGGCGGCGGACAGCGCGAAGAGCGAGCCTTGGGGCGTCAGTTGCCATGTGGTGGTTGCGCGGACGGGTGCGCCTGCGAAGCCGCTGGCCGGATCGATGTAGCGGATTTCGTAGGCGATGGTTCCCGCAGCGGGCAGCACGCCGAAGCGTGCCACGAACGGCGTGAGCAGGTCGGTGGTGAGGCCGGTGGCCGGGTTGTATCCGGCGAGCGTGCGGAACTGCGACTTGCTGACGAATGTGCGGCCTGCCGACAGCGCGGACGATGCGCGGAGCTCGATGCCGAAGCTGGCGCTCAGCGCGGGCGCGTAGGTGGCCGTGATGGCGGACACGTAGCCGTAGGCGCTGGAGTTGGCCACCGTGAAGCTGGTGAAGCCGGGGATCGAGGGAATGGTGGGTGCGTTGGTCAGAATCGTCGTGATGGCGATGGCGGCAAGGTGCTTGTTGCACGACACGAAGAGTTGCTGGCCGGTGGGGTTGTAGGTGGTGCCGAGTTTCGATTTCAGCGTCACCGTGAGGGCGAGCGCGTTCCAGCCAGAGACTTGAGCGGGGCTGAGTGCCTTGAACGCGCTGGAGAGGCCCTGCAGCTGGTTGCGCACTGCGGTCTGTGCCGGCGTGCGGGGTTGAACCGGGATCGCGTGATGCCGGAAGTAGGTGCCGCCGCGGTTATGCGAGGCGACGATGCCGCCCAGCTTGCCGCTGGCTGCGGAAGACAAAAGGCCGATGTATTTCATGGTGTGGGTTGCTCCTGGCCTGCGCACGAGTGGGCCGGGGGTGGTAGCGCGGCCCACTTGCGGAGCCCTGACCCGTCCGGGTCCGGCGAGTGGAGGCTGCTTTGATTCTAGACCCGATGCGCGTTTAGGGCGCTCTCAGCTAGGTAAACAACATCGGGAATACATCGGGTAAACATCGTGGGTGCTCTGGCCCCTGCTGTGCGGCTGCGCTGCTGCACATCGGCCCGCGCGTGCGATGTCTTAGCAGGCCGCGCGTCGGTGGCGGTGTGCGCCGGGGGTGGGGATCCGCGCGGCGGGGTGTGGTGGGCCTGGTCTTCATCGGCCCCTTGCCCTTCCGTTTTAAGTGTCCGCGCGAATTGTTCGGCGTGCCGATCAGTGGCCGCGCCGCCCGCACGCAGGGTGGATCATGCCGAGCCCGATCAGGGCCCCATGCTTTTCGTGTTACGCGGTGTTACGTGCGCCGTGGCTGCTGGTGCTGGTGAGGGTGCAGCGTTTCGGCCGTTCCCGATGGGCGCGACAGGAAAAAACCCCAACCTCCCCTTTTTTTCCGGAGCGGGGTCCTATCGGGAATGGCCGAAACGCGTGTTGTGGTGCGGAAAAAAGGGGGATCTTTCCCCCCTTTCATTTGGTGGAGCCGATGCCTGGGCGTGTGGTGGATGGTTGCAAGCCGGGGATGTAGACGTAGTGGTCTGTGTCGGGTCCATCGACGCGCTGGCATGACCAGTGGTGTTTGTCGTTCTCGCGGCAGTTGTGAAAGCTGATGGTGATGATGTCGTCGCTGTACGCTGCCGGCAATTTCTGAATGCGTCCGGAGTCGCGGTCGCTCACTTGCTTGACGGGTGCCGGATGCGGTGTCTTGGCTAGTTGCTGCGCGGATGGTGTTGACGCGATGCCGATGGCGATGGCTGCTAGCGCGATGACGGCGGCGGCGCGGTACAGTTGGTGGCGATGCTGGCGTTGTGTGACGAGCTTGCGAACGTAGAAGTTCACGTAGCTGCTGCTTTCGAGTTTGGCGATGATTCGCGCGATGCATTGTTGGCGTCGATGTCCGTGCAGTTGGTTCATGGTGTACCCTCCTCAGCCGACGTGCGGCTCATGATCTTGACGCGCACGCCTGTCAACCCCGAGCCGGTGAAAATCGAGCCACGCGCGGCGGCTTTAGCCGCGTTTTTGCGCGTGGCGTTTTCGATTTTCATGGGCGAGCCGCGTGAGCGGTCGGAGCGCGCCTTCCAGGTCGGTGGCGGTGGTGCGGACGGCGCGCGGAGAGGGTTGACGGGTGTGCGACAAAATGGAGAGAGCCGCACGGGGCGCACTGCTGCGTATGAGGACGTGCGCGGTTTTAACCGCGCGCGTCGGCGGGTGCGCTTTAGCGCACCCGTGGTCTGCTGAGGCGAAGAGCGGAACGGCCGCACGCGAGAGATGGCAGCGGCGATGCTGATGGCGCGGCGGTTCCGCGGGGCCAGCGCAGCGAAGCGAGCACGGCCCCCCGGCCCGCTGAGCCGAGCGCCGCCCGCAGGCGCGCCAGCGAAGCTGGCGAAGCGAGGCGGGGGGGTGGAGGGGGGGGGAGCGGGCTAGGCCGGCGCGGCGACGCACCGGAAAGCTGGCAGCGCCGATGACGATCGGGAGCCGCGACGGACTAAGGAGCGAGCCCCCCCCCACGGGGTGCCGCGCGCTGGCGCGGCATCCAGCGACGAAGGCACCACGATGCTGCTGGCCGCGCCTGACGGCGCTTTAGCGCCGTTAGGCGCGCTGATGTCCATGGCTTGCTGCTGATCCGCTGTGGTGTCTCCGGTGTCGCGTGATGCTGTTGCGTTGCGAGGCGGGGCGGCAGGGGCGGCAGCCCCGCGCTGAGGCGGGGCGGCAGGGGCGGCAGCCCCGCGCTGAGGCGGGGCGGCAGGGGCTGCAGCCCCGCGAGTCGGGCGCGGCTGTAGGCGCGAGCAGCCGCGCGCTTTTCCCGCGCGGCGTCTACGAGCGCCGGTGATGTCGCGTGGGTGCAGGCGCGAGGAGCGGCGCGTTTCCGGAGCGCCGTGACTACGAGCGCCGGTTTGCGGCGGCGCTGTCCGCGCGCGTCCATGCTTTCGCTGGCGCTCCTTGATGCTTCTGCTGGCCCTGCGCATCGGCGGGGGATGTCCTGCGCATCGGCGGGGCATTTTGCGTCCTGGACGCATCGCCTGCGTTGGCGGTGCCTTCCAACTGCATCCGCTCGGACACGTTTTTGCCGCCTCTGTGCCGCGTCTATTCTTTTGAGTTTGCTTGTTAAGGAAAAAAAACCGGGTGAGCCGCGCCTAGCTCTCGACTTGCGGGGGCCAGTCGTCGGGACCTGGCTGGTCGAGCTTGAAGATGATGGACCGGACCTGCTCCCAGTTGTCGAGCGTGAACTGGAGATAGGTTTCGAGCGCGGCTTCCTGCTCGCCGCGCTCGATGAGCGTCGCTGCAATGCACATCTCGACGATGAGATCGCGCTCCGCTTCCGTCAGGTGCATGCGCACGGTCACTTGGTGGCGTCCTTCGGGCGCGCGATGTTGCCGCCCCATGGCTTCGTGACGTCTTTCACTCTCGCCGGGTTCGGCGGTGTAGCCGGTTGCCTCGCCGGTTGCGCGGGTGGCAGTGTGAGGCCGGTGGCCGCTGGTTGCCACGCGATGCGGTTGCGGTGCATGGCTGCGAAGAGGTCGGCTTGCTTCTCGAAGAGCGCCGCGACTTCGAAAGCGCGGCGGGCCTGGGCGCAGTCCTTCGGTTGTGCCAGCGCCCACGCGCGCCAGAGAGAACAGGCCAGCGTTGCTTTGCTGGCCATGTTGTTGAAGTCGAGGTTTGCGTTTTGCGGTGTGCTCATGGCGCGCCTCAGTTGGGTTTGGGTGTGGGCTCGGCTTCCTCGTACTTGAATGGTTCGGGGTCTGTCGATCGCGCATCGCCGGTGACGAGGGTGGGGCCTGGCCGGTTCTGTTCCTGCGCGGTGGCGCCGCCTGGGCCGATCTTTTCGGAGACGGGTAAATCGAGCGTGGCATTGAGGGCCGCAAGCATCGCAGCGTCCGTGCCGGCCTTGAAGTCGGTGTTGGTGTTGTCGAAGATCGCGAGGGCCTGCTGCAAGCCGTAGCGCCTGCCGCCTTCCCAACACCACGCCATCAGCGTTGCGGTGCGGTGCGTGGTCATGGGCTCTGCTGTCAGCGTCTCGTGAAACATCGGCAGTTCTCCGAGCGCGCACACCATTTCGTAAACGAGGTCAGGCAGCACAAGGGCGCTGACGTTTTCGAGCTCGTCGCGGAAGAGTAGGCGGTCGATGTCGGTGAGGCGTTCGCTGGCCGGTGGGGGCGGCGCGTCGGGGTCGCGGTTCTCGCGGTGTGTCACGGTGGCGATGGCGCTGAACGCTGCGGGCAGTTGCTCTTTGCAGTAGGTCAGTAGGTTGCGCTGCTCGCGGTTGAGCATCGTGTGGCGCTGCTGGAGTAGCGGCGCGACGGATTGCAAGAACAGATGCGCGGCGGCGACGGCTTCGCGCGTGGTGTGGAATTCCTCGGGTGTGAGTTTAATCATGGTGCGTGGCTCCTTTGGGCCGCTGATGAGGGTTGCACGGCGTGTGCCGCTGCCAACCAGGTGGGATGGATTTTTTCTAATCGCGCGGCGGGTGGGCCTTGGGAGAATGCGAGATGCGCTCACCCGCCGTGTGCCGCGCGGACTTTTAATGCAGACCTGGGGGTCTTGCCGCGCGGAAATTGGTTAGCCGGTGGGTGCGTTGGGATCGTTCACCGGGTGCTGCTGATCGCTCGCCGCCGTGGTTCCGGTGGTGGTCGACGGCTTCGCCTTGTTCGCGGCGCGTGTCTTGTTCGCCTTCGACGCGCTGGCGCTGCGTTGTTCGGCGGTGCGAGCTGGCTTGGGCGACGTGGTTTTGTCGGCCGTCACCGTCGAAGTGCCCGGTGCGGTGGAACCGCTCGCGGCCGGCGGCGCTTTTGGTGGCGCGACGATCTGGAGAAGTTCCCTGGTGCAGTAGAGCAGCGCGGCTTTCGCGGCGGGCCGCGTTTCACTGAGCGCCAGGTCGGAGAGGACGCCGAGTGTGAGAGTGAGGCGCTGCATCTGCGCGCCTGTGATGGTTCTGGCCATTGTGTTGCCTCCTTGGTTTGCTGTCGGGTTGTCGAGCGTGGTGGGTTGCGCGCGCGCGGATTGCGGTCGGTGGTGAGCCGCGCGCGCGTCTGGTCTTTTACGATGCGGCGGGTGGTGCTGTGTTCAGCGCCGCGAGTCCCGCGACGACGGTGGATGCGTAGGCGTTCACCTGGTCTTGGGTGTGGGGCGTGAGGCCAGCTTGTTGTGTCGCCGATGCGAGGACGGGCGCGACGGCAGCGGCCACGGCTGCGGTCTTGGCTTCGTCCGACACGGGTCCGGAGGCCGCGGCCTCGCCTGCCTGTTCTGCCTGTAGTGCTGCGTTCGCGGCGATGTTGTAGACGCCGCTGATTCCGGGCGCGGTAACGTCGATGACGGGCTCGGCGAGGGCTGCGCCTTCGGTGCCGACGAGCAGCACTTTGGCGAGTACGCTGTTGAATTTTTTCCAGAAGCTCGATGCCATGGTGTGTGTCCTCTCTCTACGTGATGGGCGGGCGTCCGGCGCTGCTCGCCATTTTTAGCGCGGCGGGATCTCAGATGTGATTGTCGGCGGCGAGTGCTTCCAGCTGCTCGCCGATCTGCGCGTGCAGCGCGAGGAGCGCGCGGTTTTTGTTGGCGGTGCTGAGCTCTGCAAGCTGGCGTTCCAGCCCTTCGGTGCAGCGCAAGAGTGTGCCGCGCACGATCTCTTCGTCGGAGAGCGGCGGCGGTGTGTTGAAGTGCCTGGGCTGTGATGCGGGCATCTTGGTTCCTCGCGGCGGTTGGTGTCGCGTCGTCGCTGAATGGTTTGGGGCCGCGCCTCTTGCGGCCCCGCTCCGCGCTCTGGCGACTGTCCGCGACCTCCTTTCCTGACCGTTGTTGTTCGCGCCGTTGGTAGTGGAGGCTCATCGGTCTGTGTTGCCGGTTAGCGTTTGCTGCTCCGGAGATCTTGCGAGTAGCCGTTGCGCGGCGTTCGCCCAGGCGGCGCGCGGATGTTTTCGCACTTTCGAGAGCCAGTGTCCGCCGATCCCCACGCGAATAAAAAAGCCGGTGCCGTCCTCGCCGCCTTCGTATGGGCAGCAGTCGAGTCGCGCGTTGGGTGCGAGTGTCTTTACCAGTTGGATGGCTTCAAGCATGGGTGTGTTTCCTTCTCACGGCAGAGGGTTGAGCAGCGCCGCGTACTGCTGCAGCAGCCAGTCGAGCGTGCGACCGCCCTGGCCGAAGTTGTTGCCGGGGAAGCTGGCCCACGTCTCGCATTCCGCCTCGATCGCTTGCTCGATTTTTCCAGCGGAGATGAGCGCGACGGTGCTGCTTTGTTCGAGCAGAGCGAGGCAGGCCATGTCTTGATTTTGCGGACTGAATGTGCCGAGCCCGCGCGCCGCGGCGAGGTTCTTCCACGTCGGCAAGATGATTTGGTAGCGACCGCTCGCGGTGCTTTCGAGCAGTGTTGGCGCGGTGCGCACGATGATCGGTTTGCGGCCGGCTGCGAACGGATGCGCGCTGTAGTCGGAAAAATTGTGGCGTCCGTCGATGCCGCAGACGATGATGTCGTACCCGTCGTCATGGGTGTTGGGTGCTTTGCTGGTGCCTTCGCTCAGCGCGACGAGATCGAGAAACGCAGCGATGGGCGGGGCGATGCTGAGTCGGGTCATGGTGCGGTGGCTCCGATCTGCGCGGGGTGGACGCGCGGTTAGAGAAAGGGCACGTTGAGGTCGGGGATGTTGTTTCGCTGGCGCCACTTTCTGAGGTTGAAGTTGCAGTGCGCGCAATAAGCCGGACGCTGCAAGCTCCGGCTCGTGTACGACGCGTGGCATTTGGGGCAGTGGGTGGTGGGGTGCTTGGGGAGGATGAGCGACGTGCCGCAGTCGCAGGTGGTGGTCCGTGGGTCGCCGGTGGTTCTGACCGGCTCCACGTTGTAGTCGCGGGCTGGCATTAAAACTCCTTTTGGTACCGTGAAAGCCATCGTAACGGTGTATTGAGGGGATAGCGTGTGCAAAACGAGGGAGTTGAGTAAATAACGTGTTGATGCAGTGAACATTTCGCTTGACGATGTGGAACTGATCTTTAGCTTTGAGCGCATTAGTGTTGACTTTTCGGGGGGATTACGAGGGGGGAACCGCGACTGATAAGAAATATTATGTCAAAGGTGGGTCAAATCCAAACGGGTTAACGATTTGGGCGTTTTTTTGCGTGTCGTCAAAGGGGTAGCTGAGGGGGTGGAGTTTTCCACTGGCGGGGAGGGGCTGGCCGGGGTATGGTTGCCCCTGTTGTGGTGCAGTGCCTCTACCGTACCACGATTTTGGGATGGGCGCGCCCGTCAGTCACCGCTTGGTGACGGTCCTCATGGGGTCCGATGTTCCTGCTCCGGGCGCGCGATTTTTTACCGGGCACCCGAGTCTGAAGAATGGCGTTCTCGGGGACGTGGTAGCCCAGCCCCAATGTCCGTAGTTCGTCGCCACGCGAATGCAGCCTTCTGGGATAAGACCACGCACAGCGTCGTAGAGTAGGGCGGGAAAAGCCGAGGCTTGGCCGTCGCTACCCCCCGTGTGTCTAAGGATCGGCTGGTTTCGATGGGGTACCTGGCCGTGACCTCGAAGAGGGCGAACATGTAAGCAGGGGTCACCTGTGGATTGGGTTTCCACACCGCTCTGCTGGCCTAAGTGGTTGCAATAGGGGATTTTGGGGCCTTTTGCGAGTTTTCCACAGGGTCGGCCGCTACTCCGAGGTGTGAATCTCTCTCACACGCGGGCTGAGAGGCCCGGGGTTCCCCAGAGGACGACGTGTCTCTTTTTATGCCTCCCCGTTCGGTTTTTGCAGGGTGTGTTCCGGGTTTCGCCGGTTCTGGCGGTGCGGGCGATCGCTGGCCAGCATCGCCGCCTCTGGGGCCGGCGCGTTGATGCTTTCCTCGATGGCGCTGAACAGCGCGAGCCTTTCGAGCGCGGGCAGCGTGGCGAGTCGCGTGGTCCAGCGGGTGACCTTGCGTTTGATGCGCTCGCGTTCCCTGTAGTTGGCTCCGAGATGCTGGTACGTGTGCAGGGCCTTCGGTTCGGGGTAGCTCATCCACAGGTGCTCGGTTGCGAGGCCGTGGCGAGTGGCGCTTTGGAAGGTGATGTGCCTCCAGTTGCGCAGATGCGAGCTGTACAGCGGGTCGGCGTAAGCCGAAATTTGGACCATGCACGGCAAGCTGGTGAGGATCGCCAAAAGGCGCTCATGGTCCTCGTCGGTCATTTCGAATGCGTAGCGCGGTTTTTGCGTGGCGCGGCTGCGCATCAGGTACGGTGGGTCGCAGTAGATCAGGGTGCGCGCGCTGAATCGCTGGCGCGGCAACCATTCGAGCGCGTCTTCGATCAGCAGGTGCCATTGGCCGGGGACGTGACTGGCGAGGTAGTTGGTGACGGTGGGGTCGCGGTCGATGAGGATGGTGTTGGTGGCGGGCCGCTTCAGCCTGGCTATGGCCGCGTGGCCGGCAAAAGGTTCGATGTACGTGTCGTGCGGCGGCTGCTGGTTGATGATGGTTTGCGCGGTGCCTTCGGCTTCTTTCCCGCCTGGGTAGGTCATGCGGTTCTGCCTCCGGGCTGCAATG
>Ga0187874_10002056_pt1 | contig 16233 bp, 14 predicted proteins | sample June2016WEW_16_1_3_FD_132993 | JGI IMG/M metagenome (GOLD analysis project Ga0187874, IMG submission 132993) | Peatland microbial communities from SPRUCE experiment site at the Marcell Experimental Forest, Minnesota, USA - June2016WEW_16_150 | ecosystem: Environmental > Terrestrial > Soil >... | reverse complement strand
GAGCAGCAGACCGGACAACTTGAGGAACGACCCCATTGAGGAATTTGAGGAATTCTCGGAACGCCTAAATCCGGAGGATAAAAAGAAGTTCGAAGAAGCGAAGGACGACTACATCGAGGGCATAATAAATGACGCCGCCGTAACGAGGCAGAGACAGGAGATTGGGGAGTATCTCGACGATCTCGTACAGGGCTTGGTTAGAGAGGACAGAGAGGAAAAGGAAAGAAAAGAGAAAGAGCTAGAGGAGATTGAGGAATATCTTGAGGATTTAGTTAATGGACTCTTGAGAGAGGAAAAGGTTGAAAGAGCAGTTGAGGAGGCCGCAACCGAGGACTTACTTGACGACGTAATCGGATTTCCGAGGAGAGAAGTCAAAGTAGAGGAGGATGGCAACCCGCTCGTATATGAGTGGAACACAGTAAACCCGAAGATATTGCCAAGGGAGTTCCAGGTCGTCGAGAACGGGCGTCTAAGGAAGATAGGCGCGTATCGGAGGCAGAGGTTCACGACGGATGTCGACGCAGGAGAGGGAAGCCTACTAAAGTTCTTCGAGGCAGTCCGAAAACAGATCGACATTAAGGCGAGGCAATACAACATTCAGGGGATAGATCTCGCGTACAGAGACTACGACCATGGGCAGACGGTATGGCGCCATCTAAAGGCGCCCGCGGACCTCGCGCTAATGACTCCACTAAGTATGCTGATAAAGGCAGTGGAGAAGGAGACGGAGTCTGGAGAGATTATTCAGCAGTCCGACGAGCCAATACCGTACGGCTTCCAGCTTGACACATCGCAGTTCTATGTCGATTGGTGGGTGCCAATCGATGGGACAGGAAACAGCTCATACCGCCACAAGGAAACGAAATACTATGTTTGCCAAGATCCTAAGGCTGGAGAGCAATGCCTCATCGCGACTCTGAGGATGATCGCGCCGACAAAAATCAGGCTGCTAACGAAGACGATGATGAAGTCGCAGGGACTTGAATATGACGCTCCTCTTTCGGTCGACGCGATGGACTGGCTCGAGCCGATATTCGGCGTGAGCATCCCGATCTGGGATGGCGATTCCGTCGAGATTAAAAGAACATTCCGCGATACAAAGAAGGCCAACAAGTGCGAAGCGATCGCAGATGAGGTTGTTCTAAGGGAAGCAAACAAAAACTATCCACTCGCGCAGCATGGTCTTGCAATCATCCACACGACGGGCAGGGATGGGATAGGCCACTTCATGCTAGCCACCGAGAGAAAGGAGGTCGAGTTTCATCCAATCACGGGCGATGAAAAGACGGGGAAAGAGACTGACGCGGAGATAGCTGCAAGGCTAATCGAGCAGCGGAGACCAATCATTGGCGCCGCGCTCAGAAGAGCGAACAAGAAAGCGCAAAAGAGAGCAAAAAAGGTTAGAGTCCTTGCTTATGATCTGGAAACAGTCTACGACGGGGAGACTGGAGAGCTATACCCATACGCGTGTTCCTGGTTCGAATTCGATCCGGAGGATCCTCCCAACTTCGCGGAGTGCGAGGAGCAGACAACTTATTATGTGAACGACGATCCAAAGGACGAGAAGAATAATCCACTCCTGAAGCTCCTCGATCATATATCCGCAGCGGACGAGAACATAAAGTACATCATCGAGGCGTACAACGGCGCGGGCTTCGATCACCTGCTGCTCGCAAGGGCAGCCATGAGCCGCGATCGCTTCGGGAAGCTTTCGTGGTACAACGGGAAGGTTTACGCGGGCACAATCGCCGGAACCCACACCTTCCACGACCTATGCCGATTCACAACATGCTCCCTGGACGCGGCATGCTCGAGCTTCCAGACGAGCCCGGTGAAGGTAAAGGGGTTTGAGCATACCATTCCACAGGAAGCGCTATTCAAAGGCGAGTTCAAGGAGTGGATCGCGAAGGAAATCGAAAAGCTCGCCCACTATGTAAGGAATGATGTCCTCGCGCTCTGCTCCCTCGTGGTGAAGGCTAGAGATGCCATTAAGCATCTCACTGGCGCCGACTTACTCACGTACCCAACCATCGGAAAGCTCGCGTGGGACGTCTGGCAAAAGGGGTTGGAGGTCAAGGACCGACCGATCGCGGCAGACACAAGAATCCTCGATCAGTTCTGGAGAAGCGCGCTCACAGCCGGCAGGGTTCAAATCCTAAGGGATGGGGGAAAGCCGCAGAAGATTGAGGGCCAGATGAGACTATTCGACTTCAAAAGCCTTTACCCAACCGTATGTCTCGCAAAAGGATTTGGGGACGAGGAGTTCCCAGTCGGCTACGGCCAGTGGACCGAGGAGTATCTCCCAGCCGTGCAAGGGATCTACTACTGCAAAGTAATTAGGCAGCCCGACATCAACATAGTCCCAAAGAGGGGTGAAAAGCTCGACTGGGGCTGCAAGGAGCAGTTCGACGCCGTTCTGACATCAGTCGATATCGAAGAGATCAAGAAGCACGGCGGCGAGGTCGAGGTTGGAAAGGGCTACTTCTGGCATAAGAGCTCGAAGAACATGTTCAAGAAATATTTCACTGGTCCTGCAGTTGAAAAGCAGCGACAGGACGCGCTGAAGGCAGAGAAAAGCCCTGAGTACAACTCGGCCCTACGCGAGTGCTGCAAGCTCCTGATGAACTGTCTGACGGGGAAGGTGGCGCAACGGGAGCGCCAGGGCGTGAGCAAGATCGTGAAGGGCGCGAAGGCGCAGCACCGCTTCCTGTCGTCGCACGACGATGTTGAGGTGTTTCCTCTCTACGCGGAGACCCTCATAATGACCGGCGTTCCGAAGGGAACCCCATGGAAGAAGCAGAACGCGAAGCCATGCTTCATCGCGTGCTTCATCTATAGCTACGCGCGGAGATGCCTTTACGACATGCTCCCCTGGGCATACTACTGCGACACGGATTCGGCGCTAATGACCATCGATGATGTGAAGGAGTTTCAGGAGCAGAGACCACACAGATTCCCCGAGGAAGGCAAGGAGGCAGAGTTCGGACATGTGGCTGAGGAACTGACAGAAAAGGGAGTCGCAGACAACTACAAGGCCTACCTCATACAGCCGAAGACATACGCGGTATTCGCGTACGACAAGGATGGAAAGTACGCGCCAGGGAAGTCAAAGATGCGCGCCAAAGGCGTGAAGAAAACCGATCTAGTTCTATCGGCGACGGAGGCAGCGCGCGTAACGCATCTATTGCCAACTCCAGAGGATAGGTTCTTCTACTCGGGGAAGGACGAGAATAAGAAGCTTATCTTCGGTAAGGAGGAGAACGCTGAAAGAATGTATCGGGATATGCTCGAGAAAAAGCACGCCTTCGTCTTGTGCTCACAGATAGTGAGGAGCATGGTGAAGAATGAGAAGGCGTTCGTCTTGACGCAGAGATACACAGTAAAGAAATTGAGCATCCAGGAGCCGGAAGAAGAGCAGTACGACGAGTATGATGTTTACGGCGAGGGACTATTTATGCAATAGGTATTACGAGCCATGGCGTGCACGTGCGGACCGAACTGGGATCCAAGCGATCCAGACAGCTGCAGTGAATGCAAAGGACGTGCTTGGGTCGAGATTGAGGAAAAGGGGAAATGGCTGTGCAAGTGCTGCGCACATCGTCTGGAGGACGGCGAGATGGATGATAAGCCGACATGCGAGGGAAAGGATAGGGAGTTTATGCTTATCTGCACGCAGAGCAAGAGCGGCAGAAAATCGAAGGGAATCACGAAGTGCAAGGTTCTCCACAAGATCGAGGGTAGGGAAATAGTAATCCCAGATGGCACGGACTCCGTGATCTACCTCGAGCACTACAGAGCGCGACACCGTCCCGAGATAATTAAAAGGCTCGAGGCCAGCGGATTCAAAGTCCTTCCGGCATGAATTTCCGCGCCGAGTTTTTCGCGGCGTAGGTATATCATCCCGCGAAGATGGACAGAGAGATAAATGTCGGAGATTCAAGCGGTGCTGTTCCCGAAGCAGAACTGGTCAAGATCGCAAGCGAGTCAGTGGCTGCAGACCCACAACCTGAGGCAAATAAAGCCCCCGCACGAAACAAAGCACTACCTAAGGTTCCGGCTAAGAGAGCCAGGCCAGTTCAACCACTTCGCCGAGTTGCGCAAGCGTGGGACGAACCCGTCCACGAAGAGAAGAGACCCACTCCTGTTGGTGATCGGGTTCCGAAGCCAAGCGCGGCGCCTCCGCGGGGGAGTGATGCACCACGGGCCCCATCGGCTGCAATACTATTGATCGACTACCCAGGGCAGCCGAACAAGAGGGGCGCGACGACGGCCGCGATCCAGTACACGGATGGGAAAAAGATCTACATGATCAAGTGCCCCAAATGCGCGAAGGAGATTGAGCCAACGATTGGCCACTTCTTCCATGCTGAGTGCAAGACGTCGATGAACTTCACGGTGATCAGGGAGCTTATCGCAGACGAGCGGCCGGTCGCGCCAGGCCCTCCTCCCGCGGTGAAGGTCTCAGGCCCACGACCAATCCCAAGACCCAAAGCAGCCCCAAAGCCCGTACAGGAGGGGGTAGCGATCAATCTTCCAGGACTGCAGAAAATGTGAGGCAGGAGGAGAGATGTTTTTACGCGCCATTCCAGAGCCCCCTGCGCTTGACCTCGATCATGGCGTCGCCATAGCTCATCCCGTTTTGTCGGGCATAGTTGCGGAGGAACTGAATGTAGGGATTGTGGGCAGCGCCCGCGCTCGTTCCCCTTCCGCCACGTCCCATCGCGGCATTCGTGCGGCCAACACGTGCTCGCGATGCGGGCTGCGTCAGGCGCGAGCCGCCGCGGGGACCAGGAGCATAGCGAGCTCCGCGGATCTTTCCCGAGGGCTCTCGAACCTCGTAGACGGCGTGGGAGACGCCGCGGCTCGCGCGGCCACCAATACCCGTACCGCCGCGGGGGCCTGGCGCGTAGCGCGCGCCACGGATCTTTCCTGATGGCTCGCGGACCTCATAGACCGCGTGCCGAACGCCTTTGGACACGCGTCCACCGATGCTTGTCCCGCCAGAGACGCCAGACCCGAGCGCGCTTGCGGCGGCGCTAACGGCTGATTTGCTTCCCGTGATGCGGACGGGGCCCCGGGGACCATGGACTTGTCGGGACACGCGGCTTACAGGCGCAGCGCGGCGAGGCGGGGGCCTACGCGCGCCACCATAGAGCACGCCGCCATACAAGACCCCTCCGGTCGCGTCCATAACCTCATCCAGGTTATCGTTGATTGCTTGCTCGACCTCTGCAGTCTCTGACATTGAAGTTGTAGCTGGGAAGCGTATAACCCACGGATATAGCCCCCAACTATATTAAATAATTGAGGGTAAGCGCGGATTTTCTCGAAAACTATGATATCCGCAATCAATAGGGAGCAGAGAACAGGCACAACACGCGATAGTCATGGCAATGCTCAGTTTCATTAGGGGAAGGCCAATCGGCTTCATTGATGGTGGGGAACATGACCAAAAGATCCTACGGATAGTGACCCAGGATGAGAAAGAGGTTAAGAAATCCAACCCCGTCCTGCTGCTTGGGCAGGACTACTTCCTGAGACTAAGGAAGAAGGACAAATCAAAGATAAACAAAGACGAGATGGCGCAGATAATCGAGGGTCTCATGACGATGGAACTTCCCGAGGATGAGGCCCTGCACGAGCCGTACACTGAGGCGCTAGAGCGCTTCACGGAGATCGATAAGGCAGAGATCGCGCTCAAGAATGGCGTTGTTCGCCCTATTCCAAATTTGGAGCTCGAAGAGAAGGCCCAGCGCGAGAACTACTTCCTCGCCGGGCCATCGGGCAGCGGGAAGAGCTACCTCTCTCGCGACATCTGCGATCGATACCGGGATGACGACCCAGATAAACCAATATTCATGTTCTCCCGCGTGACAAGCGATCCCGCATTCGAGGATCTCAAGATGACAAGAAAGGTCATCAATGACGATCTCGTGAAGGAAGAGCAAGACATATCTGAATTCAAAAATGCAATCGTGATCTTTGACGACATCGACACGATAAAGAACAAGAAGCATCTCGCGCACGTAATGGCGGTTCGGGATGACGTCCTCGAGACGGGTCGGCATGAGAACATCACAGTGATCACGACGAGCCATCTTCTCCTGAACTACAACAAGACGAAGTCGTCGCTCAATGAAGCAACGAACGTCGTCTTCTATCCTCAGTCTGGGTCGATCGTCCAGATCAAGCGCTACCTGAAGGAACATGCCGGACTTGAGCCGAAAGCCGCGAGAAAAGTGCTCGCTCTCCCATCGCGATGGGTGATGCATTGTAAGACCGCCCCGCAGTGCTTCGTGCATGAGAAGGGCGCCCTGACACACAAAGGCCTCGCGTAAGGAGGGGCACGGAATCTTTTGCGCGCATACATAAGGCCCTCGTATGACATGGACCGGGACATTAAGCACTGGGAGGGCAAGAGCTTCAGCGGCGCCGACGTCTCCAAGCTTTGCCAGGACAAAGTCCGCGTGATGAAGTACAGGGATCTCACGAAGTTCAAAACCCTCAACGAAGCGTGGGGCCCGCACAAAGCCCTTATCCTCCTCTATGAGACGTCCGAAGGCTACGGCCATTGGGTCGCGGTATTTGAAGTTGGGAAAGGCGTAACGGAATTCTTCGACCCATACGGAATGCTTTTCGATTCGGAACTGCAGTGGGTATCGGAGGATTTCAAGGAGTCGACGGGAATGATCCCATGGCTCACGAAACTGATAACGGAGCATGGAGACTGTATCTACAACGACATCCAGCTGCAGGAGTTCCTCAATGACACGGCGACTTGCGGGAGGTGGGCAGGCCTCCGCGTCACAATGAGGGACATGCCGCTCGAGGTATTCGTGAAGAAGTTCCTGAATCAGACATTCAAGCCAGACTGGTATGTCACGGCCCTAACGATGTTCGTCTAGGATGTTTCAGGACGCCGAATTGTTTTTGTCGGTGTTATACGAGGCATGTCCACCGTGAACAGACAGCGTGTGAGAACTGCGGAGCGAGTCGAAATGAAGCACCGTGAAGATCTCGAGGAGGCCGAGCGCAAGAGGGAATCAAAAGGGAGGGTACCCCTCTCCCTCTCAGGAAAGGGATTCACGCGGAGCCAGGCCGACCATATCTACATCAATGTGAGCGCGCCCCCAGCGCGCCCTCCCGTCGCGGGCGCGTCATCCTATGCGATTTCGCTTCTCGACAAGAGGGACCAGCCTATCATCGAGAACCCGGAAGACTGGTATCTATCCGTCGTCCGCTTCAACATGCCCATGCAGATGGTCCCGATCTGCTTCATGGGTATTTACACGGGCGAGATCGATGACGCGCCGAACACGAACTTCAACCTGACGAACTATGCCGTCACGATCGTCGCCCCCGACGGAACTCCTTTCCAATCAGAAATTGTTTGGACCCCGGACGATCTTGAGGCCCCCGTTCCTGTTCTTCCGGCCGGGGACTCGATCACGTCGAAGTTCATCACGGACTACGTCGACTACTTCAGCCTCTACAACTACAATCACTTCCTGGGCTTGTGGAATGCCGCCTTCGCGGATGCCTTCGCAATCGCGCTGAGCAATGAGTCATTCGCCGCGACAGGCGCGACATTGCCCCCATACATCACGCTTGACGAGACGACGGGATATCTCTCGATTTGGGCGCAAAACGCGTATGACTCGACACTCGAGTCCCCCATCATGGTATTCCTAAACAGCGAGCTCGAGGAGTTCGTTCAAAACTCGTTCGAGCAGATCCACCACGGATTCACTCCAGTGAACTTCAACGGGGGCGCCCCGGCACAAACCGACTACCAGATCGTCATTCGCAATCGTGGGAACAATGCCGTTGCCAACATCGCGGGGAACCCACCAATCAACGTCACCCTCACGGCTGCGAGCGCCGACGCGACCCTCACGGTGGATGAGGCCGCGACGATCTTCCAGTATGAGGGTGCATCGGGGCTCGGGCTTCCTGCGGGCGTATCCGTCGTGAGCGTCGACTACAAGACCGGTGCCGTCGTGTTCTCCGCGAATGCGACGACGAGCGGGACGTTCCCAATCCAGTTCAGCGCGCCAGGATACCAGATGCGCCAGGAGTTTGCATGCCTCATCAACTGGTCTGATCTCGTCGGTCTTGCATTCACGACAGGAACGCTCCCGGTGAAGACAGAGCAGGCAGCCCTCGCTTATGCGAACCAAGAAGGGACGTACGCCGATGGCCAGCCGATCGGGACGACCGCGGCGGGAATCATCTCCCTCGTGACAGACTTCGTCGCGAGCTCGAGCGGCTCCGGGACGGATCTGCGGACATTCATCACGTACGTCCCAACGAGCGAGTACCGCCTCTCATCGCTCATTGCGGGGGAGTCCTTGGACACAATCACGCTGAAAATGCAATGGTTCGACTCATTCAGCAACTACTTCCAGATGTTCTGCACGCATAACAACTCGTGCTCCGCAAAGCTGCTGTTCCGGAAGAAGGCCCTGGGCGCCGGAATCGGGCCGCATGATCACTCTTATGCGAGCGACATTAGCGGCGGCTCGGCAAGTGGGTGCGTGAAGTGCGCAACGGGCGGATGCGATAGCTGCGGCGGTAAGAGGAGTGGTCTGAAAGGAGTGATGTGAGCGCAATTTCGCCATGATTTATTTTTCGGATTCGTTATAGCACAACGTGAATCCGCAAACGATGTCGTCGATTCCCGTTCCCAATGCGACGCCGATCCAGACCGCGAAGGTCATTGACCCCTCAATCGATACCGAGCGAGGGCAGTACTATGCAGTCCTGGAAGGCGCGCCAACAGTCGGATGGAAGTCAATGCCCGCCGCGTCGGTGTCGAACTCCGGTATCAACATCACGGCCGCGATGCCCGATCAGACGTTCATTGACCGCCGCGTATTCCTCGCCGTTCCCACAACGATCAACTTCCTCGGCACAGTCCCCGGGGGTGGAGTCCCTTTGCTTAACCTTGGAATTAGCGATTCTCTCCGAGCGATGCCGCTGATGTCAGTCCTCAACTCCTGGGATATGGAGTTCTGGAGCGCGAAGGTCAGCCAAAATCAGCCCTTCGTCGTGTGGCCCGCGCTCGCGCGATACAACAATGACCGCGACAATAGGGATCTCGACCTTAGCGGACAGCCCCAGATGCTTGACCGCTTCCAGGAGTACAGCCAAGGCATCGGGACGAATCTCAACCCCATGTCCTACCATGGGACGAACCCGTGGGAAGAGACGCGAGGCGCATTCCCATACACCGCCGTGACGAACCCGGCTTACGCTGATGCAAGCGACGCGGCGACCGCGTCCGTGAGCTTCGTCCTCATCATGCCCATCATGCTCCCTCCCTTCCTCTGGAACCGAAAAGAAGAGGGGATGGGCTTCTGGGATGTCGATAGCTTCTCACTCACGACGACCTTCACGAACCTCGCGCGCATGTGGTCCCGCTACAACATCCCTGGGGGCTCGTTCCTTGACCCCACGAATCCCGCCGCCGTCTCTGTGACATTCAACGCGGCGAATCTCCTCTTCCGAATCCTCGCCAAGAGCCCGCGCGTGTCGATGCCGCCAACGCTGAACTACTCCCACTTCGGCATCACGAACTACTCGAACACCGTCGGAAGCCTCGCGCCAGGCGCGCAGCAGAAGTTCAACTCGAACTCCATCATCGTCACGGGCGTCCCCCGCCGCATGTACGTCTGGTGCGCTGAGGTCGTCGCCAACCAGACGTTCCTCACGTCGGACACGTACGCGTCGATCCTGCAGTGCGAAGTCTTGTGGAATGAGGAGACCGTCATGTCCGCGGCAACCCCGTGGCAGGTGTATCGCATTGCAGTGAAAAACAACTGCAACATCAGCTGGCCCGAGTGGACCGGCAACGCAGGATCCGGTGGATATGTCGGTTCCGTTCTCTGCATCGACTTCGCCCAGGACATTGGCATCAAGCGCGAACAGACGGCAGGATCCCTCGGCAAGCAGCTCTTCCAGGTCGTCCTCACGGTGAAGAACCAGAACCCAACCCGCACGATCGCGTACCAGATGAACTGCACCGTCATCCAAGAAGGCTTCCTGACCGTCACGGGTCAGACGGGTCAGATCTACCTGAACCCGATCGACCGCGAGAATGTCCTCAACTCGCGCGCCGTCCCCAGCTTGACGTTCAAGCGCGCCGAGTCGGTCTATGGCGGGGACTTCTTCTCGGACCTTGTGAGTGGCGTGAACAAGTATGTCGTGAACCCAGTCCGCAGCGTCGCCCGCGTCGCGACGAATATCGCTGAGAAGGCGCTCCCAATTGCCAAGTACATCCCGGGCGTCGGAACTGCCGTGAACTACATTGAGAAGGCGCTGCCGTATGCGCGCGCGATCGGTGGACGGCGCCCCTTCGCCCGCCGCGGCATGGTCCGCGGCGTCAGCTCCCTGATGGGGCGCGGCCTTGGAGATCAGCCCCAACAGCCGCAGCGTCAGGTGCAACAGCCGCAGCGCCAAGCGGTGCGCTTCGTCGAGCAGGAAAAGCGCCAGCCCGTCTTCAGCAACATCCCTGCCGGACAGCCCAAGCGACTCCCAACTCGCTTCGAACAGACGAGGAATGAGCGTATCGGATACCTCCCCCTCGATGAAGAGCAAGAGGCTGCCCAGGACTTCGGAGGTGAAGCAGCTGTCTACGAGGACGATCCGCAAGCCGAGGAACAGCAGTTCGATGATCAAGGCGAGGTGATCTATGAGGAGACTGAGGAGTGCTTCGAAGGCGATCAGGAGGAAGCCGCGGCGCAGGACGAGGAGCAGGCTGAGGAAGATCAAGCGATGGCCCAATATCTCGACGAGGTCGGAGCGCAGTAAGAGAAAAAGAGCCCGCATTTTTGTGTCCGTCTTGATAGTGAAGCCATGTCTGCAGCACGTACTCAGCGCCGGGCTCGCTACTATGAGGCATCTACGTATCCGCTCCCTCCGTTCCCTGCGCAGCGTAGGCCTCCCGTAGGGCCCATGGTACTGTCTGGGAATATCGCTTACACAACGCCCTGGGGGACGCGTAGACGCGCGATCGTTGAATCCATGCGGGCGCCAGGAATCCCGGACCAGCTCGCCGGTGGAGCGTTCAATCCCTTCTCCGCGATCACAAATGTCGTGAAAGAGGGATATGAGCGCGCCCGTGCCGCCCTTAGCGGGCCGAGAAAGGAAGCTCCCCCATCTGTTCGAAAGTTCCTTGAGGAGCATCAGGACGATATCATTACAGCTCTGTACGTGTGCCGCGTCCCAATCGTCAAGGCGATTGATACCGTCCTCAATATCATCTCATTTGGGAAGTTCGCGTCTGCGAAGAAGAAGTATGGCTATGATGAGCTGTTTCATCTGTATCTCCTCGTGACGCTGAACACGCGGCAGGGGCCGAAGAGCTACCTCATTGAGCGCAATCAGGTGTTCCGGATCACGGAAGCGAAGCCTGGAGACTATGGCGCCGATAAGTGCATGACCGTCCGCACGCTTCGCGGAGGGATGAAGTTTGGACCTCTTATCGAGAATGCCGCAAAGAGCGAGCCTGATGGTCAATTCTGGCTCTACGACCCGCTCCGCCATAACTGCCAGGATGCCCTTATCTCGATCCTTCAGCATTCCAATCTCCTCACCCCTGAACTATCCGCATTCGTGAAGCAGGACGCGAAGGAATTGCTCTCTGGCGATGTTTCCAAGATTGCCCGCGCTATCACCGATATCGCTGCCGTGGGCGATATCTTCATCCACGGAAAGGGGCTCGAAAGACAGATGGCGATGAGGCGCCTAAAAAAGATCCATGGCGCTGGCGTCGCGAGGCTTATCCCGCGGACGCTCTCGGCGTACGGATTCAAGTAGAGACCTTTGCGATCTCGACCTTTTTCTGCTTCTTCGCTTCGAGGCTTGGAGACGTCCAGCCAGCGGCAAGGCTCGTGATGGCGGTTACCCACCATCGGATCCCGTCGCATTCGAATGTGAGGGAGTCCCCAATTGCCTGAGAGGCGCTGCCAACGATCTCCGTGTGCGCTGCAACCGAGACAACTGCTGGTGTTCCGTTAATGATGGTCCCTGCGATCGTTGCTTCCGCGTCTGTAGTCTCCACGGTCATGTGGAATGTTCCGCCTCCCGTTCCCTCGTTCTTGATGCGATAGTAGAATCCCGCCGATGACGCGACTGGCGGTAAGACGAGAATCACGTTCGCTGTGAAGTTCGCTGCGTCGACGTCAATGATCTCTCCTGAGGACGCCGGACTGATGTCATACGTGCCGGCGAGGATGCCGCCCGTGCGGTTTGCAGGGAAGCTAAATGCCTGAAAGATGTCGCATGTCCACAGCGTGAGGTTCGCTGTGGGATTCGGGATAGTGCTTGTTAGCTCGTACCAGGCCATTGTTTGCGATTGAGGACTATCAATGCAGCGCGAAAAATGCGGAGCTTAATTCTTACTCCGGCGCGATCGTGTATCGCGTGAACTTGATGTTCAGTGCCTCGAGCGCCTTCCCGAGCTTTGCGGGGGATTCGCTTACGGCCTTCGCGATTGCGTTGACTGCGCCAACGGCCTTCCCGGGCTCGTTCTCGCTGACCGACAGCATCTTCCCCTTCTCATCTTCATAGATGTAGATGTATTTCTTCGTCGGGTCGGCTGCGGCTGCCTTGATGATTGGGCGCTGTGTGAGGCGCGTGAGCCGGGCGTTCGGTGGATGCGGTCCGACTGGCGTTACGGTCGTCTTCGACTCTGGTTTCCCATTCTTTCCATCGTCCTGGCTGAAATGCTCGTGCGTGGAGCGCGGGGTCGGCGGGGGCAAGATCTTCAGCTCCTGTTTCACGTCCATTGGTGCTATCGCTTGTCTTGGGGCTGGCTGCGGGTATAACTTGGGGGAAGAATTCCCTTCCGAGATTTTATCCCAATCGTCAATGATCTCCATGCTGGCAAGGACGCTCCTATAATAACACAAAAATTATGGAGCATGGCGAATTACGCCTTTGCGGATTTGATCGTGACGAGCTTTTCGTCCTTGACGTCCTTTTCGGCGATGGGGTCGGTCATCGGTTCCGCCTCGTGGATGATCTCGAGCATCCGGTCGATGTCTGCTTTTGAGGGATACGAATAATCAAGCTTGTTTCCCGTCATCCCCTTGTGTCTGATGAATCTTGTTTTGTCGCCCGACGTGAATAGTGCCGCCCTAACGGTGTGGGTCATGATCTTCTTCGCGATGCATGGGTTTACGTTCCCATCCATGTCCGGCGCGTAGAACTCAATATCTTCGAAAGCCGACACTATCTGAGCGTCATAGTCAAGGCCCTGTAGAGCGATTGCTACGCCTGCCGCGAAGCGTAAATCGACGAATCTCGCGATTGTCTCTTGCGATCCTTTTAAGAAGTCGTCGACGAGTCTTGCAAGCTGCTTTTCGTCGTATCCACCGGCGAGAAGCTGATTGTAGAGTTCAGCCTCCTCTTCGTCAATTTTCTGGCGATAGAGGTCCGCTGGCATCAGCTTAGATTTCCCAATACGCTCTCCAAGCTTCTCGCCGATGATTTTCCCCTTACTCTCCTTCTCCTCTCCGATGTCGCCTCCCTTATCGTCGAGAGTTCTCTGCATCATCGCTACTCTGTCGATGAGCTCCTTCGCGTCCTCTGCAGTTGGTTTTAGATGCTTCATGAAGTGCCCCGCTGAATAGAGCTCGATGGCGGTTGACAGGGTCATACCCTGCTTCACCGCCGCTGCCTCAAGTGCTTTTACGAATGACATTGCTGATCGTCCGTTATAGTACGCGAGGAGAAAAGTATATCCAAAAATTAATTGCTGTCGCTCAGTTGATTGAGAAGTGAATATTCGCTGGGGCGTTGAGGGTGGTCAGGCCCACATTTTGCAGCGCCAAGATGATTTGCCCGTTGGTCGTTGACGAAATGTTTGTGAATACATTCCCCTGGGTGCCGTCGTACTGAGTCGTTATCTGAATGACCTGTCCGACTGTGTAGTAGGCATTATTGATCGTTAGAGTTTCAAAGCCTCCCGCGACTGCCGTCAATGATACCGTCGTGATGATTCCCGATGATCCGTTGCATGTGACTACCCCGCTCGTTGCCGTTGCGGTTGTCCTGCTCGATGCGACGAGGAAGCCTGCTGGCGTCATGATGTCATCGACCTGGATCAGCTGATCCATGGAGAAGGGGGTCCCACTCGTGTTGCTCGTCCATGAGATGACTGGACTGTCATATGGCACTTCATTATCCGTTACCCAAGAGATTCCGGGAGAATTCGCTCCTGTGGGGCATATAAATGCGGCAAGACCATCCTGTGGGATAGCCTGAATGTGTCCGAGCATTTTTATATTCCCCTGCCCGTCCGTGTTGATGTCCCCATTGTCGAAGGAGCAGCCGTCGCCATCAGCCCCTGTTCCGGTCTGTAGCCCCCTGCCGACATTCAACGCGCCTGTCATGTTAATGTTGCCCGCGCTCGTTCCTGCTCCCGTCGTGCCGAATAGCTGGATAGGCGCGTCGCTCATCGTCCCGGAGTTACCGATGTAGAAGTTTCCGTTCCCGTCGCTCGCGATCTGGTGGGCATCGCACGAGAATGCCGCATTGGTGGAAATTGCTTTTGACCCGAACGCGCCCGTTGCGGCGGCTGTGACGGATCCGGTTGTTGGCGTGATCGCCATGGTTCCATCCGCGGCAGTGACGGAGCTGACGGCTCCTCCCGCGGCCTGCCATGTCCCATTTCCCGATCCATCGCTCGTCAGAACATAGCCAGATGTCGGGCTGGTCTTTAGTTCGAATGTCCCCGTCGTGATCTTTCCAGTTGTCGTTATGTTTTTCGAGCCGAACGCGCCGGTTGCCTCAACTGTTGGATTTGCCGATGTTCCACCAATCGCGATTGTTCCGTCGCCCGCTGTTACGCTGTTTACGTCGCCGCTCCCGCTCCCAGGCTCCCACATCGCATTTCCTTCGCTGTCGGACGTTAGGATACAGCCATTTTGCGCCCCTTCTTGCAGCTGGACGCTGTTCACATAGAGATTTGCCCAGGGTTTTATCCCCTCTACTAACAGGTCCTGGTACATCCTCTATGGCTTGAGTTATAATTACGGGGAAAAAGTTTCTGGATCGCTCACGAGTCCGTCGCGTACGTGAAGCTCGAGCCGTACAGGATTAAGTTCCCGCTGCCGCTGTAGCGCAGATCCTCATCCTGTGGCGCGAATGTGAGGGTATAGCTCGTCCCATCGTTGAATGAGAGGCTTGCATTGCTGATTCTGAAGTTGTCCGGCTCCCCCTCCGCGTCAAATGTCTGCTGGTACCAGTTGATTGAATTCGACTCTTCTGCTCCCAGACCGTATACGTCGCTTGGAGCGAAGTCGGCGGGGATATTAAACGTTAGCTCAACTGTTCCCGCCTCTAGCTGGGAGGCTATCGTTGTTGGCATTGCGATTGTGACTTGCTGGCCCGTTTTTGTGAATGAGAATGAGACACTTGTCCCATCGATCGCTCCGCCTGTCGCGACTGCCGTTATCGCTGCGACTGTGCTTGTTGTGCCTGGGGGAGGAGCCCACGCCGCCGTTCCCTTTTCGTCCTGGCATGTAAGAACGTCGCCCTCCACCGGACTGCTCTGTAGCTGAATGCTGTTGATGTACAGATTAGCCCATGGCTTCGTGCCTTCCGCGAGTAGATCCTGGTACATCTCGAATGTTGCGTGCCTATCTATCCCTGGAAAAATGCTCGTGGCGTTTCACGGGTAGCAGTGATCAAACTTCTGGTCGTGCGGGAGGGTCCACGTCTTTCCGCTCGTCGAGCTTCCTGGTGGCACGCCTCTCCGCGTTTGCTCTTCTGACGGCTTCACGGTGACTACACTTCCCGCACATTCGTGAATTCTTCCGTCTTGGCCGATCACATAGTAGATAATCCGGTCTTGCGTCTTTACAGTGAGGATCCAGGTTATTCCCGCATGGCTCGAAGCCTGCAAGGGCCCCATGAGTCTTGCATCTGGGTTCGATATTGGGGTCTCTTCCGTACTCGTGCCCTTCTCGGGCTTTTCGCTCGCACTCCTTGCCGGACTTGTAATCGGCTCTTTTAACGTAAGTACAAGATTCCATGCGCTCATTTCGCCTCGGGGTATACCCATTCTTGAAAAAATGGTTTGACAAATTAATCTTCCCTCGCCTGAACCTCAAAGACAGCGCCGAGTGGAAGCGTTTGCGTGATGACCTCGTCATGCTTGTTCTTGATGCTGATTACGATCATCATTGACTCGATTTCCCTGATTTTCTGGCACTTCCAGCAAAT
>Ga0187874_10002051_pt1 | contig 16243 bp, 16 predicted proteins | sample June2016WEW_16_1_3_FD_132993 | JGI IMG/M metagenome (GOLD analysis project Ga0187874, IMG submission 132993) | Peatland microbial communities from SPRUCE experiment site at the Marcell Experimental Forest, Minnesota, USA - June2016WEW_16_150 | ecosystem: Environmental > Terrestrial > Soil >... | reverse complement strand
CACCGAGATAAACACAGACAATTGAAGCAAACGAATACACCTGGGTCAGCAGCACGGGGGTAAAAGCCCGGGTCCAAATGACTTCCATCGCCATGGCGCTAAACCCGGTTGAAAACAAAAGCCACTGAATGAGACGGTCCGGCGTGTTTTGAAACGGCAACGTGATCGCCGGACTGGTCAAATTTGCCACCTCCGGCCGGGCGCCGGCCACTGATCGGCGTTGATTCCATCCCAGGAACACGCTGATCACGGCAATGACCCAGTTACAGGCCGCCGCGTCCCAAAGGGTTTCTTTAAACCCCAATACTTCCACCGAAACCAGCGCCGTCCAGAGGGTCCCACTCATGGCTCCAAGCACATTGGCCAGATAGAGGTAGCTGAAGCTTTCCTGATTATTGCGGTCCCGCTCCCGGATATAGGCCATCATCAGCGGAAAGGTGGCGCCCATGAACCCGCACCAGGGGAAAATCGAAACCGCCAGTACTAGCGCCGAGAGAAAAAGATAATGGAAGGAATTGGTCTGGCCCGCCGACAGCAAACTGCGTTCCCCTAATTCAAACAATTTGGGCACGGCCAATGCCCCTCCCAATCCGATCATCAACTCCGTTGCCGCATAGAAAAAAGCCGCGGACAACACGGGGCTTCTTGCCAGACGCCCCGCAAACCGTCCTCCAGCCCACGCCCCCACGGAAAGTCCCAACATGAACACCGAGAGCACCACGGAGAGCACAGGGGTAATGATCCCGAAGGCTGCGAAAGCCATACGCGTCCACACCACTTGATAAACGAGGCTGCAAAAACCCGATAAAAAGAACAGGAGGAACAGCAGCCGTCGCATCGCGAGGTTCATGAGGCAGGAAGTATACAAAGGCCGGTCTTTTGTCCAAGGTCTGTTGCGGATCCGCTTCAGAACTCATTCCGCAAACAGCGCCTGCGCGAATTGTTGCGCGTCGAAGGGCTGCAAATCATCCGCCTGTTCGCCGAGGCCGACGAATTTGACGGGCAGGCCGAGTTCCTTCTGGATGGCCACCACCATGCCGCCCTTGCTCGTGCCGTCGAGCTTGGTCACAACGAGGCCGGTCAGCGGCACGGCCTTGTTGAACTCGCGCGCCTGGTTCAGCGCGTTCATGCCGGTCGTCGCGTCGAGCACGAGCAGGATTTCATGCGGTGCGCCGGGCAGTTGCCGGCCGATGACGCGGTGCAGTTTTTGCAATTCCTGCATCAAGTTGTGCTTGGTGTGCAGGCGCCCGGCAGTATCAATGAACAAAAAATCCACCTGACGCGCCAGGGCGGCGGTCACGGCATCATGAGCCACCGATGCCGCATCCGCGCCATACGCGCCGGCTATGACTTCGACTTTGAGTTTCTGGCCCCACAATTTGATTTGTTCGATGGCGGCGGCGCGGAACGTGTCGCACGCGGCGAGCAGCGCGGTTTGCCTTTGTGATTGCACCAAGTGCGCGAGCTTGGCGGCAGTCGTGGTTTTGCCCGTGCCGTTGACGCCGACAACGGAAACAACCGTCGGGCCGTGCGCCGCCTTAACCAAATCGGCTTTATTCGAACCAAGGGTTTTTTCCACCTCGGCGCTGGCGATGGCAAAAACGTCCAAGCCGGCGCCACCCTGGGTTTCGTAGGCGTGCTTTACCATTGTGACAATTTGCGCGGTCACGGCCAGGCCGAGATCGGCGGCGATGAGCGCGGCTTCCAATTCTTCGAGCGAGGCGGCATCGAGTTTCGGTGAGCGGGTGACGATGCGCTGGATTTCGTGTGCCAGCCGGTTGTGGGTTTTCTGCAGGCCGGCGCGGAATTTCTGAAACAAGTTCATTCGTTGAATCGTTGAACCGGTTTAACGATTTAACGGTTCAACGGTTTTTCGGCTGACGGCTTCCTTTAGTTTTTCGACGTGTTCGTAAGGCAGCTTGACGGTGCCGATGAGCGGTTTGCCCTTGCTGAAGCCGTGGCAATCGGAGCCTCCGGTCACGAGCAGATGAAACTTGTCAGCGATTCCCAGATAGCGCTTGGCGGCCGCGGTTGAGTGTTTTGTGTGAAAACATTCGATGCCGTCCAGCCCCGCGTCCACCAGCACAGGGATGACATCGTCCGTGCGATTCAAACCCGGATGCGCCATCACCGCGAGGCCGCCGGCCTGATGAATCAATCCGACGCCTTCGAGCGCGGACATCTTGGCCTTCGGCACCCACGCGGGGCGGTTTTTTTTGAGATAACGCTCGAACGCCTCGTCGAGCGATTTGCACAGCCCGGCCTTGACGAGCGCGCGGGCGACATGCGGGCGTCCGGGCGATTTGCAGTTGGCCAGCGCAAAAACGGTTTCGGCCTCCAGGGGTACGTTCAAGGCGTTGAGGCGCGCAACCATTTCACGGATGCGGTTCTGCCGGGTGGTCTGGAATCTGGCGATGTCCGCGAGCAACTTTTCATTTTGCGTGTCCACGAAATAGCCGAGGAGATGAAGCTCGATGTCGTTGTGCTCGGCGGTGAGTTCCGTGCCGGTGGTGAATTCGATGCCCGCCGCGTTGCAAGCCGCCGCCATGCGCGCGCAACCCTCGACCGTATCGTGGTCCGTCAACGCCAGCGCCGCAAAGCCGAGCTGCCGGCCGTGCGCGGCCAGTTCCTCCGGCGAAAACGTGCCGTCGGAGAAATACGTGTGCAGATGGAGGTCGGCGAATTTCATTTGACAATTCTGGCCGGCCGCATCAATTCGCTCTTCACCGTGTCCAAAATTCCGTTCACAAATTTGCCGCTGTCCTGCGTGGAAAATTTTTTGGCGATGTCCACCGCCTCATTGATGCTGACCACGGGCGGGATGTCATCACGATAAAGCATTTCGTAGATCGCCAGCCGCATGATATTGCGGTCCACGGTGGCGATGCGGTGGAATTCCCAGTTTTTCGCATGCTGTTTGATGTGCGCGTCAATTGCCTCGCGGTGTTCGATCACGCCGCGAATGAGCGGGTCGGCGAACAGGCGCGTCTCGGCCTCCTCGGCGGTCGGCGGCGGCAGTTCGACCGGCTGGCCCCACGTCGCCGGGCCTTTTTCCCCGGCGATGGCGGCCGCGCGCTGCGAATCCCAAAACTCATCCAGCGCCCGGTCCAAATCCTCCGGCGGATTCAAATCGTGCTGAAACAGAAATTGCACGGCGCGTTCGCGCGCTTCGCGGCGTTTGCCCATAAACCGGATTCTAAATTCAAAAGTCCAAAGTCTAAAGCCCAAAGTCAAACCCTGCGGAGGCGACTTTGGACGTTGGACATTGGGCATTGGACTGATAAATTCCGGACATGAGCAAGGTCACAAAACTGCTGCACACGCGCTACCGCGTGAACGATCTGGAACGCACCATCAAATTTTACCGCGAGGTGCTGGGCCTCGAGGAAATCACGCGGCACAAGTCGCCGCGCGGCTCGGAACTGGTTTTCCTCAAGGCGCCCGGCAGCGACGAGCAGATTGAAATCACGTACTTCCCCGGCAGCGGCCCGGTGCAGGTGCAGCCCGACCTCACCCATCTCGCGTTCGCGGTGGACAGTCTCGAGGAATTCGGCCGGCACCTCGCGAAACACGGTCTGAAATATTCCGACGGCCCGACGACCACCTCCACCGGCACGGTCTTCGCCTTCATTGACGCGCCGGAAGGCTACGAAATCGAACTGATTCAGAAAGGCAAGGGCGGCGGCTGATTTTCCCCAGACCCGAGACCCGAAATCCCGGGCCCAAACAACATGAGCGTTCTCATTGTCGGTTCCACCGCGCTGGACTCCATCAAAACTCCAAATGCGGAGAACCCGCGCTTGTTGGGCGGGTCGGCCAGCCATGCTGCCGTGGCCGCCAGCTTTTTCAGCCCGGTCAAATTGATCGGCATTGTCGGCGACGATTTTCCGAAGAAATACCTCCAGCTTTACCGGCGGCACAAGATTGACCTTGACGGTTTGCAGATTCGCCCCGGCAAAACGTTTCATTGGTCGGGCGAATACGAGGCGAACATGAACAACCGCCGCACACTCGAAACCGAACTCGGCGTGTTCGAGACGTTCACGCCCACGCTGCCCGAATCTCATCGCCGCGCGGCGTTCGTCCTGCTGGCCAATATTGCGCCGGCGCTGCAACATCACGTGCTCGACCAGATGGCGCGCCCGCGTTTCGTCGCCGCCGACACGATGGATTTGTGGTTGAACATCGCGCTGCCGGATTTGCTGCGCCTGCTCAAACGCGTGGACCTGTTCATCCTCAACGACAGCGAAGCGCACCAATTGACGAAGGAAGACAACGTCATCGCCGCGCTGCCCAAACTCCATAAACTCGGCCCGCGCTACGTCATTATCAAAAAAGGCGAGCACGGCGCGATTTTGTCGTCGCCCAGGGGCATGTTCATTGCGCCGGCCTATCCGCTGAAAAAAATCGTGGACCCGACCGGCGCGGGCGATTCGTTCGCCGGCGGTTTGATGGGGCATCTGGCTACGGCACGCGGTTCGATTGAGGCGAACCTCCGCCGCGCGATGATTTACGGCAGTGTCGTGGCGTCGTTTTGCTGCGAGGGCTTCGGCCTGACACGCACCGCGAAAATCAAGCGCGCCCAGATTGACCGGCGCGTTCGGGAATTGGAGAAACTGACAAAGTTTTAGCCCTGTTGGAAATCAGCATGAGCAAACGTATATCAGAAATTTTGGAGGTCATAACCGAGACAAAAAATCATTATTCTGGCCAATCTCTCGAATCCATACGCAAAGCGCGAATCGCAGCTGAGAAATACACTACCTCTCTGCATCAATTGAAAACCAACACAACGATCTCAGATAAATACGGACGACAGCTTAAACCCCACATAAACAATGTCCCTGAGTTTGACACGGCCTTGCAAAGATATTTTAGCGAGGGGGACATGAGTCTACGTGATATTTTGTTAGTTCATGCGATCGACTCCAATGACAGGAAGGCCATTCGCGATCTTTTCACAAGTCCATCATTTTTGGAGAACCCAAATGCTGAACCAAACACTTCTCCAGCGAGAATCGAGACATCCGTTAACCGAATCGTTCGTCGCGTATCAATAGCCGAATCTTTGAAGCTTGTTTATGATTATCGCTGCCAAATATGTGGAACTCGGCTTGAAGTGTCGCCATCAGTTTTCTACTGCGAAGTTCACCACATTCGACCATTAGGATTACCTCATAACGGCAATGACGAGGAGGCTAACATGTTGTGTGTTTGTCCCAATCACCATGTTTTACTTGATCGTGCTGCGTTGCCTATTGACGAGAAAAACCTGTTTTTACACCGCCACCAGCTAAAAGTGAGTTGTGTCTCCTACCACAACAAAAGGGTTGCTGAAAAGTGGCAAAATCGAATATCGCGGTAAATGTTTGAAAGCCACAATCATTATTCTGGTTTAGCAGAAGCTCCGCAAAAACTTTGAAGGTAGCCCGCGACCGGTGAAATTTTCTTTTTCATCCGTGTCCATCCGCGTATAGCGGCGTGGCCGCCACGCGGCTTTACGCCGTGTTCATCCATCCTTCGCAGTGTTGCTACAGAGGACGGGTCCGTGGTTAAATTCTGCCTGTGAAAGCCGTCATTCTCGCCGCCGGCAAGGGCACGCGTATGCGGGAACTCACCAACGAGTTGCCCAAGCCCATGCTCCGCGTGCAGGGCAAACCGATCCTCGAACACATCGTCGCGGGTATCGTTGCCGCTGGCATCCGCGACCTTTTCATCGTCACCGGCTGGCACGCCGAGGTCGTCGAGAACCATTTCGGCGACAGCAAAAAGTGGAACGCCCGGATCACGTTCGGACGGCAGGTTGTTCAGGACGGCACGGGCAAGGCGCCGGGACCGGCGAAGGAATTCGTCGGCGATTCACCGTTTCTGCTGACCTACGGCGACATTCTTGTTCCGCCCGAAACCTATCCGCAAATGATTCGGCGTTTCGGTGAAGGCGATTTTGCGGGTGTTATCACCGTCACGCGCGGCGAGGATGTGACGAAGGGCGGGTTGAATTTTTTCGACAAACAATTTTGCCTGAAGCAGCTCGTGGAAAAACCGTCGCGCGAACAACTGGAACAGTTGCGTCGCGACGGCTGGCTGAAGCCCGGCGCCCCGGCGTGGTATAACGCGGGCATTTACATCTTCCGCCCGGTGCTGTTCAGCTTCACGGCGCAGCTGCAGAAATCACCGCGCGGCGAATACGAGTTGACCGATGCCATCAGCGCGATGGTTGCCGCTGGGCAAAAGCTGGCGGGCTTGGAAATTCAAGGCCGCTGGGTGGACGTGCGCGACCCCGAAACGCTGGCCAGATTGGAAAAGGAGTCGTCAAGGTGCCAACGGTCTTAACTGGCAAGGGTTGGTTGTGAGAATTCAAGGAGGCAACGGCCAACAACCGGCTCGCGAGGACGCTCGCCCCACCAAAATTGCAACTTACTCCAACGCTCGACAGCCTGCGCTCTGATTGTTAGCGTTCGGCCATGAATTTTCTGGTCACCGGCGGCGCGGGCTTCATCGGCTCGCACGTCTGCGAACGCCTGCTGCACGACGGCCACAAAGTCTGGGCCTTCGATGACCTTAACAATTTTTACGACCCGCAACTCAAACGCCGCAATCTCCGCGAAGTCCAGGCGCTCGCCAAATCGTTTGAATTCATCCATGGCGACATCACCGACCGCGCCGCGCTCGACGAAGTTTTTTCCTCCGTCAAATTCGATCAGGTCATCCACCTCGCGGCGCGCGCCGGCGTGCGGCCCAGCCTCGCTGACCCGGCGCTTTACCAGCGCGTGAACGTCGAAGGCACCGTCAACGTGCTCGAAGCCGCGCGCACGCATCGCGTCAAAAAAATCACCATCGCCTCGTCGTCGTCGGTCTATGGCATAAATTCCAAGACCCCGTTTTCCGAGAGCGACCCGATTTTTTCCGTCGTGTCGCCGTATGCGGCGAGCAAGCTGGCGTGCGAGGCGCTCGGCCACGTCTGGCATCACCTTTACGGCCTGGACGTGGCCATGCTGCGCCTGTTCACCGTCTATGGCCCGCGCCAGCGGCCCGACCTCGTCATCTACAAATTTGCGAAGCTCATGAACGCCGGCAAACCAATCCCCGTTTTTGGTGACGGCAGCGCCGCGCGCGATTACACCTTCATCACCGACACGCTCGATGGCATCATCGCCTGCACGCAAAAAGAGTTCGGTTACGAGCTTTTCAACCTCGGCGAATCGCAAACGGTGAAGCTGAATGATTTGATTCGATTGCTCGAAAAATCACTCGGCAAAAAGGCGGTGGTTGACCGCCGGCCGGTGCAACCCGGTGACGTGCCCATTACGTTCGCGGACATTTCCAGGGCGCGTGCCCGGCTCGGTTATCAGCCGCGCGTCAAGATCGAGCAGGGCCTCCCGAAATTTGTGGATTGGTTTTTGAAAAGTGGTGGATAAACTGTCTTCATGACTGTCGCCGCCACGCTCATACGTCCAACCCTGGAGGAAGCGCTGACCGCCTGGAAACAGGTTCTCGCCCAGCGTGGTTTCTCGACGAATCTGCTCTGGGTTTTCGAGGAAAATTTGTGCTTTGAAAAAATGCGGGCAATCCCGGGCGGTTTTCACTTTGGCTTTCAAACCCGGTTCACGCCGCCGCCGGATGACGCGTTGGACATCGCGTTTGGTTATTTCTCCCGAACGAAGGCGCACATGGTTTTTTACCGTGTCGGCATCTGTCGCGGACAATCCGTTTGCGTTCTGCTGTGCGATTCGTGGTTTGACCGCAAGGGCGAAAGCGAAGGTTATCTGCGCCGCGATGAATGGCGCATGTCATTTCATCCCGCTTTCGACGATGAAATCGAGGAAATCACCGATTTGAGCCGCTGGTTGCGGCGGGTCAAACACGGGCGCAGTTTTCACGACCTCGATTTTTGCATGGCCCTGGCGGCAATCGAGGAGATCAAAACCTACGGCCGTCCCCTCGCCCCCTACGAACGTTTTGCCCGACTCATGCTCAACCGCCTGCGCCGGTTTTTGGGACAGCCCGCGTGAACTTCACGCGTTCCGGCTGTTTTCGTGTCAAATCCCCGGACTGTTTTGTTCCAAAGCAGGTCGCCTGCGCCTGGACACGGATTGGCCCGGGCGATGCTGAAAGGCGGGCATGACGAAGATCGCCTTCAGCGTGAACAGAAAGAGCGGCGTCCGCGTCGTTCACACCGCGCTCGTTCCGGGCAACCGTTCCGAGCAGGCGTGGTTCGGTCTGCTTGACGGCACGGTCATCGCTTTCTTTGTCCTCCTGTACTTCGCGGGGCTGGCCCTTCTGCTGAAACAGTGACCAGCCCGCGGTGGCAAGCGGATGGTGCTCGGCGGTTTTTGATGAATGAAAAAACCGCCGAGCCGACGCCTATATCTCCATCACTTCACTTTTGCCGGCGGCACGCTGGTTTTTTCCTTTTTGAACGCCGACCGCAACAACCAGTGGCGTTTAAGGCCCTGAACAAAATCGTCGGCGTCGGCAATCGTTTTGCCAATCGTGCCCAACAGGTTCGTGTTGGTCTGCACCTGCGCATTGAAGTTGCTGGTGATGTCGGCCAGATTGATGAGCAGCGCGGTCAAATGGGTGTCCGCACATGGCCACAACGCAGAATCGTCGCCGCGCGCGGTCAAAAAGGATTTTCTTTCGCCGCGCCTGGGCACATCATTTCCGCGTGACGCACGCCGAAGCCAAAAAACGCCACACCCGGCTCGCCGCCGAAATCCGCCGGCACGATCACGCTTATTACGTCGAAGGTAGGCCGGTGATTTCCGACCCTGAATACGACCGGCTTTATCACGAACTGCTCGACCTCGAAAAAGAATTCCCCAACCTCGCCACGCCGGATTCACCCAGCCAGCGCGTCGGTGGCGCGCCCTTGAGCGAATTCAAATCGGTCCGCCACGCCGTGCCGATGATGAGTCTGGACAACACCTATTCGCAGGAGGATTTGCGCGATTTTGTGAAACGCGTCCAAAAACTTTTGCCCGATGAAAAACTTGAATGGGTCGTTGAACCCAAGGTGGACGGTGTCGCTGTAAGCCTGCGTTACGAAAACGGCGTTTTCGCCACCGGCGCGACGCGCGGCGACGGCACCACCGGCGATGACACCACGGCCAATCTGAAAACGATCCGCAGCGTGCCGTTGACGCTTCAACGTAGGGCGGGCGTCTCGCCTGCCTCCAAATCAAAACAGAAATCGTTGCTCGAAGGTGGAGACAGGCGGGACGCCTGTCCTGCTTTGCTCGAAGTCCGTGGTGAAGTTTTCATGACGAAGGCGGGCTTTGAGAAATTGAACGCCGAACGCAAATCCGCCGGCGAGGAAATTTTTGCCAACCCGCGCAACGCCGCCGCCGGTTCGCTCAAGCAACTCGACCCGAAAATCGTTGCCAAACGCCCGCTCGATGTCGTGCTCTACGGCGTCGGCGAAATTGGAGCGCCAGCCTCCGGCCCGGCGAGCGGCGCTCCGCAATCGCAAATTGAATTGCTCCACTGGCTCAAATCCCTCGGCTTCAAAACACCGGAACGCACCTGGTTCTGCCGTTCCGAGGAGGAACTCCTCACCGCCATCGCCGAACTCGACAAGGTCCGCAAAAAATTTCCCTACGAAACCGATGGCGCCGTCATCAAGCTGAACTCCTTCGACCAGCAACGTCGCGTTGGCGCGACCGCCAAAGCCCCGCGTTGGGCCATTGCCTACAAATACGCGCCGGAACAGGCCGAAACAAAACTCAAGGCCATCACCATCCAGGTCGGGCGCACCGGCGCGCTCACGCCCGTGGCCGAACTCGAACCCGTCTTCCTCGCCGGCAGCACCATCAGCCGCGCCACGCTGCACAACGAGGATTACATCCGCGAAAAGGACATCCGCATCGGCGACACCGTCGTCATCGAGAAAGCCGGTGAAGTGATCCCGGCGGTCGTCAGCGTCGTATTGAAAAAGCGTGTCGTCAGCGTGAAAAGTTTTCATTTCCCCAAAACGTGTCCCGAATGCAGTTCGAAGGTCGCCAAGGAAATCGGCGGGGACGAGGAAGAAGGCTCGATCTGGCGCTGCGTGAATCCCGACTGTCCGGCACAAGTCCGTGGAAGGCTCGAGCACTGGTGCTCGCGCGGCGCGATGGATATCGAAGGTGGCGGCGAAGTGCTCGTCGCGCAACTCGTCAAAAACGAATTCGTCCATGACGTGGCTGATTTGTACTCACTAAAGTTGGAGCAAGTCGCTGCGCTCGAACGCATGGCTGAAAAATCCGCGAAAAATTTCCTCGACGCCATCGCCACCAGCAAATCGCGAGATTTGTGGCGGCTGCTGTTCGGCCTCGGCATTTTGCACATCGGTGCCGGCGCGGCGAAATCTCTCGCGAAGCATTTTGCGACCCTCGACGATATTTTCGCCGTCAGCAGAGAGCAATTGATGGAAGCCGAAGACATCGGCGACGTCATCGCCCAAAGCCTCATCCAATGGCACGGCAGCGTGTGGAGTCAAAAACTCATCGAGCGATTGCGCGAAGCCGGGTTGAATTTCAAATCCGAACTTTACCAATCCCGCCCCGGCGGGACGGGCCCGTTCGCGGGAAAGACGTTCGTGCTGACTGGCACGTTGCCGACGCTGACGCGCGAGGAAGCCAAGGCAAAGATTGAATCCCTCGGCGGCAAGGTGAGCGGCAGCGTGAGCAAGAAAACCGATTTTGTTCTGGCTGGCGAAGAAGCCGGTTCCAAGCTCGACAAAGCAAAAGGACTTGGCGTGAAGATTATTGACGAAAAGGAGTTTTTGAAAATAATTGAAGTGGACTAGAAGGAAAATCAATTACTTCTGCTTTTCATTGCCTTCCTTTGCAGCCTTACGCCGAAGTTTTCGAATCAGCTTTTCACTGCGGCTATCGAGAATCGCCCCTTTGAAGTTAGCTTTGTCTGCTTTGCCTAAGTTGGCATCTTCAAAGTTAATTCCACTGAGTCTGGCAGCTTTAAAATTAGTCCCATCAAGATTGGCACCTTGAACATTGGCATGATGGAGGTGTGCCGCTGTTAGGTCTGCATTGTGCAAATTTGCCCTAATGAAACAAGCGAATGCTGCCTCAATATTATTTAGTTTTGAAAAACTGAAATCAGATCCGTAAAAGTCAATGATATGCAAAGTTGCATTACTTAAATCTAAAAATGATAAGCAGGTTCGTCGTCCGCCAGAATCAATTTCAAACCGTGGTGTTCAGTGACACCGCGGAAGCCGGAATGCTCCGGAGCGCCTATCTCATTCTGGCCACCGGCGACCACGATTACAAAGGTCATCGCGTGCGGGCCATGCATCAGATTGAGGACGCCGCCAAGTTGTTGGGCATGAATCTCAGCGGTGACGCCAAGAACAGGCAACCGCAGCCGTTGTCGGACGCAAAGCTGCGCGAAGCCCAAGGATTGCTCCAAAGTGTGCTCGCCGCCAGCGATGTCAAAAGCCAAAAGCGCGTCACCAAACACATCACCGAGGCCATTGATCAAATCAACATCGCCTTGTCCATTCGCTGATCGTCATTGCGCCGGCGTTAACACGGGCGTGGCGATTTTCAAAGGTCTTCCAAGGCCGTGTCGGCCATGAAGTCCATCCAGTCCACGGAAATGGGCTGGTTGAGTTCATAGGAGCGGGCGAAGTCTTCCTCGAACAGATCGTGCTTCAAGCCCGCGGCAAACGCCGGGTCGGAGGTGGCGATGTTCTGTTCCTGGGACAAATCGAGGCTGAGATGCGTCAGGTTGCCGGAACCGAGGCAGGCCCAGCCGTCCACGAGCAGCGCCTTCACGTGGGTCATTCCGGGATAAAAATAAACGCGCACGCCGTGCTGGCGGAGGTAGTTGGCGACGATCAAATTGCTGCGGCCGCCGGTCTTGAAGTCATTGACGCGCGGCATCAGGACCCGCACGTCCACCCCGCGCGCGCGGGCCTCCACCAGTTCCGCAATCACGCCCTTGTCGAACAGGTAGGGATTCTCGACGTAAATGTAACTCTGCGCCCGGCACAACGAACTTCGCACCGCGTTGCTGAAGGGTTTCCAGCCAGTCCGCGTGGGCAGGCGGCGGACCTTGATCCAGTGGTCCAATTCAGAAGAAGCCACCGGTTTTTTCGGCGGAGTAAGCAGCGCGGCGGCGTAGGCAAAATCACCGAGGAGACTCTCATGCGCCCAATCACGCCGGAACTCGCGTTCAAGGGAGGCCACCACTGGCCCGCCCAATTCCAACATCAGGTCATGCCACTCGTAACGGTATTCGCGGCCAAGATTCATGCCGCCCACCCACGCATGGGTGCCGTCCACGAGGTAAACTTTCTGGTGATCGGTCGAAAACCACGGGTTCAAAAAAGGGTGCACGCGAACGCGGGAATCGTTTCGCAGCCAGGAGACAATTGAGGAAGGCATGACAAAGTCCTCCGGCATGGGCGTGGCAGGCGGCACCAGTCCGGCGGCGAGGGTGCCCATCTGGTCGAGAATCACATGGATTCGCACCCTGGACGAACGCTGCTTGAGTTCATCGGCCATGGAGACGGCCACGTCATCCCGGTCGAAGATGTAAATGTTCATATAGACGTGGTTGGTGGCTTCCGCGATCGCCTGCCGGAGCTGCGAATAAAACCGGTCGCCGTCAATGAGCAGGCGCAGTGAGCCGTCTTCCAGATGTGTGCCGGTGTAGCGGTCCAGCCATTTTTCCCACGCGCCGAGGTCCATGCCATTGGTCTGCGCGAGCGGGGGGGCTTCGGTGGCGGGCTTGGGCAGCGGGAGCCGCAGCAATTGGACGGCAGACTCAAGACCCAAATCCGCCAGACGCGCGGCGCTGGAAACGGGATTTTTGATGAGCGCCAGACCGTGGCTTTCAAAAACGAACGCGCCAACGCCCCGGGCGGAATTGGCGAACCCGAACCCGCGTTCGGTGATGTCAAACAGGGCCGCGGGCGACAGCCAGACGCACCGGCGCCGTTGCCGGTCGAGCAGCAGCGGTTCCGTGAACCGGCTGGCGTTCGGGGCCATGATCAGAAAAAGCGAGCCGCCCGGATGATCCCGGACCAGATGCTCCTCGATGCGCCGGGACAGGACGTCGAGGGTCTCTTCAATCGAATAGCGATGATCAATGATCACCCCGGCGGGTTGTTCGCCCTCGAGCGCAAGGCGCGCGACACCTTGCGCGTCCCGATACAAGATGCGATCCGCGAAAAACGCCTGGTAATACGCGCCGTGCCCCGGAGACGTTGGCGTCAGGGCTTCCAGCAAATTCGTGGCGAGGTGGCGCCACTCCGCTCCGGCGATGACCGTGGCCTCGCGCCAGCCACGCTTGTCGAGGTCCGGCAGACGGGAAAGATTCTTTTTCCACCGTACCAGCGCCGAATTGACTTTGTAACCTTCGGTTGGAACCCGCAGGTGGCTCCAATCGGCGCTGAATTCCAACACGTTGGTCTGGCCGCGAAAATAGAATCGAACCTCATCGCCCTTGACGAAAACCCGTGGTGCTTCCGTTGTGGGCGCCGTTAGATACCGCCATTCATCGAGGGACAGTTGTTTTGAAGTGGCCGCGCGCGCGCTCGTGCCGGTCAGGCCGAGAATAAGTGCGAACAGGAGAACAACAACGCGACGCTTTTTAAACTCTTCCAGGATCATGGCAACCAACTCGAGGATGAATTTGCTCTCAATGGCGCGATGCTACGCGGACCTCATCGTGTCGGCAACCATTCGGTTTTAAGGGCGCCGCTGGAAAAACCGCACAGCGGGGCGGGCCGCGTTTTATGCCAATCGGCGGCGGAACTCGATGCACGCGGCGGCGACATCCGGCGCGTTGAGAATCGCGGACACGACGCAGATGCGTTTCGCGCCCGCCGCCAGCACTTCGTCGAGGTTCTGCAAATTGATGCCGCCAATGGCGAACCAGGGGATGTTCACGTTTACCGCCGCCCAGCGGACATATTCCAGTGTCACGGGTTGGGCGGCCGGTTTGGTGCCGGTGGCAAACACCGGCCCGATGGCGAGGTAATCCGCGCCGGCAGCCAGCGCGCGCTTTGCTTGTTCGGGAGAATGCGTTGATAAACCAATCCGCAAGTCTGGTAGGACGCGCTCTCCGAGCGCGCCGGGCGGACGGCTCGGCGAGCCGTCCCTACCCTTTTTTAGTTCGGAGACGCTTTTATAACCCGCATCAAAAAAATCCTCCTGGCCCAGATGACAAAGTTCCGCATCGAGGGCGTCGGCGATGTCCACGTAATCGTTGATAACGAGGCCGACGTTGGCGCGGCGCGTAATCGGCAGGATTTTTTCCGCCATGCTTCGGATTTCGTCAGGCGTGGATTTCTTGGCGCGAAGCTGGATTAAATCCGCGCCGCCATCGCACAATTGCTGCGCGACTGCTTCTGGCGCGCGGCCATGCAAATAGGCCGTGTCCACAAACGTGTAAAGCCGGCAACCCACGAGCGGTTTCATGGCGCCAGTCTGGCAAAATCAGCGCGTCCGTTCAAATGCTGTTCGCCAGAACCATTCGCTGCGCGCGACGAACCGGACGAGGATGTTTTGCAGCGACGGGGCGAGCATCATCCGCTGCAACCATTTTGCCCACGCAAGCCGCCGCGCAAACGCGATGTCGCACCGATGGGCAAGCGTTTGCCGGGTCTCCGTCCACGAAATTTCCCCGCCGCTCCACGCGGCCAGCGGTTCGACGGCCATCCCGGCAGATTCGAACGCCATGGACATCCCGTTGCCCGTCACAGGCGGAATCATGGTAATCGCGTCGCCGACACAACAGTCGGCACGCGTCACGGCGCGTTGCGGTCGCAACGAAATTCCGGCCACCGCACAAAACGAGCTTTCATCGAATTCCGCCGCCGACAGCCGCCGGTTCAACGGCGAACCGGTTTGACCCCGCAACCATTCGCGCCAATTTTGCGGCGTGCGGTCCGCTCCCGCGCGCCGCCGAAACAATCCACAAACGTTCACCGCGCCGCCATCCACCCGGCACAGGCCGACGTAGCCCCGTGGCGAAACGTGCATTTCCAGATCGGCGGTCAACGGGACGTTGCGCGCGTGAACCTTCAGACCAAACCAGCGCGAACCCTTTTCCCCCGTTTGCGCGCGCCGCCCCGTGGCGCGGACCATCCCTTCGCCATAATCCCCATCGCGCTGGCGCTGGTCTTCCACCAATTCGCCGCCGAACCGGCGGAATTCAACGGCGAGCACGTGATCCATCGTGAAACGTGAAAGGCAAATCGCGCGAACTGGCAGGGAACGCGGCGGGGTGGATCGCGCTGCTGAAAAGAAAGCCGCGGTGCCGGCGTTCACGGCACCTGCGCGTTCGAGCAATTCACGCAAACCCAGCTGTGAGAGCGTTTCCTGGCCGCGACCGCTGATGAATTCGCCGCAAACCCGATGGCGCGGGTAATGCCCGGCCTCCCACACGGTCACCGGCACATCGCGCCGGCGCAGGCCGATGCCGAGCGTCAACCCGGCCAATCCGCCGCCGACAATCGTGATGGGTTTTGCCGACATGCCGTTCAACTCATTCGCCGCGCGATGAACAAATGGCTGAAAAGTCCGGCGCGGCGCTCGGTCATTTGCCAGTTTTTTTTGTCCGGCCACAATGCGGAAAGTTCATCGCCTGAAAATCCCGCGCGCACGCTCACAGCCGCGTCGTGCCGGGTAACGGCATTACAGCCAACCGCCCAAAGCAGCCGGCTGCAAAATAGCGGCCAGTACGCGCGGCTCGGCTCGATGGCGATGAACAAGCGCGTGCGACCGGCAATCACGCGAAACAACCCGGCCAGACGCGCGTCTTCAAAATGGTGCAGAACTTCATTTATGATGACGATTTCCGCCGGGGCCGGAGTTTGCGGCCAGTCAAAAACGTCCGCGACAACCGCTTCCGCGCGCCAGCCGAGCGACGCAAAGGATGCGAGTGTTTGGGGTGTCACAACTTTTTGGCGGTCAAGCAGCGTCGCGTTCACATTTGGCCAGCGCGACGAGGTTTTTTGCGCCACGCGCAACAGGAAATTTCCGTCACCGGCGCCAAGTTCGGTGATTTGTTTCGGCGTGTGGCCATTCAAGCCGGTCTGCAACGCGTAAATCATGGTTGCGTGATTGCGCATCCAGGTGTTGAGCCGGCGCAAATCGCGGCGCGAGCCGGCGGCGCGCGGGTCGCCGGGCGGCAGCGTGTCGAGCAGTTCTATTTCGACAGTGCGTTTCATTGTAGCCGCATTTGTAAAAATGCGGAGAGCAACCGCGCTTTCACAAGCGCGGCTACAGGT
>Ga0187874_10002049_pt1 | contig 16249 bp, 14 predicted proteins | sample June2016WEW_16_1_3_FD_132993 | JGI IMG/M metagenome (GOLD analysis project Ga0187874, IMG submission 132993) | Peatland microbial communities from SPRUCE experiment site at the Marcell Experimental Forest, Minnesota, USA - June2016WEW_16_150 | ecosystem: Environmental > Terrestrial > Soil >... | reverse complement strand
TCACGTAGCTGAGAAAGTTCCAGAACCGATGCCAGTGGTTGGGGCGGCCCCTGAACCATTGCCGCCCACTGAAGTGATAACGGAACAGACGCCTGTAATAGCGAAAGTGACGGGAGTTTTTGAGGTTTTACTTGATGCTGTTGGTAGGTTCCGTTTCCATCTGAAAGCTGCTAACGGGCAAATAATTGCTGTAAGCCAATCGTACGGGACAAAAGAGTCCGCTCTAAAAGGCATTGCTTCAATAAAAAAGAATGCTCCAATAGCTAAGACCGCGGATTTCACATCGGGAGGGACTATACCAGAGTCTGCGCATCGAGCTGGAATTGTACAAGACACGGTTTTCGAAATTCAATTCAATGCTCCTGACAGGTTCCGTTTCCATCTGAAAGCTGCCAACGGGGAGATAATTGCTGTAAGCCAATCCTATCTATCAAAACAATCAGCCGAAAATGGCATAGCATCAGTGAAGAAGAATGCTCCAATGGCCAAGATTATCGATCAAACCACTGCGGTGACCTAAAACCTAAACATTTCCTTTATTTTTTTTCTTAGTCAGAACTAGGTAACTTGAGTCTATGGAGGGTTGGTCTAACTTCTTGTTTTTACTGTTTTTTACAGCACTATATTTCCTGTAAAAATCCTGAAGCCAAGAAAGGCAAGAGATTCTCCCAACCTGTTTTTTTGGCTTTCACAGTTTACGAGCCAAAGTGATTGCCTAAGAAAAAAACAGGTGTGACAGACACGCATTTGCTACACAATGAGTGGCTCTTTTTTGCTGTCTACCGAAAAACCTCGTGTAGAAAAGATCAACACACCCAAAGCGACTAAAACAAAAACGATTACCCCCGCCGCAACGTATGGCATTATGCTTAGCGTAGTGAATATAGCTGCAGGATTCAAAATCCCACCAAGAAATATCGCAAAAATCATAACCCCAACAGACAGCATAAACGAAAACTTGTAGGGCCTGTCTGACTTGGTCTTAACTAATTTCTTTCTGTCAAGCTCGCCAACAAGAAAATTCAAGAAAACTCCTACCGAACCAATTAGCAACGGAATTGTTACAGAAAGGGTTTCGTAACGCATGCTGAAATCGATGAAATGATGCAAGCCAAGAACAGAAAAGAGAAGCAAAAGCAGAACGATAGCTATGGATCCAAAAAAGATGCACTTGTCAAGAAACTTCCCTGAGAGAGCTGGACCGTAAGTTCTTCTATTTGGCAAAGGTGTTTCGCCAGGCTTAATATCTTTCGTAGTTCTTCGTGTTAGTCCTGGCAGATCATTCGAAAGAAAGTAGATTTTGTGTTTCGGATCAAGCGGTAACTTGTTGCCATCCGAATCATACACCGCCTTGGTTACAATTCTTGAAAAAGGGAATAGCCATTCGACGCCTCTATCCCTTGTTGTAGTGAATGAATCCAAGAACGAGTGAAGAAACGATCCGATGCCAAAAAAAGGGTTTATCAAATAAACTACGCCAATAAATAAAAAATTATGAAATAACGCACGATGTATTTGTCGGCGTCGAAAGGACTCCTTGCTGAAAAAACCATATTCCCTATCTAAATCGTTAATTGCCGAACCCACACCAACCATTAGTGCTATTTCTGGTCTGCCGAATAATAAGGCTCCAACAAGTATGCCAAACATAATATGGGTAGAAAGATTCATGAGAACAACCCGTCGTCTTCTCACTGGACAACTAAAATATGAATGATTTTAAGAATATAAAGGTAATTAGAGGCAGAATCGTCGGTTTTCCAGCATATTTAAACCCGAATACTGCAATTTCTTAATAAATTTTGGCATTGTCTTTATCCAGTCGCCTAACTTCCAACAATACCAATAACAACTATTATAGCTCCAACTATTGCCCTTATAACTCTAATTAGTTGTTCAGGAAAAGTTTGCTTCCGATACTTGACTATACTCAAAACGCCATCTACAATAAGCCAAAAACCTAAACCTACCAGAACCATCGAAAGAACATTCAAATAATCTTACCTACTTTCCCCGCCAATTTGCCCCTTAACAAGGCAAATACTCTCTAAGATGAGTCTCAATTAAAGTTAATCTTTTTCGGTCCTATGGGCGATCCCGTCGACCATTTGCTTGACCATCATAACTGTTTGATTTAACTGCTAACTGAATGCTAATTAACCTCAGGCTAAGTCTTTATGTTGGACCGTTTAACGCGCGCTTGGCGCGCAAAAGTTGAAAACCTTCTTTGAGTATGTTTTCCAAGCCTCCGGAATGGGCGATAGAAGCAACAAAAAAACCTTAACAAAGAATGAAGCATGAAAGTATGAATAATGAAGACGGCGTTCACAAAGTGTTGTTTGTTTGTACAGGTAATGCATATCGTAGTCCAATATGCGAAGCACTTCTCAAAAAACTTAGACCGGATTTGGAAGTGGATTCTGCAGGAACAAGAATTGTAAGTAAAATCACAAAAGAAGCAATACAATACTTGAAGGCCGAAGATGCTCTACAGTATCTTAAGAGGAAACCTGAAAGCATTGACAGCAAACAATTGGAGCAGTATGATATTATTATTGCTATGGAAAAGAGACACAGAGACTCAGTCTTAAAGAAATGTCCTGAATGCAAAAACAAGATAGTTGTTTGGGATATTCCAGACAAGATTTTCTTTTTGCGTGGACGGACTGGAAAGATTGACAAGCAAATGAAAAAGAGTGTTACCGAATACGCAGCATCATTAATGTAAGACCCGACAACGCATTCTTTGTTTGCATGGCAAATCAGAATCTCCCAAAGCTAACAAACAATAATGTGTCCACTTGCAACCTACCCTTTTTCTGTACGCTGATGATGGCTGGCGTCAGCGCGCGGCAAAAGAATTATACTTATTTCTTTTGGTTTTCTATGGTGGAGCAGTATTCTGCGAGAATTATTTTCTTGCAAGATTTGGGCCGCTTAGGCAAAGCACGTTCTTCCGGGACTTCGAACGATAATTTTCAGAATTTTACACGTTTGTAAAAGACTCTTTTTACAACTTCACCTGAGACTAAATATAGAACTACGATTGCGGCCATTGCAATTACGACCGAAAGAGGGACTGACGCAAATCCGAAAAGCCTTCCAAGTAAAGTAAAAGGCAAAATAACTGTGGCACCAACAATCAACAAGGTAGTTATTAGAAGGTATTTTCCGGGGACACTTTTAAAGAAAGGTCCTCTGCTTCGAATAACGAGTACAATTAGACTTGCAGAAATAACCGATTCTATGAACCAGCCGGTTCTAAAAAAGGTGCTAAAGGGGATCGTCGGGCTTTTAAAAACAAAAATTAGTACTCCGAAGGCGAGATAGTCAAAGGCCGAACTTAGGATACCGAAAACTATCATAAAATTGCGAATGAAACCAACGTTCCAGCGTCGTGGATGTTCAACCATCTCGCTATCCACATTGTCTGTGCCTATGGTTGTCTCTGGTAAATCTGTCATTAGATTGGTAAGTAAAATCTGCCCAGGTAGTAGAGGCAGAAAAGACAGAAAGAGGGATGCGCCTGCCATGCTGAACATGTTTCCGAAATTTGCGCTTGTTGCCATGAACACGTACTTTAGAGTGTTGGCAAAGGTTTTTCTTCCCTCTTTCACTCCATTGGCGAGAACACCTAGATCCTTTTCTAGCAAGACGATATCGGCGGCTTCTTTGGCAACATCTACTGCGCTTTCGACCGATAGACCAACATCTGCTGCATGAAGGGCGGAGGCGTCGTTGATTCCATCGCCCATGTACCCCACCACATTCCCAGCTTTTTTAAGCGCGAGAATAATCCGTTCCTTCTGGTTTGGTTCAACTTCTGCGAAAACGTCAACCTCATTCACCTGTTTAAGCAATGCTTCATCACTGAGCGCGCGAAGATCTGAACCCGCGAGTATTTTTGGAGTTTGGAACCCAATCTGCTGACTGACGCTGGCTGCTACTAGTCGGTTGTCTCCTGTTACAATCTTTAACGAAATCCCAAGGTGCTTTAGATCGCTAATCGTTTCGGCGATTTTAGGTTTGCTGGGATCAAAGAGAACCAGAAATCCCAGGAAAGTCATTCCGACTTCGCTATCTTTAGTGATGATTTTTTCAGATCCGATGTCTTTGTAGGCTATTCCTAGAACGCGAAAACCTTTGCTACTGAACTCTTCAAAGCGTTGCTGGATCTGCTGTTGTACCCCGCTGATTTGCACAGTGGTCCCTTCGGAAGTTTCAACTGTTGCGCAGACATCAAGTACGTTTTGCAATGCTCCTTTGGTCACCATCAGATTCTTATTGTCCTTGGATACCAGGACGCTTAGGCGTTTACGGACAAAATCGTACGGCACCTCGTCCAGTTTTTGGTAACCTGACAAATCATCAAGTTTATTTGCTCGAATCGCTTCATCGATCGGGTTCGTGAATCCTGTCTGGTAAGAAGCGTTGAGGTAAGCGTAAAGCAGGGCTTTTCCGCTTTGGTTACCGTTAAAATCAACGACAGACTGTATTTTTATGACACCTTCGGTGAGGGTACCTGTTTTGTCAGAGCACAAAACGTTCATGCTGCCGAAGTTCTCAATTGATGCGAGCCGTTTAACAATCACTTTTTGGGTTGCCATTATTTTGGCTCCCTGAGCAAGGTTGATGCTGATGATAGCAGGCAGTAATTGTGGAGTTAGCCCAACAGCGAGCGCCAAAGAGAAAAGAAGAGATTCCAATACTGAACGCGCAAAATACACGTTTATGGCAAAGGTGATGACTACCAGCACCATTGTTACTTCCATAAGTAGATACCCGAAATGCCGGACTCCATGCTCAAACTCTGTTTCAGGAGGCCTAAGTTTTAGCCGCACTGAGACTTTGCCGAACTCCGTTTTTGAACCTGTTTCCACGACTACAGCCTGTGCACTGCCGCTTACCACGTTAGTTCCCATGAAAATACTGTTTGTCCGTTGACTAAGCGGTGTCCCTGGGGGAAGAACCCCAGCAGTTTTCTCTGCCGGATACGTTTCTCCCGTTAAAGATGCTTCGTTTACGAAGAGATCTTTTGATTCTAGAACTATGGAATCCCCAGGGACCAGGTCTCCAGCGTTGAGGATGATGACATCTCCTGGCACAATTGTTTCAACTGGAATGTCCTTTTGATTTCCGTCTCGAAGTACGGTCGCTTTAGTCTGCACTATCGCAAGTAGCTTTTGGACGGCATTGGCTGCTCCTCTTTCTTGCCAGAATCCAAGAAGGCTGCTTATTAAAATTATCGTTACGATAATTATTGCATTCGTAGGCAGACTACCAGACGATACATCGAGGTAGAATGACAATCCGCCTGCAAAGATGAGGAGAATGATAAGTGGACTCTTGAACTGAGCTAACAGGAGCGCAAGCGAGTCTGATCTTTTCTTGGGCGTTAGCAGATTGGAGCCGTATTTCGCGAGTCTATTTTCAGCTTCATCGCCAGTCAATCCTTTCGATGTCGTCTGTAATTGTTGAAGAACCTCAGATGTGGGGATACTCCAGAATGACTGATTGTCTTGGATATTTTGATTATTCAAAGAAAGCGCCCGGCAATAGACTGGATATGCTTAAAATGACTAATCGAAGACATATCTATAAACAGTTTTACTGATGCTTAAGTTTAAAGTGGGAGAAGATTGATTTGCAGAATAACAAACAGTATAACTTTTCCTCTGCAAAATAAAATTCGTAAGCGCAAGCCAAAAGTCATTATGCAACGATAGCGCACGTATGTTTTACAAGATTGTGAAAAATGTTATTTATTCCCATCTTAATACGCTAGTGCTAAAAAAATTGGGACGCAGCTTTTGGTGCTGCTTGTGGAATTTTTGGTTGCTGTTTGGCTAACGTTATAGTCTGCGTCCTGATGCCAATCGAACAATTATTATGATGATTGCTATGACAAGCAGTACCCATATGATAGTGCCGAGGTTGAAGAAGACAAAGCCAAGGAGCCACAGTACGATAAGTATTACAGCGACTACGAAAAGTAAATCAAGTAATCCCATTTTCAGATACCTCACTTACTCTGACTTAGGCCTTTTATTTTAAGATGTGTGACTGTAGGCAACTTCTACAACTTTATCCATCGTTCTATTTCGTCTTTTTAGAGGCGAATATATCTTTTTTGAATCGATTTCAGGTTATTTTATTTTAAAGTTTTAGGCTCTTGGAGAAGTATTTGGAGGTTGACGCGTGCTTTTTTGAGATGCGCCTTTAAATAGCTTGAAAAGCGATTAGAGATAGGTTGAACGAGGGAAAAGCAATTACCGCAGACTATCTTTTCGTAGTCAGACACGGAGAAACCGCAGCCAACGAAAGAGGAATAGAGGCAGGTCCATTGGATTCCCCTGACTAAGAAGGGCGTGTAAGGAGCTTTATTCATTGCCAAGACGCTCTCAAAAGTAAAGATAAGTTCTGTTTACAGCAGTCCAGTTTTTCGTGCTCAAGAAATTGCAAAAATAACCAATTCGGCAGAAATCGTTATTTATCAGTAATTATTTCCTACCAACTTCTTAATGTCAAGTGAATTGGGTTCTCCTATCTTTTATGAGGATTTAAACTAATTTTATAAACAAGTAATTTTTGTGGGTAAACGTGAATGTAAACCTAACATCCCCGCGCTTTGCTCCTTTTGCGAAATAGGGGTTAATTAATTCCTGTCTCTTTAAATAATTCTTATATTCGCTAAAAAAGCTATCATGACGCTGATGGCTGTTGAAATTAAGAGGAAAAACGTTCGTTAGAATTTTTCAAATGGTTTTAAGAAAAGAATCCACATACTCGCAAGTTAGATGGCGAGTTCACAAATTTCGAGTTTTGGCAGTAATCTAATAAGTGCAGTCAAACACTTTATTTGGGAGACAAGAAATTGAAAGTCCTCTTTATTGAGCCCCCAAAGGACATTTGGTTTGTCATGGGAGAATATCTTCCGCCTCCCTACGGTATAATCCAGCTTGCCGCCTACCTCGAAAAACACGTCCCAGATGCAAAGTTGGAAATTCTTGATTGCAATGCGGAAAAAGTGGATTGGAAAAAGATGGAGGAGCGAATTGCATCGTCTAATCCTGATATTGTAGCGTCAAGTTCGCTAGCGACCTGCAACACTTATGCAGTTGTGAAGACCCTTGAAACCGCTAAACGAACGGTACCTGAGGCGCTAACCGTGACGGGTGGACAGCATTTCACAGCAACTGCCCAGACGAGCCTTGAGAAGTACCCCGAAATAGACGCTATTATTCAAGGGGAAGGAGAACAGACTCTCACTGAGCTGGTCGAATCCGCGGGTGACCGCACGGCTTTCCCTAAAATCCGAGGCTTATCCTTCCGACACAACGGAAAAGTCGTTCATAACTCATCTCGACCCTTGATTGAGGACCTTGAGGATTTGCCTTTTCCCGGCTATCATCTGGTCAAAGAGAACATGCCGAAATACCATTTTTCGGTTATGGCAGGCGAAAAAACTCCCTATGCCCTAATCGAGGGCGCTCGAGGTTGTCAACATGAATGTACTTTCTGCACGCAATGGCGACATTGGATTGGACGCTGGAGGGTAAAGTCAGCTAAGAGAATCGCTGACGAAATGGCGTATTGTCACAGAGAGTTCGGCAGTGAATTCATCTGGTTAACAGATGATAACTTTGGTGCGGGAGCACGACCTGCAGAGATCGCCGAAGAAATCATAGCCCGAAAAATGCCTGATGACGTCACGTGGTTTGTGCAGGCAAGATGCGATGACATAATCCGAAACCAAGACTTCTTGCCAAGACTCCACAAATCTGGGTTGAACTGGGTTCTGCTCGGAGTAGAAAATTCCAGTCCTGCGACACTGGAGCAGTTCAAAAAGGGAATCACACCACAGGAAGCAAAAAAGGCTGTTAAGCTGCTAAAAGAAAACGGCATTTTTGCGCACGCCATGATTATCATCGGCAACAGAAAGGATACTCATCAAACTATCGCCGATTTGAAAGAATTCGCAAACGAATTAGATCCCGACTTTGTAATGTTCGGCATCCTAACACCTTTTCCAGAGACAGAAGTTTACAAAGAAGCTGAAAAGAACAGTTGGATTACGGATAGAAACTGGCTTCATTACGACATGGTGCACGCCATCATGCCTACAGAGACGCTTTCTGTAAAGGAAGTTCAGGAAGAACTGTACGGTTGCTACCGAGACTTCTACGGCTCATGGAGCAGACGATTCGGTGGTCTTTTCTCCAGCAACCAGATGAAAAGGAAAGTTTTCTGGCACATGGCGCGAAGCGGAGTGCTCGAACAAATTAAATCCTTGTTCTAGGCGAAAAAATTGCGAGAAACCTTTCGAATAAACTCCTTTTTGTGGTTTGCAGCGGTCGTATCTATATTCGGACTTGCTACTGTCACTGTGCTTCTAATGAAGCCAACTGGGTACGACGGCGGCAATTTCGCTTTTACGCCGACCATCATCGGTCTATTATACACAGCAACTTGTGTGTTCGGAGTCTTTGCTGTTTTCTTTCCTCAAAAATGCCAACGGACACTAATCTTTGGAAAATACGTTCAATCGCCAGGTGATCAAACATTCGCTCCAGGAAAGTTGCAGTTCACAGGACACCATCCGGATTGCTCAAGGTTTTCCGCTAACCGAATAAAAATCCGAAATAAAGTTCTGTGTTCGGCGTGTAGCGGATTGTTGATTGGAGCAATGATTGCCATAGCGGGGGCGGTGTCTTATTTTTTCTTCAGATTTGATTTCTTGTGGTCAGACTTGAGAATACTCGTAGTAAGCGATGCTGGGCTATTTCTGGGTCTATTCCAGTTTAGATTCGCGGGCTGGATCAAGTTATCGGTGAACGCTCTCTTCGTAGTTTGTTCTCTTGTGACTTTAGTTGAGGCAGACCTGCTCAGCAAGAGCCTGTTTATTGATCTGTATGTTTTGGGGTTAATCGTCTTTATGCTTTCTGCAAGGATACTCCTCTCTGAGTGGAATAACAAAAGAACCTGCAACAAATGCCTGCGATGCGTTTAAGGTCGTGTGGAGTATCTTCGGCGTCCGAACAGAGCACCCAGTATCACCAGAACACCGACGATTACTAATATCAGCGGCCAAAAATTCAATGTTACACCATATGTTACCCGAAGGAATACGCCGATGCCTAAGAGGATGATTATGATGCCAACGACTAAGCTGACAATCATGCCGCCGTTTGGGAGACCGAAGCATTCACCTTCAACTCGTCTGTAATGTTCTCTCTCGCTCCCAGGATACTGCTGACCGACGGTGTAGAGGGGTGCACCGCAGTGGGAACATATAGTTGCATTATCAGAGTTTTGAGTGCCACATTTGCTGCAATAAACCATTCAACACTCACGACATTATGTTAAACAAATTTAGTTTTAAGATTTGTGGTCAGCGCAAGGCACCCAAACATTAATGGTTTGTGACGTTTACGAACAAAAAGCAGTTTCCCAAAACCCGTCTTCTTTAGGTTGCAAGCTCTAATCTTGTATTCCCCAACTCCCACGAGGTTCATGGCATAGCTGCAAAAGGCATCTAATTCCAACCCTCTCCACAGCCAAGCTCTGACATAAAATAGTGAGCAACATGAAACGTTTAATTCATGTTGCCGACTCGCGTTTTTTCAACTTGAGCCTTGTCAGGGACTGCAACTGTTAGGGAGTTGTTGAGGGTTTCTCTGCCAAAGTTTACTTTGACTTCCGCCGTTTCAGCGTCAGAATAGTATGCCGTGAGCTTGGCTGCCCATTCGACCGCTTTGGTAGATTTTGGCCCTTGTAAAATAGTGGTTGGACCCACAATGTCAGGTAACTCAAAATAGAAATCGTTTGGCGCTCTCCATTGCGTCAAGAACTTGTTTTCAGCCTCGTTTCTCCCGACGACAATCTTGTTTTTGCCAAGCCGGAAATGCCTGCCAACCCTCAGCAGCGCAATGTCACTCAATGAAATGCGTTTCTTGCTGTCAAGGAGGTCTCTTAGCTTCTTTGAGTATTCTTCGCATGTTAGGAGGCAGCCGCCTGCAGGAGATGGATAATAGGTAATTCCATATTCTTTTGCAAGTTGAAACTGAGGCTTCCTAGACCTACCCTGTATGCTCAGCAGTTTTGCTCGGCTAACTAAACCCTTTTTTTCAGCCGCCGTTTCAGGCAACAATTTTGCAGACAGCGGACGCAAGAGTTTGCCTTTCAGCCCAGCGTCTTGCTCAATAATTCGCAGAGCTGGATAATGCTGAGACTTGGGTCTTTCACCTAAAACTTCACCGGTGAAGATGAAGCTTGCGCCGATTTCCCCCGCGTATTTTTTGGCTTTTCGGATCATGAATATTTTGCAGTCGATGCAGGGGTTCATGTTTTTTCCGTAGCCGTACTTTGGGTTGCGAAGCATCCGCAAATAATCCTTGTCGACGCATAACACTTTTAGGGGAACCTTAAGTTGATCTGCAGCTTGCTGCGCCTCGCTCGAACCATCCTTCTTTGGAACACAAAAGGGAGTCTTAACGTTGAAAGCTACCACCTCGATGCCTTGCCTGCGGACAAGCTCCACAGCAAGAATGCTGTCTAAGCCACCTGAAAGCAAACCCAAAGCCTTAACGCGCGAAGTCATTCGACAAAACCATTCTTCACGTTAAATAATAATCTAGCGATGCGCAAGACACGAAAACCCCAGCAAAAAGCATCCGACCGAAAAATTGGAAAGCTCGCCTCTGCTCTGAGCCATTAATGGTTATTTTTATCCAGTTTAGAACCGTTAGTTCTTCTTTCTCGTTGGCTTTGGGGAGATTTCGGGAGATTTTTAGACGCAACCTGCATGCGATCCAAGCTCCAAACACAAAAAGCAACTGAAAGAGCAGAGTTTCTGGGTCAAAAAACATCAGCTAATGCTTCTGGAGGCTTCGTGCGTTTGCGATCTTTCGAGATTTTTTTTTAATCATCCTATTTTGACGGTGGTGGCCGCCTATTGACTTTTGTTGACTTTTGTTGACGTTAGTAGACTTTTGTTGACGTTAGTTGACTTTAGTTGACTTTGGTTGACGATAGTTGACGCAACCTGCAGCCAATCTAAGCCCCAAACCAAGAAAGCAACCCAAAACACAAACAACAAAATCGCTGGAAATTCCAAACGCAAGCAAAATAGCTCACAAACACATCAGCGGGCAAAGACGCCGAACTGGGTAATTTTGCCAAGCCAGCAATCCCTTATTTTTTTCAGGCCGTCGTAGTCGCCATTTTTTCAGAATAATTTAAAAACCCATAAGGAGATAGAACATTTGGTTTGTGTCAAGCAATCGAGGACTGGCTTTGGAAATCAGTATCTTCATTCCAGTTTACAAGGAATCAGATCAAATATCAGGCGTGATAAAGGAGCTTGTCTCTCAAAACGTAAGCAAAGAAATCTTCGTAACCGTTGATGAACCAACCGCCGAGTTTTCCGAAAGAATAAAACAGTTCCAGAGCGAGGAAATCAAATTGTTTGTCAACGAGGAACGAAGGGGAAAAGCAAACGCGTTGAACGAAGCGGCCAAGTTAGCTTCGGGAAAAGTGCTTCTTTTCTTAGACTCTGACGTCCAAGTAAGCAGTGACCCTGACTTCTTGAAGAAAATCATCATGGAAATGCAAATGACCGATGTGCTTGACATCAAAAAGGAAGTGTCAAAGGACAAATCATTCCTGTCAAGAATGGCTTACTACGAGTACTTCACATTCAACGTCAGCGCTTGGCTATCCTCAAGATACATGAACAAGTGCCCCTGCGTAAACGGCGCTGCCTTCGCGATTAAGAAGGAAACATTCGAGAAAGTGGGCGGGTTCCACAAAGTTGTTGCTGAAGACATTGATCTTGCAACCCGAGTTTTCCTGCAAGACGGCAGCTTCGCCTATACGGCAGACGTAGAAGTCAAGAACATCGTTTACAGTGACTGGAACAGGTGGTTTAAGCAACGACGAAGATGGGCAATAGGCCAGGGACTATGGACAATTGACTGGTACCGCGATTTGATAAAGAAATTCGTTAAGAAACCCCAGGTTTTTCTACCCAGCCTTTTCTTCCTATACCCAACCATCGCCATTTTCCTGGTCAGTGCATTGATGCCAAGCGGCTGGATGTACAATTCCCTGCTGGTCTTTTCGCTTTTTCTATCGTTCAAATTTAACATCATGCTACCGATTTTCCTTGTTTCCCTCGCAACAGCAAACTTGCTGAAAATCTTGATTATCATGTTGTCAGGATTCGCCTTAACAGCCGTAACGTTCTACGGCTTATCAAGAAAAATCGGGTTCAACGAAATGAAACTACATGAATTGTTCGTCTACTACTTTTTCTATTCTAACCTTTGGATAGCGATCCAGGTTATCGGTTTCTTTCAAGTGATTGCTTTGCACAAAAAGTCTGGACCAGGCTGGAAAACGTAAAGTTCGATCGATAATCCTCAGCCTATTGGGAGCCTAAAAGTTTCCCCAATTTTCCAAAGTTATCAAACATAACACAGTGACCCGCCCCTTCAAAAATCTCCAATTGCGATCCAAGGACACTTTTCGCAATCAAATATGCATTGGCGACCCGGCACGTTTTGTCCTCAGAACCATGCCAAATAAATAATTTGCCCGCTGGAATTCTGGAAAATGAAAAAACCCAAGGTTTCATGAAAGCCCGGTGTTCCACACGCACCGCTTTGATACCAGTGCCTTGACGAAACGCTTCAGCCATAGATTGGTACATTAACGTCATCCACTCTGGGTTAGAAAAATACTTTAAGTCGCTCCTAGAGCAGGCGTGAAGCATCTGTTTTCCCTGTCTCGACCTCAAAAAAGCAAGAATGTCACCGTTGGCTCTAAGCACTTGGTTACTCATTCTTTCCATGGCTAAGAACCCGAGAAACGGAATTCTAATGATGAAACCCGCAAAAGGCATATTGTGAGCATTAGAAACGTCAAAAGGCAGCGCAGGTGTTCCGGCGATCAACGCTTTGGTCACATGCTCTGGATAACAGGCTAAGTATGCAAGTGCAAAAACACCACCGCCAGACCAACCTAGAACACCAAACTGCTCAATACCTAAATGGTCAGTCAAGGAATTAACATCCAAATTGAAATCTTGAAGCTTTTTTCTTGGATTGAAAGTCGACAAGCCGTAGCCGGGCCTATCGATACCGATTATTTGCAACCCAGCATCATATGCGAGATCTTTCAAAAGTAGAACCTCCAAACGACTGCTGGCAGTCCCGTGAAAGTAAATAACTGGTTTGCCTTTGCCCACCACGCAGTAGCCTAGTTGACGCCCATCAGGCAAAGTGATTACTCGTTGGCTCAATCCTCTCTATCCATCCTTCTTTGTTCTGACGAGGAAGATCAACTGATTTAGACTCTCGATTATTAGTCTTTATGCACTTTCCCAAGTCAACTTGCAAGTAAAAAACCGTTTTGCTGAGCTAAGGTTTTTTCATAGCCAGAACCTTAAGTTCCTTAGGCATCAGCTCAATTGCATATCTTAAAGCGGTTCGAGGCATGACAGACTTGTTTCTAACCACATAATCGAACACTTCCCTTTGGTGCCTTCTGCTCTCCTCTTTAAGAAGCCACCCATAACCCTTCTGCACCATCTCATCCTTGTCAACTAGTAGCCCATCGCAAATGTCGAGAGCATCGTTAAGAAAATCGCCCTTTTTCGCTGGAACAATAAGTGAAACGGCCGAGGCCCGTCTAAGCCAACGGTTCTCGCTTCTGGCCCAGCTTTTGATTTCGCATAAAACTTGCGGGTACCTCTGGATTAGGTCGCCAATGGTGTGGTTGCAGAAGCCATCGCATTTAGCCCAATTGTTAATGTAACGCTCAATCCACACTTTGAAGATTTCCAAATCTTGAGGTCCCAGGTTGTCTATGTAGTTGGGCAGCCAAAGGGAAACTACAAAAGCTTCTTCAGTGTAATCAGAACGGTAAAGCTCTTCGCACAGCTCAAAAATCGCATTCTTGCACATTGTTTTTACTTGTTTCCAGTAATTCTTCGCTATTTTCCCGACAATTGGGGTTTTAACGCCGTAATATTTTACCTGTTCCTTGAAAAAACGCTGGAAGGTTTTCTGCGTCTGGGGGTCTGCGTGGGCTACCAAGTCCCGTCTAAGCTGAACAAGGATGCTGTTCATGAGTGCTAAAAGGTTCTTTGGGAATAATAGTTTTTCCTTGAAAAATCAGATTAATTTAACAAAGCAAAACGAGAGAAAATGGAAGACTTGTTTAGTAATCCTCCATTTGATACAGGTCGAAATCAATATTGAGAGTTTTTTCTGGTTCATGCGAGTCTTCTAAGTCGTAGAGGCACTGCGTAGCTCTATTAAGTCTGCTTATTCTTTTAACAGGAGCTTTAGATTTAACCATCGCAACTTTCATTTTGCTTTTAGGCTCACGGACTATGTGTGAACTGCCTATGACGATAGAGTTGTCGATCATCTTTGGGGCAACTTCAACTTTAATGTCTTCAATCGTCAGCTGGTTCTTGAGCGCTTCGTCGTGTAATGGGTGTTTAGTCAACGCCTTTTCGCCTCCAGACTTCGGCACTAATTAGATCGCGTATGGCAACTCGGATGGCTTCCGCTCGGTTAGGATAGAACCGTTCGCCAACCAGCTGATCCAGAGCTTTTATATAGGTTTCAGGCAGATACAGAGTGATTAGTTTCATTAGTTTATTTCTCTCCCAATTTGTGATTGAATACACAGACAACGGGTTGTAGCCTATACATGTATATAATATACCTGAAATATGCTTATAACATGTTGGAGCCATTATTTATAAACACAAAATAAGGAATGTTGCAGCTTTCTGTCAATTTCCATTCAGGAACCTTTAAGTTTTTATTCCTTGCTGAAATATCTAACATGCTGGTGTACATGGTTATTGCAGGTTTTCCTTAAAAACTTCGGCTGTTCAACAAACTTGGCAGATGGTGAAGTCTTAGCAGGCTGCCTAGCACAAGCTGGCTTTCAACTTGCTTCCTCAGAAGCCGAAGCCAGCGTGTTAATCTACAACACTTGTGCAGTGAAGGGACCGACGGAAAACCGCATCATAGATGCTTTGAAGCATGCACCAAGGGGCAAAAAGCTTATCGTTGCGGGCTGCCTGCCGATGATTAGTTTTGAGCGGCTTGTTCGGGAAGTCTGCTTTGATGGTGCAGTCGGTCCTTCGGTCGGCGCGGAAATAGTCGATGTGGTTAGACGTGTCGCTGCGGGCGAGAAGGTGATCGATTTGGAGGACTTGAATAGGAAGCCTAAGCTTGACCTTCCCAAAATAAGGTCAAATCCTGTCGTAAGCGCGGTTACGATAAATTACGGCTGTTTAGGCTCCTGCGCTTACTGCTGCGTCGTGTCTGCTAGAGGGCATCTGCGAAGCTACAGCATCAAAGAAGTTGTTGACCGAGTAATAAGCGACCTTGCGGATGGCGCCAAGGAGTTTTGGGTTACCTCGCAAGATACGGCGTGTTACGGAAGAGATTTAGAGAGTAACCTTGCGAAGTTGCTGAAGGCGCTGGATGGCTTGGCTGGCGATTTTAAGGTTCGTGTTGGCATGATGACTCCGAACAAGGAAACGGACATGCAGGAAGAACTGCTTGAGGCTTTTAAAAGCGATAAAGTGTTCAAGTTTCTGCACTTACCCGTACAAAGTGGTGATGACGACACATTGAAGCGGATGTGCAGACATTACACCGTAGCAGAATTTAAGGGCATTGTTAACTCGTTTAAGGCACAATTTCCCGACTTAACGCTTGCCACCGACATTATCGTTGGGTTCCCGGGAGAAACTGAGAAAGCTTTTGAGAACACGCTCAACCTCTTAGAGGAAGTTAAGCCTGACGTTACCAACGTTTCCAAGTTTTTCGCCAGACCCAAAACCGCTGCAGCGCAAATCGAAGATGGTTTGGTTGAAAGAGAGGAGATTAAACGTAGAAGCTCTGTTATAGCACAGTTAGTCAGGCAGATTTCTTTTGAGCGAAACAAGCGTTGGGAAAACTGGGTTGGGGATGTACTGATTGATGAAAAGGGAAAAGTTGAAGGCTCCTGGGTCGGTCGCAACTTCGCTTACAAACCAGTCGCCGTCAAAAGCCCAGAGAGTTTGATTGGCAAAACGATCAAGGTTAAAATTGTTGAGGCTTCGACAACCTATCTGAAAGGAGCTGCAACCAGTTTTACGTCGGGTTAAGAAATAGGCCTAGAAAATTTTTCCCTGCAAAGTCCACTCATAGGTCGCATATTTTTCTTTGCAAAGGCG
>Ga0187874_10002043_pt1 | contig 16274 bp, 12 predicted proteins | sample June2016WEW_16_1_3_FD_132993 | JGI IMG/M metagenome (GOLD analysis project Ga0187874, IMG submission 132993) | Peatland microbial communities from SPRUCE experiment site at the Marcell Experimental Forest, Minnesota, USA - June2016WEW_16_150 | ecosystem: Environmental > Terrestrial > Soil >... | reverse complement strand
GCGGCCATATCGTCGGCATGACGGGCGACGGGGTGAACGACGCTCCCGCGCTGAAGAAGGCCGATTGCGGTATCGCCGTTTCCGGTGCGACCGACGCGGCGCGCGCGGCGGCGGCCATGGTGCTGCTGACGCCCGGCCTGACGGTCATCATCGATGCAATCAAGGAAAGCCGCAGAATTTTCCAGCGGATGAATAGCTACGCGATCTACCGCATCGCTGAGACGCTGCGCGTGCTGTTTTTCATGACGCTGGCGATTCTGATCTTCAACTTCTATCCATTGACGGCGGTGATGATTGTGATGCTGGCGTTGCTCAACGACGGCGCCATCCTGTCCATTGCCTACGACAACGTCCACTACAAGGATCAGCCCGAGGCGTGGAATATGCGCATGGTGCTCGGCATCTCCACGGTGCTTGGTTTGATCGGGGTAGTGTCGGCGTTTGGCTTGTTTTATCTTGGCGAGCGCGTGTTTCACCTCGACCGTGCACACATCCAGACGCTGATGTATTTGAAGCTCTCCGTGGCGGGACATCTGACGATCTTCCTCACGCGTACGCGCGGCCCGTTCTGGTCTATACGCCCGGCGCAAGTTCTATGGATGGCGGTGCTCGGCACGCAAATCGTGGCGACGTTGATCGCGGTGTTCGGGCTGTTTATGACGCCTCTCGGCTGGCGTTGGGCCGGGTTCGTATGGGGCTACGCGCTCGCTTGGTTCCTGCTGAATGACCGCGTTAAACTCCTCGCGTATCGAATTTTCGATCCGCCCAAGGCCAAGGCGAATCCTGAAGCCGAAGCCGAGCCGGCCTCGGATTTGACGCCGCAGATTGCCAAGCGAGCCTATGAAATCTACCAGCAGCGGGGCCAATCGAAGGGTCAAGCAGTTCAGGACTGGGAGAAGGCGGAGGGGGAGATTCGGAAAGAGCAGTCGGCCGGCCGCAAGGAAGAAGATAAAAATCAACTCTAAGGATTTTCGCGTCCGGGAGGGAGACCCGATCAATCTGCACTAGCGGCCCACGACGGTGGCGTCCGAGGAGCGTTATAAGCGGTTTGCAATCGTTGCTAAGTCAGGGGCCCTGATGGCTGCGAAACAGCGCTGGGCGCAACCTTCGGTGCACCAGCCACTGCTTCATTCTGAATGATCCTAATGTCCGTCGGCAGAGTGCCGACCTGAATGCCGCCGATTCGAAAGGCGTCACTCACCCGTATTATTACCTCCGACTGTACTTCAGCCGTTTGTGCGAAGCTCTCAACGGCGAAGAAAAGCTTGTAGGTGACCAGCGAGTCAGCAAATCCGCACGCATAGGCGGCCGGCGTGTTTCCGGGCACGACGCCGGGGCTTTCGCTCGCTGCCGATTGAAGAACCTTGATCACGCGCGCAGGCGACACCGTCGAATCGATCTTGAGCGACAAACTACACAAATATGGTTCGTTCAACTTACGGTGATTAGTGACGATGGCCTTTGAAATGACGCTGTTGGGGATCACGATCATGTCATTGGAGAACGTCCGGATTCGAGTCGCCCGCCAATCGATTTCCATGATCTGGCCCTCTACGTTATCGTTCATAGTGATCCAATCGCCGGCCCCGAATGAGCGTTCGATGTTGATCGCGAGGCCAGAAAACACGTCGGCCAGCGTGTTCTGAAGTGCCAGTCCCAATACGATTGCAAGCACCCCGGATGTTGCCAGCAATGCCGAGATGGGTTGTTTGAGAACGGTGTCCATGATGCCGACAAACGCGACGATATAGACGAGTCCAGATGCCAGATCGGCAAAAAGGCGTCGGGCGTGAGGTTGAAAGTCGTTTGGAAAAATGGTTCGACGGAGAACCAGTGTAAGTATGCTCCTGATAAGCCAGGCGCCAAGAATCCACCACGCTATTCCGAACAGTTCCGATGGCAGGTGCATCGAACCCGTTGTTTGAGCGAAGAGAAATTGACCAAGCGAGTTTCCGGGGCGCGGCAAGACCACCGTGATTGCCATGAGCGCACTACCACCCAAAAACAGGGAGCGATAGGGCCGCAGTTGGGGCGTGAATGCGCACACCAGGAGTGCGGTCGTTGCTAAGGCGAGGCAGATCTCAATCCAATCGAACATCGCGTCTCCAAGATTGCGTTTTGATGGCCAAGCCGCTGCATTAAAATGCTGGCGCGCGCCACTTCAACACCCTTCGCTCAAAGGGGGTGAATTCTGGCACGCTCGCATCCGCTCCGATCGATCAGTGCCGTCAATCAAGGGGAGGGAACTTTAATCGTATTTATGCAAAACATGCCGGCCATGAGCGCAGAGCGTCACGCTATGACTAAGCCGGCGATTGATTCGCTTGTAATCGGGCCTCGCTTTGCTGTGCTATTGGAAACGTAGCATATCCGTCGCTTCAACGGCTCACGGGCGCATAGATCGGAATTGTGCACCACAATTCGAGGGCGGTAAGTGATTCATTGTATTTGGTAATACGAGAATTGGTACGCCCTTCTTCGAGCCAGGTTGTCGGCGCTTCGACAACCCGGCGCGGGCGCCGGGTTGATCGCCCTCAGGGCAAGGGGCCGAAGGCCCCGCAGTAATCGGTCCGGGCGCTTGTTTATCAAGCACTTGCGATACTGAAATCTCAATCGCTTGTGCTATTCAAAGTGTTATTGCTATTGGATCTTATGAAAGCTTTGCGCCGGAAATGCCTGGATCCCCAGCACCTCAGTTCTCATTTTGACGTCGGCCGATCGCGCCGCGTGCGATCAGATTCCTTTGCGAAGAATGTGTCGCGGTGAGGGGTTCGCGTACTTTCCGTGCAAGAAGGGGATGTTTACGGAAATCTGCAGATTAATGTGGTTCGCTCTGGATAATTGTCGGAATGCTTGGTGAAATCCAAGGTTTACGAAATTGCGAAGATTAGTGTTTACTCGATTTTCCCGATGGGCATGCATGCTAGCCAAATCCATAGATTATGGAATCGAGCGCACCAATACGCGCGTTTCCGTAGCTCGCCCCGGATTCGAGGCGTTGTCGAGCGGTGTGCGATAGGGGCCCGCGAACTTATAATGGGAGAGGGTTTGCCATGGATGCGCAAATGGGTCTATAACCGGCAGACGATAGGCGCGAGCGCGGCTTGCGGGGGGTGCGCACATTGCGTGGGGCATCGGTACTGGTCGTGTGGGTGTCCGACTTCGATTGCTGTTGCGTTTGTGACAATCATTACCGGATGTATTTGACGCGCAGGGGGCATCATGACTAAACAGCATTTGATCTGGTTGCTCGGGCTCTTCGCCTGGGGGATGCTCGCTTTAGTGTTTATCTACGCAAATTGGCTTCCACGGGTTCCATTCGTTTTCACGTGAGCGCCTCGATTCCTCCAAATTGGATGCACCTTGCGCAGCGCATTCTTGACAAGCACAGCCCGCCATCGGCCAGCGCCATCGAGACAGCCGATCCAGGGATCGCGCCATACTTTCGCACTTCTCGGTATATTTCAGACTATATGAGCTTGTCGGTGCACGTGGCTACACCGTCACGTAGTTTGTCGACGTGGAGGAGCCCTTCAACGCGCGCGCCAACTGGACTCTTGACGGCGCGGCGTTGGGTCGACTCGCCGCGATGCGAAGGTTGCCGTGATCATTGATCTAGGTGCGAAATCCAGCTGTAATTACCACACTGGGCGTCTGCGTATCCGCTGCGGGCGATGGCGCGCGACGCCGCGGTGATTCATGGATTACGCGACTCATTGAGCTTCGCACTGACGCTCCACGTTCCAAATACTATGAGCGCCACGCTCACAATGATATTCAACCAAAGGTGCCATGGATGGACGTCATAGCCGAACGCCGCAAGTGCAATCAGGGTCCAGAGTCCGCAGCCGATATCGACGACGCTCAACCCAACGGCTCTATGCGGCCAAAACATCCGCACTGCACCGCATATCGCAATGACAGCTCCGGTCACGATGTTATTGAGTGTAATGCCATGATACAGCCAAGCATCTCCGCACAGCCACGGTGAAACAATCAGCATGAGTCCCAGCAGCGCATTTACACCGCTTGCCAATTTGGCTTGCGCACCAAAGTCATTGGTAGCCACTGCTCTATGCCTCCAAATTCCTGCCAATATTCCGGCAAGCGTACGACCCACTCCCGAAAATATCGTCGTCGACTCAGCCAGCTCGGCCAATCCGTGGAAGTTCTAATTCCTCGGGCTGCGTGTGACCCGGCAGAAGACGGTTCTGCTGTATCTAGGGATCTTTTGGTGATTCTGCGGCTTTCTCGGCTTCAATCGCCCCCCATTCTATGTCAGTGCCATTGCCGATTCGGCCTTCCGCCCCGTTTACTCACTACATCGGCACCCGTGCTAGGCTAAGCTCGTGGGAGATTCTCAAAATGTCCCGAATTTGCAGCGCCATGATTGGTTGCGGACTGTGGCAGCGGCTTCGGTTGCGTTCATGGCGGTGGCTGCGGCTGCGCGCGCGCAGGCCACGGAATATCCCCTTACCAGCCCTGACGATCCGGTGGTCGGTGAGAACCAAAAGATCGTGACGGTGTATGAAGATACGCTTTACGATCTCGCGCGAAAATACGGCATCGGTACTGAAGAATTGATTCGAGTCAATCCAGGATTGGATCCTTGGTTACCTGGCGCAGGCAAGCAAATCATCATTCCCGGCCGTCATATCCTTCCGCCCGGGCCACGGGAGGGCATCGTCGTCAACCTCCCAGAACATCGCCTGTATTACTACCCGAAACCAAAGCGCGGCGCGCCGATTGAAGTGATCACCTATCCTGTTGGCATCGGCAAGATGGATTGGCGCACACCACTTGGACTTACCCATGTGAGTCAGAAGGAAAAGAACCCGACCTGGACGCCGCCGGAATCAATTCGCAAAGAACATGCGCTAGCGGGCGATCCGCTGCCTGCGCGCGTGCCATCGGGCCCTAATAATCCCTTGGGCCTCTATGCGCTGCGACTCGCCGTGGGAGACGGCACCTATTTGATTCATGGCACGAACAATCCGATCGCGGTCGGGATGCCGGTCACCCACGGTTGCATACGCATGTATCCCGATGACGTGGCCGCGCTGTTCCCACTGATTCCGGTCGGCACGCCGGTACGACTGGTCAACGAGCCGATAAAGGTTGCCTGGGTCGATGGGGAACTGCTGCTCGAAACGCACCCGCCGGTGGATGCGCAAGGCCAGAGCATCGAGCCGAACCTCGACGAGTTCTCGCAGCTGCTGCAGGCAATGGTCGGTGACAGCACGGTCGCTACCGATTGGGATTACGCACGCGAGGTGCTACAAAAGGCGGATGGAATCATTGCCACCGTCAGCGTCGAAGTGGACCGCTCGGCGATCAGTACCGAACCTACAGCCGATAAAGACAAAAAATAAGTGTCGCACCGCTTTCCTCGAACTGGTCGCGCGTTCACTACGGCTACCGTCGAATTCGCCTTCCCGGGGAACCAAATCAACGTGTCCGTGCACTCTCGATCGACGAGCCGGGGGGTGAGTGACCGGTTTCCCGAAGCGCCAGTGTTGGGCAACGATTACCGTTCCAGTTTGTTCTCGGTACCTCATCGAGTCGTAGAACGATTTTCTGGACCGAAAACGCGAGGATTAGCGCGCTCCGACCGCACTTCCTCGAGACGCTTTAACCCGCCTCAGGACACCGTTGAGATGTGAGACGGTCTAAAATGGACTGGGACATGCTCAAAGAAGAGAATTGCGTCACGTTCCACTCCCCGGATATTCATCGAGGCCATCTTGCATGAAATTTGTGCCAACAAGCCGTGGCCTGCTGAGCCTTTCGCTGATCGCCATCGTTGTCGGCGTGATTACCGGATTCGGGTCCATTCTGTTTCGCGGACTGATTGGCCTCATTCACAACCTGTTCTTTCTCGGCCGTTTGACCGTTTTCTATGACGCGAATGTTCATACGCCGCCGAGCCCGTGGGGCGCATTCGTTATTTTGGTTCCCGTGATCGGCGGAATGGGCGTCGTGTTTCTGGTCGAGAAATTTGCACCCGAAGCACGCGGACACGGGGTGCCCGAGGTCATGGATGCCATCTATTATAAAGAGGGCCGCATCCGACCAGTGGTTGCGGCCGTCAAGTCACTGGCCTCGGCCTTATCCATCGGCAGCGGCGCGGCAGTGGGCCGCGAGGGGCCAATCATTCAGATCGGTGCATCTCTCGGTTCGACGTTCGGGCAGTTGATTCGCATGGAGACTTGGCAGCGGATCACGCTCGTCGCGGCAGGCGCAGGCGCCGGCATCGCGGCGACATTCAACACGCCCATCGGCGGCGTGATGTTCGCAATTGAACTGATGTTGCCGGAAGTCAGTGTGCGTACCTTCTTGCCAGTCGCACTCGCGACCGGCACCGCGACCTTCATTGCGCGATTATTTCTTGGTCTCAGGCCCGCATTCGACATGCCGCCGATATCCGCGATGTCGGTACATCCCGCGCCGCTCTATGCACTTCTTCTTTACGCAGCGCTCGGTGCGGCCACCGGCTTGGCTGCAACGGGTTTCATTCGTGGTCTCCATTTTATGGAGGGAAGATTCCTGCATATCCGCAATCCCTATCTTCGTCATGCGATCGGCATGCTGCTGGTCGGATCGCTAGGCTACGGGTTCCTGCGCTTTGCGGGACACTATTATGTGGAAGGGGTCGGTTACGCGACGATCCAGGATGTGTTGCTCGGCGCTCTCGTCGCGGCGCCCCTGCTCGCAACGCTATTTTTCGCCAAACTTCTTGCGACAACCTTGAGTCTGGGGTCGGGTTCTTCGGGCGGCATTTTTTCACCATCGTTGTTCATGGGCGCTACGCTCGGCGGCGCTTTCGGCGCGCTTGCTCATTGGGTTTACCCATCGCCCGACATTAATGTTGCTGCCTTTGCGATCGTAGGCATGGCCGCCATGGTTGGCGGCGGCACGGGGGCTGCCATGACGGCGGTTACCATGATATTCGAAATGACCCGCGACTACGATATGGTGATGCCACTGATCATCGCCGTTGCCGTCAGCATTGGTATCCGCCGCTTGCTCTCGCACGAGAATATTTACACGATCAAGCTCCTCGCGCGAAAGCATTTCATTCCCAAGGCGATGCACGCCAATATGTTTCTGGTGCGCCGTGCCGGAGAGGTGATGGACAAGGATATTTTGATTCTTCCGGATCATATGAGCTTTGACGCGTTTTTAAGACTGCCGGATCACGGCGGCAGAATGCGGCACGTAGTAATTATGCGAGGAGACAACATCCTCGGGGTCCTGCGCGTCAATACCGGGCTGCGCCACGGGCTTGAAGGGGCGTACACTGGCGTGACACTGGGTGAGGTGGCGATGCGCAATTTCACGATCGCTCGCGAAGAAGACATCATGTTCAATGTCATTGGTCGCATGTCGCGCGAGAACGCCACCATGGTCATCGTCTCCCGCGCCGCGGGACTCTCGCACGCCTCCGACGTGTCTGGGCTAATCACAAAGGAACATATCGCGGATTCGGTCGCCGAAAGCATCGGCCCCTACGCCGCAGACGAATCGTCGTCTTAGAAGCGAGCGCTACCGCTCGCATCGGCGCGTTCGCCTCGGGAATCGCAAAGACGGCCGACGGTGCGAGGTGGGGGGACGTAGTGTCCCTACGCTTCACGAACACGGGCTCAGTGTTTGAGGGCTGATGCTCGTGAATCGTCGGCACCGCGTCAAATCCTCTTTGCTTTAAGACTGAGACGTGTGTGCGGCGCAACGTGGTACTGGCGCCCGCGTGGACGAATCCTGAGGCTCGTCGATATTGGTGATTTGCGATTGAGTATCGGCTGCTAATTGGACAAGCGGTGCTTGCGTACGTGATTGATCGTGGACGCTTGATGCCCTATGCGCTGCTCTCCCGCCCGCCTAACAGAGAATGTCGACGCAATCAATCGCGTCGCACCATGCGTGCATCAGGTGGAACTTTATTGTACATTGCGTATCGTATATCGAGGAGCCCTGTATCAATACGATCGAGCACGCGTTTCGGACCGAAATGTCGTGCAATTCAGAGGGCTGAGACAATCACGGGGGGTTAATTCAAATGGACAGTGAAACAACCAAACATACGCGTCGCAAGGTCATTAAGGTCGGCATGACGGCGCTTGCGATTGCGCCGCTCGTCGGATTATCTGAGCGAGCCTCCGCCGCGCAAAACGCCGCGGTTCGGAAGGCACTGAAGTACCAGCTCATGCCGAACGGCGAGAAGAATTGCAAGGTCTGCGTCAATTTCGTCCCCAACAAGGATAAGCCGAACAATGACGTCGACGTGAACGGGTGCAAGCTCTATCCGGGCGATACCGAGATCTGCCCGCACTGCTATTGTACTGGGTTTGTGCAGAATGCGGCTGCGACGAAGGCCGGGGCGTCCTGGTCGCCTTGGAACCCACCCGCTGCCAAGTGAGCATGCGACTGGGGTTCGGAGCGCGAACTTCGGACGCTGGGGCCTTGGATCGGTGCGGCGAGAGCTGAAGCGTCATTGACTGCCGGTGATGCTTGCTAAGCGGTGACGAAGTTTGATGCGAGTGATCCTCGTGAGACCGGCAGTATGTGCGGGCGTTCAAGCGCGCCCCACGAGAGGCGTTGCTGATCGTTCGGGATTTGGGGCGTCTGTGGCAACGCCACAAGCAGGCGGTGAAATGCGTGCCAAGACAACGGGAATTCGATGAGCGGCGACGGCGTCAGCCGCCGGGATTTCTTGCAAGCCGTCGGCCTCGGCGGGACCACGATCGCGCTCGCCGGCTGCGGCCATACGTCGATCGAATCCGGTGTGGAGCTCGTCGAATCCTATGTCCAGCCGGAAAATTTCGTCGTCCCGGGCGTCGGCGTTTTTTATGCATCGACCTGCACACAATGCGCATCCGCCTGCGCCATCATGGGGCGCGTACGCGAAGGGCGCATCCTCAAGCTCGAGGGCAATCCAGAGTCCGCAATTAGCGGCGGGAAAATATGCGGCCTCGGCCAGGCCGCCGTGCAGCAGCATTACAGTCCCGATCGCCTGACGACCCCGATGATCCGGGATGGCGGTTCATTGAGACCGACGAGCTGGGATAAAGCGATGGCGCTGCTCAACGCAAGCCTGGCGCCGGCGGAGCGCACCGGCCGGCGGGTTTGGCTCACGGGCCCGACGAGCGGCCACCAACAAATCCTGCTGCACAACCTCGTCGGGGCGGGCGCCGCCACGGATTATATCGTCTACGATCCGCTCTCGACCGCGGTCGAATCCTCGGTCAATCGCAAACTGTTCGGCGTCGATTCGCCAGTAGGCCTCATCGAAAAAGCCGGTCTCGTGCTCTCATTCGGAGACGATTTTCTCGGCGCCGGCGCCTCGCCGGTTGCGGCGGCACGGCAATACGCGCGGTTTCGCCGGGCAACGCCGCGCGGTGTGCTCGTCCAAATAGAGCCCAAGATGACCTTGACGGGCGCCAACGCGGATCGTTGGATCGTCATTGCACCGGGCACCGAAGGCGTGTTCGCGCTCGGTCTCGCACGTGAACTGCTGCAGCGCAAAGATTTTGCCGGTAGCTTGTCGCCCGCACTGGTTGCGGCGGTCGACCCGTACACGCAAGCCGAGGTCAGCCGGATCACGGGCGTCTACGGCGAGTTGATCCCGCGTCTGGCCGCGATGCTCTGGGAGCGCGCGCCGAGCTTGGTGCTCGCGGGGCGCTATCCGCAAGGGCATTCGCACGGATCGCACAACACGGCCGCGATCGCGCTGCTCAATGTCGTGCTGCAGAACAACGGTAAGACGCTGATGCGCTCTGCCGACTTGCCATTCCCTCAGCTCGCGCCCACCAATGGGGATTTCAAGTCGCTCGCGGATCTCAACAAGTCGATGGCCGACGGGAATTGCCGCTCGCTGCTGATGCACGGCACGAATCCGGTCTACAGCGCGCCGGATTTTCTGCAGTTCACCGCGAATTTGCGGAAGGTGCCGTTCCAGGCCGCTTGGGTCACGGAAATGGACGAGACCGCAATGGAGTGCGATCTCGTGCTGCCCCTGCTCTCGCCCTTGGAGGATTTCGGCACGCACGTCGCGACCAACCAATTCGACGGCACCGAGATATCGATCCAGCAGCCGCTCATGGAGAAGCTCTACCCGGAGACTCGATCCTTCGGCGATGTCGTGCTCGAATTGCTCAAGAAGGCCAAGCCGGAGGGCTACAAGGCGTTTCCGGATTACTATGCCTACCTGAAGACCGCCGTCATCGCCGCCAAACCGGCGTTCGCCTCCGCGGCTCCCGATGAAGAGTTTTGGGAAAATACCTTGAGCGCGGGAGTTCTGCACCGGGCGGCCCCGCTGCTGCCCTTGCCCGCGGTCGAACTCAATGCGCAGCTATTCCAGCAGCCTGCACCGAATAGCGGCGATCCCAAATACCCATTCACGCTGATTCCGGCCGTGAGCCCGAGCATGCGCGATGGCCGGCCGGCCAATCTCGCTTGGCTGCAGGAGTCCCCGGATGCTTTGACGACCGTGGTCTGGGACAGTTGGGCCGAGCTGCATCCGAGCACCGCCAAGGCGCTGCAAATCAGTGAAGGCGATGCGCTGATCATCGAGTCCGCTCACGGCTTCATTCGCGTCAAAGCCTATCTGATGCCCGGCATACACCCGGGTTCAGTCGCGGTTCCGATCGGTCAGGGGCACACCGCTTACGGGCGCTATGCGACCAACGTCGGCGCAAATCCGCTGAAGATCCTCGATCCGATCTTCGATCAGGAGACCGGCGAGCTTGCGATCTACGCGACCCGAGTCGCCATCCGGAAGACCGGTCAGAACGAGCGGGTGGTCAAGGACGAAGGACCGACCAATCTTCAGCAGGGCGTGAAGCTGGTCGCGACGCTCGCGGCAGATCGCGTAGATCTCTCCAAGGAGACCAAATTTGTCATTCGATAACCTGACGTCCAACTGGTCGAAACTTCGGACCAAGCGTCCGCAGCCCGATCAGTACAAGGAGGCCCCTTACAAGTGGGCCATGGTCATCGATCTCGATGCCTGCACCGGCTGCAACGCGTGTACGACGGCCTGCTATGCGGAAAACAATCTGCCCGTGGTCGGCAAGCAAAAATTCCTTGCGGGCCAGGTCATGCATTGGCTCAGAATCGAGCGCTACTGGGGCGCGGGCACGGAATCCACGCAGGAATTCCCCGAGCAAGGCGCGCAGTTCCTGCCGATGATGTGTCAGCAATGCGAGGCGGCGCCCTGCGAAATCGTCTGCCCCGTGGGCGCGACCCACCACACGCCGGATGGATTGAACTCCCAGGTCTACAACCGCTGCGTCGGCTCACGCTATTGCTCGGCGAATTGTCCCTACAAGGTGCGATATTTCAACTGGTACAACTACCCGGAGAGCGCCTGGCCGAGTCCGCTCGAGCAGCAGTTGAATCCGGATGTGACCGTGCGCAGCAAGGGCGTCATGGAGAAATGCACGTTCTGCGTGCAGCGGCTCAATGAGGCCAAGAGCAAGGCGCGCACCGAACACCGGCTCGTGCGCGACGGCGAAGTGCTCACGGCCTGCGCGCAGGCCTGCCCGTCATCGGCGATCCACTTCGGCAATCTCGCCGATGAGTCTTCGGAGGTCGCCAGAATGTGGAAGGCGCAGCAAGTGGAGCCTGCACTGGATAAGCAGAAAAAAGACGAGCAGCGCGAAGAGGACGAAAAGCTCGACAAGTACGACGAGACTCTGCGCGGCTACCGGATTTTCGAGGATTTGCGCACCTATCCGTCCGTCGTGTATCTCGAACGAATCCGCTCTACGGAAGTTTAAATGACCAATCATCGCGATGAGCATGGAATCGCCACTGAAGCTCGATTCACTGGAATTTAATACTCTCCATTTCTTCAGAGACGCATCGTCAAGGAAATTCATGATTGAAACCATTGTCGCCATTCTATTCCTGCTCGGTATTGTGCTCGTTGCGACTGGGCCGAAATCTTCCGACAAGAAGCAAAAGGATGATGGTGCCTCTAGCGCGCCAACACCCAAAGCCCCTGACTCGCCTGATAAATAAGAGAGGCTCGCCTGCTTAAATTTCGCGGGTCGCGCTTCAGCTTGCGGTAGTTCTCGGTCAGCTTAGTCGCTGATCGGCCTTGACGATTGTGCAGGTCCGGCGATTGCATTGGAGCAAGACGCAGGCAAACGCGGAGACAAGTAGATTCGTGAGCTGGTCATAACCCGATCCGGAGTGTCTGGCGAGTTGGGCCACGCGATCTCGACCTCTTCGAGTGCCCGGCCGTATCGGCGCTACTGCGCGGCGTTCGCGCGATCGCCCGATGCTCATTCGCGGAGCTGCGTGCGGCCACTGCTAACGCATTGCAGAGCCCCAAGGGCTGTTCGTAGTTGCACCGACTCGCCACACGAGATCCGCAGTCCATTTCCTTTCGCGCAATCGTTGCCAAACCCAATTCTTGGTTGACTGAACGTGGCCGCCTGGCTTGCGCAAGTGGTGGGTTCGTCTATACGATGCACGCTGCATAAAACGCGCTCCATCATGCATCCATTCTCGATACCAACCGATGTCCCGTGAAGCGAGGCGAACGCCCGCGGTGCGTTCAGGCATGCGACCGAATTTTAAGTCTGCCTCGATGGGTTCCCGAAGCCGCGGACGGCCGAAGAACGAGCGCATCGATGTGGAGGTCGTCGCCGCGGTGCTCAAGGGGCTGCGGCTGCGCGGCTATCGGGGAGTCACGATGGAGGGTGTGGCGCGGCAGGTGAAGCGTGCCCGCACCAGCTTGTATCGCCGTTGGCCAAGCAAGCGCCACCTGGTGGCAGATGCAGTGGTTGCGGAGTTGGGAGCTCAGCCCGCGCCCGACACGGGCTCCTTGCGCAAGGATCTGAAGGCTGCGGTTGGGACGCTGCTCAATGGCTTTGCCGGGCCCCTAGGCAAGGCGCTTCCGGGACTTGTCGCGGACATGGCGCACGATCCTGTGCTGGCGCGAATGATTCGGGAAAAGGTGTTGGTGGCGCGCCGCCGATCAATCCGCGCGGCTTTCGAGCGCGGCGTGGCACGTGGCGAGAGCGGTCGGGGGTTCGACATCGAGATTTTGATCGACATGCTTACCGGGCCCTTCTATTTTCGGGCGTTGTTCGGCCATCTTCCGGCGACTCCGGCCATGGTGAATACCATCGTTGACTACGTACTAACAGTTGTTCGCCCGCGTGCGGTTGGCGCGTTCTCGCTGCAGCCCTAAAAGCCCGGCGGCGACCGAGCTCGATGAGACCCCAACATCAAGCGCACAGCCGCTGTTTCGACGGCTCACATCATCATGCGTCCGGCTTGAGTTGGCCCAGGCGTCGCAGCAGAGGGGTGATGGTCAGTCCTTGCGCGAAAACGGAAAAGGCCACTACGGCAAAGGTGATTCTGATGATGGCATCGCGCTCGGGCAGGTCCTGAGGCAGCGTCAGTGCCAGTGCCAACGCCAGCGCTCCTCGCAAGCCGCCCCAAAATAGGACGTGCTGGTCCCGGGTTTCCATCCTAAACCTGGTGCGAGCGAATATCCCGCAAAGAGGATAAATTGAAATTGCGCGTCCGCATGTCACCAGACCAATCGCTATGAGTGCGGACCCCCACAATTCGCTGATGTGCTGCTGCGCCTCTTGCGCTCCCATTAGAATGAAAATCAGCGAACTTGCAATAAACGCGACGAATTCCCAAAAACTCTCTAAATCGCGGCGGTCGGCATCCGAAGTTGCGCTGTGCCTGCCGTAGTTGCCAACGACCAGGCCAGCCGTCAATGCCGCGAGTACCCCCGAGAGGCGATAATGCTCAGCCACGAAGAAGGAGCCGTATGCCGCGAGAGTCGTCAGTGTGATCTCGACTAATCGATCGGGTGTACGTCCCGCTAACAGCATGAAGCCCCACCCGACGATGGCGCCGACGAATACGCCGCCGCCGATGGTCAGGAGCAGCGTGCCGGTAATGGAGAGCATATCGTGACGTTCGCCCGCGAGCACACTTAACACCGCAACGAAAGCGACTGCCGCTGTGCCGTCGTTAAGCAGGCTCTCCGCCTCTATCAACAAGCGAAGGCGACCCTGTACTCCTGCTTCATTGAGGGCGGCAATCACGGAAACAGGGTCGGTGGCCGCGATCAACACGCCGAAAACAATTGCGCTACCCCAGCCCCAGTTCAGCGCGTAGTGCATTCCAGCCGCGGTGACGCTACCGGCCAATAACACGCCGACGGTTGCCAAGAGCGTCACGACCGGTAGATCTTTTTTGAACTCTCGCCAACTGATGCAAAGTGCCGCCTCAAATACCAGGGGCGGCAACAACACAACAAAAATCAGGTCCTTTGTCAGGTGCAGTTCTAGTCGAACATGCGAGAAATACAAACCCATACCCGCCAGGACCAAGCCTACGGAGTATGGCATCCGCAGACGGCGAGCAATAATTGCTACAAGCGCGGAAACGAATAGGAGGATGCCAAGTTCCGAGATCGCTAGTGCCATACGATCTTCCTCAACGTTCTGCAACACGCTGCCTGACCTAGCGGCAGGAACAATAATGTTCTTACGGACGGCCTTGAAAGTGATCGCGGACGCTACCAGCGTAAACGGCGCGGCCTCAGAGATAACATCGATGGGATTTTACGCGTATCGCTTCATCTCTTGAGCGAGATTGTCGCGGCGATCATCGCCGCCGCGCCAATGCTTGCGGTTACGCATTCTGTCTGCGTACTGCCTACTAACAACCATCGCCGAGAGATCAAGAGCTAAACTGCCGAGGCGCGTTGCCAAACTGTTTGACGTTGACGCACTTACGCTCAGCCATCCGAGCGGATTCTACTGTGGCCCTCAATTCGATTGCAGTTGCGTGTGCTGAGGAGGCGGCGGCTGCAGCGTGGGTGGTGTCTGCGGCGCAGCTGCCGTCTGCGGCACCGGTGCGGTTTGCGAGGTAGGCGTGGCCTGTATCGCAGGCTGCGCGCTCGATGCGGCTTGCGGGATTGGCGTGGACGGCAGCACCGGTGTCGCCCGCGATGCAGGCGTGGTTTCAAGCGTCAGTGTCGTGGGCGTTGCGCCGGTCGCCGAGGCGGGGTTCGTACCGGCAGAGACGACCGTGTTGTCAGCGTTCGTGTTCGTGGCGAGCGCCGGCTGCCGCGCCGCGGAGCGCGCCACTTCGGCGGGCGTCGCCGGCAATTGCTCTGCCGTCAGGGTCATCGGGTTGATGACGCTCGGATTGTCTCTAAGCTTCACGTAGAAGGGACCATCCCCAGGGTGCGGAACTGGCAGCGCGGCGCCTAGAAATCCGTCGGGAACTTGGACCGGATGCGTGAATTGTGCATCGCTCGATAGCGAGTCGATCAGGAATAGGTTGGCTCCCGAGAGCTTACACGCAAGTTCCGCCGCGGCAGGGCATTTGATGTCCTTGAGCACGGGCAGGCGCACCAAGGTCGCGAGCGGCTGCCAGTCGCCCGTGACGCCCTTGGCATTGACTCGATACTGCAACGGCCCGAATGCCGATGAGCCGAATACTTTCACCGGATTGAGCGCGGCCAAGGCTACTTGAGAATTCTCGAGCGTGATTCCGCCGTTGTGCAAGGTCAAAATCGTTGCGGATACTTCATCGGTCGTGGCGACTTCGATGCTCTCCTCATTTGAGAAGGCGGCCGGCGATAGGGTGCGTAGCGAGAACAACAACGTCGCATCCAGCGGAAGCTCACCGGGGTCGGCGAGCTGGATGTTGCTGCTCTCGATCGATGGCGACGGCTGCACAAATTTGCTGATCAGTACGACGCGGGGACGCGGCGCGTCAATTGCGGCCGAGACCGAGATGACCCTGCCGTCTTTGAGCCTGAGTTTCGCCGCGGCGGCACGATCGGGCTTCAAAGCCGCTGCCGCCTGCGGGTCCTGAATCACCATCGGTAGTTCGTCGGCGCCGACGCGGCTCGACAGGTCGCCGGGCACGAACACGACGCCTCCGATCGAGAGGCTCGCGACCTCGTCGAGGCGGCTGCCTTTGAGCAAGCCTTGGGTGTCTCCGGCGTGAATGCTGAAACCCTCGAAGCGTCCCGCGTCAGAAAAGGCTTTGATCGCGATTGGCTGCGGGTCCTTGACGCCGAATTGTGTGACCATGAGCGTCATGGCGCCGGGCTCGGCGTCCTGCAGCGGCAGCTTGACCTCGACCTCATTGGGTTTGACGGTCTTCCACTCGACCTTCAACTCCTTGCCGGCCGGATCCCTGAGCATGATGCCGTCGATACAGCTGACGCTGTCGGCGCGAAAGTGAACCGTATCCTGGCGCCCGACGATCAATGTCCCCTC
>Ga0187874_10002042_pt1 | contig 16282 bp, 15 predicted proteins | sample June2016WEW_16_1_3_FD_132993 | JGI IMG/M metagenome (GOLD analysis project Ga0187874, IMG submission 132993) | Peatland microbial communities from SPRUCE experiment site at the Marcell Experimental Forest, Minnesota, USA - June2016WEW_16_150 | ecosystem: Environmental > Terrestrial > Soil >... | reverse complement strand
GAAGCCATTCAGTCTGCCCGGCGAAGGGGCGCCCGTACCGTGGCCTTGACCAATTACCCGCAGTCCCCTCTGGCCATGGCGAGCGAATTTCAGCTTATCACAGCATTTCACGAATACCGCATTAACGCTGCGGTATCGTCTTCGGCGAGCGCGCAACTATGTGTGGTTGCTTCGCTCTACTTCATTCTGGGAAGCTGGGGTGGAAGGAAGGCGAAGCGACTGGCCGACGAGGCTGAACAGAGAACCCAGAGAATCTTGCGCACCTCTGGACGGAGGAAAAGAGAAAGGTCTTCACAAGGAGGATAAACGTGTACACACGGTACCACGATCCGGAAATTTTTGTTCAGACCCTGGACGGGATTGATCGTTCGAATCATATCGTAGCCACCTACATCATGGACGATGAGTTGCCCGGCGAAGAGTTTATGGATCACTTCGCCCTGATTCAGTCCGTGGCCATTGAGGGTTCCACGGGGACCTGGGAGAAGGTGGCGGAGGAAACCGAAGAGGTTCGCCGCAGGCTGAGCGGCAAGATGGTGGGTTATTATGAAATTCCCACGAACAACGCCTCGCGGAAATTGGCGGTAGTGCAGTTGGCCTTCACGATCGACGCCTGGATTGACAACGTGCCCATGATGCTGTTGAGCATCGCGGGGAATTGTTTCGCCTACAGTCCCAAGATGCGGCTGTTGGACGTGTCCATTCCTGACGACCTGCTGGCCAAGTTCAAAGGGGCGAAGTTCGGCGTGCCGGGAATTCGCAAGGCGCTGAATGTTCCGGAGCGGCCTCTTTCCCTTCACATTATCAAGCCCAAGATGGGAATGACACCGAAGCAGGTCGCCGACCAGTGCTACCAGACGGCGCTGGGGGGCGTGGATATGATGAAAGATGATGAGATGACCAGTGATGTTTACAACAGCAAGTATGAGGACCGTTTGAAGGCGGTGTTGGAGGCCCTGACCAAGGCCGAAGCGAAGACCGGCAAGCGTTCTATTTACTTCCTGAGCATTACCGACGAGCCGCGACGCATTTTCGACAAGGCAGCGCGGGCCGTCGAGCTGGGGGCCCGAGGGTTGCTGGTGTGTTACTCAGCGGGTCTGCCGGTGATCCGGCAACTAGCCGAAGATCCTACGATCAACGTGCCTATCCTTATCCATGCTTCCTTCATGATCGCCGCGCAGCCGCGAATTTCCTGGCCGGTTTTCGCCAAGCTGGTGCGGCTGTGCGGCGGGGATCTGATGCTGACGCCCACCTACTGGTCGAGCATTCCCATGGTGAGTTTGGAAGAAGGGATTCGGACGGCGCATGTGAAACTGGCGCCGCTGGGTCACATCAAGCCGATATGGCCGATGCCCTGCGCCGGAGTGTACCCAAGTCTGGCGCCGATTCTGATCGGAGAATACGGTACCGACATCGTCATTCCGGCGGGGGGGGGGATGTTGGGGCATCCGGACGGATACACGGCCGGAGCCAAAGCGTGGCAACAGGCGATTGCGGCCAGCATGTCGAAGGAGAATTTCCTTGAATATGCAAAGAAACCGGAAAACAAGGAACTCCGCCGGGCGGTGGAGAAATGGGGATACATCGAGCGGCCTCGGACGCCTTGGCTGCGCGTGGCGCCCAAATTCCAACCTAAGCATTTTGATTTTTGAGAATAACGAGTCGCGAGGCGATTAATAGCCATGAGCGAGCACCGGTTTGTGGCTTTTGATTTGGGCGCCGAAAGTGGGCGAGCCACCGTCGGCACTCTTACCGAGGGGCGGCTCGCCCTGGAAGAGATTCACCGTTTTCCTAATGAACCAGTGAATATCCGCGACACGGTTTACTGGGACGTGCTGGCGCTTTACAACAACATGCTCAAGGCTCTGAGGATTTACTCGGAGCGATTTGGCGATTCGGTGGAAGGACTCGGGATCGATACTTGGGCAGTTGACTTTGGGCTGCTTGCCGCGGATGGGACACTGCTCCAGAATCCGGTCCACTACCGGGATCGCCGCACCGAAGGCCTGGACGAAGAGATGATGCGGCGGATTCCTGCCCCCAAGCTGTATCAACGGACCGGCCTTCCTTTTGCCGCCTTGCAGACTTTGGGCCAGCTCTATTCCCTGCGCTCGAAGAGAAGCCTCGTCCTTACCTCCGCTGCCTCGCTGTTGTTGATGCCCAATCTGCTTGGTTACTTTTTGACTGGTGTGAAATGTTGCGAGCGGAGCGCGGCGATGATGACGCAGCTCTATGAGGCGCCGAGCAGAGACTGGTCGGAGGAAATCTTCCGCCTTTTCGATCTGCCGCTTTCCCTCATGCCGCCATTGGTGGACTCGGGCACGGTGGTCGGTGAGTTGTCGGGTTCGGTAGCGGCGGATACGAGTCTCAAACGTGCCCTGGTGATCGCGCCGTGTACGCACGATACGAGTTCCGCGGTGGCCGGGGTACCCGGAGTGGGGGATAATTGGGCCTTCCTCAGCTCAGGGACATGGTCGGTACTGGGGGCACTCACACCCCAGATGATCAATTCCCCGGCTGCATTTTCGGCGGGCTTTGCGAATGAGCTGACCCTCGGGAGCTTCTTCTTTTGCCGAAACTTCGGGGCAGGACTCTGGCTTCTTCAGCAAGCGCGTCGCGCTTGGCAGGGGAAGGGCAAGACCTATTCCTATGAAGAGCTAATTCAGTTCGCGGAGCGCGCGCCCGGGGCAGGACCGCTCATCGATCCAAATCACCCTAGCTTCTTTGCTCCAGACGATATGCTGCTAGCAATCCGCGATTACTGCCGCGAGACAAACCAGCCACACCCAGAAGGAGTGGGGGAAGTGACGCGGTGCATCCTGGACAGTCTTGCCCTGGTTTATCGGCAAGCCCTGGATCAATTGTCAAGCATCCTCGGGAAACACTTCGAAGTCCTGCACATCGTGGGGGGCGGGTGTATGAATTCGTTGCTCTGCCAGGGCACGGCGAATGCCACTCGCACTCCTGTTCAGGCTGGCCCGGTGGAAGCCACCGTGGCGGGTAATATCCTTACCCAAGCTGTAGGTCGCGCTTATCTGACGTCGCCGGGCGAAATCCGGGAGGTCATCCGCCGCTCAACAAGGATGGTGGAATACGAACCTAAAGATGCCGGGATCTGGGAGGATCGCTATGCCAAATATCTTCAGATTATCGAGGACTCAAGACACTGACCGCGGCAGTTTCTGATACCGGGGCGCGGGAGGGATGAGAAGATGGATCCGCTGCTGGAAAAGATATATGGGCTCGACAAGTTGGAGCAGGCCGAATGCGCCCGGCACGTCATGCTGGGTGGCGGCACTCGTGGTGGCCCGGTTCTCGTGCGAGGCAAAGGGGTCCGCGTCTACGATCCGGAGGGCAAGGATTACATCGACTGCACGTCACAAAGCTGGGCCATGTATCTGGGATTTGCCAATGCGGATATCAACCGGGTGGTGGCTGAACACATGGGGAGCATCTCGCATGTGCACCAGGGGTTCGACACCCTGCCCCGCTTCTACTTGGCCCGCAAGCTGGCTCAGCTCGCACCCGGCGACCTGAACCGGGTGTCGTTCACCGTGGGCGGTGGCCCGGCCCTTGAAGCGGCAATGAAAATCGCCTACAAAAACACTCAGCCTTCCCGGGAGTTCATATGCCTTTATGATAGTTATCACGGAACCACCTTGGGCACGATGGGCGCCTCTTGGGTCTCGACTCGATCCTCGGGGAAGCTGGTCGGCGGTAGCCGGTTCTTAGGGCTGACCCATCCATTCATTCGTGTGCCCAATCCATATTGTTATCGTTGTCCCCTGGGCCTGAAGCGAGAGAATTGTTCTCTCGCTTGTGCGCAAATGCTGCGGCTCACCTTGGAACGAGGTGTTGCCGGGAACGCTGCGGGAGTCATTCTTGAGCCGATCCAGGCTAGCGGTGGCCAGATCATCCCCCCCCGGGGGTATCTCGAGGCCATGCGCAAGATCTGCGATGAGTTCAACGTTCCGCTTATCTTCGATGAAATTCAGACGTACGCCCGCACGGGACGCTTCTTCGGGGCGGATTACTTTGGGGTCACGCCGGACATTATCGCGCTCGGGAAAGGGTTCGGGGCAGGACTGCCGATCGCGGCCATTATCGTTTCGGACAAGCTCAAGGGCTTCGAGCCGGACGGCGAGGAGTTGCACACCTTCGCGAATAGCTCGGTTGGGCAGGTTGCCGCCGCCAAGCTGATCGAGTTGCTTGAGAATGGGGTACTGGAAAACACCCGGCGCGTGGGTGAGTATCTCTATGCGGGTTTAAGAGGATTGCAGTCTGAGTTCCCGGAAATGGGCGACATTCGCGCGGCAGGCTTGCACATTGGTGTGGAGCTCGTGCGAGATCCTGAAACCAAAGAGCCGCTGCATGCGGAGGGCAAGGCAATCCGCGACGAAGGGATAAAGGTGGGTGTCATGTTCGGTCTCGCTGGCCCGCGGACGAACGTCATCAAGATCAAACCACCCCTGATCATTACGAAAGAGGAGTGTGATGAGGTGCTTGATAAGCTGCGCGTCGCGTTGACGCGCGTGCTGCGTAAGTAAAGGGAAAGGGGGTTAGTATGCTGGAAGAGCGCATCAGAATGATGACTCAGGAACGGCTGGAGCTGGCGAAGAAGCTCAGGTTTTACGACTGCAATGTCTGGCTTGGCCGGCCTGAAGGATTCCCCCTGGCTGAGGAAATACCACCCGAACGCCTCAACGAAGTTTTGGATGAGCGGCTCATTACCGGGGGTTTCGTTTCCCATTGGAGGGGAAAGACTGTCTCGCCGCAGCAGGGCAATGAATCGGTGCTGCAGGATCTGAGGCGGCAGACCAAGGATCTCTTCGCTGCCTGGACCGGGCTGCCGTTGTTCCCTTCCGAACTTGGCCCGGTTCCCGGTTCCACGGAAACGCCAAAGGAAGTACGCGGGGTAAGAATCTTTCCCAAATCACACCACTTCCCCATGACCGACTGGTGCATCGGTTCGCTCTGCGAGTGGCTGATTGATCGTCGTATGCCACTATTCGTATGGCACACGGAGCTGGATTGGCCGTCGATATACCAGATCGCAAAAAGATACTCCAAACTATCGATCGTGATCGAAACGCAGGTTCAGAAGATCTTGTACCACACCCGCCCGCTTTTCTTGCTCATGCGTGATTGCCGGAATGTCTTGCTCGAGCTTTCTAATTTTGTCGGCCAGGGTTTTGTTGAGTACGCGGCTCGAGAGTTCGGCCCGGATCGGCTGATTTTTGGAAGTTTTCTGCCCGTCAACGATCCTCTGGTAGCGATGGGAATGATAATCGACGCTGAAATCCCGGAAGAGCAAAAGGCGCTCATTGCGGGAGGAAACTTGCGGCGACTGGCAACCGAGGTGCGAATATGAGCAACGCGTTTGTTATCGACGCACATGCCCACTTTGGGTATGTGGGCGCGTTTTTTACCCCCGAATGTGAAGCGACCCACCTGCTCGCGGCGATGGACAAGGCCGGCATCAGTCATGCTATTTGTATGGACCAGCTCACCGTGTTGGAAGGAGCCGCCGCAGGCCTCGAACCGCTTCGTGATCTGTTTGAAGCTTCGGGGCACCGTGTTTATTATCTTGGAACTTTTGATCCCCGGCGGGCTTCTGCCTGCATGGAAGCGCTAAGACAGGCGAAGGATTGGCCGGGCTTCGTTGGGCTGAAGCTCCATCCTTCAATGCACGGAGTACCGGCGGAGGACCCCGTCTATAAACAAGCTTGGCGGTTTGCGGCCGATCATAATCTGGCAATCATGTCGCACAGTTGGAGTGTCTCGAGCTACAATCCGGTCCAGTTCCTCTCCACCCCCGAGCGCTTTGAACTTCACGTCCGGGAATTCCCCCAGGTTCATTTCGTGCTCGGGCATGCAGGAGGACGTGGCAGCGGAAGGTACCAGGCGGTCCGCATGGCCAATGAGTATCCCCACGTCTACCTTGACTTTGCCGGAGACATATTTGATTATCGGTTGCTGGAAAAGCTCGTTCAATCTGTGCCTGTCGAGAAGATCCTTTTCGGCTCTGATATCCCTTGGATGGACCCCCGTTCCCATCTCACGAGGGTCCTGCTGGCGGATCTTGAAGATTCAGTCAAAGGCCAGATCCTGCGCGGTAATGCCATTCGAGTGTACCGCCTCGCGGTGTCATGATGCTCAACATAGACTTGCGCGGAAGGATTGCCTTAGTGGTAGGGGGATCGCGCGGGATCGGCGGCGCCATAACAGAAATGCTTGCCCAGGCAGGCGCCATGGTCATTTTCAGTCATCTGGATCCTCCCCACCTTCTCGGCGATATTGACAAACTAGTTGGCCGCATTCGAGAGAAAGGAGGGCAAGTAGCCGGCTTTCTCCTAGATTCTTGCGATGCGGCTGGGACGACCTCGCTGGTCGAGCGCGCGATACATCAACATGGGAAGATTGACATCCTGGTCTTCAATGTGGGACAGAATGAAGCGCGACCGGTCGAGCATGTCACCCAGGAGGAGTGGCGACGTTTCATCGACATCAACCTTACCTCGGCCTTCAACTCCGTTCATGCCGTCTTGCCCCACATGGTCAAGGCCGGATACGGAAGGATTATTCTCATTGGCTCGTCGGCCGTGTATTCGGGCGGCGGAGGTGCAATTGATTATGCCGCTGGGAAAGGCGGACTTTGCGGCATGATGGCCTACTTGGCAAAGGAGTACAGCCGGAAAGGAATCCTGACGAACATTATCCATCCCTGCCTGATTGAGACCGATCTGCTGCGCGTCCGATACTCCGGTAAAGCCGCTCGCGCCAACCTCATCGCCCAAGTGCCCGTCGGACGGCTGGGCAAACCCGGGGATGTGGCAGGGTTGGTGGCTTTCCTGGTGAGTTCTCACGGCGACTACATTTGCGGTCAGTCCGTGCTTCTCGACGGAGGCCGCACGATTTTCCGATAAGTAGAAGGTACTGTCAACAATTCCATGAAGTAAAATCTAAGGAGGCGACACATGAGTTATAAGTACAAACTGGCATCAAACCTAGTCCCGTTTTCCCGCGTGAGTGACCGCTTCGTTTCCAGCGGTTACCACGAGGGATACGAACTCAGCAAGAAGCTGGAAATGGCGGCAGCCATTGACGGCATCACTGGTGCGGCGGGATATTGGCCTTGTCCCGGGTTTTCGAATGGAACTGCCCTCAGAAAAGTTTTTGACAACAGTGGCTTGAAATTAGCCACGATTGACGCGGACATTTACACCGACGCCTTATTTCAGAATGGTTCCCTTTCCAATCCCGATCCCAAGATCCGCCGTGCCGCCATTGACCGCATCAAGAGCGTCATTGACGCTGGCATCGAGGCGGGTTCTCCGGATATGAACCTCTGGCTCGGACATGACGGTTTCGAGTACACGTTCTCGGGCCATTACGATGACGTTTGGAAATTGATTCTCGAAGGGCTTCAGGAGTTGGCCGAATATAACAGCAAGCTGCCGATCAGCTTGGAGTACAAACTGAAGGAGCCGCGCGCCTTCGAGTACATTGCGAATGTGGGCATAGCGTTGCTTCTGGTCAGCAAGATCAACAAGCCCCACGTAGGCATCACCCTGGACGTGGGCCACAGCTTGGCGGCCCTGGAAAATCCTGCCAACGCTGCGGTTCTTGCCCTGCGCGAAGGTAAGCTCCAGCAAATCCACTTGAATGACAATTACCGTGACTGGGATCACGACCTGATTCCTTGCACGATCAACTTTTTTGAGCACATCGAGTTCTTCTACTGGATTCGCAAGTTCGGATACAAAGGTTGGATGGGCATTGACATTTTCCCTTACCGGGATGATGGGACTGAGGTTACGCGCCGCACTGTACAGACTTGCCGTAAGTGCTTCCAGATTGTGGATAAGCTGACGGAAATGAATGTGGACGAGTTGCTACACCAAGGGCAGCGTTTGGAAATAATGCGTTTGGTTTGGGACCTCATCGGCGGATAAGACGGAAGAGGAAGCAGTTCTCCTAAGGAATCATCCGCTCAGGCGGGCTACCTGGGCAGTGGGTCTTGGATAGAGTGGTAGCTTGCGCCAGGCACAACGAACGGGTAGGGGTGGTGGTGAAGTGTAAGGACCGGGAGGCGCGGACTCGCGGTTTCGTGGACAGCCCCGTCAAGGCGTGGTTACCCAAGAGATCGGGCAAGGTCGGGGTGCTCCTCAAGGTGAGCCGCGGACTAGCGGTTGGTGAGAACGTCGCGGAAGCTGCAGCTCTTCTCAGATGTCTCGGCATACTTGACCACCTGCACCTGAGCGACAAATCTCACGCCTGGGATGAAAACTGGGATGGGCGGTTCGGTACATCTGGTCGAGTATCTGGAGCTGGCTTATTGGCTCAAGACACTTGATGACAAGTGGTAGCTGACACTGGACATCTTCTCTTGCCGGGAGGAAGGCGTGCCTGTAGCGAGCCAGTGCCTCGAGTGGAGGAAGGGTCTTTTCAGGGCAGTCGTGCGTGCCGGTATGTAGGCCAAAGCACAACTTATCCAGGGATGGTACCGCGTGTAAGGCCTCTGGGCTCGTGCGACGAGCCAAGAACCTTTAGTGGAGGGAAAGGGATGAGAATTGAGCCTTACGTTGGGAAGCCAGATATCAAGCGCTTGATCGCCACGGTGCGTGGGGAACCCACCGACCGGGTCCCGCATTCCGAGGCTCTGATTGAAGACGAGCACGTCGAAAAGCTTCTGGGCCGCAAGGCTGGGAATACGTTGGGGGTGGGTGGCGACCCGGCGAAGGGCAGTGCGGCGGGGGAAGGCAGCCGGCCCATGCATGCCAAAGATTACCTCGAGCTTTGCCAAATCATAGGACAGGATTGCATGATTGTGGAAAGTTTCTGGACGCCGCTAAAACACATGCGACCGGATGGCACGGTGGGGCCAATCACAGATCGCAGCATCAAGACTCGAGCCGACCTGGATCGGATCATCTGGCCCGGCGAGGCGGATATGGAGGAGCGGCTGCAATACATCCGGGAGTACGTCGCGGCGGCCAAGGGCACCGGTATCGGTGTCATGTTCTGCCCGGGCTGCATTTTTCAGACGCTTTACGAATTCGTCATCGGACTCCACGATTGCATGATCATGATTATGGAGGATCGCGACCTATTCGAGGAGTTGATGTCGCGGTCGGCGGATTACTACGAAGAGCTGGACAAGCGGGCTATCAAAGAAGGCATAGATATCCTTTTGTCGGCAGATGACTTTGCTTACAAAGCGGGTTTGTTTGTTCGGCCGGAGATTTTCGAAGCGGTGTGGCGACCGCATTTCGATCGCCTCCTGGCTCCTGCCCGCGAGGCCAAACTTCCCATAGTTTTCCACTCTGACGGGAAGATTGATGATGCCATGGAGATGCTCCTCGACATGGGGGTTGATGCAATTACCCCCATGGATCCTTCAGGCATCGACTACCGCGACTATAAGAAGAGGTACGGCTCGCGGGTTACCTTGTTCGGAAACATCGACATTACCTGGCCGCTCGTGGAAGGAACGCCTGCCGACGTCGAGCGCGACGTCCGCGAGCACATGGAAGTTCTCAAGCCCGGGGGACGTTGGGTTGCCGGCAGCAGCCACAGCATCGTGAACTACATCCCGTACGAGAACTTCGTCGCGATGATCAACGCCTTTCATAAGTTTGGCATCTATTAAGCGGTTCTTTTCGCAATGGTGTTGACGTATTCGAAGGCAGCCCAGACTGCTCTCAGGCGCTGAAAAAGAGCAGATCCTCGAGGGGGATGAACTTAAATAGGAGTAGGGAGACGCGGTTTGCGCGGTTCCCCCTTCCTCCGAGCCGGGCTTGCGGATCTCCCCCATCTGGCTCACCAGTCGGGTTATCTGCGAGGGGATTGACAGGCGGCGGTTTGGGCGTCAAGCGGGTCAGAAGAGTCCCTGCGGGCCGAAGAAAGCAATCGGCCAAAGTTCATGGGCCTGGCGCTGGGGAAGGGCGGCCTTTCAACGTCATCAGCAACCCAGGAAAAAGGCCTCGCAATGATCGGAAGGGTGTGGAGTGAGATGCCGTCTCAGCCCCGGTGGCCCATTTGTGGACAAAGGAGGTAAGTTCCTTGATTCGAGGAAGAATAGTTGACCTGAGCCATAAGCTCCATCCGGGCAAGGAAGAGTACCATCTCGAGCTGGAAACCGATTTTACAGATGAGTTATATCCGCAGTACCAAAGAGGCCCGGATGTCTGGTACATTCTCCAGGATATTCGCATGTCTTCTCACTGTGGCACTCATATCGAATTTCCCTACCATCACAACCGCCACGGGATGGATGCAGGCGCGTTCCCCTTGGAGAGGCTCATTGGTGACTGCCTGCTTCTTGATTTCACGCACAAGAGGCCAGGAGATGCCGTCACGGGTGAGGCCGTGAAACTCGAGGAGATCAGGGTGTATGAGGGCGAAATCAACTCTGGGGATATGCTGTTATTTAACTTCAATTGTGCACAGTTCTACGGCACACCCCGTTCTCACGATCGGCCCTACTTGACTTATGAGGCCATCGAATGGCTGGCCTTGGAGAAGAGGATCGGGCTGATTGGTTCGGACGCATCAGGAATCGAAAAGAAGGGCGTGCCCGGCCAGCCTGGTCACCAAATCCTGATGGACAATCAAATTCCCATTATCGAATCCGCTGCCAACCTGGACCAGCTCAGAAAACGAAGGTTCACGCTGTTCGTGTTGGCCTTGTCCGTAATGGGACTCGATGCTTGTCCGGTCCGCTTGATCGCTGTCGAAGACGATTGAAAAGAGACCACGACCATGGAAAAAACGCTGGCCCTGACTTTGTACAAGCAAATGGTGCAGATCAGGCGATTCGAGGAGGAACTCTTCCGGCTGTTTCTGAACAGGCCCATGCCTGGAAGCATGCACCAGTATGTCGGTCAGGAAGCAGTGGCGGTGGGCGTGTGCGCGCATCTGGCCAAAGAAGATTATGTGACCAGTACCCACCGAGGACACGGCCATTGTATCGCCAAGGGTGTGGAGATCAAGGCCATCATGGCAGAGATGTTTGCGAAGAAAACCGGCTGTTGCAAGGGCATGGGTGGCTCCATGCACATTGCGGACTTTGGCGTGGGAATGCTCGGGGCCAACGCCATCGTAGGAGCGGGAATCCCCATCGCAACGGGTGCAGGATGGTCCTGCAAGGCCAGATACCCGGGACGAGTCTCCGTGGCTTTCTTTGGAGAAGGCGCTGCGAACGAGGGTGCGTTTCACGAAGGCATTAACCTGGCCGCCGTTTGGAGACTGCCTGTAGTCTTCGTGTGCGAGAACAACCTGTACAACTTTTCCGTGCACTATAAGAAAACTATGCTCCTCGATAATGTTGCGGACCGAGCCGTAGCTTACGGAATCCCTGGGCAGGTCGTTGATGGAATGGATCTTCTCGCCGTGTATGGCGCGGCCGGTGAAGCCATTAAGAGGGCTCGGCAAGGAGACGGCCCTACTTTACTGGAGTGCAAGACCTATAGATTTATGGGGCATTCGCGATTTGAGCCGGCAGGGTATCGGCCAAAGGAAGAGGTGGAAGAATGGAAGAAAAGGGATCCGCTGACGATGTTTAGACAAGGGCTGCTCAAGTCGCTTGAGGTATCCGAAGCAGAGATCGAGGAAATTGACAGAGCCGTGGCGAAGGAAATCGAGGAGGCTGTTGCCTTTGCTGAACAGAGTCCCGATCCTGAGCCATATGATTATGCACGTTACATTCTTGCGTAAAGGACGGCAAGAGAACAGGTGGAGGCCACAACGCTCGCACAAGCCCTGCGCCAGGCGCTCATTGAGGAAATGAGGCGCGATGACTGCGTTGTCCTCCTCGGAGAGGACATAGGAGTCCTGGGGGGCGCTTACACGGTGACCGCAGGCCTCATGGAGATGTTTGGGGAGGAGCGCGTACGCGATACCCCCATTTCAGAAGCTGGGATCGTCGGCGCTGCAGTCGGGGCGGCGATGACAGGGTTGCGACCCGTTGTCGAGATTCAGTTCAACGACTTTCTCACTTGCGCCATGGACCCCATCTGTAATCAGGCGGCGAAGCTGAGATTCATGATGGGCGGTCAGGTCAAGATCCCTGTGGTTATAAGAGCGCCCGTCGGAGCTTCCGGGCGGGCAGCTCAACATTCCCAGTCCTTGGAAGCATGGTTCATGCACACGCCGGGCCTGAAAGTTGTGATGCCGTCGACGCCATACGATGCGAAGGGACTCTTGAAAACAGCGATTCGCGATGACAATCCCGTGATGTTCTTTGAGCACAAACTCCTGTACGGTGCACGATCCCCCGGAGGAAAGGCGCAAACGGCGGTGGGCAGTCTGACTACGGTTTACCGGCCGGCTCCCGAGGATGATTATACAATTCCTTTTGGAGTCGCCGACATTAAACGCCAAGGACGCGACGTAACTATAGTTGCCACTGGCTTTATGGTCCACCAGGCACTTCAGTCTGCCCAGGTTTTGGAAAAACAAGGTATCGATGTGGAGGTAGTCGACCCGCGAACCCTGGCCCCGTTAGACAAGGAGACGATTCTGCGCTCGGTCGAGAAGACATCGCGGCTTGTTGTGGTAAGCGAAGATGTCATGACCTGCGGGGTAGCCTCGGAAATTTCGGCCATGGTGGCCGAGCACGGAATATTCACGCTGGATGCACCGATCAAGCGAATATCAGTTCCCGATACCCCGATACCATTCGCGCCAGTCATGGAGCGAGCAGTCATCCCCCAGGTCGAGCGGATCACGGAGGCGGTGAAAGCACTCCTGAATTAGGAGGAAAACTTTGTCGTTCCATTCGAACAGGTTGTGTTTCGGGCACGCGAAAGACTCGACAATGAGCGGCAGGGGTTTGCCGGTCATAGATGTCTAAACAGGCGCGTCCAACCGACGTCGCGTTCTGGCTTTAGGAGGCGCCAGGCATGAGTTACGCATTTATCTTCGATGTCGATGGTGTGTTGCTGAGTACCATGGAAGCGCACTTTGAGTGCTACAAGCATGCCCTTCAAGAGGTAAACGTGCCCATCGACAAGGCACAATTCTTCCGCCAGGCCGGCATGACGGGGAGCGAGCAGATAAAGTACTTCGCCCAGAAAGCGGGGGTGTCTGTTCAAGTCGAAAAGGTATATGCGCGAAAGCACGAGTTGTTTGAAAACTACATTGAGAATGTCCACACAATTAAATGTAACGTTGAACTACTTCGCATCCTGAAAGCCGCGAAGTTTCCCGTGGCTATGGCGAGCGGGAGTGCCCGAAGATCCTGGGCTCCCCTGCTGGCGAGGTTTGGTATTCAAGCCGATGCTCTGGTAGGGGCGGAAGATGTCAAACGCGGCAAACCTCATCCAGATCTGTTTCTCCTTGCCGCAGAAAAGCTGGGAGTCCCTCCATCTGATTGCATTGTTGTTGAGGACTCGGAGGTCGGCATTGATGCTGCCAAGGCTGCCGGAATGAAGGCGATGCGCTTCTATGATAATGCAGCGTGGTAGTAAGCTGCTTCGCTGCCTCCGACCATCGTGCGTGAGGAAGGGCCATGTAGCCGCGATTCGAGCTTTCGGAGGCAAACATTGGGCGGTTGGTCGCTGCGGGGTGAAAAAACTGACCGCTCGCCGCACTTTGAGATTCTCATCGAAGACGAATAAGCCGAGCTACGCTAGTTAGCTGAATATGAGGCTACCAAAGGATGGACTGGCATCTCATAATCCCCGGATTAGAGCATTGCAAAGCGGAACCGAACTGTGAGCGTCTGAAGAACACTCTGCTGCGGAGAGAGGTCCCCACGCGGGTGCCATTCATGGAATTATACCAGGACGAGGAAATAAGGGCGGCTATTTTGGGCAGGTCGTTGTGCATCATAGAGGATTTGGCTGAACTGCAATTGCGCTTAGGCTATGACACGATACCATTTCGCATGAGCCCCTCTTTTAAGATGGCGAGGCGTGAGGCGGAAGACCCCGCTCAACTGAAAAGACTTCAGCGGAGCTGGGTAGTGGAAAGCCAGGGAGTCATTCAGAGTAGCGAAGATTTCGAAGATTATCCGTGGCCTGAGGTGGACCAAACAATTTTTGCACGGCTGGACTCAGCCCAACGTGTTCTTCCCGAGGGAATGGGGATTACGTTACAAACGAGCGGCGTCTTCGAAAACCTGCTGCGGTTAATGAGCTATCAGGGTCTGTCTGAGGCACTCTACGACAGCCCCCAGTTGGTCAGGAAAGTTGCAGATCGCATCGGGGATCTGCTTGTCAGGACATACCTGCAAGGTATCGATTGTGAGAAAGTCATTGGGGCCTTCTACGGGGATGATATGGGATTCAAGACCTCTACCATCATCTCCCCAGAGCATCTTCGCACTTACATTCTGCCCTGGCAGCGGAAGATTGCACACATTTGTCACGAGCGGGGAAAAATCATGGTTCTCCATTCCTGCGGTAATGTGGAGGCGGTCATGGAGGATCTCATCTCCTTTGTCGGCATCGATGCCAAGCATTCTTTTGAAGATGCCATAGAGCCTGTGAGGTTGATAAAGCGGCGATATGGAAATAGGATTGGCGTTGTGGGTGGCATCGATATGGATTTCCTGGCTCGGCAGAGTGTTGCAGAGGTCGCCACAAACACGCGCAGAGTCCTTGAGGAGTGCGCGCCCGGGGGAGGATACGCCTTGGGATCAGGCAATTCCGTCGCAAACTACGTCCCCGTTGCAAATTATTTCGCGATGCTACGCGAAGGCTGGACCTTCCGTTTGGTTTGAAGAACGTCCTTCCTTGTCAGTCCCTTAGAAGGAGGGTTGAATGGTTACGAGCAGTCGGTAAATACTTGTGGCCCAGGAGTCCTGCGTCCCGGTGCACCAGATCGCCGGTGAGCTTATGGAAGTTTTCCAACCAGGGGGATCACGTATGAGCGGCAGCGCACAGAGTGGCGTGAACTACGTCCTCCACGAAGACTTGGTCACCATGATAAACGAGTTTCATATATCCGATGCCTATTGAGGCCCGTAAAGTCCCAAGCTTTCCAATTAATCGTACGCGGGCTCTTCCCCAAGGGGAAATTTTTTCCCAAAGGACCGACTTCGAAGAGCTGAAGCTTCCTCTCTAGACGAGGTGTGGAATCAGGAGGGATATAGCGATGGCGGTGGCAATCAGGTTACCCGACATGGGTACGAATGTGGAGGAGTGCAAAGTCCTTTCCTGGAGGGTGCAAGAAGGTGATGCTGTAAAACGCGGCGATGTCCTGGCTGATATCGAAACCGACAAAGCGGTAGCAGAGCTGGAATCGACTGGGGAAGGAGTGCTGTTACAGGTCGTAGTGAAGGAGGGAGACTTGGCCCGGACCGGAGATATCCTCGCCTATGTCGGCAAGCCGGGCGAGTCCGTCGCTGTTCAAGCTAAGGCTATGACAGCCCCTGCCGCCGCTCTCCTTCACAGAACACCGGCACCCGTGGCGCCTACCTCCCACCTCGAAGGCGGCCAATCCGTCCGCGTCGCGCCTATCGTGCGGAACCTCGCCGCGAAGCTCGGCGTTGATCTTAGCCGTGTGAAGGGGACAGGCGCGGGAGGGGTCATCACGCGCCAGGACGTGCAACGCGCCAGCCATGAACGGGCCGCGCCGGCGCTAGAAACAACTTCTCCCGGAGAGCCGCTGCCGCGCGCTCAGGTCGCCGTAGCGCGCGCCGTGCAGAAGAGCTGGAGGGAGATCCCTCACCTCAGCATCACCGCTTCCATTGACATGACTTCGGCGCAGGAGATGCGGGCAGAGAGTGATGTCAACGGCGCGCGCCTCAGCTACGACGCGATTTTTCTAAAAGCGATGGCGCGGGCGGCGGGAAGCGTGCCTCTCGTTGCGGCGAAGTTGGAGGGGGAGCGAATCATACGACCGCAGGGTATCCATATCGCTCTGGCCATCGGCCTTGACAATGAACTTCACCTGCCTGTGGTGCGGGATGTTGAGAAAAAGGATCTGGTAAGTTTGCAGAAGGAGGTCGCCGACCTCGTGGCAAAGGTCAAAGCACGCACCCTGAGGGCCGACCAGATGAGCGGTGGAAGCATGGCCCTCAGTAATCTGGGCATGTACCCGATCGAAGCCTTTGATGCCATCATCTTCCCCGAACACAGCACCATCCTGACGGTGGGCGCGATTCAACTGAAGCCCGTGGTCCTGGCGGGCGAGGTTAAAGCTCGCCCCCTCGTAACCGTAAAACTTGCTGCCGATCATCGCCTCATCAATGGGCGGACGGCGGCGGCGTTCCTAAGCAGGGTTAAAGAGGTCATCGAGTCGGGGGAGATATTCTGAAAGCACTTGGAGGTGG
>Ga0187874_10002039_pt1 | contig 16299 bp, 14 predicted proteins | sample June2016WEW_16_1_3_FD_132993 | JGI IMG/M metagenome (GOLD analysis project Ga0187874, IMG submission 132993) | Peatland microbial communities from SPRUCE experiment site at the Marcell Experimental Forest, Minnesota, USA - June2016WEW_16_150 | ecosystem: Environmental > Terrestrial > Soil >... | reverse complement strand
ATCAGCCGGAGGCCATCGTTCACTTCGCGGCTGAAAGCCACGTTGACCGCTCCATTCTTGGTCCGGAAGAGTTCATCAAAACGAACGTTACGGGCACCTTCCATTTGCTGGAAGCGGCACTCGCGCATTGGAGATTGCTTCCTGCCCAGCGGCGGGAACGTTTCCGCTTCCTGCACGTCTCAACCGATGAGGTCTATGGTTCGCTCGGTCCAAGTGACCCGCCATTTACGGAAGCGACACCCTATGCTCCCAACAGTCCATACTCGGCTTCCAAGGCGGCATCCGATCACTTTGTAAGGGCATATCACAGCACTTACGGGCTCCCGACCATCACGACGAACTGCTCCAACAACTATGGGCCGTTTCAATTCCCGGAGAAGCTGATTCCGCTGATGATCGTGAACGCTCTGACCGGCAAACCACTGCCAGTGTACGGCGACGGCAAAAACATTCGCGACTGGCTGTACGTGGGCGACCACTGCGAAGCGCTCTGGAACGTGCTGGTGAACGGCAGGCCCGGCGAGACCTACAACATTGGTGGGCATAGCGAGAAGAGCAACATCGATGTGGTGCGGATGATTTGCGGTATGTTGAACGAATTGCGTCCCAACCCTGAAATCGGCGATTATTCGTCGCTGATCACGTTTGTGAAAGACCGCCCCGGGCACGATCGGCGGTACGCGATTGACACCAGCAAGATTGGCAGCGAGTTGGGCTGGGCACCGCGCGAAACCTTTGAGACAGGATTGCGGCGAACGGTTGGTTGGTATCTGGAGAATCAAGCCTGGGTGGAAGATGTTCAATCAGGCGCTTATCAGAACTGGATTGAACTCAACTATGGCGACAGGAGGATTTCGTGCGGGGCATAATTCTGGCGGGTGGCTCGGGAACGCGACTTTATCCCGCAACCCAGTGCGTCTCCAAACAGCTTTTGCCTGTCTACGACAAGCCGATGATCTACTACCCGCTATGCACTCTGATGCTGGCGGGCATCGTTGATGTTCTGGTTATTTCCACCCCGGCCGATACACCCCGTTTTGCGGAATTGCTCGGCGACGGCTCGCAATGGGGTCTGAATCTCAGCTACAAAGTTCAGCCCGCTCCCGGCGGTCTGGCGCAGGCCTTTATCATCGGCAAGGATTTTATCGGTGCGGGACCGTGTTCGCTGGTGCTGGGAGACAACATTTTCTATGGACAGGACCTCACGGGGATGCTGCGACGAGCCGCCTCTCCAAAGGCGGGAGCGACGATTTTTGCCTACCCGGTGCACGATCCGGAACGATACGGAGTAGTAGCGTTCGATGAGACGGGCAGGGCAATCTCCATCGAGGAGAAACCGGCGGTCCCGAAATCGCGCTATGCGGTGACCGGCCTTTATTTTTACGACAACGACGTCGTCGCAATTGCCGAGTCGCTGCGGCCTTCAGAACGCGGTGAACTGGAAATTACCGACGTGAACAAAGCGTATCTCAAAGCGGGACGGCTGCACGTGGAGCGCATGGGCAGAGGCATGGCATGGCTCGATACGGGAACGTACGAGGCCCTGTTTGAAGCGACCGTGTTCATTCGAACCATGGAGCGGCGGCAAGGTTTCAAAGTAGCCTGTCCGGAAGAAGTGGCGTTGCGCTGCGGTTTTATCAGCGCCGAGCAATTGGAGAAAATACTGGCGGGAATGTCGAAGAACTCTTATGCGGATTATCTTCGGACAATCCTCCAGGAATTCGCGGTTCCGAAAATGGCGGGAGAACAGGCGTGAAGGTCGTGCCTTGCGCTATACCCGATGTCCTGATTGTGGAACCGCAGGTTTATGGCGACAGTCGCGGCGCGTTTCTGGAAACCTACAACGAGCGTGCGTTCGCGGCGCTTGGATTCCGGCATCATTTCGTGCAGGACAATCTTTCCGTTTCGAAGCGCGACGTGATACGAGGGCTCCACTACCAGGTCAGGCAGCCGCAAGGGAAGCTCGTGTACGTGATTGCCGGCGACGTCCTGGATGTCGCGGTAGATCTGCGCCGCTGGTCGCCAACCTTCGGCCGCCACGTCGCGATACGCCTTTCCGACAAGGAACGTAAAAGTGTTTGGATTCCCGCGGGATTCGCCCATGGATTTGCGGCGCTCAGCGAAGTCGCCTGTTTCGCTTATAAAACGACGGACTTCTATGCTCCTGAGTTCGAGCGGACCATCGTTTGGAACGATCCTGAAGTTCGCATCGACTGGGGAGTGACGCCCGAAAATGCTATCGTTTCCGAGAAGGACAGAGCAGGCGCACTTTTTTCGCAAGCCGAGGTTTACGAAGACGAGTCCTTTCTGAACGCCGCGGGGCAAGGGCTATGAAGTTGTTGGTCGTCGGGCATCTTGGTCAAGTTGGAGTCGAGTTGCAGCGGACACTGGCGCCGCTCGGAGAGCTCTCGCTCGCTGACAAAGAATCGGTGGATTTGGCGCAACCTTCGACCATCAGGGAGCTGATTGATCGTACTCGCCCCGACGTGGTGGTGAATGCCGCTGCATATACCGCGGTCGACCGAGCAGAGTCGGAACCCGAGCTGGCCCATGCCATCAACGGGATCGCCCCGGGTATTTTGGCCGAGGAAACGGCGCGCCGCGGCGCGCTGCTCATCCACTATTCCACCGACTATGTCTTTGATGGAAGCAAGCCGTCACCCTGGCTTGAATCGGACGTGCCGAACCCCATCAACGTATACGGCAAATCGAAGCTGGCTGGGGAAAAGGCAATTGCGGCGGTCGGCGGACGCCATTACGTGTTCCGTACGAGCTGGGTTTATGCCCAGCATGGGTCCAACTTTGTGCGGACGATTCTCCGCCTCGCCTTCGAGCGCGACGAATTGCGGATCGTTGACGACCAGATCGGAGCGCCCACATCGGCCCGCGCGCTCGCCGAAGCGACCGCGCGGGCGATTCTTTCGAACATCGATTTGCGGACCGGCGCGGAACAAATGATGCGCCCGGAGTATGGACTCTACCACATGACTTGCGCGGGACAGACCTCCTGGTTCGGCTTTGCGCAGGAGTTTCTCGAGTGGACGGGAGCCCGGCTTCCCGGACGGCGGCTTGCGCGCTGCGTGCCGATTCGTAGCTCAGAATACCCTTTGGCGGCACGGCGTCCCCGCAATTCCGTCCTGTCGAATCAAAGGCTGCGGGATGCATTTGGACTTGAGCTGCCAGACTGGCGAGCGGCCTTGCGCTGGGTGATGGAAGAAACCAACCTGGAAGAAACCAACTTGGGCACGCTATGAGCGCGTGCCTGGAAGGGTCGCTCGATTCTGTGCTGGGGTCTGCCAATGACGAATGTGTTGACGGTTGATGTCGAAGATTGGTTTCAAGTCGAAAATTATGCGGGTGCTATTCCACGTGACTCGTGGCCGCAGTGTCAACTTCGAGTCTCAGGGAATGTGGATTTCCTCCTGCGTCTCTTTTGTAAACACAAAACCACGGCAACGTTCTTTGTGCTCGGCTGGATGGCGAAGCGAGTTCCAACCTTGGTGAAGACCATTGCGGATGCGGGTCATGAAATTGCGAGCCACGGCTGGTCTCATACCCCGATCTGGAGACTCACTCCCGAGCAGTTTCGCACAGAAGTCAGCCAATCCCGCTTGCTTTTGCAGGAGCTGTCAGGTCAGGAGATCCGCGGCTATCGTGCGCCGACCTTCTCGATAACGAGGGGCACGCTCTGGGCACTCCGAATTCTAAGCGAAAGTGGTTATGTGTACGATTCTTCTATTTTTCCTGTCCACCACGACATGTACGGCATACCTGATGCACCGCTGGGAATTCACTATCGGCAGGAAGAGCTTTGGGAACTGCCTTTATCCATATACCGAATTGGAAGTATGAATCTGCCGGTGGCGGGAGGGGGATATTTTCGCTTATACCCACAGTGGGTCACACACAAGGCGATTCGCCAGATCAATGCATCCGGGCGTCCCGCGGTCGTGTATGTCCATCCATGGGAATTTGATCCGGATCAGCCGCAGGTTCAGGGCGTCAGTTTTAGTAAGGCGCTGCGCCATCGCGTTGGCCTTGCTCGAAACAGGCAGAAGCTGGATCGTCTTATTCAATCATTCCCATTTGCTCCCGCGTGGCAAGTGCTTCAATCGTTTGTCGCCAAAAGAAATACAACTGCTCAAGGAGACACGTAAGTGCAAACGCCCGCCACGAAGAACGTGGTAATCCGAGAGGCTGTCGCCAAAGACTTTCCCGCTGTACGCCAATGTATGGCAGACGTCTTTGGCGAAAGACCGGGACAGAAGACTCGGGACTTCAGCTCCGCACTTTGGCATTGGCAGTATCTAGAGGCCGAGCATGGTTCCCTGGTCTTGCTGGCCGAAGATGACGGCCTGGTTTGCGGGTATTATCACGCGGTTATCCTGCCAATGGTTCACGACGGCCGAAATGCGCTGGCCGCTATGGTTCAGGATGTCGGCACACGATCATCGCACCGGAAGCGGGGGATCTTCCGGCAAATGGGCAGGCTGGCACTTGAACTCCTGGATCGGCGAGGAGTCGATTTTATCTATACTTTCCCGAACGTTTTCAGCCTGCCCAGCTTTGTGCGCGATCATCAGTACACTGTCGTGACACAGGTGCCGGTGTACGCGGCACCGTTACGCGCCGGGCCATTGTGCAGGGAGAGATTGCACCTCGGGCATGTTGGCGAGGCATTCGGGATGCTTTTGGATCCTTTGCTGCACGCCTTGCTTCTTCACAGAGAGCCTCTCCAAAAGGGCGAAGAGATCAGGCGTATTTCTGAGTTCGATGGTGATATCCTCCCGATCCGCGATGAATTGATGCAGCGGACGAGGATAGCGTTGGACCGCACGCCGCCATACCTTAACTGGCGCTTCTTCCGGAAGCCCACGCACGAATACAGCGGGTGGGGAATTCGTCGGGATGGAGGTTTGCAAGCTTACGTTGTGATGCGCGCGGCCAACATTTTTTCCGTCGACTGCACACTCCTGATGGATTTTGGATGCCGGGCAGGAGAGCGGAGCACCTTGTGCCGCTTGGTCTCGGAATGTCTGCGCGTCGAGATGCTCTCGGGCAGAGCACTTGCGGTCACTATGGGTAGCCATCCTGATCTTATCGCATTACAGAAAGCCGGATTCATCCGGTTACCTGGTCGGTTTAACCCTCGTATTTTCAACCTCGTCGTGAAGAATGTCGGAGGCGACACTGGACGAGAACTACTGGACCCAGCGAACTGGACGATGACTCTGGCGGACTGGGATGTTTACTGAACAACAACCCCACGACTCATCCCCAGGACGGTCTTCGTAGTTCAACCTAGGCTGAGCGGCCCCGGGCGTAAGCCTCCATTCCCGTTTTTGTTGGGTGCAATTACCAAGTGCGATACGCTAAGCGGACTGACAGAGCTGCTGCTGGCCCACTTTGCGGAATGAGGGTTTTTTACCCGTGAGACCGAAGATTGCGGGGGAGGCCGCACGATGTCGATTTGCGGACCGGCGCGGAACAAATGACGCGCCCGGAATATGGAGTCTATCACATGACATGCGCGGGGCAGACCTCCTGGTTCGGCTTTGCGCAGGAGTTTCTTGAGTGGGTGGGAGCCCGGCTTCCCGGACAACGGCTGGCGCGCTGCGTGCCGATTCCCAGCTCGGAATACCCTCTGCCGGCACGGCGTCCCCGCAATTCCGTCCTGTCGAATCAAAGGCTGCGGGATGCATTTGGACTTGAGCTACCCGAATGGCGGGCTGCCTTGCGCTGGGTGCTGGAAGAAATCAACTTGGACGTCAGATGAACAGCGCGACCTCCTAGTCACGGTCCAAGGTGACCGGGAGTGGGTTTATGACGGCACCTGTTCCAGCTTCCTGCAACCCCCTGCCTCGCGGACGATAAAAAATGGCCTGGCTGGCCTCGCACTGCTTGCGATCACGTGCCTGCCGGAGCCTGCGCCGCGTGAATTTAGCGCCTGTTGGCGGCCCTTCGTGATGGCGTGTTTTCCCGGCCATTCGTGGTAATATTTACAGAACAGGAGACTTGGCAACGTGCGGAGTTTTTGCAGGGGCTTGCAATGCCTTTTGCCTGAAGTCGCATGGCGAGATTGCACTTGGCTGTCGCGTAAATGCTTGAAACTCCTGCGTGCAGATGACGTGTGCTGCGGTTCCGTAGTAGAATTCCACAGAGTCTCTTTCTAAGAGACGTAGGCGAAGCTGTGTCAATATTGCCTTTATCGCGGCCTTACGTCGAGAGCATTCAACGGCAGTGGTATGCCGCATACACTTCGCCAAACCATGAAAAGAGAGTCATCTCACAACTAGGCGTTCGCGGAATCGAGTCTTTCACCCCGTTATACCGCTCGGTGCGGCGATGGAAGAACGGCTGCAGGATGGAGTTGGAACTACCATTATTCCCGAACTATGTTTTGGTGCGTATCCGCCTCACGGAGCGGGTGCGTGTGCTCGAAGTTTCCAGTGTTTTGTCTCTGGTGGGCACAGGGTCGACCCCCACTCCGCTCAATGACCATGAAGTTAGCTTGCTACGTGAAGGTCTGTCGCTGCGTAAAGCTCAGCCCCATCCTTACTTGAATACCGGGAGCAGGGCGCGCATCCGGCGTGGCGCATTGGCGGGTATAGAAGGCACGATTGTGGGCAGCAAGAGCAACTACCTGCGGGTCGTGCTTTCCCTTGATCTCATCATGAGGAGCGTGGCAGTGGAAGTCCCGCTCGAAGACCTGGAGCTTCTAGGGCCTGGTGCCGGGTCGGGAGCGACGATGCAGAGGAATGGCATCGCTCGCGCCTTGTTGCCCGAAGACACTAACTGACTCAGGTGACATCCATAGCCTGGGTTGTCTGGTTGTATCGATTGCCGCTGCGCACGGCAGCAGTCCGCAGCCGCTGCCAGCGCAGGTTTGGAGATAAAGGTTTACTTGCCGCGAAATCATCGAAAAATCCTGGTTACTGGAGCTGACGGCTTCATCGGCTCGCACCTGGTGGAATGCCTTGTGCGGAGAGGCTACAACGTACGGGCGTTTGTCCTGTACAACTCTTTCAACTCCTGGGGGTGGCTGGACCATTCGCCGCGCGATGTGCGCGAGGCCATTGACGTCTTTGCCGGTGACATCCGCGATCCGCATGGCGTGCGCCGAGCCATGCAGGAATGCGACTTCGTGATACACCTGGCGGCCTTGATCGCAATCCCGTACTCGTATCACTCGCCGGACACGTATGTCGACACCAACGTCAAGGGCACGCTCAATGTGGTGCAAGCCGCGCGTGAGTTGGGCGTTCAGAAGGTTCTTCACACCTCGACGAGCGAGGTCTACGGAACGGCTCGCAGCGTCCCGATTAACGAGAACCATCCACTGAGCGGGCAATCGCCTTATTCGGCTACCAAGATCGCGGCTGACCAAATTGCGCTCTCCTTCTATCACTCTTTCGACACACCGGTGGCCGTGATTCGCCCGTTTAACACTTATGGACCACGGCAATCGGCTCGTGCCGTGATTCCCACGATCATCACGCAGATCGCCAGTGGCAACCGGACCATCCGTTTGGGCGCGCTGCATCCCACGCGTGATTTCAGCTACGTGGCGGACACGGTGCGCGGTTTCGTCGCGGCCCTTGAATCCGACAACGGTGTTGGCGAAGTGATTAATCTCGGCAGCGGTTTTGAGATCACGATCGGCGATACGCTGGCTCTGATCGCCGAGATCATGGGCAGCGAAGTGAAGGTAGAGGCGGAGGCAAGCCGTTTCCGCCCGGAGAAGAGCGAAGTAAACCGCTTGCTTGCGGACAACAGCAAGGCGCGCAAGCTGTGGGGATGGCAACCCGCATTCGGCGGGCTGGAGGGACTTCGCCGCGGACTCGAGGAAACGGTGCGCTGGTTTACCAATCAAGAGACCTTGCATGGATACAAAGCAGACCGCTACAACCTGTAAGAATGCGTTCGACGTGCAGGCAGTGGTCGACGCCCTGCGCTTGGTACTCGGCGAGTCGCGCAGCCCCGTCTCCCTGCACGAGCCGTGCTTTGGCGGCAACGAATGGGTGTATGTCAAGGACTGCCTGGATAGCGGGTGGGTTTCCTCCGTAGGCGCATACGTCGATCGTTTCGAGCAAGCCCTGGCCGAAGTCACGGGGGCCGGGAGGGCAATCGCGGTGGTAAACGGGACAGCCGCCCTGCACATAGCGCTGATGTTGGCGGGGGTCGAGCCGGACGACGAAGTTCTTGTGCCTGCTTTGACATTCGTAGCCACGGCTAACGCCGTCTCCTACTGCGGAGCAGTTCCGCACTTCGTAGATAGTGAATTCCGCACCTTGGGGTTGGATGCGTCCAAGCTCGCGGACTACCTCGGCAAGATCGCCGAGACCAGCGCCGAGGGTTGCCGAAATCGAATTACCGGCAGGCGTATCCGCGCGGTGGTGCCGATGCATACTTTTGGCTGCCCGGTGGATCTCGATCCGCTTCTGGAGTGCTGCGCACGCTACGGGATCATCGTGGTGGAGGATGCAGCGGAATCCCTGGGCTCGTACTACAAGGGCCGTCATACCGGAACCCTGGGGCGCGTGGGCACGCTCAGCTTCAACGGCAACAAGCTGGTTACCACCGGCGGAGGCGGCGCCATACTGGTCAACGATGTAGAACTGGGCAGGCAGGCCAAACACATCACCACGACCGCCCGGCAGCCGCACCGTTGGAGGCTATACCACGACCAGCTCGGCTACAATTACCGGCTGCCCAACCTGAACGCGGCACTGGGTTGCGCACAACTGGAGCAGTTGGCGGGCTTCGTCGAGTCCAAGCGTGCGCTGGCGCGGCATTACGCCGAAGCGTTCCGCGATGTGCCCGGCGTTCAGGTGTTTGTGGAACCGGAGTTCGCCCGCAGCAACTACTGGCTCAATGCGCTGCTGCTGGATGAAAAGTTCTCAGACCAGCGCGACGCCGTGCTGGAGCAGACCAATCAGAGTGGATTCCTGACGCGGCCCAGTTGGGCCTTGATGCATAAGCTTCCCATGTACCACGCGTGCCCGCGCATGGATCTCGCCGTTGCCGAAAGCATCGAACGCCGACTGATCAACCTTCCGAGCAGTGCGGCGCTGGGGAAGAGCGATGCCTAAGCGCAGGATCTGCGTGGTCACCGGCAGCCGCGCCGAGTACGGACTGCTGTTCTGGGTAATGAAGGAGATTCAGAGCGATCCGGAGCTCGAACTGCAGGTGATTGCGACGGGTATGCACCTGTCGCCCGAGTTTGGCCTCACCTACAAGCTAATAGAGAAAGATGGGCTCACGATTGACGCTCGCGTGGAGATGCTGCTTTCCAGCGACACGCCCGCGGGGGTGACGAAGTCGATGGGGATGGGCATGATCGGTTTCGCCGACGCCTTAAACTCGCTGCGTCCCGACATCATCGTTCTCTTAGGGGACCGTTTTGAAATTCTTGCTGCCGCAACGGCTGCAATGATGGCGCGCATCCCCGTGGCACATATTTCCGGCGGGGAGGTGACCGAAGGCGCAATCGACGACAGTATCCGCCATGCGATCACCAAGATGGCCCACTACCACTTCGTGGCGACGGAGACATATCGCCAGCGCGTGATCCGCATGGGTGAGCAACCGGAGCGGGTGCTGAATGTGGGCGATCCGGCGCTCGACAGCATCGTTCGGCTGCCGCTGTTGTCACGTGCGCAATTAGAAGCGGAACTCAAGTTCAGGTTGGCCCAGCCGACCTTTCTGGTCACCTATCATCCGGCAACACTGGGGAGCATCAGCCCGGAACAAGCCATGAGCGAATTGCTCGTCGCGCTCGATCAATTTACCTCTGCCAAAGTGATTTTCAGCAAGCCCAACGCAGATGCGGGCGGTCGCGTTCTCTCCCGCATGATCGACGAATATGCGGCCCGCCAGGGGGATCGTGTCTTCGTAACTGCCTCTCTGGGGCAGCTGCGTTATCTCAGCGCGATAAAGCATTGCGATGTCGTGGTGGGTAATTCCTCCAGCGGCATTGTCGAAGCCCCGCCATTGAAAAAGGCCACCGTCAATATCGGCGAGCGCCAGCGGGGGCGTCTCAAGGCGACGTCGATTATCGACTGCCCGGAAGAGTCTAATGCTATCGTGCGCGCCCTTCGATTGGCCTTGTCCGATGCTTTTCAGCAAACACTGCCGGGTACCGAATCGCTCTACGGCAACTGCAATGCCTCGACCCGGATCGTAAGCTTCCTGAAGCATATTGGTGACAGCGAACCCAAGCGTTTTTACGATGCCATCGACGAGGTCGAAACCATTATTGGTACCCGGGTGGGCGGTGATTTCGAAGTGAACGCGAAGGCTTTCGCGGCGCCGGTCGCGGCGCCATTGCCGGCACTCTCCAAGCCTTACGTGTGCTGGCTCGATACCGGACGTTCGGCGCTTCACGTCGCGTTGTGCGACATTCTGCGCCGGGGGGGGGGGCGGACCGCGTATTTGCCGGTGTATTGCTGCGAGTCGGTGCTGGCACCTTTTCAGCGACTGGGCTTCGATGTGCACTTTTACTCGATGGGTGAAGATCTTGCCACCCCGTCCAGCATGCCCGATCCGCTGGATGGTTCTACATTTCTGTACATCCATTATTTCGGGGCTCGAAACCAGGCGGTCGCCGAATGGCTCAATACGGCGCGGCAAAGGACGAATTGTTTTGTCATAGAAGATTGCGTTCAGGCGAGCCTCAGCACCGGCGTCGGCCACGATGGCGATTATGTCGTGACCAGCTATCGGAAACTGGCGCCGCAGGTCGACGGAGCCTTGCTCGGCTCCAATACGCCAGTCGAGTCGGAACTGATTGACCCCGATGAAGCTTTCGTCTCGCAAAAACTGATCGGCAAGCTCTTGAGGCATGCCACCCAGCGCGAGGATCTGTTCCTGCCTTTGCTGGAGAGGTCTGAGCAGCGCCTGAACGGCACTTGCGCGCCGAGGCGCATGTCTTGGCTCTCCAGGTATCTGATGGAACGGACGGATTTCCTTAGCATCGCCGAAACCCGCCGGCGCAACTGGCAAATGCTGGATCGGTTGTTGCGCGAGACTGAGCTGACCGGAAGATTGCTGCACCCTGTCGTGAAGTGTCTGCGGTCCGGCGAAGTCCCCCTCGGGTACCCGGTGAAGGTCAATCATGGCCTTCGCGATGAGCTGAAGATATTCTTGCAGCGCTCGAACGTATTCTGTCCGGTGCATTGGCCCATGGATGAGCTTCGCGAAAGGTCGGGATTGGCGCCGGACTTGGCGTTAAGCCGCGCCATTCTCACTGTGCCCATCGACCAACGCGTGGACGAGCAGGCGCTGGAGTACGTTGCAGATCGCATTCGGCAGTTTTCCGCCACGGTTTAAGAAAATGCATTGCACATACATCATTGCCGAAGCCGGCGTAAATCATAACGGTTCGATCGATCGAGCGCTGGCCATGGTCGACATCGCCGCCGAAGCCGGAGCCGATGCAGTTAAGTTTCAGACGTTCCAGTCGGAAGCGGTGATCAGCCGAAACGCAGCCAAGGCCGAGTATCAAGTCAGGAACACCGGCGAGAGCGAGTCCCAGTTGGAGATGGTGAAGAAACTGGAGCTCAATCTTTCCGCTCACGAGCAGCTCCTGCAGCGCTGCCAAGCCAGGAAAATTCAATTCCTCTCGACACCCTTCGATCTGCCCAGCGTGGAGATGCTGGTCAAAGATCTCGGCCTCCGCCGCGTCAAGATTGCTTCCGGAGAGATTACCAACGCGCCTCTGCTGCTGCGAGTCGCGCAGTTGGGCGTGTCCGTGATTCTCTCAACTGGAATGAGCACGTTGGGAGACGTGGAAGAAGCTTTGGGGGTGCTCGCGTTTGGCTATCTCGGTTGGAAGTGCGCTTGCTTGAGAGCTGGCTTTCGGCAGGCATTTCGATCCGCCGACGGCCAGCAGCGGTTGCAGGAAAAGGTCGTTCTGCTGCATTGCACCACCGAGTATCCGGCTCCTTTGGGTGACGTGAACCTGCGGGCCATGGACACGCTCGGCGCGGCCTTCGGCCTGCCGGTTGGACTCTCCGATCACACCGTCGGCTGCAGCGTTCCCGTTGCCGCCGCGGCGCGCGGAGCGGCTGTGATCGAGAAGCACTTTACTCTGGATCGCAACCTCGTTGGCCCCGATCACATAGCGTCGCTGGAGCCGCAGGAGCTGGCGGCGATGATCAAAGCCATCTGTGAGGTTGAACTTGCACTGGGTTCTTCCTGCAAACTGGTGGCTGCGTCCGAGGTCAAGAATCAGGCGATTGCGCGCAAGAGCCTCGTGGCGGCGGCTCGGATTCGCGCCGGCGAGCGCTTTACGCCGGAAAATCTGACCAGCAAACGGCCCGGAAGCGGTCTTTCCCCCATGTACTACTGGCAGTTACTTGGGCGATGCGCCAGCCGTGATTATGAGTATGATGAACTTATCGTCGAAGCTGCGGACTAGCTATGATGAGGCGGCCGCGGTCTTCGCCCGGTTCGATCCCGCTCTACAGGTTCCGACGGTATCGCCGGCCTACCTGCTGATCGATTGCGAGCGCGACCCGGAGTTGCAGCCCGTGTTCTGGCTTTACCAGGAGGCGGACGCGGTTTTCTACTATGGGTTTCACTTGGCCGAAATTCCTGGCACGAGATATCGGGACATCCAGGCACCCTACCCGTACAGCGGGCCCGTTTGCAATACGCAAGACGCCGCCTTCCTCCGGAGGGCCTGGCAAGAGTATGCGAATTGGTGCCGAAGCCATGGCGTGGCGGTGGAATTCGCGCGCTTTCACCCCCTTCTACGAAACTGGGATTTCTATGAAGGGGAGGTTATCGTCGAGCGTGCAACCGTATGGATTGATCTGGCGATTCCCGACCTGCTCGCATCCTACGAGACCCGCGCGCGCACAGCGGTTCGCAAGGCGCTGAAGAACGGGGTGACGGTCGAGTGGCGCACCGGGGGCGACAGCGCCAACTTGTTCTTTCGACTCTATAGTGATGCCATGTGCGAACTTTCGGCTGACGCCTTTTACCTTTTTTCAGAGGCCTACTTTCACCGGCTGCTGGAATGGGAGCGGGCGAGGCTGGCTGTTTGCATCAGCGGAGGCGAGCCAATCGCGGCGGCGATCTTCCTTTTCGGTCCCGAGGTTGCCGAATACCACCTGTCGGCAGCGAGTCGCGTGGGAAAGCGCCTGGGTGCAACGAATCTCCTGCTGCACACGGCGGCGCAAGTCGCTCAAGCAGAGGGCTGCCGCAAGCTATATTTGGGGGGCGGCACGGATGCGCGGCCTGACAACCCGCTGTTGTTCTTCAAGGCAGGGTTCTCTATGGCGCGCGCCGAGTTTAGAATTGGGAAGCGTGTGCATTCGAAGGATGCCTATTGCTTCCTCCAGAAGCGATTCGCGGAGGCTCACAAGGCTCACCCGGGCCGCGTGCTGTTCTATAGGTAGAGTTGACTCATGACTTGGGATCCTATCAGGAGGACCACCCGTGGTGAAATCGGTCTATGAAGCTGCCGGGTTGACGTGTCCGTCTTGCGGGAAGATTGCATGGGATTCGACCGAAGACTTGATGACGTGTTCTGCCTGTGGTTCCGAATACCCATTGGATGAGGGGGTGCTCCGGATGGACGGAGATGCTTCAGGCGATGAAATCTCGCGGTATTATTCGGTGCTTGACGGAACTCACTTCGTGGGGGCATTGTTCGAGACCAATCCGCTTGTCTACATCATGAATCGTGGCTATCAGCGATTTCTCGATAGCCTGGCGCTGAAACCGTCCTCCATCTTGTTGGATTTTGGCTGCGGCGATGGTCGCCTCTCCCTTTGGGCGGCAGAGAGGGGATTTCAGCTGGTGGTGGCGATAGATAGAAATCCGGCATCGCTGAAGCGCCTTGCGGCGGAAGCGAAAAAGCGCGAATTGAAAAACCTTGTTATCGTGTGCGCGAACGCAACGAATCCGCCATTCAAGAGCGGGACTTTCGATGCGGTGCTGTGCTTCGAAGTGCTCTACTATCTCGTTCCCGCGCTGGGACGGACAGGGGCAATCGGGCTGCCCGCGAGATTGTTAAAACCCGACGGGATGATGGTAGTAGGCGAGCTCAGTCGACTGGGTCGTGCCCTTATCGATATTGATGCGATGAACCTCGAAAATGCAAGGTCTCTCCTTCAGACATCTATGCGCTTTGAGAAGTTCGCGGATAGTCGAATCTCGGTGTTCCAGTGGAGCGTCGCAGAATTAAGAGCCGACGTCACCGAAGCCGGCTTTAAGGTCGTTCGCGAGACGGGAATCTCCCCCGTTGCAGCTTTGTTCAACTACGCTTGGTCCTTTACCAGTTATCCCTTGCGACCCCGGCTGGATTCGGCGCTACGTGAGCTCATTGAGGCTTTAAGCGACCAGACCGAAGGCGCGTATGAAACGGCACGCAATGTCGTTTTCGCATTGGAGAGACAAGCAAACTAATGTCTTTCGAAATTATAGGCATCGACGATCGCCATTGGCCCGAACTGGTGAGTGCGGCATTCGATCTGGTTAGTCCTGACTACAACTCTCCTTTCGTGCGGTTACGGAGGTCCCGACATGTCTTTTGAAGTGTTCGAGCTTGACAATCCGAAATGGACGCAGGTTCTTAAAGAATCCGAAGCCGATATTGCGTTTTCACCAAATTTTTGCAGATTTCATCTGCGCAAGTCACCAGGGCGGGCGGTTATGTTGTTTTACGAAGATGACCTTGGAGCTATTTTTGATGTAACGCTCTTGAAGGATATTTCTTCCCTCCCGTTCTTCCCTTCCACGGTGGGCAATGATATGTTCCTAAATGCTTTGCGATCAGTAGTCGATTCCTGCCAGAGCAAGCCTTTACTGGATCTGATGTCACCAGGCTACAACGGCCCTACCTTGGTTGGGAACCCTTCCAATGCGCGGGACCTCTTGGTTCGGTACCGACAATCGGTGGATGGATGGTGTCAAGAACATAACGTAATCACCGAGTTCGTCAGAATACATCCAATGTCTACGGCCGTCGCTCTTTTGGATGAGATTGAATCCTTGCACAAGGCCAGCGAAGTAATATATGTGGACCTTCGGGATGGGTATGACGCTGCTTGGGAAAATTACAGCAGCAAACGACGGCAGGAAGTTAGACGGGCCGTACGCAATGGAGCCGCAATGCGTATTGTGCCCTCCGATGAACTACATATCGACCGGTTTGTGGAGTTGTACGACAGCACGATGTCGCGCAAGCAGGCAAAAAGCGTTTACTTTTATTCACGTGAATTCTTTATCGACCTGTTCGATAGATTGAAAGAGCAGACTCTGCTCGTAGAGGCGTACGCCGGCGATCAGTTGGCTTCATCGACGATTTTCTTTCTAGGTAACCGATGCGTATGGGCGCAGTATGAAGGTACTGTGCCGTCGGTACGCGACAGCGATGCCAATCTATATAAGACTGACAGAATGATAGCTTGGAGTGCAGATCATAGCTATAACTACTTTTTACTAGGTGGTGGCTTTAGTGAGGGAGACGGCGGTTATCAATACAAAATGAGATACTCGCGGCTTACCGCCCCGGTTTGGCATTTGAAAAAGGTCCACAATCCGATATTACTCCAAGCGCTGGTCGATACCAAGGATGCTCATGACCAAGTTCAGGGGAGGCCTATTCGTAGAGATTATTTTCCGAGTTACTGGTTAACATGATTTCGGCTAACATCTAGTTGGATGTACGCGATAGCGATTCCGGAGTCAAGAAAGTGCGATGATTCGAGAGGCTTGGAACTATTAATAAAGGCGAAGAATGCCTACGACGTGAGGAATGGGCGCACTATCAATGATCAGTATTTCCCTAGCTATTGGCTGGTTTGAATTGGAAAGGTTTCAGGTCCGCAGCGTAGATCTGACGACCCTAACAGGAGGCAGCCGCAAGCAGTCAATCTCGGAATGGATCGCCATTGGCTAAAGCCAAGCGGCGAGGGAGGACGCAATTAATAGCTGGAAGAAAAACGTAGTTCCGCCGAACGCCACGATTATGGCGGTGATGAAGGCGATCGACGAAGGAGCGAGCAAAATTGCGCTCGTTGTCGATGGTGAGGGAAAGCTTCTCGGCACGGTCACCGATGGCGATATACGGAGGGCGATCATTCGCTCGATCGGCCTCGATCAGCCGGTGGAACAGATCATGAACCGCAATCCGACTACTGCGTCCAGCAATACGCCAGGCGAGGTAGTGATTGCCACCTTGCGCCAGCACTCGCTTCAGCACATGCCGCTGCTGGATAGCGAAGGCCGCGTCGAGGGGCTTGTGATATTGGATGAACTTGTACGCCCGCGGCTTCACGACAACGT
>Ga0187874_10002033_pt1 | contig 16324 bp, 11 predicted proteins | sample June2016WEW_16_1_3_FD_132993 | JGI IMG/M metagenome (GOLD analysis project Ga0187874, IMG submission 132993) | Peatland microbial communities from SPRUCE experiment site at the Marcell Experimental Forest, Minnesota, USA - June2016WEW_16_150 | ecosystem: Environmental > Terrestrial > Soil >... | reverse complement strand
TAGCCATTGCCCTGCCCTCAGGGTTAAAGCATGCAGTGAACGCGGTGTCGGTGACGTAGCCGTCTACTTGCACTCCGAGGTCCACCTTAACGGTGGAGCCTTGAGGAATCCGTGACGTATCGTTTGGCGTCGCAGTGTAATGCGCTGCTACCTCGTTTATGCTTACGTTGCAGGGGAAAGCTGGTTTGCCTCCTTTAGCTCGGATTAGCGCCTCGGCTTTTTCGCAGACATCGATTATTAACATGTCTTCTTTAACATTGGCTTTCATTTCCTCTCTTGTTTCGCGCAGAATTCGTCCGGAAATACGGAATTTTTCAATTTCTTCCCTGTCGTAGGCCATTGCTGCTCACTTTTTCGCTGTGTTGGGATTACGCGGTAGAAGCTTAAATGCGTAACCGCTGACAAAGGGTTCCCCGCAAACAAAGCTCCACCGTTATAGCCTTAGGGCTTGTAGGTTTTGGGATCAAGCACTGCGAAGTTGTTGCCGCCCAGATGGTAGAGCATGCGAGCCTTTTTCAAGTCATAGGTTTCGGTGAAGACGCCTAGGTCAGCATAGGCTTCGACTATTTTTCCGACGAAAACCGTGTGGTCGCCCGTGGTGAATTTATCTTCTACCGTGCATTCAAGGTGCGCTACGCATTCGCGTATCGCTGGTGCTTTAACTTTTTTAGCGGCAATCGGGGTTAGGTTTGTTTTCTTGAATTTGTCAAAGCTTCTTCCCGTTAATGAACCGCAGGCATAGACGGCTTGAAGAATCTCCAACGTCGGAATATTCACAACGAAGTCGCCCGACTCCTCAATAAGTGCGTGTGAATGCCGTGTTGGCGCCAGACTGATGGCTACAAGCGGCGGGTTAATTGAGGTCGGCATCGCCCATGCAAGCGTTGTTATATTGGGTTTACCCGCTTTCCCGACACATGAAACCAACACTATGTGCATCGGATGAAGAAGCCGGGTTGCTGAGGATATGTTTACTTGAGTTTTCGAAGACGCATAAATCACCTTTGTAAAACAAAAAATATTGGTGGCGCGTCTGCTTATTTCTCTTTCCTTCTTAAAAGACGCCAAAAGCAGGTTGCGAAGGAAAACGGTAGTCGCCAAGTTTGCAAGTTTATTCTTTCGCTCCAAATTTTGTTGTTTGTGTTTTGGGTTGCTTTTTTGTGGAGAAACTTGGATCAGCTGCAGGTTGCGTCTCCTATCGTCTCCTAAAGTCTCCTATCGTCCGCCATCGTCTGCCAAAGTCTCCCAAAGTCCTCCATCGTCTGGTAAAGTCTCCTAAAGTCCTAACGTCAACAAAAGTCAATAGATGGCCACCACCGTCGTTTAACATTACCCAAGTCAAATACCGTCAAAAATCGAAGATTCAAGAACGTGCGTCAGAGGTGCTTTTCCGGCGATTTTTTTGTCTCCTTGTGAAGAAAAGTTGCCCAGGGACGAACACAAAACTTGCGAAGCTCTTTTCAGATTGCTTTTCTTGTTCAGAGCTTGGACCTTCTGCAGGTCACGTTTTTTCCAGTCTTTTCCCGTTTCCTCCCGTTCCACCGCGTTGATTCCCGTGCTTTCGCGTTGTTTCCCGTTCTTCCCAGTTCTTTCGCGTTTACTTGCGTTCTTTTCTGCTCGTGCTTTTCCTGGTTCATGTCTGCTCTCTAAATGTGATTAACATAGGCTCCCGAAGATGCATTCTGCTTTTCAGGGCATTCCCAGTTAGGTTTTTGTGTTTTTTCACTTCTATTTTTTTGAAGGGATTTTTGCATAGTTTTCCGCCTCTTTTGAGGGGGTCAAAAGTGTACGCTCAGTTTTTGCAGCAGAGAAAAACCAGTTAAATGGAGTTCACTTTCGCATTTGTTGCAGCGAATTATTATTTCATCCAAACCGTGGTTGCTGACAATTGCTTCAAGAATGGAATAAGCCGTTTCAGTGGGGTCGTCAGGAGAAATTTCGTTTCCACATCTTGGACATAAAAAATCTCCGCGTCCATCTATTTTGTTTAAATCCAATACATACACCTGTATTTGCTTCATTCTTCGAGCCTCCCTTATGTGTTGAAGTTTTCAATTTCTTCTTAGCGACAGATTATTAATCGATATTCCAGATTTGCACTCAAATCTTAACCAAATCCGTACCACATAACCACCTACTCTTAGCTAGTAAAAAATAGCCTTGCGCCGTTAAACAGCGCTACGCCATACAACTCGATTTCAAATTCTTTAACAATTCTTTGAAGGCTGCTTGTAAATTAAGAATTAGATTGCTGATTGTCTAAACGTAAGAAGGAAACGTGATTTTCCTGAACCAAGAATGATGTTGTTTAAGTTGTTTTGAAGAGAAGTGTAGGTTGAGTCTAAGCCTTAACATATTCGCGGTCCATTGAGGCTATGTCTTTGTCGCTGTGCAGTCTTTCACCGTTTTGACTGCACCGCTCATTGCCTCACTGCAACATATAGTGATGTTCAGCCCATCGAAGCCTTGTCTTTGCCGCGTATCAATCTTTCGCTGTTTTGACTGACACGCTCATTGCCTCAATGCACTGCGTCCAATGTTCAGCCCATCGAAACAGAGTCTTAGTCGCATACCAGTTTTCCGCTGTTTTAACTGGTACGCTCTTTGTCTCGATACATCGCCTTTAAAGCGTGCTCCTCAACCTACGCCATTCTAATAGTATTGGTAAAATATAACAAATTTTGTACAAAAAATCGGCAATTGAACGCGTTTTTTGTCTTGTAAAGAACTCCTTTCTCACCAACAGGGGTTGTCCCAGCTAACTTAGTCCAAGAGGTTTTTGTGGTGAAATTAGCTTTTAACATAAATTTGTCAATTTGACATGAATGACGCAATTATTTCTGAAAACAGAACTAAGCATGCCTGCTTTGCAAACAAGCAAAGTACACTTCGCCAAAAACATTAAGTTAAGAGCCTGAGAGTATATTCTATGGTGATATGTTTGCCAAACTGGCGAACAATTAGAGAACAATCTCCAAATGGCGAGATTCACCTCATTCTCCCAGATAATACGCATGATGAGACCACGAAGACTGCGGAAGATCTCGATAAGGTTGAAATAAGAAAAATAATGAAAAAAGAAGCTTCCAAACCGCTTCTACTCATACGTGCAGAATGAGGCCGTCTCTCACGCGAATCTACTTCATGATTGCCCACGTAGGGCAAGGTTTTCTTTATTACCTTATTCTGCATGAGCAGAAACTACTCGGCGCGTAGAATGCTGTAGCGCGGTTGCCAAGCCGACAATCTGATTTTGCGGTTCTAATGAGACAGAACAAGGTAGTGCATTATCCCAATCAAGATGTATTGAGTGGCTATCGCAGCGATCAGCAACGCTACAACTCTTGCGATGACAAGTGAACCCGTTTTGCCCAAGACTCGGTAAATCGAACCCACGAATCTTAAAATGACCCAGGTTATTAGCACCACGACTACGGCTGCTCCCACAGCTGTAAGTAGCCCGTAAAATTGCAAGTTCAATATCGTGGTTGTGATGGCTCCCGGACCTACGAGGAGAGGCATAGCTATTGGCACAGCGCCCAGGCTTTCAGGGGACTCCGTCGCCTCATGCGTGCCTGAAATCAGGATTCTAATCGCAATAATTAGCAGAAGAATGCCTCCAGCAACCTCGAAACCGTAGACGGAAATTCCGAAAAGTGCAAAAATCTCTTGCCCGGTAATCGAGAATACAAGAAGAAGAGCCAAACCAACGATAGTGGCCGTGTTAAACACTCTTCGTTTTTCCCCGTCAGACATATTCTCCGTTAAACTTATGAATATGGGGATGTCGCCAAATGGATCCACAATAATAAAAAGCGCGAGTACAGCCTTGGCAAAATCAAACGTGATTTCCAGCGGAGTTCCAGACACAAAAGCGCCTTCTACAAGTTTTATCTCTGAAGCATCGCTAAAAACGTTACTCTGAAGTGTTAGACGTCGTAGCCTGTGATGCGCTATTTTCATTGACGTTTATGTTGAGTACTCGGTTCTATTTCCCCTGAAGGAGGACAGCTCATGAGCGTTGGTAGGACGCGAGCACTAATTTACCACCTAACCTACCTTGTTGCAACGCACAGACTATCTTGCAAAATTAGATATTTCACTAACGCATAACTAATCACAAAAGGTGACACAAATGGAAGTTGCAGTTAATTACAAACTATACGACGAACTGTCAAACATAAAGAACGAAGGAGAAGCAAGAGCCACCTTCGATGAACGATACCTTACACTGACGGTCATGTTCGGGGAACCCATGCTATTCATGTACACGGACATCGTCGGCATATCAGACTACGACTATAAAATTGACCTCTTCTTAACTTCCAAGGAAAAACTGAATCTTTGGGGGTTAGGGTACCAATATGAAGACTTCCTCTTCCAACTCTACAAGCTCCGGAATGAGCTCATGCTAAAATATTTACTCATGGAAGAGTCACTCCTCCAAGCTGGTTTCGAGGCAAAATACGCACAACTTGACCCTAATGAGCAGATAGCCCAATCCGGAAACTGCGAAATCCGCCTCTACGACACCGCAATCGTAATTTTGCCACAAAAAAGCGAGCCCATCCGCCTCCCATACTGCTACATAACCAATGTAAACAAACAAGACTACAAACTAATCATAACAAACGAATTCTTAGAAAAAATTGAGCTCACTTTACTCGGACAAAACTTCGATCCATTCGCAAAAGCCCTCTCTGACGCAATAAACAAAATGATTCTCAGAACACAACAAAACATAAAAGAACTAATCCCAGAGGCAAATCCCATCACTATAAACAAAATAGCCTCCCTAATGCGAGACGGAAAAGCAGCAAAAAGAAAAGATATCGAACAGCAAACATCGGACTTCTGGCGGCGACTTACAAAAAAAATCGATGAAGCAGGCTTAACCACGGAGTACGGGTTCCTAAATTCACTGGCTGCAAAAAATCAAGTGTGCGTAGGAATAAAACGCGGTCTTATGGGAGAATTGACAGGAACCTACATTTGGATGCTATTTCCCCTGCTTAACCCAGGAACAAATAGACTTAGCAATGCAATAGCCCTCGAAGCGTTTAACGTATCAGACAAAACAACAAATGGCAAAGGGCAACCAACCAACAGCACCGGTTTAGAGTCAGTGGAACAAACCAACCAAAGCTCAAACGAAGAACAAAAACCCGCCGCAACAGGAGCAACTTATTTCTTCAGAGCAGCAGGAAGAAAAGAGTATTCACAAACCAAAGACGAGGATTTAGCCCAAAGACTAGAAGATTTTATCAAAAACATCAACCGATCCATGATTGAAATCAACTTCAGAAGAGAACCCATCTACCTCACAGAAAACCAGCTTGAAAGCACGCGGTACACTCAATATAGATTCGCGATAGCAAAAATCCCATCCCTCAAGACCCCCAGAGACCTTTTTGTAGGCAGAGTAATCCATACTTCCATAGAACAATGGAAAGCCGATGTCGCTAGCTTATTAGCCTTCAACGCCAAAAGCATAGATGACAACGAAAAATGGAGCAAAGGAGAAGACCAATAAATGCCAGGTTACAAACATCCTTGCAAATTCTGTGGAAAACTAGTCTCTGTAGATGATAACGTCTGCCCCTTCTGTGGAAAAGTTAACCCAGTAGGACCTCAAAGATGCCCAAAATGCCGAAACCCCATCGAAACCGGCCAAGTCAGATGCAGCAACTGCGGCTTGACACTTCAAATAAACTGCCCATACTGTGGAAAACCCACATTCTTCGGCGACTACTGCCAAAACTGCGACAAAAGACTCACAGTAATTTGCCCAAAATGCAAGACCGAACAGCCGCCGCTCGGAGAGAAATGCATAAAATGCGGCAAACCCCTAAACATAACAGGGAGATGAAACAAAATGCCACTTCAACCATTTACTCGAAATTATCAAGACCTTAGCACAGACGCAGGATTCCAATTCACTTTCAACTGCGACATCTGCAACGACGGCTACAAAACAAACTTCATCGCAAGCAAAACCTACAAGAAAAGAGGATTCTGGAAAGGAATAGGCCAAGTCGCTTCGATAGGGTCACAACTAGCGGGCGGCAGCGGAGGTTATGCAGCTCAGCAAGGCGCAAACGCCATGAGTGAACGATTTCAGGGCATGACGCCGGAATGGCACAAGGAACACGAAGAAGCATTTGAGCTTGCACAAAACGAAGCCAAAGGCCACTTCAACAGGTGCCCAAGATGCCACAAATACGTCTGCGAAAACGACTGGAACGAACAAGAAGGACTATGCATAGAAGACGCCCCACGAGAAAGCACCGAAGTAGCTGCTGCCAGATCCGAAAAAATGGTCGCGGACATCAAACAAAAAGCAGAAGCCACCCAAGTCTACACAGGCGAAATAACACAAAGACAAACAATTTGCCCAGTCTGCGGAAAACCAGCCGGCTCAGGCAAATTCTGCAACAACTGCGGAGCACCCTTAGGATTGAAAGTATGCCCCAAATGCGGAGCCAAAAACCCTGCAAGCACCAGTTTCTGCGGCGAATGCGGCACCAAACTAACTTGAGCGAACAAGCTACGGCGTGCAACCTTCATTTTCTTTTTTTTGGGTAGAAAATTTGTTGTTTGTGTTTTGGGTTGCTTTCTTGGTTTGGAGCTCGGATCGGCTTCAACTATCATCTAGAAACATCTAAAAACATCTATAAAGCTCTAGAAAAATCTAGAAACATCTAGAAAAATCTAGAAGAATCTAAAATCGCGAGGAAAATCTTGTCGAGAAGATTGAGGGCAGGTTTTGCGGTTTTTCGTCGCAGAAAATTTGTTTTTTGTGAAATGGGTTGCTTCTTTGAAATGGGGTTTGGATTGGTTGCAGGTTGCGACCCAAAACGACTCCATTCGACCCACTGCGACTCGCAGCGACCCAATACGACTCGCAACGACCCATCCCGACTATCCCCGACCTTTCCCGTTTGCTGCGACCCTATTTCATCTGCAGGGGACTTTTTGTCTCATAGACGGTTGTGCTGTTTCCTAAACAACAGTCAGTCTAATGGTTGGCCTTCGACCTCACCCTTCAACAAAAAATTCCGCTCAGAAAGAGAGTTAGATTAAAGCATTGACTGACTTTTGTGGAGTTTTGCTCTATTCATGAAACGGGTTTATTTTTATATAAATTAGGTTGTTTTTTATCTGTAGCATTCGCAGGGGCATCTACCCATTTTGGATTTGGAAATGAAACAGGAGTCTTCAAAATCGCAGGGTTTTCCTGCATTTTCCGTCTTCATTTTTTTGGAGAAAATATCAAGTGCGCCTATTGTTTCCGCCGTTCCCTTGTAGAAACTCTTCGGCTTGAGAACGTTATCAGGTTCATTCGTCAAGGTCTTGTCTGTTTTTTCGCCTTCGGGCATTAGCTGCCTTCTCTCCTGTTTTCATTTGACAAAGAATTTGAATATAAACACAGATGGAAAACTTGATGCGTTTTTCAGTAGGGTAACAGTCAAACTAGAAATTTACTGCAAATTGGTGATGGGTTACTTTCTTCATAAGTCTCGGAGATTAACATCAATTTCGGATAGTCGTTTCTCGGATTCAAAGAAGCTAATGAATTGAGCTTGGACGATTTGTTTTTGTTCGTCTGCCTAAGCCTGAATCAATGATCTTTGCGCTTCTGATTATTAAATTGTTAGTGGTGGCTTGTGGTTATGAGTGTGCCGAAGTTGAAATTAGTTATTCCAGTTATGGTCGGGCTAACAGTTAGGGTTAGTTCGAGAGGGATTACTTGACCTGTGCTAAGGACTTGACCCGTGTAGTTCCATTTTAGAGACAAGTAGTTCATGGCGATTGGTGGGTTCCAGTTTGATGTTTGCAATGTCAGCGAAGCCGCCGAATTGCCCTCATTTCTAACATATATCGTTAAAGTACTGTTTGAACCAGGCTCCATTGCTCCCCAAACGAGCGAAAGAGTCCTATTTGTGCAAGCTTGATCCCAGTAAACCCCTGCTCCGAGGCTGCTCAAGGGGTTCGCGTAGACAATAGTTTTGTCCGTGGCGAGAGCTGCAACGACGGCGCTGAAAACAACGATGGCCAATAAACACGTTGCAGCGGTCATTATTTTTCTGCGGGTATGATTGCCGCTCGGGTTGACCATTGATTGAATTAAGTGTACCGTTCCTTCATTGATCTTGTGAGGTACTTTCCTAATGCTTTGATGAACCATTCAGAACCCCTTTTGTATTATGTCATAATAAACCATACAGTAATGTATAAACAAATGTGACTGTAACGATACTCCTACAAGTGCATCCCACCGAAGAACTCAAATTTGTCCAGATTTAACCTGAAGGAATATTGCAATAGGTTGGATTCTACGCGGCTGTTTCCTAATTTTCGGGATCTTTTTCTGGATTCTTTAATTTTTTATGTTTATTTAGAGTTTTAATCGGCTTGCTTTTGCAGAGTAAAGAAGGCTTACCCAAAGTGGTTTTTCCTTTTTGAATTAGTGAGACATATCCGCGCATATTATGAAACGTTTTATTCTCTGAGAGGCGAGTTAAAATCCGTCAAGTTGAAGGGTGAATAGGTTGAAGGAATCACAGGCTATATTTAAGAATGAAGAAGCCGCCAGATTGCTGAACTATTTCATATCCTATAAAGAAATTATCCATAAAAATGACACAGTAAAAACGGTCTAAAAATGGGAAAAGTGAAATTAGGTTTTTGGGTTTAGTTGTTTTTGGAGTTCTTTTATTTTTCTCGTCCTTGATCTTTCTCCGCTTTTTATCATTAGGAATCCGCTTGCTCCTGCAATTGCGATTGCTGCCACGACGATTATTAATACTAACATTATTGATGTGCCGTTGGTTTGGGTGGTTATCTTGCCGTTGACCAAGTTTATGTCAAGTGTTAAAGATTGGCCTGGGAAGTCTATTGTTTCGTTGGTTGTGGGGTACCCTTGTTTGACCAGTTTAAACGTGTATGATCCGGCTGTGACGTTTTGGAATGTGACGTATCCCGTTGCGTTTGTCAAGTCAACTAACGTGCCTATTCCCGCAGGTTGAGTTATTGAGGAAACAAGCGTGTCGTTCAGCGGGTTATCGTTGTCATCAAGGATTCGCAAAGTTAATGTCGCCGCGGTCTTTGTGGTCGAGTTTGATGAAGGCGTTGGTGTTGGTGTCGGAGTAGCAGTTGGCGTTGGTGTTGGGGTTGGTGCTGGAGTTGCTGCTGGCGCTGGTGTTACAGTTATTTGCATCGTATTCTGTGAGCTAATATATGCTCCTGTTTTTGAAGCGCTTGCTGTAATGGTACATAATGTTGTCTGGGAGAAGCTTGCTGCCGTGAAATTTGTTTGGTAGTAGCCGTTTCCTTGTTCAGTGGTAGCTGAAAATAATCCGCCATCATTCGACGAGAAGGCCACTGTCGCTCCCGTTATTGGGCTGCCGTTAACGTTGACATATGCTGTTATCTGTGTCGCATTTGAACTGGTGATGCTTTGTGCGCTGCTTGTTAAGGTTATAGAGAGGGGTGAGAAGTCGATGAGGTATGTTGTGACTGTTCCTTGACCTATGGCGTAGCCTGGGGCTTGGGCTGTGATTGTGGTTGACCCAGGAGCATTTGTCGTCGTCAAGTTTACTGTGGCTTGCGTTTTACCCGAGGGGATTGTTAGTGTTGAGTTGATGGATCCTATCTGTGGTTCTGTTGAAAAGAGGTTGACGTTTACGTCTCCTTCAAGGTTTTTTGCTGGGCGTCCTTGTGAGTCTTGTAGCTGCACTATTACAGCCGAATATGTTGCTTTGTCCGCTGGCAGTAATGATGGGACAGTGTAGACAGCTAATTTTGGCGGAATAAACTCTACTGTACTTATTGACTGTGAAGCTGCGGTCCAATTAGTTGCTGCAGCAACGATATTTGTTGATCCTGCTGTGTACGTAGTGTTGAAAGTGGCTATGGAATAAGTTAGAAATTGTGAACCGGGGCCAATCGTTAAAGTTGGATTTATTTGCCCTATGTTCGTATCCGTTGAAATCAAGCTGACCAAGACGTCTGAATTAACCATGCTCGCAATGTCTCCTTGACTGTCTTGTAATTCAACTGCAACTTGTGGATATGAGTTACTATCTGCTAGAACTTCAGTGGGTCCTGCAAAGATTTTAAGGTATTTAGGATTATCAGGACTGAATACAACATTTCTTGTTGCAATCGTCATTTGTCGGGTTGCGTATCCATTTGCCAGAGTGGTGACTGTTGCGCTGCCAGTCGTTGGGGTTGTAGTGAAATTGGCTATGGCGTAGGTTTGCCCGTAAGGAATGGTCACGTTGGAACTAACGGTGCCTATGTTACTGTCTGAGCAGAACAGTGATACGTTTACGCCATCTGGTGGTGCCCTTTCCGGTAAACCACTTGAATCTTGCAGTTGCACCATTATAGCCGGATAAGTACCTCCGTCGGCTGGAAGAATTGATGGAAACCCATAAACTGCTATTGCAGATGGAATCGGTGTAACCGTAGTTACAGATGCTTGCACCGTTGAGTAGCCCGTTGCTGAGGCTGATATGGTTGTTGTTCCGGGATTAAGCGTGGTGTAGAAGTTTGCTGATGAGTAAGTTGTATTTTTGAGTATAGTTATTGTCGGATCCACTGTTCCAATATTCGTAAGCGACGAGGACAAGCTTATAGTTGTATCCTGCAGCGCTCTAAAGGGTTGTCCGCTGGAATCAATAAACTGTACGAAAATGCAGTTGTAAACATTATTGTCGGCAAGTACGCTGCTTGGCGCAACGTAAATCTTGAGGAAGGGATTACTTGCTGCTGCATGGGTAGCGCTGTTTTGATTAAATGCAATAAATGCTGAAACTGACAGGACCAAAATAATTGTCAAGGTTACTAATTTCTTATTCATTATGTTCATTCTACCCCTGTTTCTTCGAGAGAATTAACTTCAATTTTAGTTTTCTTAGTAGGCGAAGAGCTTAACAGTTCCGCTTCTGCTTCCTGGCAGAGTGTGCAAGTGATATTTGACAATTCAATATGAAAGTGCTTAGCCGATTCTTCACATTGCTTGATTCTGCATTCACTTACAATCGGTATCTTGTTTTTTGCTTCTTCTTGCAAAACAAAAAGGGCGCATTGTCCATCCATGGCATACTGACAATTGGCTTTTCTTAGCTCTCCAAAAAACGTTGCGTTTGATAGTATCTCTACCAATGCCAAGACTTCTTGATCTTTCTGTTTTTCAAGTTTGTCGAGCCTTAAATGGAGCTCTTCGATTTGGCTAAGCATTTGATATTTTTCTTCCAAGCTTTAATTGACAAAGATGTCTTATAAACTGCGAAAGAAATCTGCGATAGTATGGGGGCGCTTGGGCTTTTCTTAAAAAATTGAGGTTATTTCGTCTTTGTTACGGCGAGAACGTTCGTCCTGCAGCTTTAAACGATCCTTTTAGTTTTCTGATTCTTGCTTCATTCGTGTAGACGGTTCTAGCTGAAATATGGAATATTTCGCCTATTTTCTCTTTCGAGATTTTAACTTTGTTGTTTTTGCATGTGTTGTAGAATGCGCCTGCTGCCAGGCCAATTGGGTTTCCACCTGATCTTCTTATTCTGTTCAGTGTTTCGTCGGTTTTAAGGATTAGCTGTTTGTCTTCTGTTATTTTTCCTGCGTATTCATGCAGGTAGTCTGTTGCTGTTCTTCTTTGAGTTTTCAGAGTTTCTTTTTCCGTGTTTATTGTTTTGTTTAGTAGCCAGCTTTGCTTCATAACTTCTCTTGGGTCGAGGCTGAGTTCTTTGCTTATTTCTTTTAATGGACGCAGCTTGTCGTATTCTTTAAGTGTCAAATGTATTAGGGCGGCTACTGTTGCTCTTTTGTTTTTTGAGAGCTTCTGCGACTTGAATAAGTTGTGTCTTTGTTTTCTTATTGTGCGTGCTGCTTCTTCTCTGTAGGGGTAGTTTGGAATGTTTAGTTGGCAGGAAACCGATCTTAGTACGGTTAACCATTCCTTGAGCGTTTCTGAGTCTTCTTCATTCCAGTTCGAATGCCACTCGGGTGCCCATTGCGCATAACTTCTAATCGAAGGCGTATCCTCTAAAACAAGTCCGCAGCCGCTGCAGATCCTTTCGCCCTCCAACCCTTCAGGGTAAATAATAACGCTGTCACACGTATGGCACTTCATGACGTAGATCTCACTATCTGATTGCTTAATACTCGCCATTTCTAGCATGATGCTCTCTACTGTGAGAAATTCGCGAATATAAGACGTCAGAAGCCAGCGTATAGATTCAGAATTCACGTTTATGATAAAATGCAGAGTCTAAACCAAATTCTAACTGGGAAACCAAATTAAGCCTGATATTCGCCTTGCAGTCAACCAAAATAATGGCCCAGGCCACGGGGAACAGGCTGTTGTTTTTTATCGTTACTATAATCAGTCTTTGAAGTTAACTAATGCTTCATTGCTTGCAGAGCTTAATCTATCAGAAATGAATCGGTTTTACCGACCAGAGCATTCGCACTCTTTCTATGATGTACTGTTTCAACAAATCTTCAACTTTCCGATTACTTCCATTGCTTACTTCCAACGGTTTCATATTGCCGACTTCCTCTCCTTTGAATACCTATAAAGCCGATGTTTCGATATAAGTGAAGTTTCGGGTTTGGGAATATTTCAGATTTGTATATGTCTGAGCCCGGGTTTGTTTTTGGCCTGTTGTGAGGGGCAGTAAATTTGTTCTTTGTGAAATGGGTTGGTTTCTTGGAATGGGGTTTGGATTGGTTTCAGGTTGCGTCTAGAAATCTCTCAAAATCTCTCAATTTCTCCCGAAATCTCCTCAAAATCGCAGGTTTAGTCTTAGCCATTGTGAAATTGTCAAGGAAAAATGATACCTAGCCAATCGGTTGAGAGTTATGCATAGCCATCTATGATCCTCGGTTGCGTTTTTTCGCGTTTTCTCCCGTTCCACCGCGAGGATTCCCGTTCTTCCGCCTTTCTTCCAGTCCCTTTCCGTTCGCCTACGCGCTTTTCGTTCCTCCTTGCTGGTTCTTAGGGCTCACGTAGAAGGACTTAAAAGAAGTGGAGATTCCGTAAACCGTGATTTTTGAGGCTAAGTTGGCTATGGAAGACTTGTGTTATTTTTCTAGATATATTGCGTCAAATGAAATATCCCTTATAAGGTTTTTTTGAGTTTTGCGTTGGTAAGGAGAAGGATCGGGGAGAAAGGATGGCTTCAATATCTCGTTTCAAGAGAAGACTAAATAAGTACTTTGAATCGTTTGATTCTTTGATTTTTGCTTTTGGCTCCCGAGAAAATATTCTGCGCGAATTCCAACTTAAGGGTGGTTTTGTTGGGTAAGAACCGCGATCGCGTCAGCCTCGTCGCAGCCATTTTGGAAGCTGCCCGTTTAGGAGCTAGCAAAACCAAGATTATGTTTTCGGCAGGCTTAAGCTTCAGCCTCCTGGAAAAATACCTCGACATCGTTACCTGCACCGGCTTTGTACGCATTGAAGGCTCCAGATACGTCTTGACTGAGCGTGGACGAGAATTCCTCCGGCAATACAAAAACTTCGAGGAACGCTACCTCAGGGCCGAAAAATTGTTTGACGCCCTGATCAGCGAACGCGAGCGGCTAACTCAATACTGTGAAGGACCCAAACTCCTACAGCCAATCAGGCAGCCGTAATTTTCATTCTCGCGCCGAGCCAAAAATTTTTTTGTGTCTTTAGCGCTTTTTAGTTTTTTGATTTTTTTGGCTTTTCGGTTGGCGCGGGCAATCCTTGCCTTTTGGCATCTCAACTCTTTTGCTAATGCAAGTTTTGGTGTATTTGCTCCAGTTTCACAATTGCGTAATTTTTCTAGAAGAAACGATTGGTTTTCTAGAAAAATGTTATAAAACAGAGTGAAATTATTCAGATTATTTGAGAAATGCAGCATAAAAATGTCAATTTAACGATATTGTTTGCATTGAATGCTTGGAAATGATGTAAATGAGCCATGTTGTGAAACGAGTTGATGTTTCTTCTGTAAGAAAGCTAGCCCTTTTAGATTAAAAAACCCCAACACGCGAATTTTTCCCCTTACAGGCCGGTTTTCAGCGCTGAAGCGCGCATACATTGATGTTTAGTCTTCCTTGCCTGGTCGCTTGGAACAACAATACCCACTGGGATACCTCGACTCAGCTTGGTGGTTCCCTGCAGTCCAAGGGCGAAAATAAAGCGCAAAGTTGACCATGCAAGCATAGAAGGTTAATCTACTTTTCCATAGGTGTTTTTATTCAAAATCCGATGCAGGTGGCTTAGAGAGACCCTAGTTTAGGGGGAGAAGGAGAAGCTGCAAAAGGATACGTTTGTAGTAGCGTTAGCCTACTTTGACCAATCGTTGACGCTGCTTTTCAGACTGCCTAAAACGTTCGTAGGCACTATTCCGAAACCTGACATATTCGCCTGCAAGAAATCTCCCTTAAATGCAGTCCCTCACAAACAAAAAGAGGAGACAGGGAGAAGGCTAGAAAGCAGTCAACTGGCATGTCCAATTGCAGCTTTTCCTTCGCACAAACAGGTCTCTAAAAAACATGAGATTACGTGAAAAAAGGGGAAAGATAAAATTGAAAAAAACTCAAGTTATAGTATTAGCGTTTTTTATCTTGTTATCATTCAGTATGATAGTATCTTCAATACAAGTTAAAGGCCAAATAGCCACAATCTGGACAGACAAACCCGACTATCACCCTGGTGATGTCGTAACCATATACGGAACAGGCTTCATGTCCAATGCTGATGTGGCCATAAACGTTACTAAGCAGGCTGACGGATCCGTTAGCAGCTTCAACGTAATCTCAGATTCAAACGGAAACTTTACCGCTACTTATCAAATAGATAATTTTGGTGCACCCCTCTTTGACGTAACGGCCACTGACGGAATGAATATAGCAACAACAACATTCACAGATTCAGTTTTGGCATTAGATAATTCGGGAAGCAGTTCTTCAACGAGTTCGGCGACTGTTACTGTGAGTTCGCTCAACTGTAAAGTGAATGACGTGGTAATCGTACTCGCGTCCTCATACAGCAGCAACACTATTTCGAGTGTGTCTGGCGGTAGCCTGACTTGGACCCCCGCTCGTGCAAACGTTGACCAGAGTAGTCATGATCGTATCTGGGAATTCTATGCTGTTCCTACCAGCTCAGCACTAACTTCGGTTACGGTAACGTTCGGCAGCAGTGACAGTAGTGGGCTAAATGTGGTTGTGTTCGGTATCTCGGGAGCAAACGCGGCCAGCCCGTTCGACGGATCTGCAAGAACAGCCTCCGCCGGTAGTGGTGCTCCTACCGTTACCGGAGTGTCAACTTCGACTGCTGCTGATATGATAATCGGACTTGAAGGCCACAGATCAACTGTTGATGCTACAGCCGGAAGCATAGCAGGCACAACTGGAACATTGATCAAAGCTCAACATGCTGGATCATCAGGTACAGCAGCCGAATACAGGATTGTATCCGGAACACTTTCTAGCCAATCGGTCGCCTTTGGGACAGTCTCAACCAGCGATTGGGCGATGATAGTTGAAGCGATTAAACCAGCGCTTCCCCTTTCTGTTAGTGTGTCTCCTTCTTCGTGGACTATGGATGTTGGTCAGTCTGAGACGTTTACTGCTACTCCTGCTGGTGGGTCGGGTAGTTATACGGGGTATCAGTGGTATGTTGGTGGTGTGGCTCAGAGTGGTCAGACTGCGTCGACGTTTAGTTATTCTCCTAGTTCCGCAGGTTCTCCCTTGATTACTGTGACTGTTACTGATAGTTCAAGTACGACTTCACCTCAATCTTCTGCGCCTTCTGTTACGGTGAATGCTGCTCAGACTGTTTCTGTGACTCCTACTTCGGTTACTATGGATGTTGGTCAGAGTCAGACGTTTACTTGTGCTGCTTCTGGCGGTTCGGGTACTTTGCATTATCAGTGGTATTTGGCTGGTTCTGCTGTTTCTGGTCAGACGGGTACAACTTACGTTTATGTTGGTTCTGCTGGTTCTCCTTCTATTTATTGTAGGGTGACTGACAGTGCTTCTACTCCGTTTATGGTGCAGTCTAACACGCCATCGGTTACGGTGAATGCTGCTCAGATTGTTGCGGTGACTCCTACTCCGGTTACTATGGATGTTGGTCAATCTCAGGTGTTTAGTTGTGTTGCTTCTGGTGGTTCAGGGACTTTGAGTTATCAGTGGTATTTGGCTGGTTCTGCTGTTTCTGGTCAGACGGGTACAACTTACGTTTATACGCCAAGTTCTGCTGGTTCAGCTACTATTTATTGTAGGGTGACTGACAGTGCTTCTACTCCGTTTATGGTGCAGTCTAACACGCCTTCTGTTACTG
>Ga0187874_10002032_pt1 | contig 16325 bp, 21 predicted proteins | sample June2016WEW_16_1_3_FD_132993 | JGI IMG/M metagenome (GOLD analysis project Ga0187874, IMG submission 132993) | Peatland microbial communities from SPRUCE experiment site at the Marcell Experimental Forest, Minnesota, USA - June2016WEW_16_150 | ecosystem: Environmental > Terrestrial > Soil >... | reverse complement strand
CAGCCCCTACTACCAGATGCACCAGTAAGCCCCCCGCCCCCCAATACACTAACTTAACCTTATAGAGTAAGAACTAATGATAGATTAACTTAACCTTATAAGAACTAATGATAGTGCCAGTTACACTTCAACTTAACTAATTATTCAGTTACACTTCAACTTAACTAATTATTCAGTTACCAATACCAATTTACTTATTAAAGATTACCAATACCAATTTACTTATTAACTAATTATTATTATCAATACCAATTTACTTATTTACTTATTAAATATTACCAATACCAATTTACTTATTAAAGCATTCTTATAGTACCATTAGGCACTAACTACATATATGTGCCAGACTACCTTGTAGTTAGTTAGTTAGTCTATAGAGGTACTTATTGCTTTGGGTAGTATTATAGGCCTTGTAGTATTATAGGTACCTTGTAGTATAGTATTGATGGTGTATAGTAGGACCATAACATTTAAATATATGATTAGTATAGAGTATTAATATGATTTAAATGGTGAAGAAAATAATTGACAAGTTTACTGATTTGCCTATATCAGCACATGATAAATGGTTATTAAGGAATCCTAATTGGGTTTGGTCAAATAGGAATAAATCAGTTAGGAAGTGCCAAAGGAATCTAAGATTTAAAGTAATTGAGTTGCTTGGTGGCAAATGTAATAACCCAGACTGCCCAATACCAAGAGAGATAATTGATAAACGGGCTTTGCAAGTTGACCATATCAATGGCGGTGGATGTAAAGAATTTAAAGCGATAGGTGCTCATGGAGTTTATCGTAGAGTATTGAAGCATCCAGAAGATTATCAATTGTTATGCGTTTACTGTAACTGGATAAAGCGTTATATTAAACCAGAAGACTTAAATATATGATTAGCAATTAATATAAATGATATGAAAGTATCGTATAAATCTTTAGTCAAGCTGGCTAAAGTATAAATAAATAATAGGAGATTACAAATATGTTCGAAATTATAGACGCTCAACATTTGAAAGTTTCAGCTAAAGATATGCTTGAGACTGTCAAGAAAGATGACCCTCAAGTGCATCAATTTATTGCAAGGCACGCAAATAGCGAATGGTTTATGCGTTATGTTGACCTATTCACTCAGCACTACTTGGAAACCTCGGCTACAGACGTTATCAATCAAGGTACTGGCAAAGGTCAGAACTTGGCTGATGAATCAAGCCCTAACTTTGCAAGTAATATGCAGGTCTTAGCCACATTGGAAGTCTTTAGTGCTTGCCGAAGAGGTTACACACGAAAGATTGACATGACTGGCATAGCGAAGTATGTTACTTCCACTACTACATTTAAAGTCGTTAAGACTGAGTACCAAGAGAATGCGGCAGGAATCAATTCATACGGTCAATATCCAGCAGGAGAGAAGACACTTGATTCAGTCGTTTGGACTTTAGAATCAAGTTCAGACCGTGAACCAGACATCGGCGTTAGCGTTACTCACACAAGAGCTATGCTTCGGGATGCTACGTTTCCAGTTATGGAAGAATACTTGGAAGGTTTAGGCTTCCAAGTCGCAGTCTTCCAGATGCGTGAAGTAGTCGGCAAACTGTTATCTGTTCCAATCGGTAATACGCCAGCAGGTACGTACTTAGACACTACTACATTATATGCAATTGAAGACCCATCTACAGCTCAAGCCGCATGGTCGCAATTCGTTGACATATTCCGTTCAGTTAGCCAAGGAATCAAGCAAGCAGACGGCACATTCAAGACTTACCAGAAAGGTTCGCTTGAAATTTGGGTCGCCCCAGACATCTACACTCAACTACTCAAGATTCTGCAAATGATTAATGTGCTTTATCAAGGCAGTACGGACCCTGTAGTTTCAGGGACATTCACTTTGATAGGCGGAAACAAGATTGTAGAGCAATCGTTGCTTCCAGCAGGCGTAATAGTCGCCCATGACGCACAGCAATCAGTCGGCTTAGTCACACGCCAGCAATTGACTCTGCTTCCAATCATACACAATGAATGGGACCGCTATGGAATGCTCGGCTATGTAGTTTACGATGTTCAGCGTATATGGGACCAAGCTATCGCAATAGCCACTTACGGTGGAAATGCACCTTCTATCCCACCCGCACCAGAAACCAATACACCTTAAACTTAGGGATGCTTAATGCAGACCCTTCAATCCCCTCTCTTTCTTGAGGTTAAATATCGGTTCAGTGTGTCGAAATTTGCCCAGATAGAAATATGCCCAATCAGGAGCAGACTATCATTATTTAAGCACATTAAGTCAGATAGCCCAAACGCCGCATCTACAGGCACTAAACTTCATAATCAAATGAGTTTCGTACCGTTAAGCTGGGATAGGGATTACTTGAATAGCCGAATGAAAGATAAATTATTTGGCAGGGTAATTGAAGACCTTGAGTTGCGTGGGCGTTACGATGACCTTTACGTTACCCAAGGAATCGTGCATTTATGCGAATTGCGTACTACCAATATGAAGTACCTGCCAAGCAAGTTCTTAGATGCTAAAGTATTTCAATTGGAATGTTACCAATGGATTTATGAACCAGCAGTCAAGCAGATGGGTTACACGCTTGGTTCAGGATTAGTTGGTGTATATAGCCAGCAAACAGGTGAATTAATCAATAAAGTTGAAGTTCCAGTTAACCCAGACATTGGCAAAGACATCCTGTATCGTAGGGATATATTACTTGGATTAAATAAAGAACAGTTACCCGATATATGTTACTGCAAGAAATGCGGTTTCAAGCCTAACTGTTGGCGGTGGACTAAATGAACATAACTGACTTCTTCACTTATTGTACTGGACTTACTGCTACTTTAGACCAGATTCATTTACTTAATTCATTAATTGACTCAAAGTCAAAGTATATTCTTATATGTGCAGGCAGGCAGACTGGTAAGACGCTTTGCTGTGCAGTAGCAATCATGTACTTCTGCTTTGAACTTAAACGCCCAATTAAGATACTGCTGGTTGCTGTTGACGACCAGAAATCAGGTGAAGCACCCATATACAGCAAGATAAAGGAAATATTCAAGAATCACCCTGAATTTCGCCCAGAAGCAATCATTGAAGGCGATGTATTATACAAACGTGGATTTGAAACCAAATCAGGCGTATATGTGTATGCCAAGAACGCTATTGAAAGCAAAGTCAGGGGCACAAGTGCAGATGTAGTATTCTGCGATGAAGCAGGATTATTGAAGCCAGAAGTGATTATGAGTGCATACGACTGCTTATCTGGTGAAACTGCCAAATTCATAGTCTTGAGTACGCCGCCCAAGTTATCAACTCATATATTTAACAAATGGCTTGAGAACCCTGAGAAAGAAGGATTTGAAGTTTATCATTGGAGCGAAGAAACTACAAATTGGCATAGTAGCACAGAACTTGCATTCAAGTTGAATAATTACAGTAGCCAGCGTTACAAGACCGAAGTTCAGGGTTTAGGGCTATTGAAGGCTGAACGCACATATTTCCTTAATGTTGATGACTGTGTAGAAGAGACAGCAACGGTGCTTGAGGAAAGCACGAATGTAGTTCAGGTTGGCACAGACAGGTCTCATATTTGGATTAGCATAGATTGGGGAATTAGCCCATGCCCAACAGTTATAGGAGTAGTTGAGAAGTTGGGTAGCAGGTTCAGGGTGCTTGAATATCAAGAGTACCTTATGGAGTTGCCAGAGGAATTCATTCCCAAGTTAGCCGCTATAATACATAAATATGACAGGATAGAAGAGAAGCCAAGAGTATATGCTGACAGCAAGCCAATCAAGTTTAGAGGTTGGTTAGAGCACCAGAGAGTGACAGTTGATTATGTTGATATGCTACAGCACAAGGAATTCATGTATGCCCAATTGCAGGACATCTTCAAGACTAACCATATTAGGATACCAGATTCATTTAAGAACTTGATACTTGAATTGAAGAAATATCACCCGCATAAACGCACAGGTGACGATTGGGTTGACGCTTTAGCTATGGCTTGCTATCAGCCGCAAACGCCGTTAGGAAAGCACCAGTACGGCAGGGCAGTCGCTATACCAAATGCAATTGGGAGTTGGAGCTATTGATTAGATATTTAGAAGTTATTGGGCATAAACCTTGCCCTAATTGCAATCCTGTTAGGATGAATTTAATATGTACAGATAATGAATATTGGTTCGGATGTGGATTATGCAAGTTTGAAACTAAGCATGTAGATATAACCAATGTTGATTTAATTCAATATATAATTACTTTGCCAATTGACGACCCGTATGTTCAAAGCGTACAGGCAGGTCACATTGAAGACCCGCCTACATTGATTCCTATGTGCAATAATTTAGTCAAGGCAGTATTTAATATTAAGGTTAACCATAAACCTTATATATCAGATAATCAATTAATATAGGTAGGAGTTACTCTAAATGAATAGAGATAATATTCGTTGGTTAAGTTTCCGTATAATGGCGGAAGCAATAATTGGAGATGAATGTATAGTTTGCGGTTCAGATGTTAATCTTGATTTCCATGAAATTGATAATAAGCCACATAATGAACAGGCATCTGATTATCAAATGAATCATCCAGAAGACTTTCTTCCATTATGTAGGTCACATCATGGTCTTATTCATAAAGTTGGAGTAATCAATATAGGAGTAGATTAGAATGGTAATTGAATGGAAAGAATCAGCGTATGATTGGGTAGTTCTACCAGATGGATTAGAAAGGAAATATCTTGTGAAAGTGACATTTAAATCACCAGCTATGACAGACCATAGGAATGATAAGACTCTGCCACCTGCCAAGCGTAAGATTAGATATTACAGTCCAGAAGAACAGTTAGAATCAACCCGAACCATGATTCATAGACCAGCAGATATTAATCATGAGAAGAATGAGAAAGGAGAATTTGTCAGGATTCCAAATGTATTCTGTTATGATGCACAGTATAATAATGGAAATTGCGAATCTCTATGGTATGTTCCAAATGATAATATTATTAAAGCATTTAAGTCAGGCTTGATAACGGAAGTTAGTCCAGAATCTATGCCTTTGCGTGGAGAAGATAAGATTAATGAAGAAACAGTTGAAGGGAAAGGAATAGTATTTACTGGAATGGCATTTATAATTCCAGAAATCAATGAACATGCAGGAGACCCTAATACATCAATTGAATTGTTAGAAACAATTAAATTTGAGAATTATGAATTGCTTGAGACAGTAACTTATAATGAAACTCAGAAAGCCCAAATTATCCAAGTTAACCCTAACGATGTCAAATTTAGTGAAGAATTTGCAGGAGATAAATTAGAACGTCTTCATAAACGGGCAGACAAATTCAAGGAAATGTACAAGAAAGGCGAAACTATCCCGCCAATTGCAGTTTACAAGGAAGGCGACAATTATGTAGTGCATGACGGTCACGCCAGAGTTGAATGTTACCGTGAATTAGGAGTTAAAGAATGTTCGGCTGTATTGATGGAGAAATCAGATAATCCAAGTGCACCAAGTTCGTCTTCAAGTTCCAGTAGCTCAAGTTCCAGCAAATCAAGTAGTTCGTCAAGTTCAAGTGAATCAAGCGAATCCAGTAAGTCAAGTAGTGCATCAAGTGCAGGCATAAGCTACGAATTATCTAAAGTTGACAGATTGGTTGAATGCAATGAATATAAAGAATCAGTTGCAGTCAAAGCTAAAGACGAAGAAATTGCCAAATTAAACGATAAACTCAAGGAAATGGATGTATGCTTGGGTAAACTACAGGAGACAATCAATAAGCACCCAGATGAATTGAATAAAGTAGTTAAAGAAACTAAGGAACAGGCATTCAAGGAAGGCAAAGTATTAATCCTCAATAAATTTGACAAGTTATTGCCACCAAAGGATGTACTATCATCGAATGTTGGAGTTAACAGGCTTAATGAAGAGTATCGCAAGGCAATTTGGAATGAACGCAAGGGGCTTTAATTTATGCCAGAAGAAATATTCAAATTAATCGGTAAGACAGGTGAAATCAAAGCGTTAGGCATTAATGTTGACGCTAAACCAGCAGAAATTAAAGTCTTCATTAATGGCGTAGATGTCACTAAATTACTGAGCATTGAAGAAATAAAGATAGTTAAAGAGGTTAAGCCATAATGCCAATTATAACTAATCCTGACGGACCAGTATTCGGTACTCCAAAGCAACCATTCAAATTTGAAGTTATCGCTACTCCAATTAGAGGTTTGGTTCAGCAAGCCTACGGAATTTATGTAGTTCCAAGTTTCCAGCAATTAATCACGGTCCAGCGTCAAGACCCGCTATTGAATGAAGCTACGTCAATGATGGCTGAACAAATCATGGGAAGCGACTTCTACATTACAGGCGATGGGAAATATGCCTTGATTGAGAAATGCATTAATTACATTAAAGATTGGAACGAGAAGAACGATATTAGAGAGAAGATGCTTGACGGTGCAGGTCAATTATATGGCATGGGCAATTGGATAGTCGTATTAGACAGCAAATTTGGATTCACTATAGTTCCATTAGAAGCTATTTGGCATGCTGTTCCAGTTGGCACATCACCTTTAGAATTAAATAAGACAAGCAATAATATGGAATCAGACCCATTGCAAGAAGCCTACGACCTTGAACTTCATCCAACTTATCAGCTTGAAGGCTCAACCAAGATTCTTCATTGGGGCGAATTCTATCATTTCAGGAAGAATGTCCTTGGTGCAGGTTGGCAATATTCATCAAGCAATCCGTTTGGATTAGGATTCATTTATGGTATGCTTGCATGTCCAGTTGACAGCAAAGGCAATGTCAGCCCAAGTTACTTAGACATTCGTTATGGCTTACGCACAGCAAGTTTCGTAGCTACTATGAAGTTTGCAGTTGGAACCATGTATATTGGATTCCCAAATATGAGCAATGAAGACTTTGAAGGGCAGAAAGTAGTTGAAACAATTCAGAAGATGTCACCTTATGGCGGCAAATTCGTTACGAATACAGATGTCAAGACAGACCTTGCATTGCCAGCTAAATCAGAAAGTTACCAGCCTTGGATAGACCAGATGGAGAACGAAATTAATGCAGTAATGGCAGTACCATCAATAGGCATGGGTAGCAAAGAAGGCAGTTATAGCAAGTCAACAGCATTCACAAGAGAGAAGATATTTGAATTTAAAGTTGACGCTTACAGACGGGTATTAGCAAGCGGAATGGAGAAGATTTGGAGTGCAGTATTAGACCATGCATTCGGTGAAGGTACAGGTGATAAAGCTAAGATTTCATTGCAATTTGGCAAGAATAGCGGAGATTACACGCTTGAAGGCGTTATAGCAATGGTTGGTGCAGGAATCATGGATGCGGAACAAGCTCAATATGTGCTTACTAAATACTTCAAATATGAATTTAACCCAGCAAGAGTGCCCAAGCCAGTAGTTCAACAGGCAGGTGCATCAATTGCTAAACCTCAAACTAAGACTCCATTATCACTTAAAGATGCGGCAACTACTGCAACCGACTACGCCGAGAAGGTGAAAGAATAAATGAGTACAAATCTAGTGAGATACCCAATAAAGCAAATCCAAAATGGATGTTTGTTAATAGTAAAGAATGTTCTTCCTACACAATTTAGTATAAGCATACCTGACGGAGTGTATCTGTTAGCTTATGGTGAAACTATATCGATTACTGTAACTGCTATTGTAGATAATGTTGGATTCGGTTTAGCATGTATATTGGCAAATTATAGCTTGAGTAATATTCCAAATCTTACAGAGAATTTCCTATTGGAAGAGGATGGACCATTCTCTGCTGGACAAACTTGGACCGTTACTTTAGGACCAATAACTGAGCATACATTCTTGGTACTTGGAGTTGATTTCTAATGACTGACTACAACCCAGACTTTAGTGCATTACCGCAAGAGAAAGCACTTCATATCACTCATTGCACATTCTGTAATACAGCGTGTGAACAGGCAGAGACAGGCACTTCACCAGACGGATTAACTACGGGATTATGCACTTTCTGCGTTAACTATAATTCATTTGAAGAAGTTAAGACTGCGTGGGCGGCAATATTAGCAGAGTTAGATGCGACCTATCGTAGTACGGAAAATATGTAGGTGAAATTATGGCAGACGACAATAAAGAATTTGAATTAGAAGTAATAGAACGATTAACCAGACTTGAGACTAAAGTTGATTATGCAAATGGTACTGTAAAGACTCTTTGCACAGATGTATCAGTATTGAAGGAAGAGAACTTGATAAGCGAAGTTCAATGGAAGACTATCAAGCGTGGATTCGCTACTATAGGCGGAGTTCTCGGAGTAATATCAGTAGTTCTTGGTATCGTAGTAATCATTATAAGGATGTGGTAATACGGTTAGCTATAATTGGGGATATTTGAATTCGAATACGCCAGCCGTAGCAGACGGCGATGTAGTAAAGGACAGAGTTAACATCGTATTTACTCCATCAGAGGATAATACTTGGGGTCCAAACGGCACAAGTAACAGTCCATTAGAAGAAGCGTGTCAAGAAGCAAGTCGCATCGTTGACATATTCTTGCAAGCATATGTAACTGTTCCAATAAGTAGTGCATTAGCATCTACAAGTCCGTTAAGGATAATAGTAGCTGACTTTGCGGCAAGTTGCTTTAAGCGTAGAATTGACACTAAAGAACTTAGTTTGAAAGGTCAACTTCAACCCAATAGCATTAATATGATTGAGGCTCAAGGATGGTTCGCTCAAGGCTACAAGAAACTAATTGAATATATTCGTACTACTTACGTTATGGGTAAATTTGTAACTGCATTAACGGCAACTTTGACTAACGCCGAAGCAGTAACTCAATTGAAGAAAGACGGTTTAATCACAGATGCAGAAGCCAGAGCATACATTACTTCTGCCAATACTATTGCACATACTATCGTTGATAGCATGACTAAGACATTGGTTGAGAACATTACTATAATTAAGACATTAGAAGAAGAGAAGACTATTACAGACACTAAGACATTGACAGATACTAAGACGCTAACAGCACTTGATACAGAAATCAAATATCATACTAAGACTCAGAAGACAATGGGAACTATTAGTAGCGATGATAGTGGGACAGGCTATCAAGTAGATACTCCGCCTTCTTAGGAGTTGAGGCGATACAATGCTTAATGTTGCTTTGATTGTCGGTCAATTGCTTCATAGTTTCTGGTCAACAAGTGACACTTACCCTAACATACCAGCTATGGATAATCTTGCCGTAGTTGACAGTAACAATTCAGGTGCACCGCCAGCCGCCGCAAATAATAAAGATGTTAAGATAGTTATCAAGAAACTTGGATTTAACCCTAAAGTTGCTTTCCCACAAATATTGGTTGATGAACTTCCAAATATGAAAGTTAAGAAGATATTCATCAGCACAGGATTCTTAAAGATTATGCATCCTGTACTCATAACCGTATTCATGAGACCTTATGGACAGCGTTTAGATGATGTACAACTATCGGCTAACGAAATAGTGTTCCGAAGCATCCAAAGCGAAATTGATAATATTATAAAGCATTACCGATTTACTACGGCGATTACGCCCCAAACTCAATGCCTTAATACTACTTACCTAAATGAGATTCAACTTACGACATGGGAAGACACTACGAATCGCAATACAGAAGGCAAAGTTCAGGGCGGCGAAGAGAATTTGGTGTACATGGCGAAGCAAGTAGTCTGGTGCACTTATTACGATATTACTTAGGTGATGCTATGACTAATAATATATTAACCAATGTAACATCAGTTGCATTCTATAATTACAGTCCATCTTTAACAGGAGTTAAGGAAATCGAATGGGAAATGAGCGATGCTTGGCTCAAGATAGCTGTGCCTTATAACCCAGCGTATGTCCATCAACAGATTAAGCCAACGGCAGTAACTATCAAGATGACCTGCCTAAATTATGAATTGCTCAAGCAGGTATTATCGTCAAGCAATGCTTATAACTTTACATCTAACTTGAGGACTATATTGCCATATATTATTGCTTATGCAAGCGAAACAGACGGAACAGCAAAGTATATCACATTCAATAATGTACATGTAGAAACGATTAAAGTTAATAAGTTAACTGAGAAGTTAGGTGAAGCAGAGATAGTAGTGACGATGCATAGTGATAATGCGGTTCCAAGTTAATGTCAACCATAAAGTATAAATACCAGATAATCTATTAATATAAATGGATTGATTTAATATGAAGGTTGCAGATTTCAATAATTTGCCAATTGAGGACCAGCTTAGACTACTTAATAGATTTGATAAGTTAGGTGAAGAAGTTGCTGATATGAAAGATACTGTGCATTATCAGATAATTCGCAACGGCAAAGTACGCAAAGAAGGATGCATAGATGATTTGATTACAGGTGCAGGTATGGCTCAATTAGCCGCACTTGCTGGCAACATAAGTAGCCCCGTAGCATTTGGCTATGTAGGTATAGGTTCAGGTGCAACACCAGCCGATGTAAGCGACACGGCTTTAGAGACTCCAATCAAGATTAAGGCTGTTACCCCAACCAGAATTACTACTGGCGGTGGACAGACTAACGATACGCTTCAATGGAATACTACTTTCTCAAGTGCAGACACTTTATCAGGCACAGTTAACTGGACTGAGATTATGGTTATGACCGCCGCATCAAGTTATATCTCGCTAATGCATCAGGTTAATACAGCAGAAGTATTAGATTGGACAGCAGGCGATGTGCTCAACTTAACGATTACCGTTCAATTCAAGCAGGGATAATTCAATGTGGCAGTTGCTAATAAAGATGCCCAAGTTGGCATTGGTACGGTTGATAATTGCTATGTTGATACTTTAGTTTATGCTTATAATGAAAGTGTAGGTAGCTTAGATAATTATAGGAGAGGCAAATTATTAATTAGGTTATTTGCCGAAGAATTAGCATGTAAAGATAACAGTAGCCGCTTCAAGCACATTTATCGGACTAAATCAGAGAAAGTTGGTGCAGTAGATAACTACAGCAGATTTAAGCATATACATAGAACATTAACTGATAAAGTTGGTAGCCTTGATAATTATAGTAGAATCAAATCTATTCACAGGTCATTTAGTGATTCTGTAGGTTCATCAGATAGTTATAGCAGGTCCAAATTAATATTCAGAAAGTTCAAAGATAGAGTAGGCAGTAAAGATGCTTATAGCAGGACTAAGGGCATTAACAGGTTATTTACTGAGAAAGTAGGTGCTAAAGATAGTTATAATCGCATTAAATCAATTAATCGTACTTTAACTGATGCAGTTGGAAGCCTTGATTCTTATAGCAGATTCAAGTCTATTCATAGATTATTTAATGATAAGGTCGGTTCGTTAGATAAATATAGCAGATTTAAATCAATTCACAGGGCATTTAACGACTCAGTTGGAGCATTAGACGCTTATAGTAGAAGCAAGAGTATTAATAGGTCATTTACTGAGGGAGTAGGTGCTAAAGACCGCTATTCGAGAAGCAAATCAATTAACCGTAGCTTCATGGATGCAGTTGGCAGTTTAGACCTGTACACTCGAACCAAGAGCATTAACAGGTCATTTGCAGATGCAGTTGGTAGCTTTGACCGTTACTTCCGAAGCAAGAGCATATTCAGGATATTCCTTGAATCTCTTGGAGCATTAGATGCATACACTTACCATATTTACCCATATTACCTTAAACTCGGCGGCATACTGACCAAGGTATCATCTACATCATTGGCTGGTTACAGCTTGCCCAATGTAGTTGCGGCTGATTGGGGCTGGACCAATAGCTTCGTTAAGATAGCGAAGCCATATAAATCATCATTTGACTTCCAGCAAATTAAGCCCACTACGATTGCTTTGCAGTTGACATGCTCAAATATTGACGCATTGATAACTGCCCTTACTTCAAGTTCAGCATTTAACTATTCAACTAATCATCGCAATTACATAACCATCGTATTGACAGCCACTAAAGCTGATGGTCGCACATGCACTTTCCAATTTAATAATGCAAGGCTTGAAACTTTACAGCTTATCAAATTGACGGAGAAACTTGGCGAATCCGAATGGCTGGTAGTCTGGTCAGCCACATCATGCACAGAGGTTTCATCATGATTAAGAATTGCGTAGTTTGCCAGACTGAATTTGAAGCATTAAGGAAGACCGTTACATGCAGTCCAGAATGCCATAATAAATTAGAGATTATTAATAGGAATAAACTTAATGAATTGAATAAGTCAGTTGATAAATCTAAGACTTGCCCAAGATGCGGTCACTTATTTATGGGTAAAGTTATTGGTGGACCTCAAATATGCAGGGAATGCTATGATAAGAAAGAATGGACAGATAACCGTAAAGGTGAACATCATAATAACTATCATAGAATGACTCTTAGCCGTAAGAGCATATGGAGTAACTATACTATTAGCCCTAACCCAGAGTATAAGAAGATTAAGAACCCTACAGTTGAACATACCGAATGCTGGCATTGCGGCAAATTATTAGTTAGGGATTCATTCATTAGCAGTCATGTAGCTATATGCCTTGACTGCATGACCATGACTGACATTTATACTGGACTAAGATTTAACGGCAGAGTTGAAGTTAGGTTAACTCGTAAATACTATAAGTATATGATTGATGTTAAGGCAACCAGAAGCAGAGTTGACGGTGGGTGCGTTGACCAATGCTATGTAAAGTAAGTTTAACCATAACCTATAAATACATGATAAGTTACTTAATAAGGTGTGAATATTATGTCAGATGAACCATATGAACCAGAAGAGGGCGACATATTAAGTAGCGGATTTCTTAATAAGGCTGGATACCAGAATATGCAAGGTGACAACCCAGCAAGTATGCAGATGTCATTGCGTAAGATGGATATGCGTCTGATGCAAGTTGAGAAGAAGAATAAGGCTATAGAAGAAACTTTGAAACGAATAAATGAAACTTTAATATTAATGAGGACTGTAGAGGCGGCTTTAGCATTAGATATAGCCCTCACTAACCCTTTAGCAACTTCAGGTGCAGTAGGCATAGCAGGTGCTAACTTCGCTATGGGTTCAGTATCTTCCGCTATAGTAGTAGGTGAAACAACTTGAGCCTGCCAAATATTGAGCCAGCAAATCAATTTATAGTAACAGTTGATACTATAGTGGATAAAGTATGTAGTGGACATACTTATGTAGCTTTAACTGACTATATTATTCATCTAAATTCAATAACGGGTACTCAAGCCTTTGATGAAGGCGGAATAACAGAATTAGCAGATTGGACTACATATCACGGCGTACCTTATACTTACACGGAAATCACGGCTTATTGCAGTAAGATATGCATTAATAGGACAGAGAATGCGATTGACGATGCAACATTAGAAATCACTAACGATGTATCAATTGCAGGTTATCCACAGACCTATGTTAAGATGGGCAACTTAATCAGGATTACCAGCGAAGCATCAATCACTTATCAACGAACATTTCAAGGCATAATAGTTGACCTCAAGCCAAGCCAAAGTTGCTCAGACGGTAGCTTATTTACTGTAATGATGTATGCTTACCCAGCAATTGGGCTATCGAGAATGTTAGTTAATAATGAATATAGTGAAATTTCTCTTAGGGGCGTACTTGCAGACGGTCAATCATTTAATTTATCATTATTTCCATACTTTGAATGGTACACAGAATCATGTAATACCTCAGTTGATTGGAAACTATTCGGCAATAATCCTCATTCTATAAGTTTAGTAAATAATGACGGCACACATGGAGTGCCAACTTCACCTGTAGCTGGAAGCAGTAAAGTAATCAAATTATATTACAGTAGCGGAATTACTTTGCTAAATGGCAATGAGAATGCAAGGTTCGGCGGCATATCTGGCTCAACATATTGGGATTCAGTATTCGGTTCAGTTGGCGGATTAAATATTGATTTATTAAGTAATCCATTATATGATACTGTAAACGAATTATGGTATTATATTCCAGCAATTGACTTCTACATTTACCGTCATCACTCTGGAAGTGGACAATACAATGTTGAGTTGCAACTCCGAAATAGCGATTCTGATTATATGTATATGGGCTTGACTGACGACATTGGAAGTGACTTATACGCTATAGACTTGATTCCAGACGATGGCAACTGGCATCACTTAGTTATTCCAGTTGGCAGTAAATGGGGAACGTCATTAATAACGCTTGACGATGATGTAACGCCAACATATTTGACTAATCCATCATTGAATCCGCCTTATACTACAGGTCCATATCCCAAGAACCAAACAGCCGTTAATAAGAATGGTGACACAGTATTAATCAGCGATTGGGTAAGTTGGGGAAGCAAGACAGGCGACTCATGGAATGGAATTAATGACATTAATTTCTACGTTACTGCTGGCGGCTCAACTCCGCCAGATATAACTATAGGCATAGATGGGCTTACATTCATTGGATTAGCCGCCAGTTACCTTACAGTTAAAGACTATGTAATTGGCGGTCCACAGCCATACGCTATCAACATGAATTATGTATGGTATGATGATACTGATATATTGCCATATTTGAACTTCGTTTGGGAACCAGCAAGCAAATGCTTAAAGGACATCTGCAACTTGATGGCAGGAGTACGCTATGCTAATGGGCATAATGCTGGCATACATTGGATAGTTTGGACAGACGGCTCATTAATGGTTGCACCAGTTGATAATCATAATGTGTATGGATATAACGATAGTCCTCTATTTAACATTTCAACATATTGGGCTTTAGATTCAGGGTTGACTTTAACTGTTGGTGATGATATAATCAAGCAGAACTTTGAACAGAAAGAGCCACTTTGCAACTTCATATTATGCAATGCAGTTTATCAGAATCCAATTTACAGCTCAACTTTGCAAACTAATGAATGGTGTAATGGCGATAATTGGTTATCATTCTCAAGCACTATAGATGAAATATTGCATTCGGGTGATGCTATTATCGGTCCCAAGAGCATAACATTCTCTAAAGTTAGTGGTTCAGGCATTCCATTAGTTACAGGTGCAACAGATAAACTATACATTAACCTTAACAAAGATGAACTTCACCCAACTGACCCATTCTATAATGAACTTATAGAAACTAACTTGCTTATTGACCCTCAACTGTCATATTGGGTTAAATGCAATAACCTTAACCAGATAGAAGTCAGGGTGTACACAGATTTAGCGGGAACATTCAATAATGGAGAAGATGATGGATTCGGCAATTACTTCTACCAGAATACAATTAACTTATCTGGCAATAATGGCGGATGGAGCAAGGTTGATTTATTACTCGGTTATAAAGGAAATTGGCATATGAATAATGCGCCTACATGGAGCAAATGGATTAAGCGCATTGAATTCCGTGTAGTAGGCGGCACAAACGATGGCTATTTCTACTTGGATGGACTCAATGTTAACGCTTCACATATTCGTGGAGCGTGGGATAGCACCAAGATTGCAAATATGGGTGGACTCAAATACAGGCTTATTAATGAAGTATTATTCGCTGGAAGCAACTTAATAACTATTAGCAATAATCCAGACCAACTTGATTACCTATTAATAGGCGAATTGCGTAGGGATGAAGCGTCACCTTGGATTGGTCAGGTAACTATACCTCTTGCTCCGCAACTGTTAGGCGGTCAGCGTGTAACTTTAGCTCCATTGGCTGGTCAATCATTTCCAGTTGGATTCCCAACTACATTCCGAATACTCAAGTTGCAACATGCCGTATCCACACCAACAGGTTCACTTACTCATCTGTGGCTTACATCTGACCTATTAAATTCATATACTACTGACTACACTAACCTTGAAACTCAAGCTATCAAGCAAATTGACCCGCTATTCCAGACCAGAGACTTTGCACGACTAAAGATAGCTGGCATACTACCTAAGTCAAATCCTGCTAAGATAATTGATATATCAACATTATAAATAAATAAAGGGATTATGGTAAGACCTGAATGAATACTTGGGTCTTACGCTTATGCACACGGATGCCTTTAACGCCTTTACCCGCTTCTTTCAATCCAATGTAAACTGTGTTGGGCTTGCGTGGCGGTGTACCTGCATGTGCACCATCTGGATTAATTGAACCCACCGCACTCATTATTTAAGTTATTATTTAATTGCTTCATTATTTAAGTTATTATTTAATTGCTTCATTATTTAAGTTATTATTTAATTGCTTACTCATTTACATTACCAATTTAATTGCTTACTCATTTACATTACCAATTTAATTGCTTACTCATTTACATTACCAATT
>Ga0187874_10002031_pt1 | contig 16330 bp, 13 predicted proteins | sample June2016WEW_16_1_3_FD_132993 | JGI IMG/M metagenome (GOLD analysis project Ga0187874, IMG submission 132993) | Peatland microbial communities from SPRUCE experiment site at the Marcell Experimental Forest, Minnesota, USA - June2016WEW_16_150 | ecosystem: Environmental > Terrestrial > Soil >... | reverse complement strand
CTGATCTGGAACTCCGATGATTCGCCACGCATTCATCGTAAAGCGCCTCAAGGCTTTCAGTCTGCTTGTTGATGTCGAAGCGTTCCATGACCCATTCGCGTGCACGCCGGCTCAGAGAGGACCAGAGCTGATCATCGAGGAGAAGCTTCTCGAGAGATTCTGCAAGCGCAGGCACGTTTGCCTCCGGGCAAAGCAGACCCGTGTGCCCGTGGTCGACCACTTCAGGAATGGCCCCATGGGAGAAACTCACAACTGGCGTGCCAACTGCCTGCGCCTCTGCAAAGACCATGCCGAACCCCTCCATATCACCGGACGCTGCGGTGACGCTTGGATTGCAAAGTACGCGCGCGCGTGACATGCTGCGCAGAACCTCCGCGGGTGGTTGAACGCCACGGAAACTGACTCGGAGGGCGAGGTTGGCGGCCTGTGCCTCCAGCTGTCCACGTAGCGGCCCATCGCCGATAATCTCCACCCGGGCTCCCGGATCGTGTTGCTGGATGAGCGCAATCGCGCGCAAGAGAAACTCACAACCCTTCTTCTCAACAAGTCTGCCCACAAAGAGAATCAGTTTGGGATCACGTTGAATGTTTGCAGGGCGAAAACGCTCGCAATCGATCCCCGTATAATGCAGGTGCAACTTGGATTCAGGAAAGCCGGCCTTGCGAGCCGCGTCGCGAATGAAACGGGAAACACAAATGAATGCCGTAGCCTCGCGAAACAAGCGATTTCTGTTTTGCAGGAAGTGCCGCCCGGCAAAGCTCGTTCCCAGAGCACGATCGGAGGAAGTGACATCGAAGCCGTGCAACGAGACGACCAGGGGAAGATCGAGCTTCCTGGCCATCGGCAACGCCTGCATTGCATCGATGGCAAAATGCGCGTGAACGATCGAGGGATGGGTAGCACGAAGTTGCCTGAAGAATGCGCGGCCGGTGGGGAACTTGCGATAGAGATTCGCAGCTAGCTGATCGAACGTCCCGTGGCCATCACGGAGCAATATCTCCGGCAAGCGATGTTGGAGGGTGTACTGTGTGCGGCGCAGACCCACCAGCACTGGATGGTATTCGCGCAAGGGTTTCGCCTGCTCGATGATGAACGTCTCGCTTGGAGCGAGAAGTCGTTCCCGGAAGATAAGCGCGGTTCGCATAGAGCAGGTGCCCTCAGAACTCCTCCGGAGCGAGATCGCGTGACGTTGCCTCGATCGAACGATGGATCGAGTTGCAGTGTGCAAAAGCACGCATCGACGGTTTAACGATCACGGTCGTCTGGACGAGCGCGGCCACGGGATGCCTCTTATTCAGTTGCATGAACCACCGTCCGAATCGTTCTTGCTGTTAGCTTCCATTGCACCGCGGCATACACAGCGATCATGAGTGCGGCGTCGGAGGCCAGGCTTGTCCAGGCTGCTCCGATCCACGACCAACGGGGAAGAATGACCACGTTCAAGCCGATATTGAGGAAAGCTACGCCCACCTGAATCCCCGTTCGCAACATCTGCGCATTCGCGCCTGAAAGTGCGTCGGCAAGAAACCAGTGGACACATCGTATGACAGGGATTAGAGCAAGCAACTGGACCGCCGGCGCCACGCTGGCGTATTTCGATCCGAGGATATAGGGCAGAAGAGGAGCGATCATTAAGAGAGCCAGAAAGTCGGCCGCGCCAAAGATCAGGGTTTTGCGAATTAAGCGCTTTGCGTAGCCGTAGGTTGCGTCGATACCCCCAGTGCCGATTTGGAAGAATCGCGGGTAAGCAGCCGACACGAGCGAACGCACCGGTGTAAGGCTGGTATCGATGATCCGGTAGGCAGCGGCGTAGACTCCCGTCGCAGTCAAGGTCGAAAGCCGCGCCAGCATGGTCTTATCGATGTCGTTGTAGATGGTCTGAGCTGATGTGCTGATCGAAAAGAAACAGCCCTCACGGGCGTCCTGCCACAGAGCGGAGAAAGAAATGTGCGGCACGCCCCAAAGAGCACTTCCCTGCTGCAGAGCGAAGGCGCCGCCGATGATGCCGGTGACCAGGTAAACCGATGCCCATTGCCCGATGGTGACCTGGCGATAGCAGCAAATCAAGCACACAATCCCGACCACCCGCAAAAAACTCATCGTCGTGTTCTGCACGGCGGTCTTGCTCATCTTGCCCGCCGCGGCGAACCCGAACGAGGCAAGATCGATGATGCGTATCAGAATCAGGTCCGAGAATCCGATTGCAGCGATCAGGGCAAGCGGAACCCCGGTGAACCAGATTCGGGAGAATCCGCAAACCACAGCGGTCGTCAGCAGTCCCATGGCAAGCGTCACCAGAAGCCCGTTGCCCCAGCACAGCGAGGCGTTCCTCTTCCCCGAGCGGACATTCTTTAGAAACAGGTTTCCGCAACCCAGCCCGACATAGGGTGAGATGATGCTTGTCATCGCGGTCACTGCTGCAAAGGCGCCGTATTGCGCAGGCCCCAATGAGCGGGCGATAAAGAGGAAATAGACTCCCTGGAGAGCCAATCGGAGGGTCTGCCCGAAGCACAGGTTCGACGAGTCTTTGAGCAAAGTGTTTTTCATCCAATTGGAATGAAGCAATTTGCTCAGACGAGTGGCGGCGCGCAACTTGGAATGAGCTCGAAGATCATGATCGGCGAGAGCGAGGGGCAGCGTGAAGAGCTTGGCGAGACCAGAGCGCCGGCCAAACGCGGCTGCCTTTGCAAGCCTCCGAATCGCATCGGCGCGTTGAATCAGGTGGGGAGCGACCTTTGCATAGCGCGGATCCTTCACAAGTTCTCTCGTCTGCGCTTCCAGGCGATCGTATTTCACTTGAGTCTTGCTCAATCCAGATTCCTTCTTCGAAACTGAGCCCACGCGTTCCGTGTACTGGTAATAGGCCTCTGGAACAATGAATAGGCTGCCACCCGGCATCAGAACGTCAAGATAGAATCGGAAATCTTCGCCATAGCGGCTGCCCTCGTCATAGCGGATGCCGTGCTCGAGAAGGTGCGAGGCACGAATAAGGGGCTTGAGCAGGCCAAAGTCAACTGCATCGGCCTGATTGGTTTTGCAGCGCGCAGCATAGCCTTCACGATCTGTGCGCAATCCGGAACCGAGCAGGCGGGGATCGATGCCAACGCCAACCACCTTGTCCGCTTGACGATCGTAGAGCGCAAGATTATCGGCAACGAGTACATCGTCTGCTTCGGCCGCATCGAGGAGCCGCTGCAGCCTATCGGGCGACATGGAGTCGTCGGCGTCGAGCAATGCCAGCCATTCCCCCTTCGCAAGGGCAATGCCGGCATTGCGCGCCGCGGCCGGCCCGACATTCTCCTGCATCTTATGGATGCGAATTCGGGGATCGGCCAGCGCGCGGCTCTGCACAATACCTGCTGTTCGATCTGTTGAAGCGTCATCGATCACGATGATCTCGATGTCGGCGAGGGTCTGTTCTCGCGCGGAGTCAAGCGCTCGAAGAATGGTTTCTTCGGCGTTGTAGGCCGGGATCAGAATCGACACGCGAGGCATCAGAATTCCTCCATGCGCGCGGCGGGCAGGCTGAGGGTCATCAGTGCGATAAGCGCATAGAACCAGGGAATTCCCAGCGGCGTCAGAAGCGACGATTCACCGATGTTCTCGACCAGAATCAATGGGAGCAGAACGATCGCCAGCATGGTGGCCCGGTCGAGCCATCTGCGTTCTACAGCCTTTGCCGCCTGCGCAAATCCTCGCAGGAATACCGCGATCAAAGGAATGAGCCCTACGAGCCCAAGCTGGAGCAATATGTCGAGGTATCCATCCTGAGCCTGGCCTTCCATCCAGCCGGTAACGAGCACCGTGTGCATCGATTCGCCGTTTAGTCCCGCCCAGAACGCAGAGTAGCCGTAACCGAGAAGAGGATGTTTCGCAATGGAAGGAAGAACCTGCGCCCAGATAACGGTGCGCTGTGTCATCGTGGAATCCCTGTCCATCGCGGCCAGCACAGAAACGAAGTTCGATGCAACGAGAAACGCTCCCAGAGTCGTTGGCACGGCCAGCATCATGAGAAAGAGAATCCGGTCGAGCGAACGGATTCGCGCAATGAATCGGAGGCCGTACGTAAGGCCGATGGCGAGTATCGTCAGAACCCACCCTGTTCTCGATCCGCTCATCACAATAAAGACCAGAGACAAGAAGACAACCGCTCCCTGCATCAACTTTTCGACGATGCCCCAGGCTCGCACGTGAAGTCCGAGGACGAGGAAGAGCGCGCACGCGGCCGCACAGTTGTTCCGCTGCCCGAAGATACCGCGCCACGCATCCTGCTGATACGCGTCGATGCCGACATTCGGGAACGCAACGACCGCAACCACGCAAAGCACAAGAGATACAAACGCCGCGAACGTAAGGAACGAAACGACGCGGTCACCCGGATACCGCAGATACAGATACATGGCAAAGAGAGTCGTGAGCAGTAGATTCAACGCATCCACCAGCGTGTGTCCTGGATTCTGCGACCACAGCATGGACGCGAATGCGAGCGCGGAAAGCAGGAGTAGGAGTTTCGACTTTTTGCTTGCACTCAGGATTGCGCGGAATTGCGCCGATACCAAGAGCAGGACGATGAGCGAGCAGGCCAACCTGACGATTCTTCGCGCCAGGGAGTCCTCTTCCATTGCGGAAAAGCGGAAGGCGACCGGAGTTGAGTCAGTCTGAATCCGGCCACTGACGGTGATGAACAGGACCGGCAATAAAGCCAGCCACGCTGAAGCTTCCTCCAAAACCGAAGTTTCGCGCGGCAGTTCTGCTGCTCGGCTCAGGACAGGCTGCCATTTCATTTCCCCGCTTTGGACGATCAATTCCATTCGCTTGGCAACCCCTCAGCGTGAGGCTTCGAAAGATCGTCATCTGCAAGAACCCGTTCCACGGCGCTGAAGATGGCTTGCAACGCAGATTCCCCGCGCCGCTCCTCTTCAGGATGGAGAGGTTCAATGGATTGATAGCCGTCCGCACTGGGAAAACGGAGATCGCGCGTGCTCTCGATTTCCAGGGGCATCGCGCCGGGCACCGTTCCGGCCGCCAGGAAGCCCCTCCATAGCCCTTTCGTCTGTGCCAGGCAAAGGCGCGCGCCCTCCGCGTTTCCACGGGATAATGCAATGCCGGACCGTGCGAGATTGTAGGTCAGGAAGCTCATCCAGAGAGCTCCCAAAGAGTTGATTCGGAGCACATGGCCCATACCAAAGCCATAGGCTTGTGCGCGAAGTGCTGAAGCGCTGCCGCTCAACATGTCGCGGCGCGGATGAACAACGTAGCGCGTGCGCTCGAAGCGCCCTCGCGCATTCATGCGCAACAGCCTGAGCACGTAATCCGTTTCTTCGCCGCTCCCATACGGCGTGCCGGCCCCCACGCCCAGCTGCACGTCGAATCGTGCGGATCTGGCGAGATCGGTACAAACGAAAAGCGAAGAAGAGAAGGTCGTGCGAAATGCATTGATCGGCCTGATGTCGCAGGAGTCCTGCGGCCAGCGGTTCCCGCTTGGAATGCCCGCTGCGTCTTTGACTCCGACCGCAAGAATGTCGTACTCAAAATTCGTCTGAAACCAGTCAACGACCCACTCAAGCAAGCCCGCGGGATACACACAGTCATCATCCGGAAAGGCAACAAGATCGCCCTTCGCGAGGAAGAGGCCGTGGTTCCTTGCGCGGGAGAGACCGCGCTCGCTCCGCGTGTGGCGGATGGGAAGAACATCCTGGAACCGTTCTAGAAGAGCAGGAAACCTGCCGGGATCCGCGTGCTGGTCGACAACGATGACTTCCCTGATGAACTTTGCCTGCGGTATCAGCGAACGCAGCAGAGCGCACAACTCGTCGGCCCGGTCCCCGAGTGTTGCCATAATCAGAGAGACTTTAAACATGGGCCATGGCCCTCCTTGGCCGAAGCAAATCGACAACACCGCGCGGCGTCAAGGCGAGACCCATAGCGATCGCGAATGCTCGCGGATAACGGATTGTGTTGCGGATAACTGTCCACAGCATTGCGGGTGCATCGCACCGTGCAGCGATCTGCGTTGCATAGAAGTAAGCTCTTGCCTTGGGACTTAGAAGGCAGTTGTTGTTCACCCAGTCCAGCGACGCTGAGACCGAACGGCCGCCACTTACAGACTTCTTTGCGGCGTCAATCTGGTAGATGACCAGCGGCTCCCAGACCCAAAGGAATTCCACTCCCTCATGAATTGAGGCCCGGATGAGCCAGTCCCAATCCTGATGCCGGGGAAGACCGGATCTGAATGGCGCCTCCAACAGCAGAGACCGCGGAACCAGCAAAGTGGATGTCTGGATGAACCCCTCACCCTGACGAATGGACGCCTCTCTGCACAGCAGGTATTCGCTCATTGACTCGTCCGGGTTCATCATGCGTGCCGGCCAAATCTCGTCTCCAGTCGGCCTGCGGGCAATTAGGCGGCAGGTTACAACCGGATAGAGCTGTGTCGACTTCCTTGCAAGTTCCAGTTGCAGCAGGAGCTTGTTCGGCGACCACTCGTCGTCGTCGTCAAGGAATGCGACGTACTCGCCGCGGCTCTTTCGCACCCCGGCGTTCCTGGCCTCTGCTCCCCCAACCGGACATTGGAGGCCAATCGTGATCACGCGCGGATCTTCGATCGTGCCCAGGGCACTGCTGGTCGCTTGATCCGGGCCATCGATAACGACCACCACCTCGATCTCGCGCAGGTGCTGCGCGAGCGCACTCTCGACCGCCCGGCCCACAAGGTCCGGCCGATTGCGGGTCGGTATCACGACACTTACGATGGGTAACTGCACTACAAATACACTCCTGATCTGGCCGGGATTTGGAGAATAGAATCCTCTGCCCACCTACGGGAGGGCGTAAATTGCCGCGGAAGTCGCCGATCCGGCGATGCTGCCTGCGCCCAGGACCGCAAGATTCCTCCCAAAACTGAAGGGGACATAAAGAACATCGCCTTTCTGCATGGCAATATCCGGAGTCTTCCCCTCCTGAAGGTCGCCAATCGAAATCCTCCGATCGGAATACGATCCACCCGGTTCCTTTCGGATCAGCCGTGCCTGTCCTTGCTTCGCAGTTTTGGTTACGCCTCCTGCGAGAGCGAGAGCTTCCAACATCGTGATCTTCGAATCGTTGTTGGTCATCGCGTAGCCGCCCGGGTGATTCACATCCCCCAGCACATAGACAATTCCTGCTTTTGACACAAGAACAATGTCTCCCGGATTGACGAGAACTTGCTGATCGACGGCCTGAATTGCATCGTTCGAATAAAAGTAGCGAACCAGCATCCCCGGATCGCCATGACGCTCGATGAGGATGTTGCGGTCGGCCACTGTTGTCAGACCGCCGGCGAGTGCGAGAACATCGAGAATGGATCGCGGTGTGGCGATGGGGTACGCACCTGCAGCCTTCACTTCCCCGAGAACAGAAACGGTCTGTGTCGCATACTGTTCAATCGTCACCGTGATCACGGGATGCCTCATATAGTGGGCGGCAATGAGGCTATTCTGGATCGCAATTGCGGCCCCTGCTGGCGTAAGCCCTGCGACCTTGATGTTTCCCGCCCCTTCGATCGGAACTTCTCCGGTATCTGTGACCCGGGGATGTTGTTCCATCTCAGGAGTATCCAGAAGCTGAATATGCAGTTGATCGCCCGGGCCAATCAAAAGGCTTTCAGAGGAGGCCTGCGCAACTGCGCTCAGCGGCAGGCTGGCGGCGAGCATCAGAAAGCCGCCAATCGCGATCCGCTTGAATGAACGAAGGACTGAACTCAACATAAGTACTCTCACACTATGCTCGCCTTGATGGAATGGTGGTACTCGGACTTTGAATATCCGTAGTACCGGTAGTACGAGCTGTCATTCTGTTCCACGCCATTCACGACGATGCTGACGCGCGTGTCGGAACCGCGCATACCGGAAAGGAGTAAATAGCTCCGCTCGAGCGATTGCCTTTCGGTCAATCCAAACCGGGCGACAAGAAGTTTGGAATCGACCAGATTGCTCAAGATCACCGAATCCGTGACAGGAAGAATCGGGGCCCCGTCGAACACGATGAAGTCGAATTGCTCGCGCCATTGTTCCAGCAACAAGCGCATCTGATCTGAGCCAAGAAGTTCTGATGGATAAGGAGGCACCGGGCCGGAGCACAGGATACTTAATCCCGGCACATTGTCGATTTGGACCAGCTTGTCTTGTGCGTCCTCGCGAACTTGCCCAGCCAGCAGAGTGCTCAGGCCGCGATTCGGTGACATCGCCAGAATCCTGTGGAGCATCGGGCGGCGTAAATCTGCATCCACCAACAGGACTTTCTTGCCATGTTGAGCCAGGAGAATCGCGAGATTGATGCTCAGCGTGGTCTTGCCTTCGCTTGCGATGGAACTTGTAACCAAAATTGCCTGTGGCGGTGCTCCTCCGCGCGAAAGCAGTAGAGAGGTGCGAAGTGCACGCAGCGCTTCGATGTAGGCGGACCGGGGTTCGTCGATTGCCAACAAGCGCGGCAATTTGCTTGGTGGTAAACTTTCGACACCGGCAGGTGCCGCCAGCTTTCCGCGCATAACATTGAAAGCGGGCAGAATGCCGATGGGAGCTTTTCCCACTGCCGCTTCTAGCTCACGCAGATCCCGGATCTTGTTATCGCGAATATCGACAATGATGGCACTGCCACATCCAAGAAACAGCCCGCCGACCAAAGCGAGCGCCAGATTCATGGGCACATTCGGCTTTGATGGCTTCGATGGCACTCGGGCCGGATCCACGATGCTAATATTCGACGAGCGCAGACCTTCGAGAACGCCCGCCTCTTTGAGATGACTCAGCAGGGTTTCGTACAGTTCGCGGCTCTGCTCGGCTTCCTGCCGAACGATCATGTACTCGATTGCCTTGTCGTTAAGCCTGTCAGCATCCTGTTTCTCCTCATTGAAGATGGAGCGGGCTCCGTCCTCGACCTTCTCCGAGACTTCATAGTCGCTTTGCGCGCGTCCTTCGATGCGCTGCGTTTCGTCCTGGATCGCTTTGTTTATGGCATTGATGTTTCCGCGAATTTCATCCAGCTTCGGATAAGCTGGCCCGAATTTTGTGGAGAGTTCATCGAGTTGTCCCTGTAGCGTCGCCTGCTGGAGTCGCAGATTCTGAATGAGCGTGAGGGAGTTTGCCAGTCCTGCGGACATGCCGGTAGAGCCGGCGTTCCCCGCCAGTCCGGAGATCAGCTCTGCATCACCGGATTTGGCTGCTTCGTAAATGGCCCGCTTGAGAATTCGATTGGACTCAGCCTCGGTGAGCGACGCAGTCGCCTGCTGCAATCGATCCAGCACGCTGCTGTAAATCCCGGTTCCTCCCTGCGGTTTTCCGTCGGTCTCGGTGCCACCGCCGAGGGTGAAAACGCCCGAATCCCGCTGCAACTGGACCACTTTTGCCTGCAGATCTTCGCTCTGCTTGCGCAGATCCGACAATTGGCCGCCGAGCCATTCTGATGCCTGAGAGGTTGCGTTGTAGCGGGTTTGAAAACTGAAGTCAGCCAACGCCTGAATCAAATGGTTGACGACGGCCGTCGCCACTTTCGGGTCGGGGCTAGTGTACGAAAGGTCAATGAGCCTGGTGCCCGGAACGATCGTCACTTTCAGGTTCTTGGAGAAAACCAGCAATGCGTGTGCGCGGCGCTTCGGTGAGTCTTCAAGAGGGGCGTTTGCGGGATCACTCGGTCCGGCAGGAGACAGGAGTCCAGTGATCAATCCAACGAGTTTGAAGCGCGGCTGAAAATCGGTCGTCGAGTCCAGGTTCAGGTCTTTGATCACGCGCAAGGCAAGCGTGTCTGATTGCAGAATGGAGGCTTCCGTCTGGATTGTGATGTTCGAATCCAGGGCATCGGTGGCGCCGGAAGTGTCGCCGATCATGCTCGATAAGCCGAGTCCATCCAGAGACTCTTTCTGAACCTGGAGCTCTCCAGTGGCCCGATAGCGCCGCTCGCCGAAGATGCAGTACAGAATCGCCAACACGAGGATGACAGCGAGAGGCAGAGCGATAACCATCTTGCGGCGCACGAAAAGATCGCACAAATCGCCAAGGGTCATCTCCCGGTTGTGCTGGCGGGCCGAAGCCTTTGGGCCGGATTGGAGAATTGGATTCAATCGAGTTCTCATCTATGCATTCAAATTGGAGTAAGAGTTGACCAAATGACGGCCCACTTTACGGCCGACCGCCGAATCCTCTGAAGGAGTACACGACACCCGTCGTCAGGGAATATCCGCTAAGGGTTCGCTGCGGGGTATAGGTTTCGGTCCATGTTGCCTCGTAGGGCGACCACTTCCACGGTCCGAGATTGATCGCTAATCCCTGGCTTGCTTGCCAGCACGGCGACCAGCGCGCAGGCGTGGGCACGTAGTGCGGTCCGGCGTCCTGCGCCAAAGACATTCCCCCGCCGAAATAGCCGGAGAACAGCCATGTGTGCCATCTCGGTCCGGCAAACTCCGTGCGGTACCCGGCGGTGATCGGAGATTGAGAGTAGCGAGCGTACATTGGATACGTCCCGCCGCGGACCTCAACGCCGAATCGCGGTGACCGTTGAGCGTAGATCCCGCCGTTGACCCCCAGCGCGTTGTAGGTGTAGTTGATCACGTGGGTCCTCAGGCCGCCGAAGGATGCAAAGAAATTGAGCCCGGAACTCGATGTCGCCGCGGCCTGTACCTGACCCATGACCGGCGTGCTGCCTCCCAACACGAAGAGAGGCACCAGCAGAACCAGTTTCTTCACGATGGATTGTTGACGCATAAGAAGCACCTGCACATTTCTTGGAATTTTCTGACCCTTCACCCTTTCATTGTTCAATTCAGTTCATCAGAGCGATGTGGAATCGGACGCAACGTTCGCGTCTACCGCATCCATGAACCGAAATCCACTCCCGTCATCACCGGCTGTCACCGTGCGATTGAAGTCTCGGCAGAAGACCAAACTCGACCTCATCCTCTTTCCTTGATGTTCTGGTCAACCTCGCTTTCACGATGTACCACAGAAACTCGGCATTGCCGATCAGATAGCGCTTCCACAATCGCGTCGGCTCCTGCGCAAGCCGATAGGCCCACTCGAGTCCGCTCGATTGCATCCACATCGGAGCCCGTTTGAGCTGTCCAGAAAGAATTTCGAAACTGCCTCCGACACCAATCGCGAGCGGGACGTTGAGGCGCCGAATGTGATCGCGAATGAAGAATTCCTGCTTGGGAGCGCCAAGGCCAACAAAAACCACGTGTGGCGTCGATGCGGAGATCTGATCCAGGACCTTACGCAGAGATTCCTCATTCCGCTCGAAACCGTACGGTGGAGAGTCCACACCCGCGATCTGGACACCTGGATAACGTTCCTTCAACATCTCCGCAGTGAGCTTGGATGCTCCAGGCATCCCGCCGAGTAAGAACACACGAAGCCGGTAAGCGGCGCCGCGGTGGCACAGCCTCTCGATCAGATTGACACCAGCGATGCGGGAAACTTGGCTGCCGTACAGCGTAGTACATGCCCATACAATTGGCATTCCGTCTGCACAGACGTAGTCGGCATCGCGAAGGCATTCGCGGAATCTCCGCGACTTTTTCGCAAGGACGTAGAATTGCGCGTTGGCGGTGACGACCTGTCTGGTCGTATTGCCATAGAGCGCGTGATGCAAGACATCGTCGATCAACGCCGCTTGAGAATACTGATCGACGGCAAGCGATCCAAGGTCAAGCCTCCCGAAAGGCGCCCAGTGAAGCGAGTCGATTGCGCGAATGGCCGTCGGGGCGTCGCTCGAAATGTGGACATCATCAATCATGGTTCCTGCTCTTAACTTCTCTGCACCCTGATTCCACCCACGAGTGGGCTCGCGAAGAATCTAGCTGCCTGTCCCGCGAAATACGGCAGCGACTGTGCGCAGCAAGATTCTTAAATCCAATCGGAGCGACCAGTGGTTCACGTACTTACGATCGAGTGCGATGTATGTTTCAAATGATGGGTCCTGACGGGCTTCAACTTGCCAGAGGCCCGTAATTCCCGGAACCGCATTGAGGCGATACAGTTGATCGGCTTCGTACTGATTAACCTCTGAGCCTAGCGAGGGCCGCGGACCAACCAGACTCATGTCTCCGCGAATTACGTTCCAGAGTTGCGGCAACTCGTCAAGGGAGTATTTGCGAAGAACTGCGCCGATTGTTGTGACCCGGGGATCGTTCGGAATCTTGAAGAGCACTCCCTTTCGCTCATTCAGGTGAGAAAGTTGCTCCTGCATCGCCGCAGCGTTGTCGACCATGGTCCGGAACTTGTAGCAGGTGAAAATTCTCCCCTTGTGACCAACTCTTTTGCTCAGGTAGAAGACCGGACCAGGCGACTGCAGCTTGATCGCAATCGCAATGGCCAAAATCAGCGGCAGTAAGGCGATCAAGGCCGTCGTTGCGAGCGCAATGTCCATTGCGCGCTTCACAAAAAGTGAGAGCGGACGCTGCCTGGCCTGAAAGACCGCAATCGTCGGTAGATCGGCAATATATTGAACGTCAGTGCGATCGATCAACGTTTCCGCAAGACTGGGAATGAGCCGGATGGAGATTCCAAGCGATTGTGCTTGACGAACAATCCGGCTGAGAACACCTGGTGTCGAAGGACGGCGGGAGAACACGATCTCGTCGACGAACTGCGAGCGGGCGATTTCAATCACATTGTGAATCTCGCCGACAATTTCCTCGTCGCCGACCACCAGGCAGTCATCGGTCGGCTCGCACATTGAAACGAAGCCCTTAAAGCGATAACCGCTGTAACGCTGCGAGTTGAGATAGAGACGCACATCGCGGCCAACCTCGTCCATGCCAACAATGAGATAGTTCCGCAGCGCGATATCACGCCGATAGAGCCTATCTCTTCGCCGTCGCCAAAGTGCACGGCCAAGAAACATCGCCGCCCCTGCCAGGATGGCCTCACGGGCAATCAAATCGCTGTGCGGGGCCGTATCGCCCCACAGCTTCTGGAGACCATAGAGTGCCAACCCGGCTGGAACGACGCATCGGAGGATCCGCAAAAGTTCAAGAAAAGTGGAAGAGTTCGCCTCTTTGCGATACAAGCCGGAAACGTGCGCCAACACCACAACAAAGGCCGCGAACGGCAATCCCGCGAGCACGAGGGACTCAACGGACTGAATTGAAGCGTGGAATTCTTGGTGTCCAGCCTGCGTGAGGCTGGAGATTGTCAGGGACAGTGCAAGGTCCAGAGCAATCCACGTGGACGGCGATGAAAGGAGGAAGGGACGCGGCGAAAGCGATCCTTCGCACAAACGAAGCGCGCGAGATGACCGCGGGTCCTGACCTAAGCAAAGATCGTGAAACGCCCTGATTTCATCGTTATCCCTGCGATTCGTGTCAGCACCAAGGACATCAGATTCCGGCAAGTGAACAGTATATGAAGACATTTTTTATTCATCCTGGACAAAACGACTGCGTGCTCCCGAGCGGAGCCGAACGCTACCCAGTTTGTTTGGTAACTCCATCAAAGCACTTAAGGTACCACCTAGTACCGTCAACATAGAGCACTAGTGGGTACTTGTCTGTACCACGCGTGGTACTGATAAGTACCACAAAGGAGTCACGCAAGGTCTGTCGCGCCGTGCCCATATGGCAATGTGAGATTCGCGCGGGTCGTTTTGCCGTCATCGCGGTGACCCATCACCCGTGAGTTCCAGCGTCCTTGCGTTTTGGTAACTGGTTTCTAATTACCCTATGTGGTTACAAGATAACGGGGTTGAGAGGTACCAATTGGGGTTGTGCCAAGAGGCCCATTGCCGATGAAATCAGATGTAGCGAAACCATCGCTACGGCAAGGTCAATGCTCTCAACTTCTCCCCTCCACCGGCCCACCCGCCGCCAGCTACTCAAGGGTGTTGCGGCGTTTTCCACGTCGGTTCTGTTCTCGGGATGTAACAAAGCATTAACAATGTCAGCCAGCTCGATCGGCCCGCAGGCAGCCACCAACGCACAACCTGCCCCGTTCGGTCCCGTTAGTCAGGCATACCTCAATGTGTCAGCCAGCAAAGTCGGCGTCATCGGCCCGGGTTTCGCATGCCTCTCGTACGAAAAATCGGCCATGTGCGAGCCGCTCTTCACCGGGGTCAACACTGATCTCATCGGCCTTTTTCAGTTGCTTGGCCCCAGCGTGCTGCGGGTCGGCGGCAATTCTGTAGACGAGTGTGTTTGGACCCCCGAAGGCCCCGGCCAGACTCCCAGTCAGATCGCTCCTTCCGACGTGGATGCGCTGGCGGCCTTCCTCAAGCAGGCCGGATGGCAATGCATCTACGGCATCAACCTGGGCGGTGCAGCGACCGGAGCAACAACTCCCGCGCTCGCTGCCGCTGAAGTTGCTTACGTTGCCCAGAAGTTCGGCTCGGCGCTGCTGGGCATCGAAATTGGAAATGAGTGCGATGGCTACGGCGCAGTGGGCAGCTACTTCGCCGGCAATTGGTCGCTCGCCCAATTCGAGTCGCTGTGGGAAGATTTCCGCAGCACAATCGTGGCCGCGGTCCCCGGCGTCTCGGTCACTGGACCGGCCTCAGGCAGCAACGTCTCCACATGGACCGTGCCCTTCGGTCAATCGGTCACCAGCCGAAACCTGTCGCTGCTCACGCAGCACTACTATCGCGGCGACGGAGAATCTGCGACCTCCACGATCGACAACCTGATCTCCGCCGATTCCAATCTGGTGAACTGCCTGAGCCTACTGAATGCTGGCGCGCAGTCCATCGGCGTTCCGTTCCGGATCGGAGAGTGCAACTCCTACTTCGACGGTGGGGCCGTGGGCGTAAGCGATGCCTATGCGTCGGCACTATGGGTCGTTGACTTCCTGTTCAACTGCGCGCAGGGTGGCGCGGCCGGAGTCAACCTCCACGGGGGCGGCGACGCCGATGGTTACACGCCGATTGCCGATAACAATGGCGCTGTGGTTGAAGCGCGTCCCATCTTCTACGGCATGACGCTATTCACCCTTGCCGGCCAAGGTGTCGTTTACCAGACGAACCTTTCGGCCGGCAGAATCAACGCAACCGCCTACGCGGTGAAGAACTCCAACGGCGATATGAACCTGGTTGTCGTCAACAAGGACACCACTCAGAATCTGCAGTTGACGATCTCCATGCCGCAATCAGTCAACTCGGCCAACCTGGTGACTATGACCCAGCTTTCCTCGGGTGCAACAGGACCATGTCTTTCGGCAACGAGCGGCGTAACGATTCAGAATGCCACTATCAACGCTAATGGCGGCTTTACTCCTTCGGCTGGTTACGACCTGACGGTGAATGGTTCGCAAATCGACTGTTATGTCCCGGCCCTCAGCGCGGTTCTGATCAAAACAGACCAGTAAGATCGAATGCCATGAGAGTGCCGAATTCCTCAGCATTGGTTTGCAATATCTATCTGGGGTTGATAGACGAGAAACAACGTAAGCGTCCGCTTCTCGCCGTATAGGCAACAGACTCCACACCCAAACGATCAGAGCTTGAAACGACGCTGAGCACGCCTGTATAAGTTTTGAGAAGTGCAGCAATGATCTGTGCCTCCGCATGCCTGCTCTTCGACATAAATCCGTCCTCTCCAAATACGATTTCATACTCGGTTATGTGCGGATTTAGGGGTGCAGGTCAGCTTAGTATCAGCTATTGATAAGCTGAGAAGTCATCCTTGAAGAACCAGGTCGCTTTACCAGGCGAATATTCCATATCACTCGCGAATCAGTTTGAGACAATCCAGACAGGTACAGCATGCGACCAAGCTGAGAAGTCATCAGGTTTTCCGCCTTTTGGCGAATGGTGCCGCACACGTGGACAGACGCCGACGGATGAAGACCGACAGCGCGGATTCAAGTCTCTTCCTTTTGAGGGCGCTTTTCAGGCTTGAGCAAACATTCTCAGGCCGGAGCGGGGTCTGGATGTAGCCTGATGCCCCGGAGATCATCGCCAACATCGCGCTGCGCAGATCGTCGGGCTTGGTTACGACCACCAGAGCGACTTCAGGGAATCTTTCGCGAACATAGTTCACAAACTTCATTCCCTTCATCTCTGGAACATCAAGGCCGATCAGAACAACCTGATAGCGTTGGTTGTTGAGCATTCTCAGAGCGCAACTCGCGACGGGACACAAGTTCGCACGGAATCCTGTCCCGGCAAGCAAAGGAATGCTCATCTCTAAGGATGCGCCCACCACGAGAACTGAAATCCCTCGTGCCATTCCCGAGTATCCTGACCGACTTCTAGGTCTCTGACAGCCTGAATTTGTTCCTTTTGTAGCCGAACTTCTGGCGTGCCTTTTTGCGTGTGAACTTCCAGTTGATGACAACGTGATCGCGATTCATTTTCCGGTTCCATGCTTGCG
>Ga0187874_10002028_pt1 | contig 16348 bp, 13 predicted proteins | sample June2016WEW_16_1_3_FD_132993 | JGI IMG/M metagenome (GOLD analysis project Ga0187874, IMG submission 132993) | Peatland microbial communities from SPRUCE experiment site at the Marcell Experimental Forest, Minnesota, USA - June2016WEW_16_150 | ecosystem: Environmental > Terrestrial > Soil >... | reverse complement strand
TAGATCACGCGAGCAGCAAATACGTCTGGCCAACCCTGAGGCACGAACGCAGCATCCTCCGAGACACCAGCGACTTCGTTACACCCTTATGTGAACATGATGCTGGTCTTCGGTGAACACCTCGGTGTGGAGGTGAGCGGACTCGAACCGCCGACTTCCACGTTGCGAACGTGGCGCTCTACCAGCTGAGCTACACCCCCGGGTGACCGGTCCGGACCATCGGAAAAGTCCTCTGGAGCGCCCCGGCCTAGTCCGGCCGACGACTCAGGTTAGCTGAGCCGCGCCGAAGACTCCCAGACAGCCGACGCGTAGTTAGGTGAGCAAAGCGTCAGCAGTCGAGTTCCGGTGGCCAGCCGGTCAGCGACCGCCGGCCACGATCTCGTCGTAATCAAGGCCGAAGGCCGGGCCTAGGAGTTCGTCGTCGGACCAGCTGATCTCGTCCGGTTCGTTGTGGCGCACGGGGATGACTGTGCTCGCGGCCACATCGACACTGTGGCTCCGGAGACGTTCCTGGATGTCGACGACCTTGACCTCGCGCTCCACGGCACGCCGGTGGATGTGGATGAGCATTGCAACGTAACCGGCCGTGGCGGCGAAGGCCAGCAGCGACAGGTCCCACAGAGTCTTCAGGCCGGGAATCATGCCGAGCAGTAGGAACCCGAGCATCGTCGCGACAAGAACGAGCAGAACTCGGCGACGTCGTGCGGACTGTGACGGGGGTCGCCGCCGCCGCGCGAAGACCTCGGACCGCGGCGCCCCGGAGGCCCACGCGGATGATGCCCGAACACCGGTGTCCGCCATCGGAGCCATGGACAGCGCCATCGGGTCGACCGCGCTCGCCGCCAGTCGCGGGTACGCGCGTCGCATGCCCCGAAGCTGCCGGTGGAAAGAGTCGACGGAGTTGGAGAACCGGCGCTCGGAGAGCTTGCGTAGCATCATCGGTGTCAGGGCGATCACCCAGATGACTGCTAGCACAGCTATGACCACCAGGCTCACGCTCCTATGACCGTCCTTACATTGCAGAAAACGCTAATCAAGGTTCGCGGCTGAACGGTGGATGTTGCCTTGGCCGGCCTCGCCCTCCCGGCGCCACACCCCTGAGCGGCCACCGGTCTTCTCCCAAAGACAGAGCTCTTCCACCACCATGGAGCGGTCGGCGGACTTGCACATGTCGTAGATCGTGAGCGCCGCAACGGCGCACGCTGTCATGGCTTCCATCTCGACGCCCGTCCGGTCGACGGCCTCGACCTGTGTCTCGACTTCAACGAAGTCGTCCCCGATCGTGAAGTTCAAGGCAACTGAGCCCACGAGCAACGGGTGGCAGAGCGGGATGAGCTCGGCTGTACGTTTCGCTGCTTGAATTCCAGCGATCCGTGCCGCGCCGAGGACGTCACCCTTGTTGATCGCATTGCTTGCTATGTTCACCGTCGTTTCGGGGAGCATCCGGACCTTGCAGCGGGCGATCGCCCGGCGGTGAGTCGGCTCCTTCGGAGTGACATCTACCATTCGAGCCCGGCCCAGCGGGTCGACATGAGTCAATCCTCGGTTCGGCATTGGCGAGCAGTCTATGCCCTGAGCAGCAGGCGCGCCCCAACCGTGGCCCCCTTGACTGAGGTCCGGGCGCGCACGCGAGGCGCGGCGCCTACCCGCGCGCCGGTCCCGTTCCTACTCGAGCGGGCCGGTCAGCAGTACCTGAACTTCGCCTCCGGTGGTCACACCGGCGCCGTCAGGCACCAGCGCCAAAGCGTTGGCAGCTGCCAACGCTGCGAGCTGGTGAGAGCCCTGTTTGCCAGCTGATCGGACGATGATGCGGCCGTCTGGTCCCATTGCGGCGACGACGCGCAACAGGTGCAGCTTCCCGTCTGGCCGGCGCTCGAAATCATCGGCCGCGACGGCCGGGATCCGACGGGGGAGGGGCGATCGGTGACCCGTGAGCTTCCTGAGTGCCGGCAGCGCTACGACCTGGTAGCTCACCATTGAGGAGACGGGGTTGCCCGGCAGGCCGAAGACCGGTACGAGAAAGGCACCTCTCGCGACGACAGCGAAGGACAACGGCTTCGCGGGCTTGATCGCAACCTTGAACTGGTGGGCTTTCCCCCCACCCTCCGACACGAGTGCCTCCAGGGCAAGCTTCACGAAGTCGAACTCGCCCATAGAGACCCCGCCGGTGGTGAGCACCGCATCGCAGCGCTCGACCCCCTCGCGAATCCCTGCCGAAATCGCCGCCTCGTCGTCGCGGCGAACACCGAGATCGACGCCGACGAATCCGTCCCTTTGCAGTGCCGCGAGCAGACCCTGCCGATTGGAGTCTCTGATCTGGCCCAACTCGAGAGGCACCATGCCGCCTACCAGTTCGTCCCCGGTCGAGAGCACGCCGACCATCGCCCGCGGGTGGACTCTGACACGTGCGGCACCGACGCTCGCCAGCAAGCTGACATGGGCCGGGCCGATGACGGTGCCGCCGGCGACGGCAAGATCACCCCGGTGCAGGTCGCTTCCCGCGGCGCGGACATAAGCGCCGGGAAGGACTTGATCGAGGATCCGGACCTTGCCATCTGACGAGCCCGGTTCAGTCCGCTCCACTATGGCGATCCCGTCCGCACCTGGGGGAATCGGAGCTCCGGTCATGATCTGGACCGCCGTCCCAGGCTCGACGGCCCGGTTGGGTGCCGACCCGGCTGGGAGGACGCCGACGACCGTGAGCTCCACCGGCGCAGGCCTCGTGTCGTCGGCCCGCACTGCGTAGCCGTCCATCGCGGTGTTCGCGAAGGGTGGAAGATCGTCCGCGGCATGCACGTCCTCGGCAAGTACCAGGCCGAGAGCGTCGCCGAGCCCGATCTCGACCGGGTCCAGTGGCGGGCACGAACTGAGCACGACACGCTGAACGTCTTCGAGGGTGACCAGCTCCTCAGTACGGTCTCGGTCCATGTTGCTCCTCCCCGGGGCTCAAAGCCCTGGAGCCACGATATACTTGGCACTCATCAAGCGAGAGTGCCAACGCCAGACCGCCAGCGGGACGGGGAGGCCGGCCGAGGCAAAGGACTGAAGGGATCCATGCCGACCTACGAGTACTCGTGCAAGTCATGTGGAGAGCACCTCGAGGTCGTGCAGTCGTTCAAGGACGACGCCCTTACCGAATGTCCCAACTGCAGTGGGGTGCTGAGGAAGGTCTTCGGGAACATCGGGATCGTGTTCAAGGGGAGTGGCTTCTACAAGAACGACAGCCGTTCAGGGCGTTCCGGCCTGAAGCCGGCTGCCGCCGGTTCCAGCAGCGGATCGGAGGTCGCCACGACTTCTTCGGGTACCGAGCCGAGCAAGCCCGCAGCGGGCGACGGCGCGTCGCCCTCGAAGCCCGCCGCCTCAGCTGCTCCTGCGGCTTCGACATCGACGGCGTCGTCCGGGGCGCGATCTGCAAGAGCCGAAGCGGCCTCCTGAGCGGCCGCGCCACTCTGGCCAGGAGATGACGGGTTCCCGTTAGCTCACGATCCGCTCATCGCAATCTCGTCGATGGCGAGCGTCACCCCTGTGGCTGCTCCCGGCAGCCACTCGATATCGGACCCGACGGCCACGACGTGCTGCAGCATTCGTTGAATCGTCGAGGCGATCGTCACCTCGCGGACCGGTTCTGCCAGCTCACCACCGCGGATCATCAGGCCCTCGGCACCCACGGAGAAGTCCCCGCTCACGGGATTGACCCCCGAGTGGACACCGGTTATCGACTGGACGAGCAGTCCTTCGCCGACCTCCGTGATGATCTCGGTCTGGTCATGTTTCCCGGGTTGCAGCGACAGGGCCTGCGCACCTACGCCCGGGGTCGTCCGGAACCCACCGCGGACGGCCGAGCCCGTCGATGCGGTGCCGGCGAGGCGTCCCGCATAGGTGTCGTAGAGGAAGCCCTTCAGCTCGCCCCCAGCAATCAACGAGTTGCACCGGCAGGCCAGCCCCTCTGCGTCGTGTTGGGAGGCGCCGTAGGCGAGCGGGTTCGTCGGGTCGTCGATGAGGGTCAGTTCGCCGACACCTACCTGTTCGCCGATGCGCCCGGCGAAAAGGGAGCGACCTTTGGCGACCTCCTCACCTGACAGGGTGCCGGAGAGGATCCCCAGCAGCGTGGCCGTCACACGGCGGTCGAGGACAGCGGTCAGCTTCGCGCTCCTGGCCTTCTTCGCTCCAAGCAATCGTGTCGCGCGGTCGACGGCATCGGCCGCGGCGGCCTCCAGGTCGAGATCGAGCGGAGCGCGGCCCACCGAGTAGCCGAAGCCTGTCTGAGTGTCGTCGCCATCCCCGGCGACTGCGTGGACGAAAAGGTAGCAACCGGTTTGGCGGTCTGTCACCTCGATCCCGCGCGAGGTCGCGATCGCCGTCTCACCGTAACCGTCGACGTAGTCCGACGAGACGACCTGGCGGATGCGGGGGTCCCCGGCCCGCACGCGGCGCTCGAGCTCGAGGGCGAGCGCGACCCGTTCGTCGGTCGGGAACGAGACCAGCTCCTCCCGCCAGAGATCGAGCACGGGCGGTTCCACACCGTCAGGTGAGGCGAGCCCGGCATGCTCGTCGACCGTGGCGAAGCGGGCGTTGTCGCGCGCCTCGTTGAGCGCCTCTTTCGCGGCCGACTCGTCGAGAGCCCCAACATATGAGAAACCCTGCCTTCCCGCCGAGATGACCCGCACTCCCACCCCGGCGGACTCCGCCGACTCGAGCTGTTCGATGGCGCCTTCGAAGACCCGAACCGAGGTCTCCCTGCCGTGGGAGACGTAGACCTCGACCTCCTCGCCAGTCGTCGCCTGCTCGAGGACCTTTCGTGCCAGCGAGAGTAGATCAGGCACTTGCGGTACCGCCGATCGTCACGCCCGTCACGCGCAGCGTGGGTTGTCCGCAGCCGACGGACACGTTCTGGCCGTCCTTGCCGCAGGTGCCGGGCGACATGTCGAAGTCGTTCCCGATGGCGTCGATCTTGGAGAGCACGTCGGGGCCGTTGCCGATCAGGTTCGCGTTGCGGAGGGGCTCTGTGATGCGGCCGTTCTCGATCAGGTAGGCCTCGGTCATTCCGAAGACGAAGTCACCCGTCGCCGTGTTGACTTGTCCTCCGCCGAGCTGGGCGACGTAGACCCCGTTTGGTGTCTGCGACACGATCTCGTCCGGATCCTCCTTGCCGGCGAGGAGGAACGTGTTGGTCATACGGACCATGGGGAGGTCCTGGTAGCTCTGCCGTCGGCCGTTGCCCGACGAGGCCCGTCCCTCTTTGCGCGCGCGGAGGTAATCCCACATGTAATCGGTCAGGACTCCATCTCGAATCAGCACGTTGCGCTGGGTGGGCCGGCCTTCGTCGTCGATCACGAGGCTGCCCCAGTTGGGGCCCAGCGTGCCGTCGTCGACGAGCGTGACGCCGGGGCTGGCGACCATCTGACCCACGCGGCCTGTGTACGCGGAGCTGTCCTTCAAGATGTGGTCCGCCTCGAGGCCGTGACCGCACGCCTCGTGAAAGAGGATCCCACCGCTGCCGCTCTTCAGGACCACAGGTAGGACACCGGACGGCGCCGGGCGCGCCTGGAGCTTGGTGATCGCCCTGCGGGCCGCCTGCTCGGCAACCTCCTCGACGGGGTGCTCGTCGAACATCTCAAAGCCGAGGGTGTAAGCGACGCTGTGGAAGCCTGTTTGCAAGCCGCCGTCGCCGGACGCGACACAAGTCACGAACAACCGCGTGCGGATGCGCTCGTCGTCTGCAAGTAGCCCGTCCGAGTTCGCCACCAGGATGCGCCGCCGGCTGTCGCCGTAGCCGGCACTCACCTGAACGATGGCCCCTCCCGCCGCGCGGGAGGCGTCATCGGCACGCAACAGCAGGTCGACCTTGTCCGACTTCGGCACCGTGCCCGGGAGCGTCCGCACCTGTTGATGCTCCGACGCCTGCCTCGAAAGCGCGACCTTGCGGGCGCCACCGCCCCCTTCTCGCGCGACAGCGGCCGCCGCCTGAGCTGCAGACAACAGACCCGCTTCCGACAAGTCGGCGGTGTGCGCGAAGCCCGTCGTCTCACCGACGATGACCCTGATGCCGGCACCCCGGTCGCGCCCGCTCGACAGCTCCTCCACCTTGCGGTCGTCCAAGAAGATCGAAGAGCTCGAGCGGTCTTCGGCGAAGATCTCCGCGAAGGCGCCGCCTCGCCGAAGTGCTTCCTGCAGAACCCGTTCGAGCACGGGCCCTTCGACGAGGGCGGCGAGCGAATTGTCGATGAGTGTCACAGCGTGCGTCAGAGCTTCCGACCGAGCATGCCTCCGAGCACGCCGCCACCCATGCCAGCGGCCACAGAGCTGCCTTCATGGTGATCCCCGCCCAGGTAGGGCGACAGCGCGTGAGCGAGGATCGGTAGCGGCATGCTCTGGAGCCAGACGGTGCCCGGACCTGTGAGCACCACGACGTGGTGCCCGTCCTCGCCGAACATGCGGTTGGCTATGCCCGGCAGGCGCGTCGTCTGGAAGCTCACGGTTGCCTGGAACGCACCGACGTGTCCGGGATGCGCGCAGAGGGTCTGTCCTGCGGCCAGTTCGTAGGTCGAGATCTCCCCTGAGAGCTCAAGCCAGGCGGTTCCCTGTCCCTCGAGTCGCTGAAGAAGGAAGCCCTCACCACCGAAGATGGCACCGCCGAAGGTCTGTTGAAGTGCGACTGTGGGCGAGACGCCGGGTGTACCGCACAACCAACCGTGGCGATGGACTATGTGTTCTGATCCAGGTGCGATCTCGACCGAGAAGATCCGACCCGGGAGCTTCGCGGCAAGGACCAGCATTCCCGGCCCGCCTGTCGGCTCGTAGCGGGTGAGGAAGATACCAGTCCCGCTGGCGACCCGTTTCAGACCCGCCATGAAGCCGCTGCCTCCACCGGTGTTCGTCGTCTGGCTTAGCTGCATGTTCGCGGACATCCAGGCGAGGTCGCCGTGGGTCGAGACGACCGCTTCGCCGGGATCGAGTATCAGCTCGAGCACCGGGAGAATGGACCCTTTCACTTCGGCCTTCATTTAGAAACCCCCTTCTCGTCTCGCGACTATCCGGCGCTTGTGCTGCTGCCGGGCATCAGTCTGCCTTGTGTGGAGATCGGCGTCGAGAAGGGAACGTGACTGCCGTACGTCCTGTGTTTGCTGCCGGGGATCCCTGTCTTCCAGGCGGTATCTCGGTAGCATCGCCACAGGGGAGTGGAGGGCATATGGACGAGAACGAGGCAGTCGCAGAGCAGCAGGTGGCCACGCCGATCTTCAATGTGTACCGGCGCGGATACGACCCGGAGCAGGTCGACCGGTACGTGGCGGATCAGCAGCGCCGGCTCGACGACGCGCTCAGACGTGCCTCTGAGTCCGAGCGCCGTCTCGCAGCAGCGGTTGGCCAGCTCCGGGAGTTGCACCGTCGCGTGGCCGTCTACGAGAGTGAGACCCGCACCGCCCAACCTCCTGCGTTGGATACTCTCGGTGAACGGGTCCAGCGCATTCTGCAAGAGGCGTGGGAGGGGGCTTACTCGCTCCGCCAGGAGGCCGAGCGCGAAGTGAACGAACTCCGCGAGTCGGTCACCCAAGAAGTGGCCGAGTTGCGCGAGGTGGCGAGCCGCGAGGCCGCTGATGTCGTCGACCAAGCCACGAGGCGCGCCCTGGCGATCCGGGACGAGACCGAGCGTCGGCGCCACGCCTACCTGCAACGCATCGAACAAGACCGCGAGCGCGCCGTTTCACAGATCACCTACCTATACGACCAGCGCCAGGAGGCCATCGCCGAGTTGGCTCGGTTGCAGACAACCATCCAGGCGGTCGTCGAGGAGATGGCCCGCAGCCCTCTCGGGCGTCCGGCGCCGGGTGTGGCCATCGCGGCGGCGTCTCCCGCAGCGACGGACGGCAGTCCGACCCTTCCACCGGAAGACGACACGCGCGTGCGTCCGGATCGTGCTCTGGGCAGGTCGGGAGCGTCCGCGACGGCAGGACCTCGCGGTGAGCGAGCGGGGCGACACAGCAGTCCCGCAGGCATCGACCCTGAGTACGAGGGAGAGGGCATGTCCGCGGTCCCCGATACGAGAACTCGGGCCGACATGCAATTCGCAGAGCATCTTCCACGTCCGGAACGTCGGTCGGAAGGTCTGCTCGACGCAGATCTGCCCGAGGAGGAGGCCGCGGGGGCCCGTTCGAGCAGGCGGCGCACCGGGCTGTTCGATGCCGAACAAGAGGGTTGGACCTGAGCGCCCTCTCGCGGACGGCGCGCCGGGAGGCGCCCACCCGTTCGCGGCCGTGATGAAGCCGGCGGGATTCGTCTCGGGCTCGACGGGACAGGAAGAAGAGGTCCTCTCTCGCCTGCGCTCAGCCGGCGATCGCGTGACCACGTCACGACGCCTCCTGGTCCGTTGTCTTTTCGAGGCGTCAGGGCACCGAACGGCGGAGGAGCTCGCAGCGGAGATCCAGGTTCACGCGCCCGACGTGTCGATTTCAACCGTGTACCGGAACCTGGAGGAGCTCGAGCGCCTCGGGGTGGTCGTCCACTCCCACCTCGGGCACGGGCCGGCGACGTATCACCTCGCGACCGCGGCGCACGGCCACCTGGTTTGTCGCAAGTGCGACGCCCAGGTCGAGATTGCGGACGGGTTCTTCACCGACCTCCGGCGCCAGGCCATCGCCGAGTTCGGGTTCGCCATCGACCCGCGGCATTTCGCTGTGATCGGGCTTTGCGCGACGTGCCAGGTGGGGTTGGATGAGACGGGGCATTTTTCGGTTGGCTGAGGGATGCGAGGAGCACCCTCCGAGGCCACCCGGAAGTCCGGGTGGCCTCGTGTGGGGGGATGTCGGACACCTGCTGCAGTGCCAGGTTCTTATGTCACGAAATCGTAACTACTCAGTTACGATTTCGTCATAGTATCGCGACCGCCTTTACTTGTCTAGAGGTTTGTTGCAAAATTGTTACGGAGACCCCAGGTCGAGTGTCCCGGAGCTTGAGGTTCACGTGGGGGAGCCCATCCGGCGCAGTGGCTCGGCCCTTCTGTTACTCACATGCAAGGATGGTCGTCGCAATTCGAGGACCCGAAGCGACAGTGCCCAGGTCCGAGAAGGGGCCGCTAGCTCATCTGGTAGAGCAGGGGACTTTTAATCCCAAGGTGCCGGGTTCGAGCCCCGGGCGGCCCACCACCGAAACAGCAGCTCAGACGCCATATCTTGGACGGGCAAAACCCACCTGGTAACCTCCCACCCAAAATTTCACCCAACAATTTCGGAGGAAGTGAGTGGCGGGAAGCCTGCGGCTTGTAAAGGCGCCGGACGTGTACGAGCTGCGCGTCTACGTAGGGCGAGACTCGTCCGGACGGGTAAGGCACCGCTACGAGCGCTTCACCGGCAACAAACGATCCGCACAACGAGCCCTTGCCGCTCTCGTAGCCGAAGTCGAGCAAGTCAGGGGTGTGGTCAGTCCCGAAAACATTTGGCCGTCGAGCACCACCTTGAACGCCGCCTTCGACGCATGGAAGCTGAACGGGTGGCAGGACCTCTCGCCGTCCACGACGCGCCGTTACGAGAGCATCTGGCAGGTTCACGTCGAGCGCTCGATCGGGCGTCGCAAGATCTCCGAACTGAGCGCCTATGACTTCGAGCGCTTCTTTCGCAAGCTGAAGGCGGATGGACTCGCAGAGGCCAGTGTGCGACAGACCCGCGCGATCTTGAACCGCACCTGTCGTCTCGCACGGCGCTGGAGTGGAGGGGTTCTCCCGAACCCGGTCGCAGAGACAGAGCTTCCCAGTTGGTCGATGGACGCGGACCGGGTCGTGCGGGCGCCTGAAGCCATAGAGGTCGCAGCACTGCTCCGAGCGTGTGCGGAGGAGGACCCACGCGTGGCGGCGTTCGTCCGCGTCGTGACGGCGACCGGGGTGAGAAGGGGCGAGGCCTGTGCTCTGCGTTGGTCCGACGTCGATTTCGAGGCGAGGACGATCACGATCAACGAGTCGATCGTGGCCTCGCGGGGCGGGGCCATCGTGAAGGGCCCGAAGACCCGAGCGAGCATCCGCCGGCTCAGCATCGACACCGGCACGGTCGAGATCCTCGCCGCTCTCCGAGACGAACAGGGCGAACTCGCAGCCATGTGCGAGACCGGGCTCAAGGACGAGAGTTTCGTTTTCTCCTTCGAGCCCGGGGGTGCAACTCCGCCTTATCCCGACGTGATGAGTCACGCCTTTGCAAGCATGCGTGACAGGGCCAATGTGGCAAGTGACGTCCACCTGCACTCGCTTCGTCACTTCCAGGCCACGGTCCTCGACTCGGTCGTCTCCGAACGCCAAAAGCAAGCCCGCCTCGGCTGGGCGACAGTCCACATGGCGCGCCACTACACAGACGCCGTGACCGAGGAAGACCAAAAGGCCGCCGAGTTCGTCGGCCGGCTGCTCGACGAGGATCGCCCGCAGGTCGGGCAGAGCTCACGCAAGAAAGCGTGATCGTCATGGGCGGGTCGGTCTGAAGATTCCCAATCTCTCGCGAGGCGCTCCAGTGCCGCCCGCGGGATTCGGATCTGCTTTCCGATCCGGGTCACGGTGAGGGGACACGATCCGGACTTGATCGCGGCGTAAAGGGTGGACCGCCCCATGCCGAGGGTTTCGGCTGCCTCGGAGACGGTGAGCAGGAGTGGGCTCGAACACCTCCTTGACAAGGTACGACCTGGCTGCCGACGGCTTTGCACGTTTGCACCGTCGAAGGCGACTCGGGCAGTCACGGCGTCCCTCCTTTCGGAGCGATCCGGATGACCCCTCCTATATAGAAGGCACTGGGAGATCCAGGCTATCGATGAGACGCGATCTAAAGCGGTGCTCCGTCGCTGCTGCCAGCGACAGCACGGCCGATGAGGCAACGCGAACGATGGGTAGCGCGGCCCTGTCAGGGTGCCAGGATCAGTGTTCGGCCCCGCCTGTACGCCGCGCGACGGTCGCCGCCTAGCCCAGTACGCCCCCGCAGACGTCGGTGCCCGGGCCGTTGGTGATGAGGAGCGACGGCGAGTTCAGGTAGAGGAAGCCGGACCAGCCGTAGGTGCGCGCGTAACGGACCCAGTCGCTCCGCGACACCGTCCAGACCGCGCCTCGCGCCAGGTCGAGCAGGTTGGTCTCCATTTCGAAGGTGACGTGCTCAAGGTCGACTTTCCACAACCGGCCCTCGGGCAGCTTCCGGTCCGCCGCCGTCCTGGCGCAGGAGACGAAAAAGGTCGCGTAGTGACCAGCTCGATCGATCGCGGCGACTTGCCCCACGGCCACGTCGTTGCTGAGCGTCGGAAAGGACGCGGCGTCGTTCAAGTACGGGATCTGCACCGGTGGCTTGGTGACCGTGGTCGAGACGTGGACGAAGCCGCTGTGCTGAAAGCTCCACACGCTCACCGCTCGGCCGCTCGGACAGCAGGTCGGGTCTCCAGCAGGTCCGTACCACAGCTCATGGACGACGATCCGGCCACCGTCGATCGCGATCTTGCCCTGGTCGAAATACGGGACGTGGTCGACGATGTATGCAGCGGGTTGTTGTGGCGTGAGCACGCCGAGCACCGTCGGGACAGCTCCTGCGGTGCTCTCGATCACCCAGCTGTCGGCAAGCTGCCCGTCGGCTGTCCCGCCGCCGTTGTCACACCAGACGTCCAGTGCGGCGACGGGCTGGCGTGTGAAGAGAACCCCTTCGTGGATAGTCGAGAGAAAGACGTGCACTCGGGGCGTCCCTGGCCAGCGCGTCGATTTCACAAGCGCCTGGCCCCCGTGCATGTGGATCGGCCGGTTGGACCCGCACACCTGGCCCGGCAGCACGGCGTCGTTCCAGTTCGGCGGGTGGTGGCGAGAAGCCGATACGACCGTCGCCATCGCACGTCCAGCTGGCATCGGACCATCGATCGCACCGCGGGACGCCGTCGTCATCGGTCGCGGCGACGCGGCGCTGGCCGCGACCATCCCGGTGGCGCCCGTCAACACGAGCAGGGAGCCGACCGCGGCGCTTCGCAGGAACGTCGCTCTTGCCGGATGGTCTCTCGACCGCGACTTCATTGGCCGATTGTGACATCCTCCAGTCGCCTGCGGATTGGCGCGCCGCCTTCCTCAGCCGCGGTTCACGCCAAGCCTGCCGTCGATGTGTGGCCGTGTGACCCGCTCGCCAGCCCGGTGGAGATCCGCAATGTCAGTTCGGGGTGTCGCTGACGACGACCGGGGGCGTCCTGGCCGGCAGCACAGACGGCTATGTACGGCGTTTCGACCCGATGACCTCCGCCATCACCAACCTCCGCCATCACCAACCTCCGCCATCACCAACCTCCGCCATCACCAACCTCCATCACCAACCTCCGCCATCACCAACCTCCGCCATCACTTCTTTCCAAGCTCCCTCCTGCCTCCACACGTTCGGCATTCAGGGATCAACCTCGTTTTGGGGCATAGCCCCAGGTAGGAGCCGGATCGGGCAATAGCCTGGATTCGCCAGTGCGTCCTTAGTAGAGGCGGTCATCGCGATCGCCCCCGACGAAGGGACGCGCGAGGTGATCTCGATCCGGCCGGTCAGCCTTGGTGGCGGCTTTCGCTACCTGATGAACTCGGTCGCGGCCGGCGACGGGAACCCGGAACCGTCGAAGGGACTGGCGCACTACTACGCCTCGACTGGCACCCCGCCGGGGGTCTTTTTGGGCAACGGTCTCGCCGATCTGGACGACGGTCGCGGAGTGGTTAGCGGCTCTCAGGTGAGCGAGGAGAACCTCTCCAACATGCTCGGCGTGCTCCGATCCGGTGAGCGGCGAGCCCGTCGGATCGAGGCCGAGAGCCCCGGCCGGGGGTGTTCCCGTGGCCGGCTTCGACCTCACGTTTTCGATCTCCAAGTCGATCTCGGTCATGTGGGCTCTCGGTGACGACGAGACAAGAAGTGTCATCGAGAAGTGCCACCGCCGGGCGATCGAGTTCGTCATCTCGTACGCGGAACGCGAGGTGTTCTGCTCGCGTTCTGGGACGAACGGGATCGTCTCAGAAGACGTCACCGGTGTCGTCGCCGCGTCCTTCACCCACTTCACAAGCAGGGCTGACGATTGTCAACTGCACGACCATCTGGTGGTTTGGAACCGGGCCCGTTCTGTGTCTGACGGCAAGTGGAGGCCCTTGACTCAAAGGCCATCTTCAAGGCGACGACCACACTCTCAGAGCTCCACCAAGGTGTCCTCTCCGACCTTTTGACCGCCGAGCTCGGCGTCGGCTGGGAAGCGCGCGGGCGGCGTCATTCGACCAAACCCCGCTACGAGATCACTGGTGTTCCCGAGGCCCTCATGGCCGAGTTCTCACAACGCTCGGAGCAGATCGCGGCGCGCGGAGAAGAACTCAACTCGAGCTTCGTCACCGCGCATGGACGCCAGCCAACCGTCGTTGAGACGATGCGTCTCCGGCAAGTCGCCACCATCGCCACCCGGCCCGAGAAGACCCACCGGAGTCTCGCCGAGCTGACGGCCACCTGGCGAGAGCGGGCAGCCGCACACGTCCCCGAGGACGAGCAACTGGCGTGGGTTTCGAGCCTCTCCGGCCACAACGACCTGCCGCTATTGCGGCAAGGCGACCTGGCCGAGTCGATCCTCGACGATGCCGCTCAGGCGGTGGTCACGACCGTGGCCGAGCACCACTCCACCTACGGTCGCCAGAACCTTCTGGCCGAGGCTCACCGCCTGTTGCACGGAGTCCGCTTCGCCTCTCCTGACGATCGCGTGGCCGTCGCCGAACAGATCACCGATCTCGCCGTCGCGCGGTCGGTCGTGCTCACACCGCCGGCGATGCACCACACCCCGGAGCGTTACATGCGCCCCGACGGGTCCTCGCGCCTGCAGCCGAGGAACCACCTCGTCTACACCACAGAGGTCCTCCTCGACGCGGAAGATCGCCTGCTCGAAGCCGGGAGAGGGCACGGAGCGCCTCGGGTGAGCACGGCGACAGTCGCGCACATTGCCGAGGCAAACCTGCCCGCACGCGACTACGGACTGAGTGTCGACCAGGCCCTCGCCGTAGAGAAGATCTCCACATCCGGGCGCGTCCTTGACGTTCTCGTGGGTCCGGCCGGCAGCGGGAAGTCAACCACCATGGCGGGCCTCAGGGCCGCCTGGGAGGAAGAGCACGGGCCCGGGTCGGTGATCGGCCTCGCCCCATCTGCCGTTGCCGCACAGGTGCTCGCCGACGAGCTCGGAATCGAGACGGAGAACACCGCCAAGTGGCTCACCGAGTGGCGATGCATTCCGGAGCTGAAATCACGCCGGGACCGGTTCGCTTTGAATCTCGCCCGCCACGCCTACCCGCACTCTCCCGGCGCGGCCAGGCTCCGCGCGCGCCTCGCGACGATGGACCAGACCATTGCCGAGAGGCGGCTCAGGGCGGGACAGCTGGTCATCGTCGATGAAGCGAGCCTGGCCGGGACCTTCGCCCTCGACGAGCTCGTGGGTGCCGCGAGACAGGCCGGTTCGAAGATCCTGCTCGTAGGAGATGGGGCACAGCTCGGCTCGGTGGAAGCGGGCGGGGCGTTCTCGCTGCTTGTCAAAGACCGCGGTGATCTCGTTGCCGAGCTGACCGACGTGCGGCGCTTCACCTCGGAGTGGGAGAAGGCCGCGAGCATCGAGCTGCGCCTCGGCAACAAGACCGCCATCGATGACTACGAGGCTCATGGCCGCATCACAGAAGGCACCCGCGAGATCCTGCTCGATGCCATCTACACCGCCTGGAAGAACGACGTCGATGCCGGCAAGTCGAGCCTGATGATCGCCGGGGACTCGACCACTGTGACTGAGCTCAACACCCGGGCGAGAGCCGATCGGGTGTTGGAGGGGACCGTCTCAGAGGAAGGACTACTGATAGCTGATGGCCAGACAGCAGGGGTCGGTGACGAGGTCGTCACTCGCCAGAACAACCGCCTTGTCACGACCGGCAAGACCTGGGTCAAGAACGGCGACCGCTGGTTGGTGACCGCTACCAACCCCGACGGGAGCATGGCGTTGCGCCGTGGCAACGGCGGCGGCGAGGTCTCGCTCCCCGCCGATTACGTCGCCCACCACGTCGAGCTCGCTTACGCCACGACCGCCTATCGGAGCCAAGGCCGTACGACGGACACCTCTCACGCCCTGGTCTCACCGGCTACAACGCGAGAGGTGCTGTACGTCTCCGCGACAAGAGGCCGTGAGTCCAACAACCTGTATGTCGACACCTCGTTCGACCCGGACCCGGCGACCGGTCACGACCCTGCGGTCTCACAACGGACCGCTCGAGACGTGCTCGCCGGCGTGTTGGCGAACGACGGCGCGGACGTCTCCGCGCACGAGAGCCTCGAGAGGGCACAACTCCAGGCGGAGGACTTCAAGGTCTTGGCCGCCGAGTACGAGACCTTGGCCCAAGCGGCTCAACAGCAGCGCTTTGAGGAGTTGCTGGGCCGCTCAGGCCTTGGACCACAACGCCGCGCGGAGATCCGCCAAAGCCCTGCCTACGGCCCACTGCTAGCAGCTGTCCGGGACGCCGAGGTGCACGGCCTCGACGTGGAAGAGACCTTGCCCAGGCTCGTGGCAACGCGTTCGCTCGATGACGCCGACGATCTTGCGGCGGTGATCCGCGACCGAGTCGACCGATGGGCACAGGACGGCGGATCCAGACGGCAGGCAGGCTCGGGCCTCATCGCAGGTCTGATCCCACGCGCGGTTGGCGTCACGGACACCGACATGGCCCGGGGTCTCCATGAGCGGGCCGAGGCGTTGCAACGCCGGGCACGCGAGCTCGCCGCATGTGCCATTGATCAGAACCCGCTCTGGCTGCGACAGCTCGGTGCCCGACCTTCCGATCCGCTCTCCAGAGAGCGTTGGCTCGAGGCCGTGAAGACGATCGCCGCGTACCGGGAACGGTGGAACATTGACGGCGATCCCCGGCCCCTCGGCTCGAAAGCTACGGCGAGGAGCATCGAAGCGCTCAACCAGCGCCGCCTTGCCCAGGCTGCTTTCAACATGGCGATGAGGCTCACCCATGCGACGCGTACGCAACGCCCTGAGGTGATACCTGTCGCTGTCGGCCTCACGACGGACCGAGGGCCGGAACTGTAAGGACGGGCAGCCGCGAGATGCTCGGGTCAGTTGCAAGAAGCTCTAGATGGTGCACCGGGATTCGCTCCGCCAGCACCTCGATCGTTGGGTCGTAGTAGGCCGCTACTACGATCCGTCGGTCTCCGAGGATGCGACGGCGGCGACAACGCCATTCGCGGAAACTGGGTCGAAGATCCACTCCCGCCTTCCCAAGGGTTCATGCTGGAAGTCGTCCCGGGTTCCGAAGATCTGCCTATACTTCTGGCTATGACCGAACTGCCACTGGCAGACGCCCGGAACCGTCTCTCGGAACTTG
>Ga0187874_10002021_pt1 | contig 16414 bp, 18 predicted proteins | sample June2016WEW_16_1_3_FD_132993 | JGI IMG/M metagenome (GOLD analysis project Ga0187874, IMG submission 132993) | Peatland microbial communities from SPRUCE experiment site at the Marcell Experimental Forest, Minnesota, USA - June2016WEW_16_150 | ecosystem: Environmental > Terrestrial > Soil >... | reverse complement strand
GCGCCCCACGCGGTTTATGTATTCGTCGGTTGCCGGATCGCTGTACACCCAGCCCTTGTCTTCGATGTACTTATCAAAAGCGTCGACCTGCTTGAGAAGATCCAAATCGGCTTTCGAAAACTTGAATTCCTGCGCTTCAGGGCGCAATCGGAAGATTCCTTCCGCCGCGAGACTGCCTGCCTGGATTGACTGCGCAGGTGCCGCAAGTTCCTGTGCCAGCGCAGATGTCGGCAAGGCACAAATTGCGGCCAGGATCAACAGACGCACGAGAGCGCCGTGAGGATTGTTGTTCCCCCAACTCCGGCTCAGGATCGCTCCGACAGTGGTCACCAGGATGTCCTTGTCTTAAGTCTTGATCGCCTGAGTTTTGCCGAGCGCAGACGTATTTGCAAGCCGAAAGCATACAGACAATCAAGAGCGACTTGAGTCAGTTCCATTCTGGGTTCGATACCTTAGCATTACCCGGCCGCCGCTTGAACAACTTTGTCGTCTGTGGAAGGCGCTTCAATGGGCACACGGGTCATAAAGTAGGAGATAAGAGCCGCCATAATCATCAGAACGCCGGCTAGAACGAAGGCAGCATCAAAACTACCCGTACGCTTAACGATAAAGCCTGTCACCAAGGGTGCCATAGACCCAAAAGAGTTGCCGCCAAAAAGCAGTATGCCAGCGGCTGACGCACTAAAAGCCGGGTTTCGAACAAGGTCGTTTGTCAGTGCCATATTTAGACCGACTGCGCCGAAAACAAATGCTTTTGCGATCGTAAGGATCACCAGTACTCCAACCAGGTTATCAACTACCGTCGTGGCCATAAATACACTGGCCCCCAACGCGGAAACAATGACCATGATACGGCGCTGTCCTTGTACCACTTTGTCAGGAGTCAATAACGAATCGCTCAGTTTGCAGAGTGTAATCCCAAGGATCCACGCGCCTGCGAAAGCAGCAGAACTCAAAAGACTGGCGCCCATCAACTTCATATGCTTCACTTGAACCAGATACGATGGTATCCAGGTAAGAATCAGATAGGCCGTATAGTTAATAAGTCCATGGGATAGGGCCAACCCCCACATGGTTTTATAGCGCAATAGCCGCCTGACACGCCCCCCGGGAATGGCTTTAACGTCGCTCTTCTGGCCACCGTCCGTATTGGCTACAATATAGCTCCTCTCCTCTGGCGATAACAAATAAGAGTCTTGTGGTTTGTCGCGAAAATACTTCAGCCAAAGAGCTACCCAAATGAAGCCGGCTGCTCCTGTAATAAGAAACGACATGCGCCAACCGCACTTTACGACTAATAAGGCAACCAACGGCATCCCTATAGCCGGGCCGGCCTCGGCCCCGGAGCGTGCCAAGGAGGTTGTTAGACCTCTCTCCCGAATGGGGAACCATTGGCGAATCACCTTCATAAGGGATGGCAAGGTCGGAGCTTCCCCCAACCCCAGTGCCAGTCGAGTCGACACCATCATGCCGAAACTGTTAGCCATCCCCGTAAGCATGCCGGCAGCCGACCAGAACGATACGGCAAGGGCATTCATTCTACGCGCCCCGACTTTATCGGTCAGCCAGCCCGTGGGGATTAGAGCGGCTGCATATGCCCATAAGAATGACGATAAGACAATACCCATCGTTGCCGGATTCCAGCCAAACTCCTTGGCAATTGCCGGGGCGGCAACAGACATATTGATGCGGTCGACATAGTTGATAAAAGAAGCGCCGAATAAAAGGGCCAGGACAATAAGTCTCTTGCTGGTCCACAGGAAATCGTACTTCTTGTTTGCATAGGAATTCATTAAACTGTCCTACCACCCGTCAGCGCGGCTTATCGCACACTCCGTTGTGCCAATACTCAGTTGCGGGAAGTCATGCTGCCCAACAAAAATCAGATACTTGCCAAACGGTTACTTTGCACAACCAGAAGCTATGAACAACTACTTTCGTGATGGATTGGTGCGCCTCCCCGGCTGAATCTTACCTCCGCGCTCAAAAGCTTCATTCGCACCTGTAACTCACTTGTTACGAGAACGCGAGCCGAAATGATTGCCTGCCGAAGTACCGCACGATAGGATCAAGACTTGCTTGATCTCAGAATCTGCATTAATCTCCCGGCCGATTTGACTCCCTCAAGCCGGAAAATCAAGTCTACGGCCTCCTCTACCTGTTTTTCTGGAAGACGTGTTCTGGCATAGGTCCGAAACTTGGTCTCGATTTCCGCGCGTGAGAGAGGGTTCTCCGGAGATCCTTTGGGTTCGTCACAGCGAACGTTGATTGTCGAACCGTCGACGGTCTCCACCTTTACAACCGCTTGCACCCCGGCCAGATTGGGATCCGGCGCGACACGAACTCGCTCCGAGGCAAACCGGGCCAGCTTGGGATCGTTATACCTTGCTGGTTCGAACTGGGCCATTGTCAACTGCCGGTCGTGCAGGATCACGGCTGCGGCATAATGCGACGACAGCAGCGCCTGGAACTTTCCCTCGTAATTAGCAAAACCGCCGTGCAGGTCGAAGGCCGGCTTGCTCAGCGAGATATTCACCTTTTTTGCCTGATCGATGCCTATGCCGTATTTTTCGACTACTTCGAACACGGCCGTGATCAAGCCTTGGATGGTCGACGCGGAAGGCCACAACCGGAGAGCAATTTGTTCCAGTTCCCAACGATCTCCCAGCCGTTCAGTGACCGCTTCCGGGCGTCCCCCATTTGAGTAGCTGTTGTACAGTCCGCCGTCTTGAGCAGTAAGGAACTGTCGCGTGGCAACGAATTTCTGCTGCGCCAGCAGGGCCGCCATCAGTCCCGACAACGCGCCCCGGCACTGGTGAAATTTGACAGTGGGGGTCCTCCACGCCGCAAATGTGCCGCCAGCCTGACTGCCCGCTAGGCCGAACGCCATCGCCATTGTGTCGGAGTCGAACCCCAGCAGTCTGCCCACCGCCGCAGCGGCCCCGAACGGACCGATCACCCCAGGTCCATGAAATCCACGTCTACGGAATGCTGGATAGTCTAGGCCAAGGCCGACTCGCGTCGTGACCTCGAAGCCGGCAGCAAGGGCAACCAACAATTCGCGGCCAGACAATGAGTCTCGTTCCGCTATGGCCAGAGCGGGTGGGATCACTTCTGGAGTTACATGCGTCAAAGTGGAGCGATGGATGTCGCACATGGTCACGGCAGTGATCAGGTATCCATTTAGCAACGTTGCTCCGGTGAGCGAGAGCCGATCGCCACCAATGATGCTGCTTTCCTTCGATTGCGCCAACGCCGATGCCAGCGCCGCAACTTGATGAGTCTCTTCCCCTTGATGTCCCGCCATGGCGCATGCCAGCGAATCCAGCAGCAGGTCCTTGCAATACTCACGAACGCGCTGCGGGACATTGTCGTATTCCAGGGTCGCCGCAAAGCAGGCCAGAACCTGTGTCACCTCAGTTGGTATTGAAACCTTCACGTCAGTTGCCATTCAGTTCTCTCTTGTGATGGGTTGGATGGCCGCCTCAGCATAGGGCTGATCTTCGCCGGCAAATGAAAGTACACGTCATATCGTCGCTTGTCCGCGACGGCTTTACTGGATTTAACAGCAAATGCCTGGTTACGGATTGATTTCTTCCAATTGCCGGCGACGGGTTTCCGTTGCGCCTAATGTGGCAAGGAAACCGACAATGGTGACCGCCCCAAACACCAGGAACACCGCTGCAATGCCCCCACTCTTGAGCACGAACCCAACCAGGAATGGCCCCGCCGCCGATGCCGCACGCAGGAACGAAGTGGCTAAGCCCGTTCCCGCCGCGCGCATACGAGTCGGATAAATCTCAGGCGTGTACAGATAAAGCATGGTCGCATTCGAGCCGAGAACGGCAAAGGTGAGCGACCCAAGCACCACCACTTCGCCGGCCGTCTTGGCGCCAAGCAATCCCAAGCTCAGCATCAGAGCCGCAGAGACGATAAATGCGCCCCCAAACCACAGCTTCCGCCCGAGCTTGTCGACGAACAATGCGCTGGCCGCGACAATGAGTACCTGCATGATATTGGCGATCGATCCCCAGCGGAGGGAATCGCTGACGCTCATGTGGTAAACCGTGCGATAGAGACTAGGCAGCCATGTACCGATGCCGTAATACACAAAATAGGTGCTGGACCAGAGGAGCCACACAATGATGGTTCTGCGCCGGTAAAAAGGCGACAGGACTTCGCTCCACCCGGTCTTCGCGGTCGCAGCCGAGGCGGTCATCCGCCTGGCTGCAGGCTCAATCCGGACCGGCGTGGTGGCTTCCACTTGCTTAACGATCCCCTCAGCTTCGTCCAGCCGGCCCTTGCCGATCAGCCAACGTGGAGATTCAGGGAGACGCCACACCAGAACCGCGATTAGAAGGGCTGGAAGGCCGCCCAGAACGAACATAGACTGCCAACCGAAGTGGGGCACCATCAGAATGCCCATCAAGCTCGCGCCCAGCACTCCGCAAGGGAAGATCGTTTCATAAAGCATCACGAAACGTCCCCGGCCTTTGGCCTCGCAAAGTTCGTTGATGTAGGCTGCTGCCACCGGCACTTCCCCGCCCAAACCACAGCCCTGGATAGTACGAAACACCGCCAACGCGGCAAAATTCGGCGCCAAGGCGCAGCAAAGGCTCATGATGCCGTCTACCGCCATGGCGAAAGCAACGGATTTCGTCCGGCCAACCCTCTCCGCCAGCCAGCCAAAAAATAAAGCGCCGACAATTTGCCCGAGATAGCCGACCGAAATCATCATCCCGATCTGGCTGGGCGTTAGCTTCCAAGCACCGATCAGCGCGGGCAGCACGAAGGCGATCGTCAACGCCCCAAACGCATCGAAGAAGGTTGCCGAGCCCATGGTGATTCGCGGACGAGTGTGCCAACTGCACAACGGCACTCGTTCCATGCGCTCTATAAGCTGCAGTCCGCGCGGTACCTCTGTGATTGATGTTTCCACTGTCCCTCCAATCTCCCTAGCCATATTCGAAGCCCGCAATAGCAAACACATACGAATACTTCGGACTCGCCGGAGCCACGACAGCCTGCAGATTTCTCACCATCCGCTTAAGCGTTCGCACCGGCTGGAAACCGTACTTCCGTGCAAGGGCAACGGCCTCATGGTTGTCCAGCAAAACATCCCAGCATATTTGTTCCCGGGAATGCTGCGCCAAAAACCACCGCAGCAGATCCTCGGCGGCGGCAGGCGACTTCGCGACACACGGCCCGAAATAGGCAGCCCTGGACCCCGGCCGCATCATGGCATAGCCCTCGCCGTCGCCCACCGACGCTGCCTCTACGCGTGCCAAACTCGCCAGCAACTTTGCCCGGTCGGCTCCGAATGCGAGCCGATCCAGAGCGGGAGCGGGTCGCCACGGACCAACCACTGCCGGCGATACGGGCTTGGCATCTGCCGGACGTTCCCACCTTTCAACAATGCATTCGGTTTCGAAGCCAAAAGTCCGGTAAAGAGGGAATCCCATGTCCGTGGCATCTAAGCCGACTTTCCCCACACTGCGGCTTACGGCGACCTCCAGGACGCGCTCCATGAGCCGGCTGGCAAGGCCCTGTTTTCGGAACTCAGGCAGAGTCAGGACCATTCCGATCCAGGCAAGATCAGTACCGTACAGCACCACGGTGGCGGAGGCGGCAACGACATCCCCTTGCGAGATGACAAAGCAGCCTTCCGGCCCCAGTTCCAGCAACCGCTGCCAGTCCTCTTCCGTCTGGTTCCAATGGGCGGCTTCCTTCAGGCGCAGGGCGCCGGCGATGTCCTGCTGCCGGAGCGAGCGAAGCCGCCTGACCGATGCAGTTTCCCCCAATGTTCCTGAGTCTGGCATACCCCTCACATCGTCCATCAGGTACTCCTCCCAACGCATGACGTCCGGGCAGGTCCGCGCTAGCGGAGAACGTTGTTTCGTTTGTCGGGCTATTCTACTATTAAGCCGACAGTCACCCACCCACTAACGCTGCAAGTGGAGGTCAAGTGCACCCCCAGACAATTCGATCCGAGGAAGAACTGGAGGACGAGCTCTCCCGGCCCTCCCCGCAGGATGAGATCGCGTTGCGGGAGATGGAGGGCGATCTTTTGATCCTCGGCGTCGGCGGCAAGATGGGACCCAGCCTAGCGCGGCGGGCAGCTCGTGCGGCCGTAGCCGCCGGTGTTCGGAAGAGCATCATGGGCGTGGCTCGCTTTTCCAACGCTGGGGCAGAACAATGCTTGCGCGCGTGCGGTGTTGAGACATACCGTGCCGACTTGCTCGAAGATGACCAGCTCGCCCAGCTTCCGGAAGCCGAAAATGTAATCTTCATGGCAGGTCGAAAGTTTGGCTCTACTGGGGGAGAAAGTCTCACCTGGGCGATCAATACCTATCTGCCCGCCCAAATTGCTCAGCGATACCGTAAGTCGCGCATCGTTGTGTTCTCGAGCGGTAATGTCTATCCGTTGGCGCCAGTGGTCGGCGGAGGCGCGACTGAGCACACGCCGGTAGGTCCGATCGGCGAATATGCCCAGTCTGTTCTAGGCCGGGAGCGTCTCTTCGAATACTTTTCGGGGCGCTATGGAACGCGGGTCTGCCTGCTGCGGTTGAACTACGCTATCGATCTACGCTATGGCGTATTGCTGGATATTGCCGGCAAAGTCTTTCACGGCCAACCCGTCGACGTAAGCATGGGCGCGGTGAACGTCATCTGGCAAGGAGATGCCAATTCCATCTGCCTGCGCAGCTTCTCTATCTGCCGCACGCCGCCTATGGTTTTGAATTTGACCGGCCCCGAAACACTCTCCGTACGCGAACTCGCGTGCCGCTTCGGAGAACGGTTCGGCAGACCGCCGGTTCTGCAAGGACAGGAGGCGGACAACGCATTGTTGAACAATGCCGGACTTTGCCATAGCCTGTTCGGTTATCCCTCAGTGAGCGTGAACCAGATGATCGATTGGATCAGCCAGTGGGTTGCCAGTGGCGGAGCCGTGCTGGATAAGCCAACACACTTTTCTGCCAGAGACGGAAAGTTCTGAGAGGCTGCGGAAAGCAGATTTTGGATTCATTACAAAAGAGGTGCGGGAGTTGAAGCAGCTCGAGGCAAATATCCAGCGGGTCTTGTCGCGAGGAACGGTGATTCCGGCGCATCCTCTGGCCCTTACGGCAGAGCGTCGCTTGGACGAGAGACGGCAGCGAGCGCTTACACGCTACTACATTGCTGCCGGGTCGGGCGGTTTGGCGATCGGGGTACACACTACCCAGTTTTTGATACGGAACCCGCGTATTGGACTGTTCGAGCCCGTCTTGAAGCTCGCGGCCGAGGAGATGAATAAGGCCGACCGCGGCCGCGCAGAACCTTTGATTCGCATCGGTGGCATCTGCGGCGCAACCGCGCAGGCGGTTCAAGAGGCCGCGCTGCTTGCGGACCTCGGTTACCACGCCGGGCTATTGAGCCTGGCCGCGCTCAAGGATGCCGACGACAGAGCCCTCGTCGCGCACTGTCGAACGGTTGCGGAGATATTGCCGGTGGTCGGATTCTACCTGCAGCCGGCCGTTGGCGGCCGTGTGCTTTCGTTTTCGTTCTGGCGCCAGTTTGCTGCGATCGAGAACGTGGTGGCAATCAAAGTAGCCCCCTTCAATCGCTATCAGACGCTGGACGTAGTCCGTGCTGTGGCAGAGTCCGGGCGGAATATCGCTCTTTACACGGGTAATGATGACAACATCGTAGTGGACCTGCTCACGCCTTACAGCTTCAAACGCAACGGAAGCCGGAAACAGTTCCGCATAGTCGGCGGACTCCTGGGGCACTGGGCAGTGTGGACGCGGCAAGCAAGCAAACTCCTGCGGGAATGTCACGCAGTTGCGCAAGGGACAAGCAGTGTTCCGGAGGAACTGCTGCGGAGAAGCGCTGAAGTTACGGACAGCAACGCAGCGTTCTTCGATGTGGCGCACGGCTACGCTGGCTGTATCGCCGGTCTGCATGAGGTGTTGCGGCGGCAAGGTTTGCTGGAAGGCATCTGGTGCCTGGATCCCCACGAATCTATGAGTCGAGGGCAAAAGGAGGAGATCGACCGCGTGTATTGCGCATACCCTCATTTGAACGATGATGACTTCGTCCGTGAGCACCGCGACCAGTGGCTGAAGCCGTGACCAGAGGCATTGGAGGGGACGAGGTACATTATTCCGTCACGGTTGTCCTTGCGCCGTTGGCTTAAAGCTTTTGCTTTCGAGATTGGACGAGTTGGTCGCTCGTGCGTCAAATTAAAACCCGCTAATCCCCGACATCCCTGGTCTACTTTTGCTCCGCCCCAGTGGTCTGCTATTAATCTGCCCTTGACACCTAGTCCTGGAATTCCCGCAACCGCTCGTACATCCTTAGGGCGATGCTCTTTGGAATGCGCAGCGTGTAATACCGGCGTTCACACGCCAGTCGCAGTTTCCCGCAGTACAGGCTCCGCACACGCCGGATCATCATTCTTGACCAGATTCACCCGGCTGCTCACTTCGTATCGCTGCATCAATTGCTGATCGAAGGGCTTCAGCAGGTCGCAGATGGAGTCTGCCTTCTGGAAACCGGGGTCGAGCCACAGATCGTAGGCATCGTCGGGCAGGATGACGGGCATGCGGTCGTGGATGTCGACAAGGAGTGCGTTCGGGGTCGTGGTGATGATGGAACATGTTTCGATGGCCTTGCCTTCCGGGTTTCGCCACGAGTCCCAAATCCCGGCGAATGCGAAGATGGAACCGTCCTCACTTGGATTGTCACAAAACAAGACGGTCGTTGGTACATCAGCATCTTTCACGAATTCGACTTCTTTCACGAATGCGACTGTCCCAGCAAATAGCCCGAGCGGAGAACACCCATGCGCTCCTCTATTTTGCCGTCATCGGCGTGTATCCGCGCCGAGCAGACCGCAAAGCGTTCCTAACCATACGGCAGAGCTGATCTGAAGGAGGCAGGCAACCGGGGTATCCAGGTGGCGAAGATTTAGCTCTCGCGTGATGACTCGAAGAGACGATTGACGGCGAGGAACGCTCTCGATCATGTGGCGTGGCCCAAAATGGCACGGCATCGCGCCGTTTTCCGTTTACAGATGCGGCTTTGGCCTGTTATTAGCCCTCGCAGAACTGCTAACGAGTAGTACACTTTGGGCGATTCAAAGCCGAAAAGAAAGATTCCGATGAAAGAAGAGGATTCCGATGGAAAACGATAGCGATCGAGATGTGGGCCTAACCGTGGTCGATAAGTTCCACATCACCCGGCGCAGGATGATGCAAATCACGCTTGCTGCCGGGGGTCTCGCCGGCATGGGTGTGGCGTCTCCCCTAGTCGCCTTGGCGCAGGCCACTCCAGGGAATGACAAAGGCGCACCAGGTTCTCCGAATCTCGCGCTCGCGTTCTCGCGGCTATTCTCCCAAACGAAGTTCAGCGATATGTCGCCAACGTCGATCAAGTACGCCAAGATGATCATCGCCAGCACGCTCGGCAGCGCGGCGTCCGGCACCCTAATCAAGTCGGCCCGTATCATCCGCGATCTGGCGAAGGAGCACGGTGGGCGGCCGGAGGCCACGGTCTGGTTCGACCCGACGAAGCTGCCAGTGACTGAGGTCGTGCGGGTTAACGCCATGTTGAGTGATGCTGCCGCTTTTGATGACAGCGACCTTCGCAACGTCGCTCACACCGGCACATCCATCACTGCGATCGGCCTGGCTCTCGGCGAAAGTACAGGTGCCACAGGCCAGGATGTGCTCTGCGCGATGGTGACCGGCTACGAAGCTGCGGGTAGGTTCGGCGCTGCAGTGCGAGGTGGTAGGCCGGGGTTGCACCCGTCGATGGTCGTCGCCTTTGGCGGGGTCGTCACGGCCTCTAAGCTTCTTGGACTGACGCCTGAGCAGATGGCAAACGCCATCCGCCTGACCGCAGTGACCATGGGCGGAATTATGATCGGCACCTACAGTTGGGCACGTGAATACCAAGGCGGAAATGCGGCCCTCTGCGCCGTGAACACCGCTCTGGCAGCCAGCCGCGGGTATACCGTCACCTTCAACGAGGACATACTGGAGGCGAAGGGTGGCTTTTTGGAGGTCTATGGCAACCCCAAAGTGGATCTCAAAAGTCTGATCCGCGACACCGGTCCGGATTGGGACATTGAGAAATACTTGGCTATCAAGTTGGTGCCCGGTACTCATGCGATGCATCCCACGATGGAAGCTGCGATCAATGCCGCCCGGCAGGCGAATGTATCGCCGGAACAGGTGACCAAGATTCTCATCTCCGGGCCTCCAAAGTGGGCCGTCACCTACACTCAGAACCCACCCAAGGACATGGTCGAAGCTATCCACAGCCTTCCATATTTTGTGGCATCCGGCGTGGCTGACAAGGACTTCTCCTTTGTCAACCTCACGCCGGAGAAGATCCACAGGCCGGTCGTCGCCCAGCTTATGAGTGTGGTCGAGGTCGACCCGGCGCCGACCCCGGTCCACTACGACTGGTTTTGGGGTGGAACGGTCACGATCATTACCAAATCTGGAGCCCGTTACACGAGCACCGTCGACGCACCGCGAGGCTCCGGGCCACGTGGTATTGAATGGAGCGACGTTGATGCCAAATACCACAATTTGATGCCGGACTCCGGCCTGCCAGCGAAGCGCGTCGAGGAGATCTTGAAGATGATCCACGACTTCGACGGGGTGACAAACGTGTCACAGTTCACCCAGTTGCTTCATTGACAAGCCAATGGGACTAATCGGATCCAACCAGTTACGAATTGGAAGTCTTGTTTCGGCGTCGTTCGGCCGTAAGTGATCTTCCGGGGCTATCGTAGCTCCGGTCTACACGTAGGCGATCCACGCGGGCAGGCAGCACACTGCTCAAGTCGCGCAAGGGCGTAGATTCCCCGCACGATCGGTGGCGGAACGTCTGCACGGCCGGTGATATCGACTGAACTACTTCACCTTCTTCGAACGGCTGATGTCGCCCAGACCGTGCTGCGTCATCTGCTTAGTGACGAACATGATCTGGCCGGTATGCACCGCAAAGTGCTCCACCACGGTGAAGATGTTCTCCAGCACCAAGCGGTCGTACCCTGGTTTGGGCGTTTGTTCCGTTAGGCGTTCGGAGGGAAATTGCCGCAGAACAACCACCGCTTCAGAAATCGTAGCGCTAAGCTGCTGGCGCAGCTCTTCCGGCGTGCGCCTCAGGCCAGGATCAAATTCCGCGTTGCGATCGCGCATGCTGGGACCGCCACGGCCTAGGGCCAGCGTGATGCGCTCGTGAACGTTTCCGCAGAGATGGACGACGAGGTTTCCAACGGAGTTCTGCGCTTCGCCTCGCCACCAGATTTGATCCTGGGTCAGACGGCCCAGGCACTCGTCAATCCAGGAAGAGAGCGCTTCCAGGCGTGTACTGGAATAACGAAGGAAAGTTGTCCCGGCATTACTGTTCATAACCGCAGTGTAGTCGGGAGGCTCAGGGGTGTCCAGCGAACCAGGTGCCTCATACGCGACCCCCGGCACGGCATCACCTTCTATGCCACCACGAAGCTTGCGGTATCGGTACTCGCACCTTCATTCGCAGCTCGGGCCTGTTCGATGGCATCATCGATTTTGACGCAGTGACCTCAACCCCTAGAGCGGCAGTTTCAAAGCCGAGTTAATTCCGGAGAGCACGACAGGTATGAATGGAGGTCGCGGAACATTGTAAATTACCTTCGTCACTTGTAATGCGCGCGACTTTGGAGGACTCTCACAATATTCGAGAGGCTGGCACCCGCGCCCATCGACTTAGGGTGAGGCGAATGCCAGGTTGGAACGAAGATATTATGTGTCAGCTGTTATGGCATTGTAAGGAAGACAAAGCGTGATTGGCCTAGCCTGGATGTATAACCACGACGCAATGCTAATTGGTTTATTCTTCGTCGCCTGCTCCCTGGCTGGTTTATGTCGCGGTCATTTCAGCAAAAGAGCAAGTAAATAATTTGGGACGGGCAGGCACAGCATTCGAAATCTTTCTGCTCAATTTCCTCTGCCCAGGCATTGGCAACATAGTGCTCGGTGACTGGGGAGCTCGCAAGATCATGCCGAGACTGGGTTCGGCTGCCTCGCCGACAGGAGAGCCGGGGGATCTCCCCACGCATTAACTCTCTGCACTGTTCCTGGGGGAAGGGCCCGCGCCGACCGTCGGCACGTCCGCAGCCAACGCTACAGCAGCCACTGCTGCTGTCCCAGCAACATCAGCATCGATGTCTTTAGCGGTGCTGCGCCCCGTGGGCGTTGCCGGAAGTTCAGCTCTCCATTTATTCCGAAACCTCTCGGCCGGCCAAATCCGCGCCGGCGTTTGCCGACAAGCAAGACACCGGAAAGTACTGGCGGCTTGCCCCAGAAAGTGTAGCGCGTGCCATTAAATGTGACGTGTCCGCTGTTCGTGTCCCTGATGCCCCCAATCGTGAAGATGAGTTCTGGAGACGGGTTGATGACACCATGAACGAGGTACTGCTGTAGAAAGGCTGGCTTATGCGGAACAAACTGGTTGAGCGATGGCGGGTTGGGTTCGGTGGAAACGGTGGCATTCGGCACACGCTTATGCCATTTGGATTATTCCGGCACGGCCACCGCTGCCGGGTACGGACTGAGTCGGGCTTAATCGTCAAACGCGGGCGGCAGCACGGATTCATCATCGCGAGTTCGTTTTGGCGGCGTGATCCTTAACCCACCTCTGTACCCGCTCTTGCACCTGCGATAGCTCCGTCTTGGTCAGATGAGAGGCTTGCTCATCGCGTGTTTTTGCTACGTCTTCCTGTTTTACACCTTCTACTTTTCCCGTTGCAGCAAGGCTCAGCCAGAAGTAGGCTTCAGCATTGTCCTTCGGGACACCAGCGCCGTCGCGGTATGCGGCTCCAAGGTTGAACTGCGCCTCCGCATCGCCCTGATCAGCGGCCTTGCGGTACCAACGCACCGACTCAGCTTCATCCCTTGGGACACCATCGCCAAGATCGTATGCCACGCCGAGCCTGAACTGAGCCTTTACATACCCCTGATCGGCGGCTTTGCGCCACCAACGTATTGCCTCGGATTTATCCTCAGAAACACCATAGCCATTGGCATACGCCACGCCAAGGTTATACTGTGCCTTTACATCTCCGGCAGCGGCTTGTTTCTTGAGTTCGGCAATGTTTTGGGCCGATACCGCGACCGCCATGGATAGGAACAGCAGAGCCACATAGAACACTTTGACGGTATGACGTGCAATGGACATAAAGCCACCTCCGGTTCGGAACAACGGAACTATGGTGAATTCCAGCGCACGGCAAGTCAACACCAATGTTGCTCACGGGCACATATGCATCGGTTGCACAACCCCACATCGCTGCCCAGCTTTATTTGGCTAACTTCAGATGTTGCTGAATCCATAAGTCAGCATCAGCTCTTGAGTGGAACACCGAAGTGCGCCATCCGGTTTCATGATGTGCGTACGCTTCCCACATCCGCGCCAAGCCGAACCCAAGCTGTTGCGGAGCAGCGATAGCAACTAGCACCCCCGGCTCTGCTATTGCGGCAAGCCGCTTGTTCTCGGCGACCATCTTCCGAATTGCATCCATGGGAATTTGAAACTCATGAACATGCGTCAAATCTGTAATTATGTATCGCAGATTCTTGTTTTGCTCTGTGACTAAACTCCTCTTAACGTCTATCAACTCCTTCCCAGTTAGCACGCCTGAGCATAAAAGAACGAGGCCCTTGTCGTTTCGCACCTCAACCGTAACCGCCATTTCAGCCTCCTTCTATGAGACTTCTTCTTTATCACAAAACGGAGGCCGCAGCCGAACTCTATTTGCCTTATTTCTGCATGGAAAGCGAACCGAAATAGATTTCAAAATGGCACTGCTTCGCTGCCCCGCAATCTCAAGATTGGAGATGCTTGGCCACTTAGCCCGATTCGGATATGATTCCCACCGTGGCGAACGAAAACGGTGAACATGAGCGGCTGAGGCTGGCAAAGCTTTACTCTGGTTCTGGACGTTTACCACACCAGCGAGCCACCTTGAGCCGGAATTCCTTCTTGACTTCGAAATCGGTAGAGATTGTACGCCCATTCGAGATGACCTGACGAGTGACGAATCTGATCCCTGTGCACTGTGATGTCCGCCTTCCCGTGTTGAGCCCGTGCAGGCGGTTACAGAGCCCCAACGTCGGCGAAGGACGGCCTCCAGACGAGTGTCCGCAGGTACACCCCGAACTTCCCACCGATTGTCCCGCCGACCCGTCTCCGGCTATGCTACGGTCGTTCTTGCAAGCAGCAGTGCGGTTTGTGATTTCCCCCTTGCTTTTCGCTTCTTTTTGGGCCCATGCTGCAATTGGAAGGGCGAGGGTCAATGTCATCCGTCCCGGAGTGTGCAACGCCTGACATCGGCACCTAAGTATGATCTTGGTGTGAGGAGAGGAACAGAATGAAGGTCGTAGGCGGTCGTACTAATTATGGCGAGTCCGTTGGCATTCTCATGCTGGATACGGTATTTCCAAGAATACCGGGCGACATCGGTAATGCCAGTACTTTTCCGTTCCCAGTGCGGTACCGGGTGGTCAAAGGAGCTTCGCTGGCACGGGTTGTCAAGCAGTGTGATCCCACGCTGATCCAACCTTTTGTCGATGGCGCACGGGAACTTGAGCGTGAGGGCGTGAAGGCCATTACCACAAGCTGTGGCTTTCTCGCCGCCTTCCATCCGCAGATCACGAGTTCCGTCAGTATTCCTGTTTTTACCTCAAGCCTCCTTCAGGTTCACATGGCGCGAGCGGTCATCCGTGCCGATCAGAAGGTCGGCATCATAACGGCGCGTGCACAATCGTTAACCGAAAAGCACTTCGAGGGCGTTGGGATTCAGAACATTCCGATGATTGTGGTCGGAATGGATGAATCGCCGGAGTTTTCCTGCACATTTATTGAAGGCAAAGCAGATTTCGACCCGGACAAAGCGGCGGAAGAAATGAGTGCCGTCGCTCGCAATCTCGTGCAGCAGCACCCCGAGGTAGGTGCCGTCGTTCTTGAGTGCACCAATATGCCACCATTCGGGCATTGCGTTCAGAAGGTGACAGGGCTGCCTGTGTTCGACGTTGTAACGATGGTCAAGTATGCCTACTCAGTAGTGGCGCGGCAGCGATTCAGAGGGGTAATGTAAAGGCGTCGCGGCCAAAAGCCGCGACGGCAACAAGATGTGTGAGGTGAGGCGTGGGCAGATGTCGCCGAGCATCCTTCGCTTCGGTCGGCTGAAATTTAGTCTCCTTGCTTTGCTCCTTCGGAGGTGCCACATTCCCGAGGATCACCGGAGTCACCATGGACTCTGCACCTGTTCCTCGTGACCGCCCATCATTCCGGCGCGAAAGCTATGGCCCCCGAGAGCGGGTCGCAACCCCGAATGGCATCGCATCGCTCTGCTCCGCAAGCGGGTATACAGCCTTGGCCTTGCAAATTTGTCCTTGCGCAGTACAATTCGGGCAATTCAGGGCTGAAAAGGAGATTGCCGTTTACTCTTTGGAAATGGAAATGCGACGGGGTTGTTGTTTTCTCCCACCATTGCTCAACAACGTTAGAGCCGGCGATTTGGGCATATAATGTCTCTCGTTTTCGAAGCAAAAAGGAGGTTTCCGATTGGTCTTGAATGCTCAGGTTGCTGGACCTCTGCGCCGCATTCTCCTGGGCGCTCACACCGGATCTGGAGTTACACAAATGTTGCGTATTGCAATGCCAGTTCAATTCCAATCATAAAGGGGAACTCCGTCCATGAAACGTTTAGCTTTCCTGTGGGTCGCCGCTGTTCTCTTCGTAGCTCCATTATTTGCGCAGCAGACCGCTAGTCACGTCGCTTCCCTGAATCCTCCCGATTCAATCAAGGCGACTGGGCCATGGGGTCTCGCCACCCGGGCCGGCGACACGCTCTATGTAGCTGGCATGCGGGGTATCGATCCCAAGACGAACAAGCTGGTGGAGGGTGATGAGGCCCGCATCCGTCAGGCATTCCTTAACATGAAGCACATTGTCGAGAGCCAGGGGGTGCCGCTGCAAGATTGCGTGCGCATCGTGGTCTACACTACCGACATGTATCGCTACCGGCCTATCGCCAACAAGGTGCAGGAGGAACTGTGGGGTAAGGGGCCGTATCCGCCGCGCACCATCGTCGAGGTGCATCGCCTTAATCAGGACGACATCCTGGAGGTTGAAGGCACGTTCTACATCGCTCCGAAAAAGTAGAGGATCTGTGGAGATCACGATGAATAAGACTGTTGGAATAATATTTCCTTCCATGGGCCGCGCCCGGATCGCATTGCTTTTACTTGCTAGCATTGTGTTTTCATCCAATGCGTTCGGGGCCGAGATACGGGTCTTTTGTACCTTCGGACTTCAGGGAGCAATCACTCAATTGGGCCCCCAGTTTGAGCGCGAGACCGGCAATAAGCTCATT
>Ga0187874_10002019_pt1 | contig 16433 bp, 10 predicted proteins | sample June2016WEW_16_1_3_FD_132993 | JGI IMG/M metagenome (GOLD analysis project Ga0187874, IMG submission 132993) | Peatland microbial communities from SPRUCE experiment site at the Marcell Experimental Forest, Minnesota, USA - June2016WEW_16_150 | ecosystem: Environmental > Terrestrial > Soil >... | reverse complement strand
TCCCGATCCGGCGAAATTCGCAGGAATCTGAGCGTAGGGGTACGCGAGGTTTGGTCTTCGGCTTTGTATCAGGGCACGGCTTTAGTCGTGCCGTAGGGTTGCTCGGAAAGTTGGGCTTTAGCCAGGCTAAAGCCTCTGGTGCGGCGACTTGCGGCACGGCTAAAGGCCGTGCCCTGATACAAACCAGCCGGAGTCCCACTTTTATGTCGCGCACCCGCCGTCGGACCGGGCAATGGTGGGGGCGCTACTTCAGATCGTCGCCAGGAGGTGATACTTCGCGGCATAAGACTCAACAACTCTCCTGCGGCCGTGGCCGGGATTTGGCTCTTCCCGAGTCTTCACTAGTCCAAAAGACTCCAAGAGGGACACATCTCGCCGCACTGCCTTGCGGTCGCGCCTGAGTGTTCCAGCGAGCTCTGAGACGGGAGTCGGCCTCGCACGAACAGTCTACACGGTGGGCATGCTGGACTCCATCCCCACGCTGATTTCGAAGATCGAGCCCTCGCCCACGGCGGAGGCGGTTCAGGCCGGGGCTTCCGGAATCGTTCTGGTGTCGTTGCGGGTAAGTTCAGAGGGCCGTCCTGAGAACGTAAAGGTGGTCCGTGGGCTCGGTCACGGTCTCGATGAGAGAGCTATCGAATCAGTCCGACGATGGCGTTTTAGCCCTGGTATCAAGGACGGCGCACCTGTTGCAGTGGGGCCGATCAAGGTGGCCGTGAGTTTCCGTTGGTAATTCGGTGACCGGCTACGAAACCCCGAATTACTACAGCGGGCAGCCCCACCCGTAGTTACGTACGTTTCGGGGAGCGGGAAGCTTGTCCCGCCTCACGGCAGCGAAAACCGGTTGCCCCCCGGCGCGAGTTCCCGGCGCGCGCCCCGCCATTCAAACTCGCCGGGCGTGCCCGGCGGCAGTGTGATGGTAGCGGCCATCCCCGCTCCCCGCGGCTCCAGCCGCACTTCCACCGTTCCCGTGGGATGCGGCACCGAACCCGAAACCGACTTCAGCTTGTTCAGTTGCGGCCGCACCACCACGCGGCGGAAGCCGGGCGCCGCCGAGTCCACCCCCAGCAGCGTCCGGAAGATCTCGATATTCGGGCTGGCGCTCCACGCGTGGCAATCGGAACGCGACGGGCTGCCCGGCAGGTCGATGGTCTCGGCGAATGTGGTCAGCCCGCGCGCCAGCATGTCTCGCCAGTCGCCCAACCGGTCCAGGTAGCTGTCGCCCTCGCCCACTTTGGCCAGCGCCAGGTTCATGTAGAACTTGAAAAACAGCGCTCCCTGCGCCAGGCGCGGCGCCGTCAGGGTGCGCAACATCAGGTCGCGCGCCGGCGTCCCCGTAATCACGTCTCCCAGGACCGCCATGGTATTGGTATGTTGCGAAAACTGCTGTTTGGCCGGCGTATCGGCGTACAAGCTCCTGCCGGCATCCCAGTAAAGCCGCTGCGCCGTTTCGCGAAGCTGCTTCTCGCGCGCCCCGTAAACCTCTGAGAGCCCGCCCAGCCCCAGCGCGGTTTCCATCTCCGCTGCCCAGCGGTACGCCAGCAACAGCAGCAGGTCGTAAGGCGCCGATGAGCCGCCGGCATCTTGTGGCGGCTCGCCCGTGGGCCACTCCGGCGCCCAGTCGAAGTAGCGCCACCACGGCAGCGGGCCGAGCGAGCCGTCCTGCTTCTGGTACCCTTCGAAAAAGCTCAGCACGGCACGCACCCCGGGCAGCATGCGGCGGACGAAGGCCGGGTCGTCCACGTACCACCAGTAATCCCGCACCATCCCGATCCACCACAGCGAGAAGCCCGGTATGTACTGCTCGAGGCGCGTCGGGTAGCGGCTCATGGTGCAGGCATCGCCCAGCCGCGAGTCGTCGATCTGATCGATGGCATTGCGCATCAGGCGCGCGTCGCCGGAATTGAAAATCGAAATCAGGCATTGCACCCGCGTGTCGCCCACGTATTGGAGCTGTTCGTAATACGGGCAGTCCATGTAGGTTTCGTGGGCGCACAGGCGCGCCGTCCGCCAGCCCACGTCCAGAATCCGGTTGACTTCCGGAGAGCCGCCGTCGAACTGCGCGCGCCTCTCGAACGGGTAGCCCACGTAGGTCGCCCGCAGATCCTCGATGGTGAGCGGTTGGTCCTTCGTCTCCACGTCCAGTTCCACGTAACGGTACGCGCGCCACCACAGCGGGCGAAAGGCGCGCCGGCTTCCGCCGTCGGGAATGAACTGGTCCCGGGCGCCGATGAATTGTTTGCCCTCCACCTCGTCGCGGTTCCCCTTTTCCCGGCTGCGGCTTCCGGGCGCGGCCGGCAGGTAGAGCGATTCCGCGTACCCCACCGTGATCACCGCGTCCTTCCCGCCGCTCACCGTCAGCTCGGGATACGCCGTGGTGAGATAGGTCTGGTCCAGCAGCAGCGTGGCGTGCGTCCGGGCGGGAATCTCGAACGGCGACGGCTGGGCGGGGAACGCCGCGGGCTGTGGAATGCCCGCCACGCGCCGGATTCTCTGCAATCGCTCCGGCCGCTCTTCCATCGCCGGAATGGGCCGCTCCACCAGCATCCAACGCGTGTGGACATCGCGGGCTTCGCGCCCCGCCGCCGGGCTCACCACCACCGCCGCCGGCCAGCCGGAGTCGTCAAACTCCCTGCCTTCCCAACCCCATGGGTGCCGCGGACCTGCCACCCGGTCGCCCGGCCCCACCACGAAATAGTCGCGCACTTCGCGGGTCGGCGCCGGCGAATAGGATTCGTCGCGCGCGCATTTCCAGTTCGTGCCCGTGTTCACCACCCGCTCAGCCGGGCTGTCTCCGTCCACCAGGAATCCGGTTTCGAAAGTCACCTGGGCTTCCGGAGCCATTTCGCCGAAGTTCCACACCACCGCGGCAAACACGTTCTTGCCGGGCTCCAGCCAGGGCGCCGCATCCACCGTTTCGTACCGCCAGTGGAACAGGTCGCCGCGGGCCGGTCCCCAGGCCACCCGGCGCCCGTTCACGAACAGTTGATAGCGGTTGTCGCCGCTCACGTGGACCACGAACCGCTCCGGCCTGGCCGCCAGTTCGAAGGTCCGGCGGAAATGGTACACGCCGTACTCGGTGGCCGGTGCGCCCGGCACGGCGATCCAACTCGCGCGCCACGGACGCCGGATCAGGTCCGGGCGGCCGGGCGCGGCCCCGGCGACCTCCTGCTGGGGTGCGGCAGACGCCGCGCCGGAAAGGGGTGCGTGGACAACCAGCGCGGCGGCGCCGGTTTCCAGCAGGAAACGCCGGCGCGTAGATCGGTATCGGGAAGCGGATGTCGGGTTTGGCATGCGTTAGAAACCGTAGCGCGCCGTGCGCATCGAGTCAACAGTGTCGATCCCGGCCTGAGTTTTTGGTACGATCTCAGGCGAGCGCACCCGATTCGAATGCGAGTAGACGACGCACCCCAGGAGCAATTCTACGCTGCCGTCGCGCGCGAGATCCTGCCCCGCCTGGAAGCCCTGGCTCAGTGCCGATCAACCGCCGAAATGCAGGTCCACCCGGCTTACCGCGCCATTGCTCCGTTGGTTGACCGATCTCTCGCCACGCCGCATATCGCCGACTTTCGCCATCGGGAGGCCCCGGCGCGCCCGCTCTACCGCTTTCTCGCCTGGAACATCGAGCGCGGCACCGAGTTCGAGGCGCAACTGGAAGCCTTCCGCTCGCACCCCTACCTGAAGACCTGCGACGTTCTGCTCATCACCGAAGCCGATGCCGGGATGGCGCGTTCGGGCAATCGCATGGTGGCCGAAGTGCTGGCGCGGGAACTGGGGATGGCCCAGGTCTTCGCGCCCTGCTATATCGCCTTGGGAAAGGGCTCCGGCGTGGAGCGCCATGTGGAGGGCGATAACACGTTCGGACTTCACGGCAACGCCCTCCTCAGCCGCTATCCGATGCGCGACATCCGTGTGATTCCGCTCGACAACGGCGTGGACAAGATGGCTCATCGCGAGCAGCGCCTGGGCCGCCAGGCTGCCGTCGCCGCCCGTATCGACTTCCCGAATCTCTCGCTCCACGCCGTTTCCGTGCACCTCGACGCCCAGTCCACCCAGCGCCATCGCCGCGAACAGATGCGCCGGGTTCTCGACGCCCTGACCTCCGGCCTGCCCGTGATCCTGGGCGGCGACTGGAACACCAGCACCTACGATTCGTCGCACGCCTTTCGCGCGATTCTGGGCTTCTGGTTGCGCGTCATGATGGGCGTGGACCACGTCATCCGCAACCACTACCTTCACCCCGAGCGCCGGTTCGAGCGCGGGCTGTTTCAGTTGCTGGGCGAACGCGGATTCGAGTACGGCCGCTCGAATCGCATGGGCGAACACACCATGTGCTACGACGTGTGCGATCCGCGTGCGACCGGGAACCTGCGCGAGTGGGTGCCGGAGTGGTGCTTCGCCTTCATCCGTTGGGCGTTGCGCAACCACCAGGGGCGCTGCCCCATGAAGCTGGACTGGTTCGCCACCCGCGGCCTGCGGGTGGAACGCCCGGTGGTGATCCACGACCTCCGTGAGGGTCGGGCCGCGCCCATGTCCGATCACGACGCCATCGGCGTGGACGTGGTGGTGTGACCGCCGCCATCGTCAATCCCCGTGCCGGTTCCGGCGCTGCGCGGCGCCGCTGGCCTCGGGCGGCCCGCCTGCTCGAGGAGCGGCTGGGCCCCGTGAAGGCCTGTTTCACCCAGGGTCCGGGCCATGCCACGGCTCTCGCCCGCGAACTGGCGGACGCCGGATGCGACCTGCTGATCGTCGCCGGAGGCGACGGGACTCTGAACGAGGTGGTGAACGGGATCCTTATGGGACACTCCGATGCGCGGGTGGGCGTGTTGCCCCTGGCAAGCGGCGGCGACTTTGCCCGCACGCTCGGACTGGCAGGACTGGCGCCGGCGGTGAACGCCCTCGCCGCGGGCGAGTCCCGCCGCATTGACGCGTTTCGCGCGCGCTTCCGTTCGCCCGGCGGCGCTCCGGCCGAGCGCTGCTTCCTCAACGCCGCCAGCTTCGGCCTCGGCGCCGTGGCCGCACTGGGAGTGCGGGGTTGGCGCCGCGCGGTGCCGGGTGGCGCCCGCTACCTGGCCGCGGCCATTCCGGCCCTGGCATCCGGCCGCTCCTTCCGGGTGACGTTGTGGCTCGACGATTCCCTGCCCGCTGCCTTCGACATCACCACGGCGGCGGTGGCCAACGGCCAATACCAGGGCGGCGGCATCCGCATTGCGCCCCAAGCCGACATCCAGGACGGCCTCGCCGACATCACCGTGGTGGAGCGCGTCAGCCTGGCCGAGGTCGCGGCCAACCTGCCGATCCTCTATTCGGGCGCGCTCTACTCACACCCCAAGGTCCGCCACTGGCGCGCGGCGCGCGTGCGCGCGGAAGCGGAAACCGAGGTGCCCGTGGAACTCGACGGCGAACCCGTCGGAACGCTGCCGCTCGAAATCCAAGCGCTCCCGCAAGCCCTCCGCTTCATTTTCCCGCCGTTCAGGAACACTCGAACGTGATCGTCTGGAGGGGAACGATAATGGGAATCGATCACGCTGCGAACATCAGGCGCCAAGCCGTCAGATCTTCCAGTACCGCCAGCGCTTCCTCGCTCGAGCCACGCTGGGTCACTTTCCTGGTCAGCGTTACGAAAAGCTCCTGAGCATCAACGCCACCCAAGCATCACTGTAAGGGCGGTGTGCTAGGCTGGTCTACCGGCATGGACTGCATCGAGGCTTTGAAGACGCGGCGATCGATTCGCGCCTACACGGGCGAACCTGTGTCGCGAGCGGTGATCGAGGACATCATCGACTGCGGCCGTCTGGCCGCCACGGCGATCAATATCCAACCTTGGGAATTTGTGGCGGTCACGGAGAGGGAAGTGCTCCGCGCGATCGCCGGGGTGGCGGACTTTGGAAGCTTCATTGCGCAGGCCGCGGTTTGCGTGGTGGTCCTGTGCAAGGACACGAAGTACTACCTGGAGGACGGCTGCAATGCGAGCCAGAACATACTCGTGGCCGCGCGGGCGCATGGCCTGGGCGCTTGCTGGGTGGCGGGGGACAAGAAGCCTTACGCGGAGAAGGTCCGGCAGATGGTTGGCGCGCCGGAGGGCTATAAGTTGATCAGCCTGCTCCCGATCGGGCATCCGGCCGAGGAACCCCGGAAGGACAAGCGGCCGCTTTTTGAGGTGCTGCACTGGGAGAGGTTCTGAACGCGACCCTGGCTATCCGAGGAAGACGCATGAAGAAACTGATCAACGATCCGCAGAATGTGCCGCGGGAGTTCCTGGCTGGGCTGGCTCTGGCGCATGCGGATATCCTGAGAGTTTGCCTGGAGCCGGTTTACGTGGTTCGGGCCGACGCGCCTGTACCAGGTAAGACCGCCATCGTGTCGGGCGGAGGCAGCGGTCACGAACCTCTGCATGTGGGGTTCGTGGGCAAGGGCATGCTGGACGCCGCTTGTCCCGGCCAGGTGTTCACTTCTCCGGCTCCGGATCAAATCGAAGCCGCCACACGTGCCGTCAACGGTGGAGCGGGTGTTCTCCATATCGTCAAGAACTACACTGGCGACATCATGAACTTCGAAATGGCCGCTGAACTCTGCCAGGCTGAGGGCATAGAAGTGCGGGCGGTGGTCATAAACGACGATGTTGCCGTGGAAGACAGCCTTTACACGGCGGGCCGCCGCGGCGTTGGGACAACCGTCCTTGCGGAAAAGCTCTGCGGAGCGGCGGCCCAACGCGGCTATGATCTCGCGCGCGTGGAAGCGCTCTGCCGCAAGGTCAATCGGAACGGGCGTTCCATGGGGATGGCCCTGACTCCCTGCACCGTTCCCGCGGCCGGCAAACCCACTTTCGAGTTGGGCGAAGACGAGATGGAGATGGGTATCGGCATTCATGGTGAACCGGGGCGCGAGCGCATGCCCCTGCTACCGGCCGGGGAACTGACCGCGCGCATGGCGGGGACGGTGCTGGCGGACCTGCCGTTCCGTAGCGGTGACGAAGTCATCGCCATGGTCAACGGCATGGGCGGCACCCCTCTGATGGAACTCTATCTTGTTTATGGGGAGTTGGAGCAGATCCTGCGAGGGCTGCGCATCCGCGTCGCGCGCCGGCTGGTGGGCAATTACATCACCAGCCTCGAAATGGCCGGCTGCTCGATCACGCTGCTCAAAGCCGATGACGAGTTGCTGTCGCTATGGGACGATCCCGTGCTCACTCCGGGGCTCCGATGGGGGATCTGAGCGCATGGCCGTGGGCAAGCAAGAAGTTCTCAAGTGGGTGGAGGTCCTGCAACAGGTCTACGCCGGGAACCGACAATGGCTCACGGAATTGGACTCGGCTATCGGCGATGCCGACCACGGGATCAACATGGACCGCGGCTTCACTGCGGTGAAAGCGGAGTTGGCGGCTCATGTTCCGCCCGATATCGGTTCTGTCTTCCAGAATGTGGCCACCACCCTCATCCGCCACGTAGGCGGCGCCGCCGGGCCGCTGTACGGCACCTTTTTTCTTCGGGCCGCGGCGGCCTGCGCCGGGAAAACCGAGATCGAGGCGGCCGATGTGCTGGCACTGTTCCAGGCGGGCATCGAGGGTGTCGGGCAGCGCGGTAAAGCGGCCGCAGGCGACAAGACCATGATGGACGCCCTGCTTCCGGCTTTGGACGCGATGCGTAAAGCCATCGAAGACGGGGGCAGCCTGGCGGCAATCCTCGACGCGGCCGCGGCGGCGGCCCAAGCGGGGATGCTGGGGACGATTCCCATGCAGGCGCGCAAGGGCCGGGCCAGCTATCTGGGCGCGCGCAGCATCGGCCACCAGGATCCGGGAGCGACCTCTTCCTACCTGCTGCTTCGGGCGGCCGCGGACACCTGGCGCTCATGATCGGCCTTGTGATTGTCTCCCACAGCGCCAAGCTGGCTGAGGGCGTGTGTGATTTGGCGCGGCAGGTGGCGCAGGGAAAGGTCCGGATCGCGGCTGCCGGGGGCGCCGCCGATCCCGAAAACCCGATCGGCACCGATGCATTCCGGGTGCTCCAGGCCATTGAGTCGGTCTACAGCGAGGACGGAGTGCTGGTTCTCATGGACCTCGGGAGCGCCGTGCTGAGCGCCGGGACAGCGCTCGAGCTTTTGGGCGAGGCGAGAAAATCGCGGGTGCAATTGTGCGCCGCTCCGCTGGTGGAAGGAGCCGTGGCGGCAGCCACCCTTGCCGCCGCCGGCGCAAGTTTCGCGGAAATCGCCCTCGAGGCGCGGAACGCGCTGGCCGGCAAGGTTGCGCAGGGCCAACCGCTCTCTTACGTTCGCGGCTCGGATGTGCTTTCGGAGCCGCGAACGTCAGAGAGCGGTTGCCTGGCCGAAGTCACCCTCCCCAACGGTCTCGGACTGCACGCACGACCGGCGGCGCAGCTCATTCGCCTGACGCGGCGTTTTCGGGCGCGGGTGACGATCGAGAACGTGACCCAGCGGACTGGTCCGGCCGCGGGCGACAGCATCAACGGTGTCCTGAGCCTGGGGGCGCGACAAGGCCATCAGTTGCGGATCCGCGCCCACGGAGCCGAAGCGCACGATGCGCTCGTCGCGCTGACCAGTTTCATCGAATCCGGCTGTGGCGATAAAGAGGAACCGGTCAAGCGAATTCCAGACCGGCTGCCGCCGCCGGTTCAGCGCCAGCTCAGCGGCATCCCGGCGTCGGCGGGCATCGCCATCGGCCCGCTGATCAAGCTCCGTCCCGCCGCCGTGGAACTTACCCCTCGGGCCATCGGGAATCCCGAGGCTGAGCGGCAACGCCTGATGTCCGCCGTGCGCGGCGCGCAAGAAGAGACCAGGGCGCTATACCAATGGTCCAAAGCTCACATTGGCGCGGATGAGGCGGGCATTTTCGATGCGCAGTCGCTCTTCCTCGAGGACCCGGAACTGGTCGGCGGAGTCACGCGCATGCTGGTGGAAGATGGCGCCGGCGCGGAGTTCGCCTGGCAGGCGGAAACCACCAGGCTCGCAGACCGTCTTGGCGCCCTCGAGGACCCCTATCTTCGGACCCGGGCGGCTGACGTGACGGATGTTGCGGCACGCGTGTTGCGAAGGCTCACCGGTCAAACCAGCGGCGTGAGAGTTCTGCGCGAGCCGGCGATCCTCACGGCGCACGATCTGACCCCTTCCGAGGTCAAGGACTTCGATCCCGCGATGGCTCTGGGCTTGTGTCTGGAGACGGGCGGCGCCAGCGCACACAGCGTGATCCTGGCGCGGGCCATGGGGATTCCGGTGGTGGCGGGATTGGGTCCCGGGATCTCCGCACTGGCCGATGGAACGATTGTGGCTGTGGACGGAGAGCAGGGGACGCTTTGGATTTCACCGGATGCGGGTCAGGTGCAGGCGCTGGAAGGCCGCCGCCAAAGCTGGCTGGCCGCTCGCCGCGCGGCGGAATTGGAACGGCACAAACCTGCTGCGACACGCGATGGGCGCCGGATCAGAGTGCTCGCCAATATCAGCGGCGTCGCCGAAGCGGCGCAAGCCTTGGCCTGTGGCGCCGAGGGTGTGGGTGTACTGCGCACGGAGTTTCTGTTCCTGGGCCGCGCGGCCGCACCCGGCGAAGAGGAGCAGGTGGCCGCCTATCGCGCGATCGCCGAAGCGCTGGGGGGCCGTCAACTGAACATCCGCGCGCTCGACATCGGCGGCGACAAGACTCTGCCCTACGTGGAGATCGGCGAGGAAGCCAACCCATTCCTCGGCTGGCGAGGCATCCGCGTGATGTTGAGTCGGCGCGACCTGTTCCGAACGCAACTCCGTGCCATCCTCCGCGCGGGCGCGACACAGGCAGTCGAGTTGCTGTTGCCGATGATTACCTCGCTGGACGAGTTGCGCGAGACGAAAGCCATGGTTGGCGAAGCGGAGGCCGAACTGGAACGGGAAGGGTTACCTTTCCGGAGGAACATCGGGATCGGCGTCATGATCGAAGTGCCCGCGGCAGTGGCCGTCGCCGATCGGTTGGCGCGTGAAGCGAGCTTCTTCAGCATCGGCAGTAACGATCTGATCCAGTACGTCATGGCTGCCGACCGGACGAACTCCCGCGTGGCGCCCATCGCGGATCCCTTTCAGCCCGCCGTGTTGCGAATGATCCGGCAGACTATCGAGGCCGGCCGCGGCGGAGGAATCGGCGTGGCCCTCTGTGGCGAACTGGCTGGCGATCCTCTGGCGGCGCCGCTTCTGCTTGGTCTCGGCCTGGAAGAATTCAGCGTCAGCGCGCCCTTGATCCCCGAACTCAAGCGGGCCATCTCGTGTTGGAGCGCGCCGGAAGCCGAAGGCGTGGCGCAGGAGGCGCTCGCCATGGACTCGAGCCAGTCCGTGAGGCGGCTTCTTCTCGGAGCCGTTGGCGCTCGCCTCAGGCGGTAACCGCTCTGGTTCTCCGTTGACCCAGGCTCCACACCTGGCTCTTTGGTCATGGCGCCGGCAGCCGCAGAATAACACGCACTCCTCAGGCGACCGGGCAAAAGGCGACTTTTCTACTTTGCCGGGAGGGCGACATTTCTACTTTGCCTTGACAAATGTTTGCAGACGATTGCTATCTGAGTGGGAATGGAGTAGGATTTCGGAGCTATGTATCCACCTGCTCCTGATCAATCGCCTGATTTTCCACCTGCTCCTGGTCAATCGGCTGATTTTCTAAGAATGTTCGACGAAGAGGGGCAACGCATCAAGGCATGGCGCAAGAATCGCGGCGTACCCCGGGATGACGGGGACGGGCGGATCGATCTCATCGGGCTGGCTTTCTCCGGCGGCGGTATACGAAGCGCCACCTTTAACCTGGGCGTGCTGCAAGCGCTGGCTAAGTTGGGAATCCTGCGGTACGTGGATTATCTGTCGACGGTCTCCGGGGGCGGGTATATCGGCGGGTGGCTGACGGGCATGCTCCATCGGCTCGGAGCCACCGGAATGAAGGACGTGGAAGAGGGGCTCGATCCGAGCCAGGTCAATAAGGATAACCTTCCGCAAAAAGCCATCGCGCACCTGCGCGCCTATAGCAACTATCTGACTCCCAAGGTGAGCGCGCTGAGCGCCGATACGTGGTCGTTGTTCAGCATCTGGTCGCGCAACACTTTGCTGAACCTGGTGACCCTGGTTGCCGGAATCGCGGCCCTGATTCTATTCGGACGCTTCGTCGGGTTGAACACCATGGTGCATCAGAAGTGGGCCGCGGGGATCGGCTGGCCCTTGGCGTTCTTCGGGGTCGCGGCGGTGACGCTCGCTCTGACCCTCAGGGAGTGGCTGCCGCGCAGGTTCTGCAAGGATAGCGGGGTGCAGCAACTGGTGGTTCTGCCGGCATTGGCTGGAGCGGTCTTGATGACGTTCGAAGTTCATGCCAACCCGATCCGGGATTGGGTGCCGGGGGGCATCGTGCTATCGCTGCTGTTTCTCGTCCTGCAACTGCTGGCGGGCTTCTGGGGATGGTTCCTGCACCATCACGAGCAGAAGATGGCGGCGGTTATGAATGGTCTGCTGCAGCTCGGCGTGGCGGCGGTTTCCGGCTTCGTGACGACCTGGCTGTTCTACGCCGTTTCGTGCGGAGTCCAGCACTTTGCCGGCAAGCCGTTCACTCCGTGGCTGGTGTTGACGGTTGGCCCGCCGGCGATTCTTGCGGCGGTCTCGCTGGGCGTCGTCGTGAACGTGGGACTGATGGGGCGCGATATCCCGGACAGCAACCGGGAGTGGCTGGGGCGGCTGGGCGCGTGGGCGATGATTTATGGCACGGGCTGGCTGCTGTTTTTCAGCGTGGCGTTCCTGGGGCCGCTGGGGGTGAAGGCCGGGTGGAGCGCGTTCGCTGCCTGGGCCAAGGCCACCGTCACGTTGGCGTGGGTCGGAGCCACCATCGGCAGCCTGATGGCGGCGAAGGGCGCGAAGACCGGCGGCGACCAGGGCGGCGGAACGATGGACCTGGTGGTGAGGGCCGGTCCCTGGGTATTCCTGTTGGGGTTTGTGTCGCTGATTGGGTTGGGGGTTCATGAGTTGACGCTCGGGCCAGTGAAGGCGCCGCCGCCGGCTGCATCCGCCAGCGCCAGTGCCACGGCGAAGGTGACGCAAGCGGGCTCGGCGATTACGGTGACTTTCGATTCGCAGGGCGGGCAAAAGAAAGTGGAAGTTTCGCCTTGGGACCGGTACTGGGATGAGATGTCGGTCCAGATCCGGTCCAGCTTGTTGTGGAAGAACCCGTACGACCAGGGCGATATCAGTTGGTACAAGGGACTGTTGGAAGTGATGCTTCTGGCGGTGGCGATCGCCCTGGTGATGTCGTGGCGGGTGGACATCAACGAGTTCTCGCTGCACCACTTCTATAAGAACCGGCTGGTGCGGTGCTACCTGGGCGCTTCGCGAAAACGGAAGGATCGCCATGCGAATCCTTTTACCAACTTCGATCCGGACGACGACTTTCCGCTGAACCACCTGGACGACCCCAACTTCAGCGGTCCGTTCCCGATTATCAACGCCACGCTCAACCTGAGCAGCGGGCGCAACATGGTGTGGCAGGAACGCAAGGGCGCATCCTTTATCTTTACGCCGGTGTACAGCGGGTACGACACGGGGCGGGATGCCTCGGGCACTTCCGCCAGCCGCCGCATGCGCGTGGGCGGAGATGCGGACGGCGGCCCGGCGCCAACGGGATACTTCCCCACGCAACTGGTCGCTAAGACTAAATATGAACCGGAGGCGGCGGCCGGCGCCGGGGCGGCGGCGCGATTCACGCATGACGGCATCCTGCTGGGGACGACGGTGGCGATTTCCGGGGCGGCGGCCAATCCGAACATGGGGTATCACACATCCACCGCGGTGGCGTTCTTGATGTCCGTGTTCGACGTGCGGTTGGGATGGTGGCTGGGCAACCCGGCCGGGCCTAAGGCGAGTGCGAACGGACCCACTTTCGGCCTGGGTTACACGCTGGCGGAGTTGTTTGGAACCACCAGTTCCGAGAGCGCCTTCGTCAACCTGTCGGACGGCGGCCACTTCGACAACATGGGGCTGTACGAGTTGGTGCGGCGCAGGTGCCGCTACATCATTCTGTGCGACGCGGAACAGGATGCGGGGCTGGCCTTCGGCGGCCTTTCGACGGTGATTCGCATGTGCCGCACGGATTTCGGGGCCAAGATCGACATCGACCTTTCGCAACTCGCGCGCAAGCCGGACAATAAACCGGAGAACTTCTCGGGATGCCACTATGCGGTCGGTGACATTCTTTATGCGGACGGCACGGCGGGCAAGCTGGTCTACTTGAAGTCGTCCCTGACGGGAGACGAGCCCGCGGATGTGTTGGGGTACCACAACCAGGTGGCGCAGTTTCCGCACGAATCGACGGCGGACCAATGGTTCGATGAGTCGCAGTTCGAGAGCTACCGGGCGTTGGGGTACCACATTGCGGACAAGGCAGTGGGGGATGGCCGGGCGCCGCTCAGCGCGGCGAAGACCAAGCAGGATTTCTTCGCAGCGCTGAAGGGATGCGTGGATCCGCCGAAGCCGGCGCCGGACCAGGCGGAACAGCAGTAGCTACTCTGCAAATGAAGAACCCTCCACGAAAGGGCGTTAGCCGTTCAGGAAAGCAGGATCGCTTTTCGGACCGTCCGCATGGGAGACAACTCCGTTTCTCACGGAAGCTTGTCGTGCTTTACGAAGACGATTCCGTGGTGGCCCTCGATAAACCTGCCGGACTTCCGGCTGTGCCCGTTAAAGGCTCCGATACTCCGTCCGCTTGGTCTCTTCTTTCCGCAGAGCTGAAACTGAAGAGACAACGCGCCTTTGTGGTGCATCGCATTGATCGTTTTACGTCCGGGGTTTTGCTCTTTGCGAAAACTGAATCGGATCGAGATACACTCGTCCGACAGTTTCTCGGCCATACTCCAATCAGGCAGTACCTCGCGGTGGTGCGCGGGCGTCTCGGCGCCCGGGAAGGGACGCTCGTGCATTACTTCCGGCGTGAAGGAATGTTTCAAAGGTTGCGCACAGAGTGCGACGCCCAAGCGGCTCGTGCGGAACTTCTATATACCGTCGAACGCCCTCTTCTGGGCGCTTCTCTCGTTCGAGTGGCGCTGGTGACGGGATTACAGAATCAGATCCGAGTGCAGTTTTCAGCGATCGGGCACCCGGTTATCGGCGACAGAAAATACCACCTGGCGGAATCGTCGGAGCGGCAAATTGCGCGCGTCGCTCTTCACGCGGCGTATCTTCAGTTCATTCATCCACGCTCGGGAGAGAGCGTGTCGATTGACTGCGAGTTACCCCCGGACTTTCGGTCTCTTCTTCAGGTGTTATCGCTACCAGCCCGCCGGCGCCGGTGAAGCAGCCTTGTTTAGGAATGGCCGGCAACACTCCCTCACGGTCGTGGCTCGTATCGGAGTCGTAAGCGTGAGTGAGTGATCGCGGAAAGGCACCAAACCACTCGGTCGGAGGACTAGCAGGTTTCCGGCTCGGACACTCGCAAGCTACCAAGTTCAACCAACAATCTCCTTGGGTGGGCCCTGCCCCCACTGGTGATCCACGCCTTTGAGGCGCACTGAGAAAGGCGGTCGGCCGCAATCAGTTCGATGTCCCCGGCGCCGACCATTCACAATCGGGTAACACGCGAGTTTACGACGTCGGCCGTGCGCTGTCGTTTGGTCAAGCGGTCAAGCGCGGATGATGGAGTGACTATACGTGGTATCCGCGACCGCGCGCGGGTCAGTGTTTCAGCACCGAAACAGCACGCCGGAAACTCTCTCGCGGCCCTAGTTCGACAATCTTCTTCACTGTTCTGCTCACATTCCGGGGCGCAAACTTCCGCAGAATCGCATTTCGGCGATTCAGGTGGGCCACCAGGCGCTCGACTTCTCCGGCCAGTTCCCGAAACCGCAAAGGTTCGATATGGGCGCAAAAGTGGTTGGCTGGGCTCTGGTGATTGTAGAGGCTAATGTCGAAATTGTCCGGAATCAGTCCCATGGCCCTGCAAGTGTCGAACGCTTCGGTGCCGGGGTACGGAGTAAAGATGCTGTAGTAGACGCAGTACGGGTTGCACGCCTTTATCGCCGTGACGGTGTCGCGAATAGAGCGTTCGGTTTCCTGGGGAAAGCCAACCATGAAAAATGTATGCAGGGCTAGGCCGTGTTTCTTGACTGTTTCCGTTGCGGCAAGTGCCTTTTCGATGGTGAACCCTTTTCGGATGGCCTTCAGAATCTCGTTATTGCCGGATTCAATGCCTACGTGGACCGCCATGCACCCGCTGGATTTCATCGCGTGCATGACCTCGTTGTCAACTAGGTTAACGTGCAGTTCGCAGCTCCATTCCAGCCCTCGGCAGTCTTTCCTCAGTGCGCTGCACAGCGCGTGGATGTATGGCTTGCTCACGCCGAACGTGTCATCCGCGAAATGAGCCGATGTGATGCCGGCTTCGCGCAACAGTTGAATTTCGCGCACGACGCTGGGCACTGAACGGCGGCGGACGAACCTCGTCCACAGGTAACGCGAGCCGCAAAACGCGCAATTGAACGGGCAACCTCGCGCTGCAAATATACTCTGAAACGCCGACCGGGGGTATGATTTGTAGTCCTTCAACACGGTCGGCGCACTCTGGTGCGGAAAACACAGCGAATCCAGGTCAGAGATAAGCTTCCGAGGCCGCGTCTGCGCCACAATTCCATTGGAGCGAAAGATGATCCCGTCAACGGCGTTGAGAGACCCGCTGTTCGCAATGACTTGCAACAATTCGACGATGGTCCGTTCGCCCTCACCGCGGACGGCGACGTCGATATCGGGACACTGTAGAACTTCCGCACCCACCATGGAAACGTGTGGACCACCCAAGAGCACGATGATCCGCCGATCGACGTCTTTAGCGGCGTGTGCCACCAGCTTTGCCGAAGCGAAGTTCTGCGTTTTGGAAGAGATGCCCACGATGTCCGGGCGATAATCGGCGATAGTGGCGCGTACCTCTTGCCACACTGGGCCCGACGGAGATCTCAAATTCGCAAGGTATTGTTCGTAACCGGGACCGGCGAGATATTGCGCGGTAGCCGGCTGATAATTTGGCAGGAAGTCCGCGTTATAGGCCATCACGTCCCAGTTGGTCTCGCTTTGCACCGTGCCAGCGAGATATCCGAGCGCCAACGGATAGCGCGGCAGAGCGTAGCCGGCTCCGAACAGGCGGCAGAACGGCGGTTCGATTAACAGGATGCGCTTGCTAAGCGGCATTGCACATAAACCAGTACATTGATAATAGATGAGATTTTAAGGGTGATTCAATCTTGAACGTTGCCTGCTTCGCTGTTTATTCGCCTATATATCCATACAACCGCTGCGCTCTCCTTTGTCTCAGCAGATCTCGCGCCCTGGGCCCTGCCCCACCCTAACTTCCATTCCCCAGCAGTCTTCGATAGAGCGCCGAGTAATGATCGCTCATGCGCGAGATTCCGTAATGCTCCGCCGCCAGGTCGCGCCCGGCGCGGCCCATCTCGACG